>JADMIO011167758.1_pt1 | contig 46079 bp, 36 predicted proteins | sample 8958161 | NCBI WGS metagenome assembly JADMIO01 (sample SAMN16585339, study PRJNA669376) | soil metagenome | isolation source: Crop rotation soil | place: USA: Cullars Rotation, Alabama | collected 2011
CGCGACAACTTGTCCACGTGGAATTCTAAGCTTAGGATCCCAATGTGCTGGAAAGCTCGCCGGGTCGGCGGTGCTGCCGGCCGACCCACGGCCGGAGGACTGGGCCGGGCGCGAGGACCTGCGGGGGGCGCGGATCATCACCATCGACGGCGAGAGCGCCCGCGACTTCGACGACGCGGTCTCGGTCGAGCCGCTGCCGGGCGGCGGCTTCCGGCTGGCCGTCCACATCGCCGACGTCTCCTTCTACGTGCGGGAGGGGAGCGCCCTCGACCTCGCCGCCTACGAGCGCGGCACCAGCGTCTACTACCCGGAGCGCGCCGTGCCCATGCTTCCCGAGGCGCTCTCGAACGGCCTCTGCTCGCTGCGTCCCCGGGTGCCGCGGCTCGCCCTCTCGGCCTTCCTGGAGATCGGCCCCGGCGGGGAGGTGCGCTCCCGCCGCTTCGCCGAGACCGTGATCGAGAGCCGCCGGCGCATGACCTACGACGAGGTGCGCCGCCTGCTGGAGGACCCTCAGCCCGGCGACAGTGAGGAGTACGGCGAGATCCTCCCCATGCTGGCCGACATGCGGCGGCTCATGGGGATCCTGCTCGCCGTGCGCGAGGCGCGCGGCTCGATCGACTTCGACCTGCCCGAGGGGGACGTGGAGCTCGACACCGACGGCGTGGTGGTGGGGGTGGTGGCGGGAGAGCGCCACGTGGCCCACCGCATCATCGAGGAATTCATGATCGCCGCCAACGAGGCGGTGGCCGAGGCGCTGGAGGGGGCGGGCGCGGCAGGTCTTTTTCGCGTCCACGACCCGCCGTCGCCCGAGCGGCTGGCCGAGCTGCGGGAGATCCTCGCCGGGCTCGGCATCCGCCTCGCTGGCGACCTCTCGAACGTGGCCCCCGCCGCCCTCCAGGAGGTACTGCGCAAGGCCGCCGGGCGGCCGGAGGAGCACTTCGTCACCACCCTCGTGCTGCGCAGCATGCAGCGCGCCTTCTACGACCCCGAGTGCCGTGGCCACTATGCCCTGGCGTCGCGGTACTACACCCACTTCACCTCACCCATCCGGCGCTACCCGGATCTCATCGTCCATCGGCGCCTGAAGGAGCTGCTCGCCGGGCAGGCGGAAGCGGAGGCGGCGCGCACGCGCCTCGCCGAGCGGCTGCCGGAGATCGCCGGCCACAGCAGCTCGACCGAGCGGCGCGCCGAGCAGAGCGAGCGCGACCTGCTGCAATGGAAGAAGGTGCGCTTCCTCGCCGGCCGGGTGGGCGAGCGCTTCCCGGGACGGGTGACCGGCGTGCAGCCCTTCGGCCTCTTCGTGCAGCTCGACGGCTACTACGTCGACGGCCTGGTGCCCATCCGCACCTTCGGCGACGACTACTACCGCTTCGAGCCGGAGGCCCACCGGCTGGTGGGGGAGCGGCGTCGGCGGGTCTTCCAGCTCGCCGACGCGGTCGAGGTGGACCTGGTGGGGGTCGACCTGCGCCACCGCGGACTCGATTTCAAGCTCGCCGGCATGCCCGATCCGGCGGCGCGGGAGGACCGGCGGCCCGGCCGTGAACGCCGGGAGAGCCGGGAGCAGCGGGAGCGGGCGGCGCGCGAGCGGCGGCGGGCCGAGCGGGGCCTCGAGTGAGCGATAGCGGCGATAGCGGCGACCTCGCCACGCCGGTGCCGGCGACTGTCCCGGAAGGGGCGCGCCCGGCGACCCCCACGGTGGCGATCGTGGGGCGACCCAACGTCGGCAAGTCGACCCTCTTCAACCGCCTGCTCGGGCGCCGCAAGGCGATCGTCCACGACCTCCCCGGGGTGACCCGCGACCGCATCACCGGCGCGGCTCAGCTCGCCGAGGACCTCCCGGTCGAGCTGATCGACACCGGCGGCCTGGTACCGGGCGACGACCCCCTGGGGCTCAACCGGCAGGTGCTCTTCGCGGTCGAGGAGAGCGACCTGCTGCTGCTGGTGGTCGACGGCCGGCAGGGGCTCTCGGCCGCCGACGAGCAGGTCTGGGAGGTGCTACGGCGCTCCGGCAAGCCCGCCCTCCTGGTGGTCAACAAGGGGGACACCGCCGAGGCGCGGGCGCGCTTCCCGGAGTTCTACTCCCTGGGGATCGAGACGCAGCTCCTCGTCTCGGCCGAGCACGGCGGCGGCATCGGGGAGCTGCGCGAGGCGGCCGCCGCCCGGCTCGCGGCCGACCTGCCGGCCCCCCCAGCCGAGCTAGCCGAGCCAGCCGAGCCGGCCGCGGAGGGGGAGGCGGTCCCGACACTCCCGGTCGTCCCGATCACCCCGGCGATCGCCATCGTCGGCCGCCCCAACGTCGGCAAGTCCTCGCTCCTGAACCGCATCGTCGGGCAGCCGCGGGCCCTGGTCTCGCCCAAAGCGGGGACCACCCGCGATCCGGTCGACACCCTGCTCGAGCGCGGCGGGCGCTCCTATCTGCTGATCGACACCGCCGGCATCCGCCGCCGCAGCCAGACCTCCGGGGCGCCGGAGGAGCTGGCGGTGATGATGGCGCGGCGCCAGATCGAGCGGGCGCAGGTGGCGGTGCTGGTGATCGACGCCGCGCAGGGGGTGACCAGCGGCGACCTCGCCATCGCCGGCACCATCTGGGAGCTGGGGCGGGCGGCGGTGGTGGCGGTCAACAAGTGGGACCTGCTCGACGAGGAGGGGCGGGAGAAGCTCGAACGCTCCTTCGAACGATTGGACGAGCTGCTCTCCTCGCCCGGGCGGGTCAACGTCTCGGCCCTGTCCGGGCGTGGGGTCGACCGGCTCTTCCCGCCCATCGACCGGGCCCTCGCCGCCTACAACCTGCGGCTGGGCACGGGGGAGGTCAACCGCCTCTTCGAGGGCGCGGTCAAGCGGGTGGCGCCGCCGGCGCGCGGCGGGCGGCCCTGGAAGCTCTACTACGCGACCCAGGTCTCGACCGCGCCCCCCACCTTCATGCTCTTCGCCAACCGGACGCTGTCCCGGAACGACCACTACCGGCGCTACCTGGAGAACCGCCTGCGCGACGCCCTGGAGGTGCCGGGGGTGCCCCTGCGGCTGGTGGTGCGGCGGCGGGAGTAGCGCTTGGCCCGCGCGCTTCGAGCGCGCTTGATCATGCCCAATTGGTCCCCTATACTTCACGCACTACTTTCAGTTCGTGGCCCCGTTTTTGGAGTCCGAAGTACCGAGAGGAGTAGGAGTAGCGGTAGACGTAGAAGCACAGCCGAGACGAGCCCGAGCCCGGTGACCAAGAACCGAACCTCCCGCCCCGGCATGACCAAGGCCGACCTCGTCGACGTGGTCTACGAGCGTCATGGCGGGCTGACCAAGGGGGAGGCGGCGGAGATCGTCGAGGCGATCTTCCATCTCGTGAAGAGCAGCCTGCGCGACGGCCGGACGGTGCGTATCAAGAACTTCGGAACCTTCGAGGTCACCCGCCGTCCCGGGCGGGTGGGCGTGAATCCGATGAGCGGCGAGAAGATCTTCATCCCCCCCCACAAAGGCCTGGCCTTCCGGCCGGCGCGCCGCCTGAAGGACGTGGTCACCCCCGGGCGCCCCGAGGGGCCGCGCAGGCGCTAACCGGCTAGCCGATGTCGCCCAAGGCCCGGGTCCAGAAGCGCCTCTACTACAAGATCGGCGAGGCCTGTAAGGCGCTGGAGATCCAGCCCTACGTGCTGCGCTACTGGGAGACCGAGTTCCCGGCCCTCTCGCCCAGCAAGAGCCGCTCCGGACAGCGGGTCTACAGCGAGAAGGAGCTGGGGGTCATCCGCCGCATCAAGGAGCTGCTCTACGAAGAGGGCTACACGATCGCGGGGGCGAAGAAGAAGCTGGAGGCGGAGCTGGCGAGCGGCCAGCTTCCCCGCGAGCTGGAGGACGGGGGCGGGGAAGGGGAGGGAGAAGAGGCGGGGGCCACCGGCGGCGAGGCCGGGGGGGAAGGAGGGGGGACCGCGGCCACGGCGGCAGCAGCCGGCAAGGCGGGCGCGGCGACGGCCGCGAGGCGCAAACCGGCCCCGGTTCCGGCGAGCGGAGCGGCCCAGGCGGCCCCGGCAATTCCGGCTGTAGGAGGGCTCGAGGGGCCCGAGCAGGGGGTGCTGCAGCTTGACACCCGAGCCGCCGAGCGGGTAGAAAGCATGCGCCAGGGGATCCAAAGGGCACTGGACGAGGCCCGCGACATCATCGCCCTCCTCGATTCCAAATCCCCCTCCAGACGTTGAATCCGCAGTTCCGGTCGGGACGTGGCGCAGCCTGGTAGCGTACCTGAATGGGGTTCAGGGGGTCCCGGGTTCAAATCCCGGCGTCCCGACCAATTAAACCGCTGAAAATAAAGAGTTTGCGGGGCTCGCGAGGAGCCCTTGCGCCCGCCGAATCGGGGGATCGTACACTTCTCGTACAGATCCAGGCGGGGTTCGCTGACAGAAATGCGGGCTGCTGCAGGGTCCTTCCTGAGCGCGCGTTCGGGCTGACCGAGCGCCTCGCGCCCATCGCGGCGAAGGCCGGCGGCGGGAGGGACGGGTGCCGGGGTTCTGGAGGCGATCACCTGCGGCCTCCGGGCTTGCGCGGGGCGGTGTGGGAGAAGACGGTTTCGGTCCGCCAACGCAGGTATTCGGAGATTGGGTACCGGACCGGAGCTCCACGCTCCCGCCTCGTCTTCCGGAACCTCGGCCCCTCTCCCGACTCTCGCCAGTCCTCCAGGGTCCGCGGGGAGACTCCCTCCAGGTAGGCGATCTCGGCGGGGGTGAAGTCCCGCAGATCGGCGAGGGCCGCGAGCTCTCGCGCACGGGCTTGCCCAGCGCCATGCGCAGGGCGAACTCCCGCAGCCCGTCCCGGATCGAAGCCTTGGACTTCCAAGCCATGGTGGTAGTTCCCCGTATGTCCTAGCGCAGGTCGAGGTTGACGGTGGTGGAGGGCGCGCTCTCGCCGCCGGGGCCGTAGGCGGTGACCCGGAAGGCATAGAGGCTGCCCATCTCGATCTTCTGGTTGGGCGCCGTGGTGATGCCAGCCGGGATCACGGCTACGAGCAGGAAGGGGCCGCCGGCGCGGCTCATGTAGAGGTTGAAGCCGAGCTCGTCGGTCGAGCGGTCGGTCCAGCGCGCGCTGACGATGGCATGGGTGAGCGTCCAGACGTCGGTGGGTACCGGCGGCGTCGGCGGGCCGGAGACCTCGTAGGCTACGACGTCGAGGGCGAGGCCCGCCGGCGCCGGCGGCGGGGCCTGAGAGGTGCCCTCGATCAGGAGCGGCAGGGAGTGGCGGAAGGTGCTGGTGGCGGTTGCGTCGCTCACCTGCACGACCGGCGTGTAGAGGCCCGCGGCGGCGTAGGAGTGGGAGGCGACGGGCGCGGGCGAGACCTGCTCGTAGGTGCCGTCGCCGTTCCAGTCGTAGCGGTAGACGGTGGGGGTGCCGGCGAAGGCCTGGTCGAAGAGGACGGGAGTGCCAATTGGGAAGATGCAGAAGCCCAGGGGGCAGTTGCTGGCGGTGAAGCGCAGGACCTTGGCGGCCAGGGTCTGCGTCACGGTGACCGGGAAGGTGACCGAGGTGACCATGGTGCCGCGGCAGTTCCGGGCAAAGACGCGGACGGTGTAGGTGCCGGGCGCCGCGTACTGCCGGGTGGGGGCGTAGCCGTCGCAGCCGGCGAGCCAGGGCGAGGTCGTGCCGTCGCCCCAGACCCACTGCCACTCGGTGGCTCCGGTGGTGTTGGCGACGAAGCGCGCCTTCGAGCCGCCGAGGTTCTCGGCCGAGGGCGGGAGGAGGAACTCCAGGTTCTGGACGGCGAAGGGGATGCTGCGCTGGGCGACGCCGTGGGCGTTGCTGACCTCGAAGACCATGGCGTGGCTGCCGGACGTGAGGCGGCCGGAAGGAACGGTGGCCGTGGCCCCGGTGGAGTAGAGGGAGCCGTCGAGGAGCCAGCGCAGGGTGAGGGGGGGCTTCCCGGTCGCCTGCCCCGAGAAGCGGATCTCCTCGCAGGGCGAGTAGGCGGGCGTCAAGGCGGCCGCGCTGAGTGGTGGACTCTCCTGCGCGGTGAAGGTGACGGAGCTGCCAAGGGCGAAGGTGTGGCTCTCGCGGAGGGGGCAGGTCCCGGAGATGGAGATCTCCTGCGCCGCGAGGGCCGGGGACAGCAGGAGCGGGACGAGAGCGAGAAGGAGCGCTGTCGCTCTCATGTTTCGCTCTTTGCGGGAGGCACGGGACGGGGCCATGGAGCGGCCTGAGAAGGACGGGGCCGGGATCGAGCCGGAGGCGAGAGCAAACGTACGGGCACCACGCCAAAGAGCCGGGCGACCGGGCTTGCGCGCCGGGCCTCGGGGTGGCGGCGCCGTACGAGCGGGCCGGGGATATTGGGGCGGCACCCGGACCGGGCGTTCCGGGACGGCAGGAAGATTGGCACGAGGGCTAGGCGCAGAAGGATGTCGTTCATGAGGCTCTCCCGGGGAACGGCACGTCGAGGCTGTGAGCCAGGACGGCGAGCACGAGGGTCGGATCGAACTGGCTGCCGGCGCCGGAGAGAAGCTCGATGCGGGCCTCTCGAGTCGTGAGGAGGCGCCGGTAGGGACGCGGGCTGGTCATGGCGTCATAGGCGTCGGCCACGGCGACGAGGCGGGCAGCGAAGGGGATCTCGTGGCGCAGGAGCCCGGCGGGATAGCCGGCCCCGTCCCAGCGCTCGTGGTGGTGCGCCACCGCGTCGAGGAAGCTCGCCGGCAGGCTCCGGCCGGTCGCGAGGAGGAGGCCGGCGCCCTGCCGGGGATGGGCGTGGACGGCGCGGATCTGCAAGCGCGAGAAGAGCCTGGCCTCGTCGAGGAGTTCGCGCGGCAGCAGGACCTTGCCGAGGTCGTGGAGGAGGGCCGCCATCTCGAGCTCCGGAACGTCCCCGGGAGGGCAGCCGAGCTGGTAGGCGAGCGTGCGGACCAGGCGCGCCGTCCGGTCGCAGTGCCCGGCGAGCTCCGTGTGGTAGGCGTCCAGGAGCTCGAGGACCCCGGACCGGACGGCGCCGAGCTGGAGCGGCGGCCGGAGCAGGTGCCGCAGGCAGCGGACCACGCCGGACGCGGCCAGGGTGCCGTGCGTGGAGGGCTGCGGACGGAGCCGGGTCCGGGGGGGGTGGCGGAGGTCCATATCAGCGCCTCCGGCGCCGCGTATGGGCGTGGAGGAAGGCGAGGTAGTTGGCGCAGTTGGCGCAGGTCTGCCGGATCCTGCGGGCGCGGATGGGATCGACGTGCGCCTCGTCGAGCGAGGGAAGGAGGAGGCGCAGCTCCCTGAGCTGCACGCGGGCGCGCTCAAGATGGAACTGCGGCGACGCCGTCCAGGCGCGCTGGGCGTCGAGATCGCGGTGGAGATGCGCCTGGTGCTTCATGCTGCGCGCGAGGTCCCTGATCGCGTCGTCCGGCGTGCGGGGCGCGGTCCCTGCCTCCGGCCGGCTGCGGGCCGGCTTGCGGGGTGCGCGGGGCTTCCTCTTCACGGGCCGCTTCATCCGGGCCTCACCGGCGAAGGAGCGCCGCACCGGCGCCGAGGAGACCGACGAAGAGGATGCCGAGGCCGAGGGCGTCGAGGGTGGGGACCTCGGTCACCCGCCGGCCGGCGAAGACCTTCATCACGGTCGGGTCGTCGGCCTCCGCCGTCGCCGGGTCGTCGCTCGCGTCGTCGGGGATGCCGTCGCCGCGGGTGAGGGCCTGGGCGCTCACCTGGGTGAGCCCCACGGGGAGAGGGTCGGCGACGACGGCGTCGAAGGTGACGGTCGCGGTCGCGCCGGCGTCGAGGCTTGCGATGGCGACGGAGACCGAGGTGTCGGTGGGGCCGTTGCCGCTCGCGACGGTCCCGTGGTCGGCCGTGACGCTCCCCGCCACCAGACGGGTGAAGGGGTCGAGGGCGGGCGTGGTGGTGAGGCCGAGCAGGGTCGAGGCGTTGCCGTTGGGGAGCCTCAGCGTGTAGCGCAGGGTGTCCCCGGGCGAGGCGTTGCCGGAGGCGTCGGCGTCGGCGAGGAGCTCGACCGAGAGGGTGGTGGCGATCGAGAGCGCCGGCGGGGTCTCGACCGTCGCGCACGAGGTCAGATTCAAGCCGTCGATCTCGGCACAGGCGACGTTGAGGATGGTCGCGTCCGGCGGCAGGGGGCTGTCGGCGATGAGCGCGAAGACGATCTCCTGCGAGCTGCCGGCGGGCAGGGCGAGTAGGGTGAAGAGGCAGGTCGCTCCCGGGTTGCCGTCGGGCGTGCAGGTCCAGCCCGGCGTCGAGGCCCCGGCGCTGAAGCGGGCGTGGGCCGGCACGGTCTCGGTGACGCGCACCGAGCCGGCATCCTGGTCGCCGGAGTTGCTGACCCGGAGGAGGAACGGGAGCGTCTCGCCGGGGAGGATCTCCTGGGTCTCGTTGAGGCTCTTCTGGAGCGCGATGCGCGGGGTGCCCATGGCCGGGGCCTCGACCGAGTCGCAGGAGTCGAGGAGGCCGGGCGCAGAGGCGCAGGCGCGGTTGACGATCGCCGCCGCGCCGGCGGGGAGCGGGCTCGCGACCTTGACGGCGAAGGCGAGGTCGATGGCCGCGCCAGCGGCGAGGGTGGGGATCGCGAGCGAGCAGCTCGAGCCCGCGGCGCCCGAGGGCGAGCAGGCCCAGCCGGGCGCGCTAGCGCCGGGAACGAAGGTGGTGAAGTCGGGGACGACCTCGGTCACCGAGACGTTCGAGGCGCCCTGGTTGCCGACGTTCTGGAGGTGGAGCGTGTAGGTGAGGACGTTGCCCGGGACGGCCGAGCCCGCGAGCGTCTTGGTCAGGTGGAGGCTCGGCATGCCGTTGGTCGGCGTCGTCACCGTGCTGCAGTCGGGCGAGCCGCCGGGTGTTGCGGCACAGGCAGTGTTGGCGATCGAGGTGACGCCGGCGGGGAGGGGGTTGTCGACGGCGAGCGCGAAGCTGGCGCCGGTCGAGGAGCCGGCCGGGAGAGCCGGCAGGCCGAGGGTGCAGGTGCTTCCCGGGCCGATGCCGGGCGCGCAGGTCCAGCCGGCGGTGCTCGAACCGGCGGCGAAGGTGGTGCTTGGCGGGACCGTCTCGGTCAACGTGAACGCCGCGGCGTCCTGGTTGCCGGTGTTGGCGACGGCGAGCGAGTAGACCAGGGTCGCCCCCGGCGCGGCCGTCCCCGAGGCAAGGGTCTTCGTGGTGCTCAGCATGGGCTCGCCGGTCGTCGGGGTCGAGACCGACCCGCAGCCGAGGACGAGAGTCGGGCCCTCCCGGGCGCAGGCGGTGTTGGCGATGGACTGGACGCCGGCCGCGAGCGGGCTCTCGATCCTGACCGCGAAGAAGCGGGTGACCGACTCGCCGGCGGGGATGTTGCCCACCGGCAGCCGGCAGAGGGAGCCCGGACCGGTGCCCGGGCAGGACCAGCCGGCCGAGCTCGCGGCGGCCTCGAAGGCGGTGTGGTCGGGGACGGTGTCGGTGAGCTGGACGCCGCCGGCGCCGAGGCTCCCGGGGTTGGTGGCGGTGATGGTGTAGAGGAGGATGCTCCCAGGGGCGCCCGACCCCTGGACGGTCTTCTCGACCTGGATCGTGTTGGGCGTGCCGGTGCAGGCCGCGGGCGGGGAGTTCTCAACGTCGCTGGCGTCGAACGTCCGGCCGTCGGCGAGGACCGCATGGGCGCGCGCGATGAAGCTCGAGGAGACGGTGCTGTAGTAGATCGCCTTGTAGACCAGGGAGAGGACCCAGGAGCTGTCGTCGACGGGGTCGGCGGCGCAGGTGAAGTCGACCTGGCCGGAGGCGTCGCCGGGGTCGTTGCCGTCGACGATGGTGCCGAGGCAGCCGACCGTGGGGATGGCGACGTTGTCGATCTCGAGCGAGCCCGGCAGGTAGAGGAGGCCGGTGGTGCCCGCGGAGGGGAGGGTGACCGTGCCCGCAAGGGGCGGGCCGTCCGAGTTGTTGGTGAAGAAGCCGGTGCGGATGGTCACCGGCTCGCCGCAGTCGAGGATGCCGTTGCCGTTGACGTCGTCGAAGCCGGTGAAGGCGGTCGCGAGGCTGGGCTGCGCGGCGGCGACCGCCGCCGTCAGCAAGTGATAGAGCAGTACCAGACTAGTCAATGACTTGAGCGGAAGACGGGATGGCATGGGAAGTTCCCTCCGGTCAAAGGTTCTCAGTCGGGATCGCGCGCGGGGATCTCGCGGGCGAGGATCGCGAGGAGCTGATCGCGCGCGCGGTCGGGGGAGGCGTCGGGCTCGGCGCCGAGGCGCCGGATGAGAGCGCGGAGGCTGGAGAAGGGGACGTCGATGCGGACGGGCGGGTCCTCGGGCAAATCTCCGCGCGCAGCCGGCGCCGCGGCCGTCCCGGCCATCCGCTCGAACGCCTTCTCGACCTCGGCCTCGATCTCCGCCTCGGCGTCGGCGGCCGCGGCGGCGCGCTCGACGCGGGAGATCGTGATCGGCTCGCCGCTCTTTCGCGCGTTGGCGAGGACCTGCTGCTGGTAGCGCTGCGGGAGCCGCTCGAAGGCGCGCGCGGTCTCCAGGTGGTGGATGCGGTTCTCGGCCAGGGCCTCGGCGAGGAGCCCGCCGGCGCGGGCGAGCGCGAGGTACTTCGACAGGGTCGACGGCTGCATCCGGTTGCGGCGGGCGAACTCGGCGGGCTGGAGGCCCGAGAGCTCGACGGCGCGGCGGTAGGCCCGCGCCCGCTCGTAGAGCGAGAGCGGCGAGCGCTCGTCGTTCTCCTCGATCTGCAGCAGGATGCGCTGGACGGGCGGGAGAGGGTCCGTGCGCACGATCGCGGGGACCGTCTCCCGGCCCGCGCGGGCCGCGGCCCGCAGCCGCCGCTCGCCGAAGAGGACGAGGAACTCCGCGCCGGTCTCCGGGTGGGTCGTGTTGGGTGTGACGATGAGGGGCTGGAGGAGCGAGCTGGCGCGAATCCTCGCGGCGAGCGCCTCGATGTCGCTCTCCTCGAAGCGGGTCCGCGGCTGGTCCGGGTCGGGTGCGATGCGGCGCACCGCGAGCTCGAGGAGCCCGGAGGCTCCCGCGGCGGGGGCGGGTGAGGCGGGCGGGGCAGGGGCGCTGCCGCTCATGCGGGGTAGGGACCCGGCAGGACGAGGTCGCCGGTGAGCTGGACGTGGAACTCCAGCCCGGCGGGCAGGGTGACGGTGGGGCGGACGTCGAGGTTGCGGCGGGTGATCTCGACGCCTAGCTCGCCGAGCTGCTGGCCGAGGGCTCCCGCCGCGACCTGACCCGAAGACGGCGCCTGGCCGGCGGTGGCGGACTGCTGGGGCTGCGAGAGCTGCACGCCGGCGGAGATCAGGGAGAGGAGGAGCGCGCCGCCGAAGAGCCGGCCGTAGTGCGCGTCGACCCTGCCGGCGAGGCCGGCCTCGCCGCCCGGAGCGGCCGAGGCGAGGCCGGGAAGGCGCAGGCTCGATCCATCGGGGAGGAGGATGCGGTCCCAGGCGACGAGGAGCCGGTCCTGGCCGGGGGAGAGCTGGCTGTCGTAGCGCCCGAGGAGGCGCGCGCCGCGGGGCAGGAGAAGGAAGGTCTGCGTGCGGTCGTAGACGTCCCGGGTGAGCTGCGCAACGACGCCGCCGGGGAGATCCGAGCGGACCGCGGTCAGGAGCGCCGCCGGGAGCACGGTGCCGGCCTGGAGGCGGAAGGGCGAGCCGGGCCGCTCGTAGGCGGCGGCGAGCTCGCGCGGCCGGCCGCGGGTAGCCTCGACGAGGAAGCGCTCGTGGGGATCGGCGGGGGCGGTTGGCGTGGTGGGCGCGGGCGGTGCGCCCAGCGCGGTCGGCGCACCCGGCGCGATCGGCGACAGGGCCAGGAGGTCCCGCAGGCCGGCCTCTCCGGACGCGGGGGAGAGGAGAGGCTCCTGGGCGTCTGGAGCGGAGAGGCGCGTGCCGGGGAAGGCCGAGCCCTGCGCGGGGAGCCCGGAGGGACGGGACGCGGGAGGCTGGAGCGGCGAGAGGAGCGCGCGCGCCAGGGCCTCGCGGCGCTCGTCGCGGGCCGGGAAGGGAGGCGTGGGCGGGACCGCCGGCGTGTCGAGCTGCTCGAGTCCCTCGGGAGGCGGCAGCTCGTCAACTGGCGGCGCGGGCGGCTGCTGGGCCGCAAGCAGCTCGCGCAGGCGCTCCTCGTCGATGGTCGCCGAGGAGGGCGGGCGGGCGAGGAAGCCGGGCTCGGCGGGCCGGTCCGGCGTGGGGACCGGCGCGGGAGAGAGCGCCGCCGTCCGCCGCGCGGGACCGGAGTGCGTCAGCGTGTAGGCGGTCGCGAGCAGGGTGAGCCCGAGCGTCGCGGCGGCGACGAGGAGGACCCGGCGGTTGAGGCGGGTCGGGGTGGGGGGCTGCGGCGGTCGCAGGTCGTCGCTCATGGCCGTCCCGGAACCCGGGCCTCGTTGATCAGGGTCAGGCGGCGCTGGCCGCGGCCCGCGCCGAGCACCAGGACGGCGCGGTCGACGACGCGGTCGGTGACGTAGTAGGCGGTGTCGACGCCCGGGCGGTAGCTGTAGTTGAGGAGCTCGGTCGCGCCGCGCTCGCCGAGCAGGAAGAGCACCGGCGTCGCGTCCTGGCGGGTGCGCGCCGGCAGGCGGATGTAGGTGTGCACGCCGTCGTCGAAGATGGCCTCCGGCGTCCAGGGGAACCGCCCGCGGCGCTCCCAGCGGTAGTGGAAGTTGAGGCGCTCGACGGGAATCGGCGCGGCGAGCGCGAAGGCGGAGGCTGCCGCGGAGGCGGCGGCGAGCGACGCGGGGTCGGCCTGCCAGTCGACCAGGCGCGGGTAGGAGAAGCGCAGGAGCGGCGTGAACGCCTGGCCCGGCCGCTCGGGGTCGCCGCCTGGACAGGCCGGCGCCTGAAGATCGAGCAGGTAGATGCGCCGGTCGGTCAGCACGACCAGGTTGGTCGCGAGGTCGCAGGCGGTGGGCTTGATGGCGAGGAGGGGCGTGCGTCCGCGGGGGCCGGCGGCCACCCGGGCGATGGTCCAGCGCTCGGTGTCGCCGCTGACCGTGGCGTAGATGGTTTCCCCCTCCTCGAGCTCGACGACGCAGGCGCGCAGGGGCGCACAGCGCAGCCGTGGGGTTTCCTGCCCGTAGGACACCACGGTCGAGTCCGGGTGAGCGAGGCGCGCGTCGCCGGCGATCTCGGATGAAGTCCGCAGCGTGGACGCAGGCGCGAGAGGCTCGGGCAAGGCCTCGCCTCCCGAGAACAGCGAGAAGGCGGGGGCGTCGGGGGCGGCCCCTGCCGAGGACGGCGGCGGAGAGACCGGTGCCGGCGGTATGGCCGGCGTGAACAGCTCGCCACCTGGCGCTGCGACTGGAAGAGCCGGAGGAGCCGGCGTGAAGAACTCGCCCGACGATGTGGGCCAGGAGGGCAGCCCCGGCGTGGCCGGCGGAACGGCGAGCTGCGGTGGCGTCGGCGCGAGGGGGGCGAGCAATACCGGTGGCGCCGGCGGGGGCGACGGTTCCTGCCCGGCGAGAGGGCCGGCGAGGAGCAGCAGCAGGGAGAGCGGCAGGAGGAGGTGAGGACATCGGTTCATGGACGAGCTCCTTCGGCCCGGGCGATCCGGGTCCAGGTGAGGTGTGTGACGTAGAGACCCAGGGGGTTGACCTGGATGAAGTCGGCGGTGGCGGGAGGCCGGACGGCGACGGTCAGGTAGGCCTCCCAGGCGCTCTGGCGGACGGCCCCCGGACGGACCGGCTCCTCGCGCTCGGTCCACTGGACGCGCCAGGTGCGGGTGCCGGGGATCTGGAGGACGGACTCGACGTCGACGTGGCGGGTGAACGCGGCGGCGAGGAGCCGCGGGTCGTTCTCCGGCCGCGAGAAGTAGGCGTCGAGCGTCGAGCGCGCCGGGCCGGCGAGGTAGGCGTAGGCCCGGTAGAGGAGGTCCTTCTCGGCCGCCAGGTCGGCGTAGACGGTGCGCACCGACCGGATGAAACCCGTCAGCTCCGCGACGAGGATCCGCTGGTCGGTGCGGGCGAGCTTCTCGGCGGGCCCGAAGGCGACGGCGCGGCCGAGGCGGTCGACCTCGACGACGTAGGGCGTGATGCGGCTCTCGAGACTCAGCCGTAGCAGGCCCGCGAGCGTGAGGAGCTCGAGGACGAGCAGGCCGAAGGCGACGAGTTGCCAGTTGCGGCGGGCGCGGGCGAGGTCGCCGAAGGCGCCGGAGAAGGCGTCACGGCCGGCGAGATAGGCGGCGTCGCGCCGGCCGGCGGTTGCGGCGGTGCCGGCGCTGGCAGCGCTGCCGGCGGTGGCGGCGATGCTTGCCGTCTCCTGCCGCGGGGCGCGTCCGCGCCGGAAGAGGGGGAGCCGCGGCATCAGTGCGCCAGGGCGTCGCGCAGGCGGAACTGCGCGTTGTGGGTGAGCTGGGCGGCGACGTGGGACGGGATGCGCCAGACGAGGAAGGCGTAGATGAGCGATCCGGCGAGGACCTCGAAGAGGGGCCGGAAGTTGACCGGCGAGAAGGAGGCGTCGCCGAGGCTCCGCGCCCAGTCGTCGGAGAACTCGCCGCCGACGGCGATGAGGAGGTAGAGGAGGAAGATCCTGACCCCGACCTGGAGGGCGTAGAGCAGGTAGTTGTCGGCGACCGTCGCCGTGCCCCGGAAGCCGGAGAAGCCGAGGAAGAAGATCCCGCCGGTGACGACGATGTAGGACTCGGTCAGCACGAGGACGAGCTGGGCCGCGATCGAGATGTAGGCGAGGAGGATGATGAGGGCGACCAGCGTGTAGACGAGGAGGCCCGCGGGATGGGCGAGGAGCCCGGAGAAGGTGAGGTCGTTGAAGATCTCGGCGACGACCACCATCCCCTGGTCGACGACCTCGGAGGGGCTGACGGCGACCTGGCCGGAGGCCTCCTGCCCCGCGGCCTCGAAGCCGGCGGTGATGCGCGGCACGAAGCTCGGGAAGTAGGCGATGGTGGTCCAGAGGAAGCCGAGCAGCAGGACCTTGAAGACGAGCGAGCGCAGGATGGAGTCCGCCGCCCGGCCCTCGACCAGCCAGACGATGCCGGCGACGATGAACTCCAGGGCCGCGAGCGAGGCGAAGAGTTGGCGCGCGAGGGGCGCCACGCGCTCGAGCCAGTTGCTGGCGTTGCCCTGATAGGTCCGGACGACGCCGTCGAGGACGCCCGAGGCCGCGGCCGGCGCGGCGAGGAGCAGGCCGAGCGCGAGGGCGAGGAGCGCGACGAGCGTGACAGGCGCGCGGGGCGCGCTGGGCACAACGGGCGCGCGAGACGACACCCGCGAGAGGGCCGGTCGCGCGGTTGCGGGCGCGAGCGTGCGAGGCCGCGAACGGGTAGGCGCCGGGCTCACGGCAGGCCTCCGCTCGGGGGCACTCGCGGTACGCGGTGGGGCGAAGCGGGCAGTAATGGCGACGATGGCGGCGCTGGCGGCGATCCCGGCGCGGGCTCCTCCAGCAGATCGGAGAGCGTGCGGTGAGGCCGCGGGAAGGCCGGCGGGTGCTCCCAGAAGTCCGCCACGTGGACGGCGTGACAGTTGGGGAAGGCGGCCAAGTCCTTCCCCTGGCAGAACGAGGCCGCGCGGCGCCAGAGGCCGCTGCCGCCGTGGACCTCGCGGGCCCAGAAGGGGACGGAGTAGCGGGTGGAGAGGGCCGGAGCACCGAGCGCCTCCAGGGGATCGGGGCCATCGGCGATCTGCTGCGGCGAGCGTCCGCAGGCTCCGAGCGCAAGCAGCGAGAGGAGCGCGAGCGGCTGGAGCCGGCGCATCGTTCGCATCGTTCGTGGAATGGGCATCGCGGGGGCGCTCATCCGAAGGGCCACCAGTCGGGCCGGAAGGTGAACCGCGCGGGGGCCGGCCCCAGGTCGACGGCGAGGCGCTGGCCGGCGGCCATGAAGGTCGTGGCGGCCTGCGCCTTGGTGTTGACCTCGGAGGCGTAATAGACGCTCGCGATGTTGTTAGCGGCGGCGAGCGACTGGCGCACGAGGAGCAGCTCCTCGGCGGTGTAGACGTCGATCGTGGCCAGGAGCTCGAGCGTCGCCTGATGGCCATCGATGTCGGCGAGCTGGGCCTTGATGACGCCGAGGTCCTTCGGCGAGAAGCCGCGGGACTGCTGGTTGACCGTGCGCAGGGCGCGCTCCATGGTGTTGAGCGTGCGCACCATCTGGTCGCGGTACTGGGTGGGCCAGTCGCGCGACTCCTGCCAGCCGGGGAAGGTCCGCCGGAAGAGGTCGACGATGTTGTCGTACGAGTAGGCGAGGACCTCGCCCTCGCGCATCAGGTCGTTCAAATAGACGAGGAGGTTCCCCACGTCGCGCCAGTGGGGGTTCTGGAGCTTCTTGAGGGCCTGGAGCTGGTACTGGATCTGCCGCGCCTGGTTGGCGATCTGATCGTACTTCTGCTTGATCTCCAGCAGGCGCGCGGCGTAGTGGATGTACTGGTAGTAGACGTTGGCGGTGATGTGGGCGATGTCGATGACGTCCTCCAGCGCGTTGGCGGGCGGGACGGCGGCCAGGGCGAGGAGCAGAGAGGCGAGGAGGAGCGCGGTCGTGCGTGGGCGTCTGCCGGGGCGGCCGTGAGGGCCGCGGAGGCCGGGTATGCCGGGGGTCCTGGAGCTGGAGCTCATGTGGGTTCTCCTTCGGTCGGTGGATAGAGCGAGGCCCAGGAGTCGAGCCCTCGCTGGAGCAGCCAGGCGCGCGGCCAGAGCGGGCCGTGGGCGGTGCGCAGGGTGTCGGCGGCGCGGATCGTCTCCTGGAGGGTCATGCCCTCGGCCGCGCCGAGGAAGGCGAGGGCGAGCGGCCCGAGGCCGAGCTCGAAGAGGCGCGAGCCGCGCGGCGACCGGTAGTAGTACTGGCGCTTCGGCGTGGCGCCGGCCAGCCGCTCGATCTCGGTCTCGTTCAAGCCCAGGGCCTGGTAGAGCTCGCGGTTGCCGGGCGAGGCCGCGGCCGGGTTGGGCAGCAGGATGCGGGTGGGGCAGCTATCGAAGAGGACCGGCGCCGAGGGCGTCGCCTGGAGCTGCGCGAGGCTCTGCGTCACCAGCATGACGGCGGCGTTTCTCTTGCGCAGCGTCAGCAGCCAGGCGCGGATCTTGTCGGCGAAGGCCGAATGGAGGAGGGGGAGCCACGCCTCCTCGATGACGATCAGCGTGGGGCGGCCATCGAGCCGCTGCTCGATGCGGTGGAAGAGGTAGGTGAGAACGGGCAGCAGGACCCAGGGGTCCATCTCGAGCAGGTGCTGGATCTCGAACACCACGAAGGGGGCCACGCGCAGGTCGTCGCGGCCGGCGTCGAGGAGCTGGCCGACCGGACCGGCGAGGGTGAGCGGGCGCAGGGCCTCGACCAGGTGCGGCGCCTGGAGCTGGATCGAGAGCTGGGTGAGGGTCCGGTGCTCGGGCGCGTCGCTCGCGAGGAGGCGCAGGGCCTCGGTCAGCGCGGTCCTGTCCGCCGGCTGCACGGCGACCTTCTGGAGCGACAGGGCGAGCTCGAGCCACTGGGCGGCCCAGGCGATCTCGCCCGGCTGGTCGAGGAGCCCCAGCGGCTGGAACGAGATGGCGTCGGGGGCCGCGGCGGCGATCGCGTGGTGGCGGGCGCCCGCGGCCTGCGCCAGGAGATACCCCGAGTAGCCGACGTCGAAGACGAAGACCTGGGCCTCCGGGTAGCGGAAGAACTGGGCGACGGCGAGCTGGACGAAGGTGCTCTTGCCCGAGCCGGTGGGGCCGACGACGAGCGAGTGGCCGACGTCCGAGACGTGGAGCGAGAGGCGGAAGGGCGTCGCGCCGCTCGTCGCCGCCCAGAGGAGGGGCGGACTCGCCTCGGGGAAGTAGGGCGAGGGCACCGCGGTCGGCCCGGGCCAGACGCTCGTCAGCGGCAGCAGATCGGCGAGGTTGAGCGAGTGGAGGATCGGCCGCCGCAGGTTGGGGTAGCCGTGCCCGGGGAGCGACCCGAGCCACGCCTCCAGCGCGTTGACGCTCTCGATGCGGGCGGTGAAGCCGAGGTCGCGGAGGATCTGGAGGATCTGTCCGGCGACGAAGTCGGCCCGCGCGGGGCTCGGCTCGGTGACGACGATGGTCCCCGAGTAGAGGCAGAAGAGGACCGCGCCGGAGGCGTTGGCGGCCTCGGCCTGCTGCGCGTCGCGCGTCATGCCGATCGCGTCCTGGTCGGTGAAGAGCTCGTCGATCGCCTGCTGCTGCTGGCTCTGGGCCGCGGTCCCGGAGCCGCCGGCGACGGCGCCGGTCAGCCAGTCGAAGAGGCTGCGCCGCTTCCTGAACCAGGCCTGGCGCAGGCGGCGGATCTGGCGGCTGGCGCTCTGGCGGCCGAGGGGGATGAGGCGGTGGGAGGTGCGGGCCGCGAAGGGCAGGCTGTTGAGGCCGTCGAGCATGCCGGCGCAGGAGCCGGCCGGGAAGCCGTGGACGGCGATGGTGCGCAGGTGCATCTCGCCGATGCGCGGCTCCCAGCCGCCGACGAGGTCCTGGTCGGCGAGGAGGGCGTCGAGCTGCGCTCCCGCGGCAGGGGTGCGCACCGGGTGGTGGAGTCCGGTCAGGCAGACGTGGAGGTGGGTCAGCAGCGCGTCGGCGTCGAGGGGCTCGACGTCGAGGCAGGAGGAGAGCCGCCGCTCGAGGTCGCGGGCCTGGCGCCGGAAGTCGGCGAGGATGGCGTTCCAGTCGGTGCCCTGGCGGGAGCGGCCGTCGAGGAAGTGCCGGGCGAGCCGGGCGTAGAGGTCGGGCGGCGGCAGGTAGGTCAGGGCGCAGAAACATTCCGTCTCGTAGTGGCCCTGGCCCGTCTGGTGGGCGCGCCGGCGCTCCTCGTCGATCAGCCGCGTCACCGGGTCGGGGAAAGCGCCCGGGGGCGCGTAGCCGGAGGCGGGCCGGCGCACCGCGTCGAAGTGGAGCATCCAGCCGTCGCCGAGGGGGAGGAGCGCGGCGTTCATCCGCACCGAGAGGAGGTCGAGCTCGGCGGCGGTGGCCGCGGCGAGGTCGGGTCCGCGGTAACGCCAGGCGGTGAGGAGGCTGCCGTCCTTCTGCAGGAGGACCGCGCCGCCTGCCTCCTCCCCTGCCTCGTCGACGAGGAAGGCGTAGAGGAGGAGGTCGGCGAGGCCCGCGGGCTGGGTCCGGTGCTCTCGCAGCGCCGCCGCTCCGGCCGTGGCCGCGGCGCCGGCTCCCAGGCCGAGGGCGAGGGTCAGGAGCTCCATCCTCAGACCGCCGTGGGGATCGCGGGGATGGAGGGGCGGACCGGCGCGGGCCGCCCGGGGAGCTTCCCGGCCGCGGGGTAGTAGCCGGCGTAGCGCAGGCTCCGCAGGTAGACCCCGGAGATGAGCGGGTCCTTGCCTGTCGCCCAGACCGCCAGCGGGTGGACGATGCCGAGGTAGAGGCCGGCGAGGAGGAGGGTCGTCCACCCCGGCCCCACGGCCACGAGGAGGGCCGCGATCAGGGTGCCCTCGAAGATGGCGAGTCCCTGCTCGGCGCCGGCGAGGAGGATCGGGCGGTGCAGCGAGGCGTGCACCGGGTGGACGGTCCGGGTCACGGGCTACCCCCTCAGCGCCGAGAGGAGGTCGAGGACCGGGCGCAGGGGTCCGAGGGGCCCGGCGTTGCGGGCCGCGGCGGTGCCGGCGGTGCCGGCGCTGGCGGCGATGGTGGCGCCCTCGAAGCCGAGGGTGTTGATGAAGCTCGAGGCGCCGAGGACGAGGCCGATGCCGACGATGATGCCGCCGACCTTGTTGGCTCCCTGCTCGTGGCGGCCGAAGCCCCAGACGATGCCGCCGACGACGACCATGATGATGGCGAGGGTGCGGCCGGTGGTGCCGGTCAGGTTGTCGGCGATGGCGCGCAGGGGCGCGTTCCACGGCAGGTCGGCGCCGCCAGTGCCGGCGAGCGCCGGGGCCGCGAAGGCGAGGAGAAGCAGGGCGAGGAGCAGGGCGACGCGCGGTGGGGGAGTCTTGCGGCTGGCGTTCATGGCGGCCTCCTTGGTTCACAGCGGAGTCAGGCGGTAGCGGCCCCGGGCGTCGAGGCCCTCGACCGCGACGAGCTCGCGGACGAAGCGGCGCTGGCTCCCGCCGGCGAGGACGATGACGAGCTGGATCGCCTCGGCGATCAGCTCGCGCTGGGAGGGGACCTTGTTGCGCTGGGCGAGCCGGTCGAGCCGCTCCAGGGCGCCCTGGGCGTCGGTCGCGTGGACCGTGGCGATGCCTCCCGGGTGGCCGGTCGACCAGGCGTCGAGCAGGTCGAGGGCGGAGGCGTCGCGCACCTCGCCGACGATGATGCGGTCGGGGCTGGCGCGCAGGATCATGCGGACCAGGTCGGTCAGGCCGAGCCCGGCGTCGGCGCGGAGCGCCAGTGTGTCGGGGACCGGGCACTGGAGCTCGCGCGTGTCCTCGAGGATGACCACGCGGTCGGCGGGGCAGAGCTCGCCCATGGCGTGGAGGAGCGCGTTGGCGAGGGTGGTCTTGCCGGAGCGGGTGCCTCCGGCGACGAGGATGTTGGAGCGGCCGGCGATGCGCTGGCGGAGAAGCTCCGCCTGATCGGGAGTGAGGATGCCGTCGCGCGTCCAGTCGGCGAGGGTGAAGACGGCGGCGGCGGGCTTCCTCAGGACGAAGCAGGGGCCCGGGGCGATGGGCGGCACGAAGGCCTGGAGGCGCGCGCCGCGGAAGACGCTCTGGGGGAGCTCGGCCTGGAGGTGCGGGTGCCTCGGGGTGAGGGTCTCGCCGACCAGCGAGGCGACGGTGTTGAGGAAGGAGAGCGTCTCGGCGGCGCCGAGGTGGACGCCGGAGCTGACGCGTCCGCGCGAGTGGGTGTCGAGCCGGAGGAGACGGTCGAGGGGGTTGAGGTAGAGCTCGGCGACGTCGTCGTCGGCGAAGGCGGCCAGCACCTGGGGTCCCAGGTGGCGGCGCAGCGTCTCGGAGTAGGCGTCGGCGCGCGGTTCGGTCATGGGCATCGGCCCGAGAGCGGCGGGACAGTACGGAACCAGTCGTAGACCTGTCAAGTACTAGTCATTGACTGGATGACGGGCGAGGGCGCGGGGCGGCGGCCGCGCGTAGCACGGATGCACGAAGGACGGGGGGCGGGGGGCTGCTAGGTCAGGGGGTTACGGGGGGGCGGGGGCGGGGGAGTGGGTGGGTTGGCGGGAGGGCCGGTTGTTCCGGCGGGAACGGGGCGCGTAGCACGGAAGCACGAAGACGGACCCTACCAGGAGGTACTAGTGAGCCGGCGCAGAGGAAGCGGGCGATTCGAAGGCGGAGGCAAGGCTCGTCGGCGCGCCGGGTTCGTGCTTCCGTGCTACGCCAAGGGAAGCTCCCTTGGAGCGACCCTCGAATACACCTCATCAGGGGTTGGAGGCGAGGTCTGCTTGTAAGCCGTTATCTTGAGAACAGAGAGCTGCCCAGTGACAATTAGTCCTGTGCGAGCACTGACGACAACTACCCCAGCGGGCCACTTGGTGCTTGCCCGCAAGCCGCAAGTGGCGGATCATGTCGGCACCCGGCCGTCCAGCTGCGTGAGAATTGACAGACCGGGGGAGGAAGCGTATGTTGCAGTATAAGTAGTACAAGCTTGAGCTTGCAGCCTCAATGCTTCCCACCCTGCATCGGATGCGCCGCCGTGTACCGGCTCCGAGAGGGCATCACGCCCTGACGAGATCTCGACCACGGAGCGGCTGAGGCCGCGCACGCCACCCCTCCGAGTCCGGATTTGGCCGCTGACGATCCACTGATCGAGTTCGTCAAGCAGATTCAGGCGGGAAACCGCTACGACGAGAATGCAGCGGCCCTGCACCGTACGGTCCAGCCCAAGGTTTACTACTTTTTCTTCCACAAAGGCTTCACTCGCGACGATAGCAGCGATCTCACCCAAGAGGTCTTCCTGCGGGTCTTTAAGGCGATAGCAACCTTTCGAGGCACGTCGAGACTCGAGTTCGAGAGGTGGTTGGCAGAGATCGCGGATCATGTATTCTGCAACGAGGTGCGAAGGCGCAAGACCGAGAAGCGGTACGCTACCGAGATCTCGCTGGATGCCAGGCCGAAAAGCGGGGACGGCAAGGCCTTGGCGGAGAAGCTTGAGGATGACAAGCCGACGCCGGACGACTCTTTCCTCCAGCGTCAGAGTCGCACAATCCTGTGGAAGGTCATCGCGACGCTGCCGGAGCAGATGCGGCGCTGCTGCACTTTGCGCTACAAGCATGACTTGAAGTACAAGGAAATCGCGACGGAGATGGACATCTCGATCGAAACCGTCAAGGCTCACCTGCACCAAGCCCGCCTGCGCCTCACCGAGCTGCTGCGAGGGGGACCGGGGCCTCGGAAGGGGGCGCCGTGAGCGACGGAACCGGCGATCTCGCCAGGCTGCTCGCGCGTCTGGACGAGGAAGGCCTCCGCATGGAGGAGCATCTCGCCGCGGAGCGGCTCACCGCCTACGACGCCGGCGAGCTGTCGGCCGCGGAGTACGCCGCCGTCGAGGCGCACCTGGCGAACTGCAGCTTCTGCCTCGAGCGCCTCCGCGACCTGCGGCGTTTCCTCTCCCCCCGGCCGGAGGACCTCCCGGCGGAGGGGCTGGCGGATTTCGAGACCGCGGCGCAGTGGCGCGAGCTGCAGAAGAAGCTGCCGCCGCGGCCGGCGCGGCTGCGGCGCCTCTTCGCCGCGCCCGGATTCTCCGTCGCCGCGGTGCTGGCGGTGGCCCTCGGCCTGGCCGCTTACCGGATCGTCAGCCTGGAGCGGGAGCTGGCGAGCCCCATCACCGACCTGGTCGCCACGACCCTGGAAGAGCCGGGGAGCCGCAAGGCGGAGCCGGCCACGACGCAGCCGCCGCTCTTCAAGCTGGGGCACGTCGCCGCCTTCGAGATCCTGCCGGAGCACCCTTATCCCCGCTACCGGTTGATCTTCAGGGATGCGGACGGCCGGGTCGTCAAGTCGGTCGAGGATACGGAAGACGACGGGCAGGCGGGGGTCCTCACGCTCTTCCTGCCGCGGCGCTTCCTGCCCCCCGGCCTCTATCGCGTCGAGGCCGTGGGCCTCGACGGCGCCGAGCATGCCATCCGCACCTTCGAGGTCCGCCTCGCGCGCTGACGGGACTCGGCCTCGGCTGACTTGCCGTCCCTCATGGGCTAAGCTAAGCACGTTCCCAATCCAGTGAGCTCCCGGCAGAAGGACGCTCCTTCCTGGCAGCTCGAGGAGGATCTCGCGCTATGTGTCAATGGCGGCACTGGGGAGTTCTCCGCCGGGGTGTCTGGGGGACGGGCCTGCTGGCCGGGCTGCTGCTCGGAGGCGCGCTCCCCCACCCCCATCCGATAGATCCGAGGGCAGGCCCGCCAGGACCAGGGGCGCAGACGCGAGGGCCCGAGGTTCGGCCCCGGCGGCTCGCCGCGGGCAAGGCTCATACCTACCAGTTCGATCTCGGACCCGGCGAGTTCGTCGCCATCCATCTGGAACAGCGGGGGCTCGACGTGACCGCCCGCGTGCGGGGGCCGCGAGGAGAGGCCCTGTTCGACGTCGACAGCCTCAATGGCCCCCTCGGGCCGGAGCAGGTCCCGCTGCTGGCCCAAGCCAGGGGCCTGTATACGGTCGAGATCACGGGCACCGGGCCGGGGACGTACCGGATCCACGCCGAGCCGAAAAGAAAGGCGAGCGATCCGGATCGGCTGAACCATAAGGGCGCCGTCGAGTACTGGCGCGGGATGGAGCTCAAGAAAGGCGACGCGCGCCAGCAGCTGCGGGCGGAAGGCGCGTTCGCCGCGGCGCTCACCGCCTGGACGAAGAGCGGTTTCCTCGCCGGGCAGGCGGACGCCTCGTACTGGCTCGGCAGGCTGCGGGTCGACCGCAAGGACTGGCGGGGAGTGGTCGCTCCCATGCAGCGCGCCGCCGATCTCTTCCCCGCTCTGGCCAATCGCCGGCAGACCGCCCTCGCCTTGAACGGCCTCGGGCTCGCCCATTACTCGCTCGCCGGGTTCAAGAAGGCGCTGGACTTTTACGATCGGGCCCTGGCGCTCGCCGCGAAGATGGGCGACGAGCAGCTGACCGCGGACCTCCTCTACAACCGCGGCCGGACGAACACCGAGAGCGGCCGGTACGAGGCAGCGTTCAAGGACATCGAGGCAGCGCTGGCGATCCGGCGCCGCCTCAAGGACCCGCTGGAAGTAGCGCGGGCCCTCACCGCTCTCGGCCGCGTCTACTCCAGCCTCGAGGACACGGATACCGCGATCCGTCTGCACCGGGAGGCGCTCGCGATCCTGCGGCTGCACCCGAGCGACAAGATCAAAGCCGCGGTATGGACCCATCTCGGCGACGCCTTTCGCAAGCGCAAGGAGCTCAAGCGGGCCGTCGGCTGGTATCGCGACGCCATCGCGCTCACCCAACGGGCTGGGATCCGGGACGACCCGAACACCTTGAACAATCTCGCCGTGGCGTACGTTCAGCTGGAGAAGTTTCCCGAGGCGGCGGACGCGGCCCGGAGCTGCGTGCGCGAGTTCCAAGCGCAGGGCAACCTGGTGTCGGCCGCGGCCGCCTGGGCCACCCTTGGCTGGGCGCTGAGCGGCGCGGAACGCTTCGATCAGGCCTTCGAGGCCTTCGGGCAGTCGCTCTCGATCGCGCGCGCGAAGCACATCCCGCCGGTCTTGACCGGGGCCTATCTCGGCATGGCCTGGGCCGAGCTCAAGCGGGGCAACCCCATCGAGGCGCGGCGGTTCGCCGAGCAGGGCCTGAAGCTCGTCGAGAGGCTGCGCGTCGGCACGCAGCGCCCGCAGCTGCGGACCACTTACCTGGCGGGCCGGCAGGACTTCTACGACCTGCTGGTCGAGATCCTCATGGAGCAGGACCGGCGCGACCCCGCGCAGGGCTACGACCTCAAGGCCTTCGAGGCGAGCGAGCGGGCGCGCAGCCGCAGTCTGCTCGACGAGCTCGAGGGCCGGCCGGTGATCCCGGCGCTCACCGTCCGCGACATCCAGCGGCAGGTGCTGGGTCCGGACGACGTTCTGCTGGAGTACTTCGTGGGCCGGGAGCGAAGCTTCCTCTGGATCCTGACGCCCTCCACCTTCGCCACCCGCGAGCTGCCGGCACCCAGCCGCCTCATCGCCCTGGCGCGCGAGGTCCATCCGCTGCTCGGCGCGAGCCACCGCATCGAGCAGCGCGGCACGGCGATCGAGCGCGCCACCGCGCTCAGCCGCGCCCTGTTCGGCACCGTGGCCCACGACCTCGCGGGCAAGCGGATCCTGATCGTCGCGCCGCCGGTCCTACAGTACATCTCCTTCGCGGCGCTGCCGGCGGACACCTCGGCCAGGCGGGCGGCGGGCACCTCCTGGCCCGAGCCCTGGATCAAGCGCAACGAGATCGTCGCCGAGCCCTCCGCCACCTTCCTCGCGACCTTGCGACGGTCGCTCGCCGCACGGCGGCCGGCGTCCGGCCTGCTCGCGCTGGTCGCCGATCCGGTCTATACGCGGCAGGACGAGCGCGCGCGGGGGCTGCCCGCCGCCGCTCCGGGGGCCAAGCTCTCGTCGCTCTCCAGGCTGCACTTCTCGCGGCGCGAGATCGGCGCCATCGCGGCGCAGGCGAAGGGCGGCCGGCTGCTGCCGGCCCTCGGGTTTAGGGCCGCCCGCCAGCGGGTCCTGTCGGGAGAGCTGGCGGACTACCGGTATCTGCACTTCTCCGCCCATGGCGCCCTCAACGTCGAGGAGCCCGACCGCTCCGCGCTCGTGCTCTCGCTCCTCGACTCTGCCGGGAACGACGTCGACGGCTACCTGCGGGCGGGCGAGATCGCCAGGCTGCAGCTGACCGCCGACCTGGTCGTCCTCAGCGCCTGCAAGAGCGGCCTGGGGAGCGAGATCCGGGGGGAGGGCCTGGTCGGGCTGACCCAGGCCTTCTTCGCTGCCGGCGCCACCCGCACCATGGTGAGCCTGTGGGACGTCGATGCGCAGGCGACGGCTGAGCTCATGGGACGTTTCTATCGCAACCTGCTCCATCAGGGCCTCTCTCCTTCCGCCGCGCTGCGCGAGGCCCAGGAGTGGATGTGGAAGCAGCCGCAGTGGAACGCGCCGTCTTACTGGGCGGGGTTCGTCCTCGAGGGGGACTCGCGATAGCTCGCGGCCGGTCGCCGCCACGCCATCCTCTAACCATTTACCTGCCTGGGGTGTCTCGTCTTGCCGAGCCCGGAAAGCCTCGGCTTTCCAATCCGCCCAGTGAACCAGGCAAGGAGGATCGTGCGATGACCGGACCGTCGAGCAACCATGCCGAGGAGACTTCTCAAGCTGTCACGGTGCAACCGTTCCCGGGGGATGACGACGGGCGCGGGGGCGACACGGCGGCGACCGCCGAGCCGACCGGCTCCGATACGCCCGGCTCTCTCCCAGGTCCCGGAAAGGACATCCCGCCGCCCGAAGGCTGACCTTCGATTCATCGACCCGCGACGGCTGGAGGTCCGCGGACCGGTGGCAAGTCACCGGTCCGCCCTTGAGAATCGAGGGCAAGAGAGTGATCCCGAAGCGAGTCCTCTGTGCAGGGCTGCTCCTGGCCGTCCTGACAGCGTGCCGCGGCGCCCGGACCGAGCGGTCGTTCGACGCGATCTGCGCTCAGGTTTCCGGCAAGACCGCGGCGGAGGTGGAGGCCCTGCTGGGCCGGCCCAACCGGAAATCTCGCTTGCCGATCGGGGACTGGCGCTATATCTGGTGGGACTACGCCGTCCTCGAAGGTGACAACTATCCGCCGGAGCTGCGCGGCAAGACCGTGCACCTGGAGATCGTGCTCTCCCACCCCACGCAGCCCTCGCTGCCGCTGTCGCAATGGCGGGTCGAGGGGCCGCTGGCGGTCAGCTACGAGATCTCCCGCACCGATGCCGGCGGAGCCCGGCCGTCTTCCTGAGGAGGGTTGACGATGAACCGCTGGGCGCTGCTGGTCGGCATCAATCAGTATCCCAAGTTCGCTCCCCGGGGGCAGCTCAAGGGCTGCGTCAACGACGTCCAAGTCATGCGACAGATCCTGATCGATTCCTTCGGCTTCCCGGAAGCGCACATCGCCCTGCTCCTCGACGAGCAAGCGACGCGCGAGGCCATCCTGGCGGCCATGCGGGAGCTCGTCGCGCGGGTGCAGGAAGGCGACGTCGTCGTCTTCCACTACAGCGGCCACGGCTCGCAGATGCCCGACGTCGAGGGGGATGAGCCGGACGGTATCGACGAGACCATCGTCCCTTACGACAGCGGCCGGACGCCGCACGACAACCTGGACATCAAGGACGACGAGATCTATCTCTGGCTGGTCGAGCTGACCGCCAGGACCTCGGCCGTCACCCTGATCCTCGACTGCTGCCACTCGGGCACCGGCGTGCGCGATATCCCCGACGCGGGCGAGGAGGACCCCTTCGAGGCGGCGGTGCGCCAGGTGGAGGCCGACGACCGCCTTCCCTCACCGCTGCCGCCCGAGGCGTGCGCCCTGCTCGCCGGGGCCCGGGACCTCGGCCCCAGCGGCTGGCTCCCCTTGGGCGAGCGCTACGTGCTGCTCGCGGGGTGCAACCGCGGCGAGCGGTCGTTCGAGATCGAGCAGCCGGCGGGGAACCGGCACGGGGCGCTGACGTTCTTCCTCGCGCAGGCGCTGCGCGAGGCGCGGTCCGGCACGACCTACCGGGACATCTACGAGGCCATCGCGCCGCAGGTCTCCGCCCGCTTCGCCAATCAGCACCCGCAGCTCGAGGGGACCCGCGATCGAGAGATCTTCGGCGTGCGGACGATTGCGCCCATCCCCTTCGTGCCGGTCGTCGAGCGCTCGGGGATCACGGTGCAGCTCGGCGCCGGCGCCGTCTGCGGCCTGAGCCAGGGCTCGCGGTGGGCCATCCATGCGGCGGGCACGAAAGCGGTCGCGCCCGGCGAGGAGCCGCTCGGCGTCGTGGTCCTGACCGCGGTCCGGGCGGTCACCAGCGAGGGGCGCATCGTCCAGGAGGCCAGGCCGCAAGCCGTGACCCCGGGGATGCGGGCCGTCGAGCAGGCGCACGCCGTCGAGTCGCGCCTGCCGGTCGAGGTGGTGACTCCGCCGGGCCGGGGCGAGCTGGCGCGGGAGCTGCTCGACGGCATCGGCGGCTCGAAGCTGCTCCGGCTGACGGCCCAAGGCGAGGCAGCCCGGGTGCGCGTCCATCTGCTCGCCGCCCGCTCCACGGTGACCGAGCAGACGCCGGTTCGCGGGCTCGGCGTCCTCACCAAGGAGACCTGGGCGGCGGTGGGAGCGGACGATGAGCTCGCGATGCCGGCCCACCGGCGCGACGAGCCGGCGGTGGCGCAGCTCCTGGTGGAGAACCTCGAGAGGATCGCCCGCTTTCAGCTCGCTCTCAGCCTCAAGAATCCCGACAGCGGCCTGGCCGGGAAGGTGAAGGCGGAGCTCCTCCGCTGGATGGACGGCGAGCCGGTCGAGCCCGAGCGGGGGGCGGGCGGCGAGGTGATCTTCTACGAGCGCGACCGGGCCGTGCTCAGGGTCGTTCACGAGCACAGCCAGCCGCTCTTCATCTACGTCCTCGACCTCGGCCTGTCGGGGCGCATCTACCCCCTCTACCCGGTCGTGGGAGCCTCGGAAGCGCTCCTGCCGGGCTGCGTTCTCGAGGTGGGCAAGCGCCAGCACGACGAGAAGATCCTCGCCTTCCCTGCCGACTTTCCATTCCGCGATCCCGGCACCGAGACGGTCGAGGGGGTCGAGACGTGGAAGGTCTTCGCCACCACGCATGCCACCGATTTCCATCCTCTCCTGCAGGGCGCCGTCCGCGTGCACGACCGTCCCGCCGGGCCGGTCGGCGCGCTCGGTGAGCTGCTCGCCGTCACCTTCGAGGGCGGCGGCTGCCGCGACGTCCTCCCGCCGGGAGAAGGCGAGGCCGAGGACTGGATCGCCCTCGAGCGCTCCTTCCGCCTGCGGCGGCCGCGGCCGGGCCGCGTCGCGGCGCGCTGAGCGGGCGGACTCGGCGGCAGGCGACGGATGGAGTACGACGACTTCGTCATCCAGATTCTCCCGCGGACCCCGGCGGACGCGGCGGCGGGCCATCTCGTGGTCGTCGCCTCTCCGGCGGGTCAGGGCAAGAGCCGCTTCATCGTCCCGCCGGAGCTGCGCCGGGCGGGTGGCGAGGCGGGCGGCCGGGACGTCGTCGGCACAGAGGCGGTCTTCGGCGCGGCTCCGGTCCCAGTGCGGGAGATCGGCGACCGGCTCTTCCAGGCGCTGTTCGTCGGCGAGCCCCGGGACCTCTTCATCGCCTCGCTCCGCATGTCCCCGGACCGGGGGCTGCGCCTCCAGCTGCGCCTCGATCCGGCGATGGGAGAGGTGCTGGCCCTCCCCTGGGAGTGCCTCTACTTCCCGGAGTCTCCAGGGTTCCTGGGCTTGAGCCGCAGGATCCTGTTCGTCGTCTCGCTCGACCTCCCGCAGCCCGTGGAGCCACCCCTGGCCGCCCTGCGCCTGCGCATCCTGGCGCTCGCCAGCAGCCCCCGCGGCCTGCCCCGGCTCGACCTGGCGAGCGAGTGCCGCCAGCTCAGGGCCGCCGCCGGCTGGCGCCTGTGGCTGGCGGTCTCGTTCGTGCGGGGAGGGGGCCGCGAGGAGCTGCGGGAGGCCCTGCTGCGCAGCCGGCGCCGGTTCCGCAGGCCCTTCCACGTCTTTCATTTCATGGGCCACGGCGGCTTCGAGCGGGGAGAGGAGGGGGTCCTGCTCTTCACCGGTCCGGACGGTGGCCCGCAGCGGGTCACCGGCCGCGAGCTGGCGCGCGAGCTCGCGGACGTCTCCGCGCTGCGGCTGGTGGTGCTCAACGCCTGCGACTCCGCGCGCGCCGCGGAGCGGCCGGGGATCGATCCCTTCGCCGGCGTGGCGCTCGCCCTGGTGCGCCACGGTGTGCCGGCCGTGATCGCGATGCGGTCGCGCATCCCGGACCGCGCCGCGATCGCGTTCGCCCGCGCCCTCTACCGCCGCCTCGCGGCGGGGGACCCCGTGGACGTGGCGCTCGCCGAGGCCCGCCTGGCCATCGAACGGCAGGGCCGAGGCGATGAAGGGGTCTGGAGCGTGCCTGTCCTCTTCCTGCGGGGGCCGCACTGGAACCTCGTGCAGAGGATCCCGCTCGCCAGGCCGCTCGCCGCTGCCCTCGTCGCGGTGCTCTCGGCGGTGGCCCTCGCGGTCGCCGCATACCGCAACGTCGAGGCCTTGCGGCTCAACAACGCGGGGATCGATCTCGCCACCCATGGACGGGCTCGCGAGGCCCGGACGGCCTTCACCGAGGCTCTGCGACTGCTGCCGCGCTACGCCCCGGCCCACGCCAACCTTTCCGCGGTCGACGAGGGGCTGGCGGACTACTCCGCCGCCTTGGCCCACGCCGAAGCCGCCGTCGAGATCGCGCCGGACGAGGCCCCCTACCAGTACAGCCTGGGCCGGCTGCGGGTCCGCATGGGCTACGACGAGGCCGCCCTTGAGCCCTTGCAGCGGGCGGTGCAGCTGAGGCCCTGCTACGCGGCAGCGCTCAACGAGCTCGCGAGCGCCTATCTGAGCCTGGAGCGGCCGGCCGACGCGCGGTGGGCGGCCCAGGCCGGCCTGCGCTGCGATCCCGAGCTCGCGCCGCTCTACAAGAGCCTCGGCCGCGCGGCCCTGGCCGAGGGGCGGACCGGAGAGGCGGTCGAGAGCCTGGAGGAGGCCATGCGCCGCTACGCCCGCACCGGGCGGCCGGACCTCGAGGAGCCCACTTACTGGCTGGCTGAGGCGTATGCGCGAGCCGGCAGGCGCGAGTTCGCCTGCGGGAGCCTGCGAGAGCTCTGGGACCTGACCCGCGGGATCAGCCCTCACCGGGCTTCGGCGGAGCGGCTGGCGCGGCAGCAGCAGTGCGCGGGGGTCTTCTAGGAAGATGAGCGCGCGGCCGGCGCGGTGCCTCCTCTCCGTCGCGCTCGCCAGTGTCCTGGCCGGGCCGGCCAGCGCCCGGCCGGAGGCGCTGACCGCGGTCCTGGTCGAGGTCCAGGGGGACGTCACCATCGCCGAGGCCGCCCCGCCGGCCCGGAGCGGGCCGGGGCTCGCGCTCGTGCGCCGGGCGCGCTACCTCCAGGCTCTGAAGGCGGGGGACGAGGTCCACCTGCCTCCGGGCGCGCAAGCCGGGCTGGTCTGCTCGACCGACCGCTGGATCGCGCTGGCGGGAGGCCGGGATCAGCTCCTCACGCCGCAGCTCTGCCGCGCGGGCCGGCCGCTGCCGCCCGGCACTTACCGGCGGCTGGCGCCCGCCGCCGGCAGGTTGTGCCATCTCGGGCTGGCGGCGATCCTCGAGGGCGAGACCCGCCGCCCGGAGGACGACGACTTCGCCGTTCCCGTCCTCGTCAGCCCGCGCCAGACGGCTGTGCTCGACGGGCGGCCGGCGATCCGCTGGCGGCCGATCCCGGAGACGGTCGAGTACGAGATCGAGCTGACCGGCCGCAATCCGTTCAAGCTCCGTCTGGACGCCGCCCAAGTCCCTTGCGACGAACGCTGGGGAGACCTGGTCGTCTGCGCGCTCGCCTACCCCGGCCCGGAGAAGGAGCTGCCGGCCGGCGAGGTCTCGTTCCTGAGCGTCGGGGCCCGGCGCGAGCTCCTCGGGGCCCTGCGCAAGGAGAACAAGCCCAGCCGCGTGCGGCGGTTGCCGACGGCGAAGGCCGCGGGCGTGCGGGCGGAGCTCGCCAGGCTGGGGGAGCTGCCGCTCGACAGCGCCAGCCGCGAGTTGCTCGCGGCGGATCTCTACGTCCGCCAGGGCCTCCTGGGCGAGGCGATCACCGCCTACCAGCGCGCCCTGGCGCTGCGCGACGCTCCCGAGGTCCGGGTGACGCTCGCCGACACCTACCTCGAGGTGGGCCTCCTGCGGCTGGCCGCCCGCGGCTACCAGCAGGCCCGCGACGAGAGCTCGGACGGCGCGGTCGAGGCGGGCGCCGAGCTTGGCCTGGGGAGGGTCGAGCAGGTCCGCCGCAACCGCAACACGGCCCTGGCGCACTTCCGGCAGGCGCGCGACCGCTACGCCGCGCTCGGTCTGCGGGCGGAGCAGGCGCGGGTGGAGAAGGCGATCAGGGATCTGGAGCGGGGCGGTCCGGGCTAGCGTCCGCGGCCTCCGGCGGGAGCACGAGAAATTCAGGCAGAAGCCGGCTCTTCTGCCGCCTCGACGAGCACGATATCGCGAGCAGCATCTCGTCGGGCGAAGAGGCGCGGGACCCCAGCCCAGGCGGCATGTCCGTCTTTGCGCATCTGGTTACAGCCGAGGTCGAACGCCCGCTGTAGATCCACACCATGAGCCAGGGCACGGTAGAGGGCCCGGGAAAAGCTCAGGGCGGCGAGGTCGCTGATGGCGCCCGCCATCCCGATGGCCGCATCGATGACGGCCGCGATCTCCCTGGCATGAGCCTCCGTGTGGCAGGCATTGAGGACCACGAGCCGAAGGTCGCTCTTGAAGAGGTCGAGCAGCTCGATCAGGCTGTCGCTCTGCACGTACTCCGGGGAGCCGGTCGGCTCCTCGATGACGATGCCGCCGCTCAGCACGTCTCGCTGGACGCCGGTCGGCTCCGCGACAGGACTGCTCGCTCTATGCCCATGTCCGCTGAAGTGCAGGACCTGTGGGTGAGCGGCGAGTAGAGACCGCTGGATCTCGTCGGCGGTGACGGCGAGCACCGAGTTCAAGGAGATCCGCTCCCGTAGAGGGGATTCGCGCAGGACGGCAGCGATCTCGCGGAGTTCGCGATCGGCGCTGACCCGTTGCCCTGGCGTAGGGCTGGCGCCGAGGTAGAGGATCTCGACACGGACCGGCAGGAGCTTGCGCACGATCCCCTCGATAATGCGGCGTGTGCTCTCGGAGATCTGCGGCGTCTTCCGGCTGGCGCTCTGGAACGCGGCGGCCAGATCCTCAGGAGAGAGCCAGGGCGTCTGCGCGGTTGCATGCTGGTCGACCACCGCCTTGCTCAGACGCTCCAGGAGGGACTTCGGCGATTCGGCTCTGTTCCTGACGAGGAGACCCTCCAGCGTCGCCGACACGAACATCAGGATGACGACGAGCTCCGGCAGAAGATCGAGCCCGGCGCCGAGCGTGCGATCGCCTTCGAGCCGCGGGTTGTCGAAGAAATCCTCCGCAAGATCGTCGAAGTCCTCGACCTCGTCCGGCGCAAGCTGAGCGACGATCGGTCGCGCCAGGAACTTCGCGAGCTCCCGCTCCTTCCGGTTTTTGAGCGCCATTCTGACCTCCTGCGATCCGCTAGACACCTCGGACCGAGGATTTGTTGAGCCCGCCGGAGGGCGGCTACACAAACGCGGTCCTGCGGTGTCCTCCTTTCCCGACGGAGGAAAGGACATGGCGGAGGAGACACCCAGAAGGCTCCTCAACCCCTTCGTGTTTCCGAGCGAGACGCAACTGCGGTTCAGCCTGCTGATCTGGGCGATCCTGAGCCTCTGCTGGGGTGTCGGGTACTTCTTCACGGCAGCTCTGGGGAGCAGCGCAGGACGGCCCGCCCTCAGCGATCTCCCGGCCCTGGAGCGGGATGTCCTCGAGGTCGAGGTCGAAGCCCCCGATCTCCCCCTGCTGACGGTTCTGGCCCGGCAGGAGGCGGCGTTGTCGGAGAAGCTCGCGGGCTTGTCGGAGCCGGCGGCCCGCGAGCGGACCGATGCGGCGCTCGTCCGGCTCTCGCAGGCTGCGCATGATCAGTGGGTGGCCGCCGTGCCTTACCTCGTCCTGCCCTTCGTGCTTATCCTGTTGGCTGCGCTGCTCATCGCAGCCTTGTGTGTCGCCCGCGTCCGTGGCCCCTGGTCCGGGCGCCGCCCCGCATCGCGCAAGTTTCTAGCGGTCATGGATGGGCTGGTCGAGGACGCTCAGCGCCTGCAGCGCGAGCTCGGCGAGAAGCCGCTAGCAAAGCCCGTCTTCCAGGTGTCTCGTGGAGCCATAGGCGACGGTCAAACCTACGGGACTTCCCGCCGACCTCGCATCATCCTGACCCGTGCGGTTCCCCTGCTTCTCAGGAAAGAGATCCGGCAATACGGCACGCCCAGCTCGACCCGGGCCCTCGTTTTCCATGAGCTGGCGCATATCGCGAACCGTGACGTCGTCCGCTCCTATCTGGCGGAGGCCTCTTGGGTCGTTTCTTTCCCCATTCTGGCCTCCTTGGTCGCGGTCCTGTGGTTGACCTGGTCGGCGGAGGGAATTGCCGATCCGAGATACCACCCCGCGGTGGTTTCCCTGCAAGTCCTGGGAACGCTGCTCGTCGTCGAGTTGATCCGGCGCGGTCTGCTGCGGAGCCGGGAATACTTCGCGGACTTGCGGGTCGACCTGTTCTGGCAGGCCGGCGACCCGCTTCGCGCAAAGCTGCGGCGCCGGGACGAGAGATGCTCCGCTCTGCCGGGCTACCTTCTCCGTCCCTGGCTCGGCCTCTGGGAAAAGCATCCCACGCCCGAGGAGAGGCGGGAGGTTCTCGACAACCCGAACCTTCTCTTTGGCATCCGGAAGGATGCCGCCTTTCTCGGGGGTCTGCTGTTCGGAAGCCTGCTCGCCGGGTCCCTGCTGCTGGTCAGTGTGCTGGTGATCGCCGCCGACGGCCTGGCGGTTCAGGCCGTGGCCGATCTCGCCCGGAAGTACTGCGAGCAGAAAGGCCACGTCTACGCGATGCAGTTCTACTACCGGGTCGGCCTGTTCGGCTGGGCGCTTGCCTCCGCTGTCTTCACGTACGGCTTGCCCGTGATGGCGATCTATCTCCTGGCGGGCACTCTGGGTGTGCAGGCGCAGCGCGAAAGCGTGCTGCAGGTGGTGGAGGACCATCTCCATTCCCATCCGTACCGGGCGCTGTGGAGGCCGGCCTTTCTCGCTGCCCTCGGTTGCGAGGCCGGCCTGCTTCTGGCGCCGCTCGGTCCGGCGCTGCCCGGATCGGCCGGCGCCGCTCTCAGAATCCCTCTGTGGGTGGGGTATGCAACGCTGCTGCTCTGGCTCTGGCTTGCCACTCTCCGGTTCTTTGCCAGACGTATCCTCGGCCAGCACGTCGCAGCGCGCACACCTTCGAGACGCTTGATCGGCGGGATGACCCTGGCCTCGTCTGTCTTGCTGCTGCCGCTCGCGGTGGCCCTCCTCGGGGCGCAGCTATGGATGTGGCCCGGGACGCAGTCTGTAGGCGGCGGGACGGCCGTGGTCATCGGCGCATTGGGGCTTCTGCTGTTCACCGTGATCCTGGTGCTGATGCTGTTCGTCTTCGCCCTCTGGCAGACGGGCCGCCAGGGCGCCCGGAAGCCGAGATGCCCGAGCTGTCATAACGATCCTGCCGGAACGACGGTGGCAGACTGCTGCGCGATCTGCGGCAAGAGCCTGGCGCCGTGGCTGCTCATCCCGAGTCCACGGTGCAGGCAGGGAGCTCCGGCGTGAAAAGCATGCTGAAGAGGATCTGGGCGCCGCTCCTCGCCGTGAGCGCGGCTCAGCTGGCGATCAATGCGCGGCCCGTGTCGCTCCCGGCCGGCGGTCCTGGCCCGGAGCTGATCTCGCAGGCTATCTTTTTCCTGGGACTGTTCTTGGCGACGAGCTTCATCGGCGGGGCCGTCCATGCGGGGATCCTGAGGCGCCGATCGGATCCCGGCCTCACCCTTTGCCTGCTGGACGGCGCCATGATCGGCCTGCTCTCGAATCTGATCTCTAACGCCGTGGCGAGCGCCATGCACGGCTCGAGCCTCGACCTCGTCATGCCTCCTTCCGGCGACGCCGACGCGGTCTTGTGGATCTGGAAGCTCGTCCTCTCGTTGGTGATCATGATGATCTTCGGGTTCATGGGCCTCCTCAGCGGCGGGATGGGAGGCGGCGCCGGCTACCTGGTCTCCACATGGGTGTCGCGCTCTCCAGCGACTGGACGGCATGGCTGAGCAGAGGCCCGGGAAGGTTATCGAGCCAGCCTTGTGAGCCTGCTCGCGGCCAGCGTCCGAAGGCGGTCCGGGCTAGAGTCCGCTGCCTCCGGCGGGCGGACCCTGGCGTTGGGGTGGGCGTACAGGCTGTAGGCGAGCCAGGTAGGATCGCCGGCCTTGTAGGCCTCGAGGCGGGCACGACGGGCGGCCTCGGCCACCGTCGTCCTGCCGTCGAGCAGGAGCTCGTAGAAGCTCTCGGCCATCTGGCACGCCGCTTCATCCGTCACCTTCCAGAGCGGGCCGAGGAACAAGCCGGCGCCGCAGGAGATCAGTCGGTCCGCCCACCCTCCGAGGCCGGTCAGCCCCCAGGCCATCCGGCCGGCGTGGCAGAGGTTGAAGACGAACGCCGGACGGTTGCGGCTGAACCCCTCTTCGATCTGCGCCCCGACGAAGTGCTGGGGGGTGAGCGCCTGCCGCCCCTGCAGCCAGAGCACGGAGCGCTGGTCGGGAGCCTGGGGGGAGAAGTTGCCGTGGCTGACGGCGTGGAACCAGTCGAAGGAGCCCGCTCGCAGCAGATCCATGATCGCCTCTAGGGTGGGCGCCGGCGGGCTGAGGTCCTGGACTCCCCGGTCGCCGAGCAGGCGCTGGATGAAGAGCTGCTCCTTCGGAGCAGCCTGCAGGTGGCTGTCGTCCGGTGCCACGCAGACGGCCGCCGTCAGCGACAGGATGCCGGGAGCCTCCGAGCGGCGTTTTCCGCGTGTGCCCTGGGCCAGCCAGCGGCTCAGGTTTAGCGTCAGGCACCAGGGCGCTTCGTCGTCGTCCACTCCGCCGCCGTAGGGCCAGAGCAGCTCCCAGGGCAGGTGCGGCTCGTCGGAGAGGATCAGCAGGCTGCTACCGCGCCAGCCCTCCCGCTCCCGGGCGTACAAGCTCTGGAACTCCTCGGGCAGCTCGCGCCAGAGGTTCTGTCCGAGCCTCTTCAAGGCTTCCCCGGCCTCGGGCGGCGTCAGGAAACTGCGGCCGTCCAGGACGTCCCGGGCCCGCCCGGCGGAGCGCTCGGCCAGGTCGTCGAGTTCCTTGAACAGCTCCTCCGCCCATAGCGCGGGATCGCGTTCGATCCGCAAGGCGGGAGGGGTCCACCACGAGGTGCCTCCACGCTGGATCAAGGTGAGGGCGAGGGACGACGTCTCCGGGTGCCAGGTGATGCGCAGCACGCGGTCCGGAGGCGGGACGTCCGAGCCCAGGGCGAGGACGCAAGGGCGCGCCCGGGCGTGGGCTTCGGGGATCTTCTCGTCCACCACCTCCACGGGCACGCGGACGGTGCCGAGGGGATTGCCGCCCTGATAGAAGTCGAGGACGAGCGACTGGGCGCCGGTCTCCCGCGGGCGCAGATCGAACACGGCCGGCGTGCTGTCCTGGCCTGGCGGGATCGCGATCTCCTGCCAGGGAGCGGTGAGGATCTCGAACGGCGCCGGTGCCTGCAAGTGGACGTGGACCGCCTGCCCGGGCTCGACGTCGAGCGAACTCTCGGCGGCGCTGAACAGCGCCGGCTTCACGGTGAGGCGCACGACGAGGCTGAACCTCGGCGTCCCGATCCATACCTGGCGCGGACAGGAGACGTCGGTATGGCGCTCCTCCCGGAGCGCGGGGCGCTCCACCGACCTGACGGGGCGGATGAAGTGCTGCCGGAAGGCGCTTTGCAGCGACCGGGTCAGCTCCGGGACGAGCTTGCGGGCCCGCCGCGAGCCGCTGCGGCGAACCCAGGCGCGGACCTCCGCCTCGGCGATCGGCTCCCACGCATGCGCGGTGGCGCCGGCGCTCAGGCGCGTCGCGAGCGCGCTCATCACCAGGAACACGATCGGCGTCAGCAGCCAGTCCGCGGCGCCGAACGCTCCCCACCGGTCCGCGGTCCGCGCGGCCGGCAGCCGGTCTTGCGCCGCCAGCTCGATCAGCGGACCGACATAGCTCTCCGTCACCTCGACCTCCTCGGGCGCCAGCTCCCTCTGGACGTCGAGCACCGAGCGCCTGACGGCCTCGAGGTTGTCCGGCCCAGCGAGGAACTGCCGCACGTTCATGCTTGCGCTTTTCCTTCGTCGACCAGCAGCGCACGCAGCCCCCATGCCGCCGCGACCAGCGCGGCTCCCGGCAGGCCGGTGGAGAGGGCAGCGACCAGGGCCTCGCGGCGGCCGAAGACGACCCCGCGGAACACAAGCGGCGGCTCGTCGGGCAGCAGGCCGTTGACGATGAACATCGCCGTGTAATAGCCGGCGACCAGGAAGAGGAACAGGCTGATCAGGATCAGGCCGAAAGCCACGATCTCGAGCCAGAGGTTGCGGCTGGCGGGCGTCACGACGGCGCCTCGCCGGTGCCGTCGGCAGGGGCGGGGAGATGGGCCTGCCAGAGGTTCGCGCCTTGCAAGTCGGCGCCGCGCAGGTCCGCCTGGCGGAGATTGCAGCGGTGCATGCGGGCTAGCCGCAGGTCGGCCTCGCGCAGGTCCGCTCCGGCGGCCTCGGCGTCGCGCAAATCGGCTGCCCGCAGCCGGCTGCCGCGAAGGTCGGCCTGGACGAGGCGCGCGCCGGTGAGGACGGCGCCGGAGAGATCGGTGCCGGCCAGGACGGCGGCCGACAGGTCGGTTGCGGCGAGCGCCGCGCCGCGCAGGTCGGCTCCGGCAAGGGTTAGGCGGGAGAGGAGGCTCCCGGCATGAAGCCAGGCGATCAGGCGGCCCTTGCCCGCCCCGTCGAGCTCCGGCAGCGTCGAGAGGACATGCGCCCGCGCGATCCGGCCGGCGGCCTCCGCCTGCGGGACGGTGTCGTTCTCTTGCCGAAGCAGGCGCTCGATCCGGAGCCGGCAGCTCTCGAGCGCGACGTCGCGCGCGCTCTGGCGGGCGGCTGCGAGCTGCCGGCTGCGGCGCGTTTCCCGCTGGGTCAGCCAGCGCAGCGCCAGTCCGCCGAGAAGCGCCGCCAGAGCGATGACGAAGCAGCTCCCGGAGCCGGCAACCGCCGCTGCCGTCCGGTTCGGGGCGAGCCCCCTGGAGAGCGCCAAGAGATCGGAGGTGAGGTAGGAGTAAGCGACGAACGCGCCCCATAGGGTGCAGAAGGCGGCGAGTCCGAGCAAGCCCAGGCTGAGCGCACGGGCTCCCCAATCTGGCGATTCCGTCGCGGCTTCCACCATGGCGAGGGCGGGAGTACCAGTCTCTCCGGCCCCGTCGCCACCGCACGCGGCGAGCAGGCGGAGAAGCCGGTTCTGCCGCGAACCGTCGAGGTCTGTTGTCCAGATGGGGATCTCCGACGCCAGGGCGGTAGCATCGCCGCTGCGCTCGAGGAGGCGTAGCGTGAGTGCGTCGAGGCGGGACTGGAAAGCGGCTTCGCGTTCGACCCCAGCCATCACCTCCCCATCGGTCGCGGTCTCCTGCTTGCGGACGACGAAGAGCCAGAGGCCGATGCCGGCGAGCCCCGGCAGCGCGATGAAGGGAAGCGAAGTGGCGAACAGGACGAGTCCCAGGCAGCCGTTGCCCAACTTGTCGAGGGGCCACGGCGGCGGCATGGTCTCGCCGAGCAAGGGGGGCCCGGCGAAAGCCACAAACCCAAAGATCAGGAGCAATGCCAGGCTTGCCAGGCAGAGGAGGAACGCGATCACCTTCGCAGGGCTCATGAGGAAGGTGCTCCTTCAGGTCGCCGATCCACATTCAAGGCGGCTGGCGCGTAGGCCCAGGCCGCGAGCGGCTCGCCGCAGAGCGCGCAGCGCCGGCCGACGGTGAAACCCAGGCCCACCGGCTCGGCGCAGGCCGGACACAGGCACTGCCGTCGCCGCAGCCGGATGAACACGGCGACCAGGGAAGCGCCGGCCCCGGCGAGATAGATGACGATGGCCAGGATCGCCAGGACGACGCCCGTCACGACGACCGAATAGACGAAGACTTCCCGTGGATCGTCTGCCGGGTGCCGGCGAGCGATATCGAGCCAGAAGGAGGTCCGAGGTGTCAGGCGCACGAAGGCGGCAGGCCAGTAGAGCGCCGTCAGGAGCACCACGGACGAGGCGCTGACGAAGCGGCGGAGCGGGCGGGAGAGGGTGGAGCCCACATGCACGCCCAGGCTGAAGCGGGTAAGGGCCCGAACATAAGCCAGCCAGAGCCAGGTCAAGCAGGTCAGACCGACTAGCCAGAGGCTCAGGGGGCGAGCGGCGAGGGAGAGCGTCAGGCTGGAGTTGAACGGCGCCACCCAGAACCCGGCTTCGACGCCTAGGGCGAGCAGGGTGGCGGGCCGCCACAGGCGGGCGTAGCCCCAGGTGCGAGCGGAGCCGGCTTCCAGGTCGGCCATCGTCTCGCGCTGGACCTGGGTGCCCAGAGTACCAGCGGCGAGGTGCGAGAGCAGGGCGAGCGGCACCAGGAAGATGAGGAGAGCCCGCCCCAGGTTGAGAAGCAGCACGGCACCGAGACGGAACCGCTTCGTCCATGCGGCCGGGAGGGATAAGAAGAGCGGAGCCAGGCCTCGCCAGAGACCCATTGAGGTGGCCAGCGAGGCGACGGAAGCGGACTCGTGAAGTGGCAAGATGAGGTTGACCGTTAGAATGGCCAGGAGGACTCCGGTCAAGAACGCCAGCGCCGGGGAGACCCGGAACAGGCGGACCGGATCGGCCAGCACCTCCCGGCGGCGTCGGTTGGAAGGGTGCCAGAGGTGCCAGAGCGGCTGGGTATCGGGCAGCCGCAGCAGCCGCTGCAGGGCACTCTCCCTACCCCAGGTCGCCACCCGTCGGTCGGCATAGAGCTCATAGCCGCGGACCAGCCCCGTCCAGATCGCGGCGGCGAGGAGCAGCAGAGCCGCCAGCCGCCAGCCGTCCTGGAGGAGAGGCTGCCGGAGCGCTGCGAGCGAGGCCAGGACCTCCGCGACGCCGGCCGTCCGCCAGGTCACGGCGAGATCGAGCAGGGCGATACCCAGCCGGGCGCTCGACGCCAGGAGGAGCAGGCCGGACAGGGCGATCCAGACCGCCCGGCTCTTCTCCCGCTCCTGGGCGTCGCCGTTCTTGACGTGTCCCAGCTCGTGCAGCGCGACCGCTTTCAGCGTCTCGCCCCAGACGCGCTCGAGCAGCCACGGGTCGCCGTGGAACAGCAGGGTCTCCCGGCCACGGAGGCCGAAGGTCTGCGCCTCGTTGCCGAGGCCCGCCTCGTCGTTACGGCCCGACCGGTGCTCCAATCGCAGCGCCGGCAGCTCCAGGTTCGCCGCCCACCGCTCGACGTCGCGGACGACCGTGGGAGCGTCGCCCGCGGCGAGGAGCCGGCTGCGGTGATGCCGCCGGTAGCGGCGTGGATGGTCGAGGTAGACCGCCACCGCGCCGGCGAGGAGCAGCAGGGCGAGCAGCGCGGAGGTGAGGAGGCGGGGCAGGCGAGCGCGCAGCAGCTCCCAGGTGACCGGCGACAACCTGCGGCCCAGCTCCGCCATTGCCGCGGGCGAAAAGTCGCGCAGGTCGCGGCCTCCCATCAGCTCGACCATGGAGTTCGCCAGCCGCTCTCGCGCGTCGTCCTCCCGCTCCAGCGACCCATGCACCCTCTGCGCGGTGAGGAAACCGAGGTTGAAGCCCACGAGGCAAGCCGTGAGGACCAGCATCCGAAACCAACCCCGGGTATCGGACGGGAAGGCGAAGGGGTCGAGCGTCCGGCGGCTCCGCCCGGCCGGGCGCTCGACGGCTCGGAGCTCGGGTGTCACAGCTCTCCTAGGACACCCTCAGCCTCAGCTTTGTTGAGGCGGCGACAAGGGCTTAACCATCTCGCTGGTCAGCCGTGTCTAGTGAGCAAGACCTCGGTCAGCCGCCGAGGAGCGGCGCTCGCGACCCTTCGATACCGGCCTCGGACCTCGCTATGCCCTCGCTCTTGCCAACGATCGCCAGGCACCTCCGCGTGCCGCGGGGCCTTCTGGGAGGCATGGTCTGCCTGCGGCAGTACAGCAATCTGGATCTCCTGATCTACCGCCGCGACGGCGGCTATACCGTTCGCGTTTCAAGCTCGCCGGTCGATCCTGCATCGGCAGAGTTCTCCTCGCCTCTGGAAAATCCCGTCATCAAGAGCTGGATGGAGGGGCAGGCCCCCCCGAGGCGGTCGATCCGGGATGTCGGCGTGGAGCTGTTCAACTGTCTTTTCGGGGCGCCAGCGACCTTCGCCTGCTTGCGAGCCAGCCTGCCGGCTGCCCGCTCACGCGGCGGGGTGCGCCTGCGCTTCTTTCTCGATCAAGTCCCCGAGCTGTCGCCCTTGCCCTGGGAAGCTCTCTGGGCGCCGGCGTTCAAGCGCCACCTCGCACTCCGGGAGTCCGTCTCCCTGGTCCGCTATCCGGAACTCCCCGAGGCCATCGCACCCCTGAGGGTGGACGGACCCCTGCAGATCCTCGTCGTGAGCGCCAACCTGCAAGATCGATTGGACGTCCCCGCAGAGCTTGCCCGGGTGCATGCGGGATTCTCTGCCAGAGGAATCGTCCCCCACGTTCTGGAGCACGCCACTCTGGAGTCCCTCGAGGAAGTCTTGCGCAAGGGTCGGTACCACATCCTTCACTTCATTGGCCATGGCGATACCGCCGGGAAGGGCGGCGAATTGGTCTTCGAGGACGGCTACCGGCGACCTAAAACCGTCGACAGCCATCGCCTGGGTACGCTGCTGGGTGAGCATCCGAGCTTGCGCTTGGCGGTGTTGAATGCATGTGGCAGCGCCTGGGCTCCCGCCAGGGAGCCGTGGAGTGGGGTGGCGCAAGCGCTGCTGGCCCATGGCGTTCCCGCGGTCGTGGCCATGCCCGGTCCGGTCACCGATTCGGCAGCGATCCGCTTTGCGCAAGGGTTCTATCGCTCGCTGGGGAGCTGTGGTCAGCTCGATGCGGCGACGGCCGCGGGCCGGAAAGCGATGTACGTTCATACCAACGACTACGAGTGGGCGTCACCCATCTTGTGGCTGCGCTCGGATGACGGCCGCATTTTCATCGTTCGGACGCCATGGCTTACCTGGCTCTGGGTCCTGATCGCCTTCCTGGGGTTGATTTTCTTCGCCCGTGATTGGGTCGACCGTCCGGTGTCATGCGACGGCGCCCGAATGGAGGGCATCGAGATGACCCTGCCGTCCGGTGTCCGGCACTTCCCCCCCGGTGTCAGCCGGATCGAGCCGGCGGCTCTCGCCGGCCTCTCCCAGGTCTCCGGGCATGCCCTGTTCTCGAAACCTCTCTCTGCCGAGCATTGCACCTGCCGCTGGTGGGTTCGGTTCGATGGGGGCGATCTCGCCGTGGCGCCGGGCGAAGGCTGCCGTTTCGACCTCAAGTTGCCTGAGGAGTTCTCCTCGATCCTTTTACAACTCGACGTGAACGGAGAGCCGCGGGAGCTCTTCCGGTTCGAGAGGGAAGAGTGACGTGCAGCCGAGAGCTGCAAAGGAGAGTGGCCATGAAGATGAAGCGCGGTCAGGGCCTGTATCTCATCCTCGCCACCTGTTGCATAGCGGGATGCAAGCCGCCCGACAGGCCCGTCATCACTCCGGCAGGATCGCCGATCACCATGGCTCCGGGCCAATCGAAGGTCTTCACCGCCAACTCTGAAGCGTCCCAGGGTGAGGTCGTCTATACCTGGGAACTCGCGGGCGATGGCGAGATCTCTCGGCCGACGGGGGCGGCTGTAGTCTTCACCGCGCCGAAGAAAGACGGCGCCATGGCCCTTCTCTCGGTCAAGGCGCAGAACAAACATGGTGCCTCGCCTCAGGCGAGTGTGGCCATCTCGGTGCCGAGCACTGGGTACGTCTACCTGGAGGAGGTGGGAATTCCCGCCGGGTGGATGGCCGGAGGGGGCGAGCCCGTGTCCTTCATCCGCATGGAGAGCGGCGCTGGCGAATGCCGGTCGCAGAACGACTGCGTTCGCTTCTCCTACTCTACCGGTGGTGAATGGGCGGGTATCTTCTGGTGGCCGAAGACCTGCGGCCCGAGTGGCACCCCTCAAGCCTGGGAGCGTTTCAAGCGCGGGTTCTGTGGCACCGACGTCTTGGGGCATGGTGGACTCGGGTCGGTGAGCCGGCTCAGCTTCTGGGCGCGCGGTCTCAAGGGAGGGGAGGTAATCGAGTTTCGGGTTGGCGCCGACGACGCCAAGCCCAGCCCGGGAAAGAGCCTGCCCAAGACCACTCTCGCCTCGCGTTGGCAGAGGTATGAGATCGATTTGGAGGACGTCGATCTCACGAACGCAACAGCTCTCTTCCTATGGACCGCCACCGATCTGGACAACCCCGGGGGCGCTGCATTCCTCCTGGACGACGTGCGGTTCGAAGGCTTTAAAAAGCAGCAGTCGAGCTCCTAGTCTCGCCGGATGTGGGGCGCCCGATCGGAGGTCCATGCAGGGGAGCTGCGCGACGTCCTTCCGGCGCCACCGGCCGCCGGCCGGGGCCGGCCGAAGATCCGCGACCGGCTGGCTGTCGTGGTCGGTGTCGGGACCGAAAATGCCCGGCGGGACGCGGCGGCCGTGGCCGGGCTGCTGGAGCGCGACTACGACTTCCGGGTGGACCGGCTGCTCGATGGAGAAGCGACGGGCGAGGCGATCGCCGAGCGCGTCGCGCGGCATCTCGACCTGGCGGACGCCGCGACCCAATGGCTCTTCTACTTCGCCGGTCACGGCCGGAGATCGGGTGAAGAGGGTTTTCTTGTCCCAGCGGGGGGAAGGGCGCGCGATCCGGGCACCCTCTTCGCCCTGGCAGAGCTGCGCCAGCGCTGCCTCGCCAGCCGCTGCGGCGAGGCCCTCATCGTCCTCGATGCCTGCCATGCGGGTCAGGCGCTGGTGCGCAGCGAGGAGCTCGACGACCACTCCAGGTCCGCGCCCGTGCAGCGACAGCGGGTACGGCAGATCCTCTGCGCCTGCTCCGCCAATCCAGAGGCCCTCGCCAAGGACGGCGGAGGAGAGCGGGGCCACTCCATCTTCACCCAGCCTCTGCTCGAGGCCCTGGACGGGCGGGCCGGCATCCATGACGACGGCGGCCGGATCGCCTTCGGATCTCTCCAGGATTACGTGGTGGCCGAGGTCGAGCGCCGGCTGGCCTCGTCGCGTGGGGGCGAGCCGGCGTTCTGGCAGAAGCCCATCGGCGGCCACCTGGTGGGCAACGAGGAGCAATGGGACTTCGTTCTCGCGGCCGTGGTGCCGCGCGTGCCGCCGAGGGTCGTGCGGGCGCTGCGCAGCGACGAGCCGGCCCGCCGTCTGGAAGGGCTGGCTCGGCTGGCGGCCGCCTGCCGGGCTCAGCCCGCGATCCTTCCCACCGCCGTGGCGCTCGCCACCGCGCACGTGCAATGGGGACCGCGGCGCGAGAAGGCCGAGCGGGTGCAGGCGGCAAAGACCCTCTGCAGGATCGCGCGGTCGTGGGGGCGAGACGAGGAAGACTGGCCTCAGCCGCGCAAGCTGCTGGATGCGAGCCTCGAGGGAACGTTCTCGGCGCTCGCCCTGGGCGATCCCCTGCCCGCCGTGCGCGACTGGGCCCGGAGAGGTCTACGCTCGACGAGCGGCGCGACTCGCGCCAGGATCGTACGCGAGCTCGCGGAGCGCCGCGCTACGGCTTCGCGCCGGGTCCGGCGCCGCGCCTGGGACGCCCTGGTCCTGCTGCCGCGGCCCTGGCGGGCTCTCCCCTGGACCGCCTGGTGGCGGGTGCCGCTGTCCCGGGGGCGCCTGTGGAGCGCCTCGGGCGGACGCGCCCTGGTGGAGACGAAGGCCCGGCAGCGGGTCCTGGCCTGGCCCGCCATAGGGCTCGGTCTGCTCTATCTCGGCCTGGGCAGCCGGTACTACTTCAGCACCTGGAACGAGTCGCTCATCGTCGTCCGCGCGGGCCATCCCGGTTTCAAGGTGCTTCCGGGGGTGGGGCAGGCGGTGGTGGTCACGGGATACGGCGTGCAGCAGCTCGAGGACCCCGCCCTGGCGCGCGAGGAGAGGCTGCGCGGATCCTGGCTGGCCTTGCGGGATGGCGCTCTCCCCTGGGCCGGCCAGCTCTTCGAGCGGCTCGAGCCCGCCCCCGGGGGGCTCGCCGAGTGGCGGATGGGGAGCGAGCCGCGGGCCTTCACCCGTTTCCGTGCCGGGATCGAGGCCGAGGACGCGGAGGTGGTGCCGCTGCTCGGCTATGTCGCGCTGTACTCCGACGCGGCGGCGCGCTCGGCGGTGGAGCTGCTGGTGCGGGCCCTCGCCGGCCGGGAGAAGCTGCACGAGCCGGCCCTGGCCGCCCTGGCCATGGTGCGGGACGGCCGGCCCGCAGCGGCCGCGGTGGCGAGCGCAGCGGTGGCCGGCGAGCTGCGGGACTCCTCCGGCGCAGAGGCCATCGCGCGGCTCGAGGCGCTGGAGGTCTTGACCGGGGCCGAACGGCCCGCGGGAGCGCAGGTGCCCACCGCGCTGCTGCGGCTGCTGCATACCCGCGACCGGGACTCCGCCCTGCGGCTGCGGGTGGTGCGAGCGCTCGCGAGCCTGGTGCTTTCCAGCACAGTGGGATCCGAAGCTTGGAATTCACGTGACTTGAAGTCGCG
>JADMIO010607044.1_pt1 | contig 46074 bp, 71 predicted proteins | sample 8958161 | NCBI WGS metagenome assembly JADMIO01 (sample SAMN16585339, study PRJNA669376) | soil metagenome | isolation source: Crop rotation soil | place: USA: Cullars Rotation, Alabama | collected 2011
CGCGACAACTTGTCCACGTGGAATTCTAAGCTTAGGATCCCAATGTGCTGGAAAGGAAGGCGTTCCGGTGCATACCGAATTCGTCTTCACCGGCCTTTCCGATCTCACGGCGGATTCGATCAAGAGCTTTGAGGGCGCGGATGTGGTGTGGGTGGAGGAGGGGCAGGTCGTCACCGATCGCTCCTGGACCATCCTGATTCCCACCATCCGCAAAGAGGGTTCGGAGATCTGGATCACCTTCAACCCGGAACTGGATACCGACCCGACCTGGACGCGCTTCATCGAGCATCCGCCCAAACGGACCCTGCAGATCGAGCTCAACTGGCGCGATAACCCCTGGTTCACCGAGAGCATGAACGAGAAACGCCTGCACGATCAGGCGACGCTGCCGAGCTACGAGTACGAGTGGATCTGGGAGGGTAAATGCAGGCCCGCTATTTCCGGGGCGATTTACGCCGATCAGGTGGCGGATCTCTTTGCGCAGAACCGCGTGGGGGATTACCCGGTCAACGCGCAATTCCCGGTCTATGCGGTACTGGATTTGGGTTGGAACGATGCCACCGCGATTGTGATCTGCCAGCGGGAAGTGTCCGCACTGCGCGTGATCGACTACCTTGAGGACCATCACAAGCCTCCCGATTGGTATTCCGCGCAACTGCGGTCGAAACCCTATCGCGTCACCGAATTGTTCCTCCCCCACGATGGGGCGCATAGCCATTTGACCGGTCCCTCGCCGCAACGCGCCTTCGAGGACCTCAAGTGGACGGTCAACATCCTGCCCAACCAGAGCGTCGAGGACGGCATTCGCACCCTGCGGCAGACCTTCCCCTCGCTCTACATTGATCGGCGCTGTACGCGCCTCCTAGAGTGTCTGAAGCGCTATCGAAGAACCATTCCGCCCTCCACACAAGAACCCTCCAAGCCCTTGCACGATGAATTCAGTCACGGGGCGGATGCGATGCGCTATGCCGCACTCGCAGCGCCGCAATTCGGTACAGGAGAGGGGCTGAAACTGCCCGCGTTGAAGTACGCCTGGAAACCCTGATGCCGCTGATCCTGCCCTATGTCACTCCGCCGCCGCCGCTGCCCAATATCGTGGTGCCCACGGGTCATTGGATGGAGGTGGGGGGAGTCAATAATTTCCACGGCCTCTCGGATTGGGAAACCAACGTCAATCTCATCGTGAATGCCGACCCCCAAGGAGCGGTGGTGGGCTTTATCGCGGTCTTCAGCGGGAATCAGATCGAGGGGGCGACGCAGGGGGATTACAGCTCCATCAGTTCCACGATCAACTCGATGCTGACCTTCCTCGCGGGACTGTCGGGACCGCCTCGCAAGCTGGGGATCGCCTTCAACATCACCGGTAATGGTGCGACCGCGAACGTCCCGGCTTATATGCTGAACAATCCCACCTACGGCAAGGTGCTGGCGCCGTTCTACCAGGGGGCGTTGGTCAGCGGGACCTCCCCGGTCAATGGCACTGATACCGTGCACACGATGCGCTATGACAACCTGGCGACCATGTCCCAAGTGGCCACGTGGAATACCACGCTCTACAACGAATTCGGCTCGGACATTGCCCTCTCGATTCCGCTCTATTCGGAAGCGCAGAACTTCAGCAACGAGGTGGCGGAGATGACCTCGGCGGCGATGACCGCGACCTTTGCCAATACGGGCGGCTTCTTCGACCAGTTACGCGCAGGAGCTCCGACCCAATGCATCCTGCATTCCTTGAGCTTCATGAACCAGTCGGACTTTCCGGTGCTCATGGCCGCTTCCGACCGTAATTTCCTGATCCCGATGGTCTATGACTTCACCAACGAAGTGAACGTCTCAGGCCGCTCCTTCCATAAGCTCGTGACCACCAATGCGGTCTGGAAAGGCGGCAGTTATTCGAGTCTGCCCAACGGGACCTTTGTGCCGAACTATCCGGGGCTCATCGACCGGCGCCAACTGAGCGGCGGGGGACGGGGCTTTGCCGCCCATATCGGGGAGGACGAACTCGGCAACTCGCGGACGCCGACCGCCGTGGTGCCGCCGGCTTTGGTCGGGGATGGCGCCCTCAATACCGCCATCTGGCCCTTCGTGCAGGAAATGGAGGCCTGCATCGTCATTTGGTACAAAAACGCTGCGGCTGGGCCGCGGTGTAATACCACCGCGCCCATTACCTCGCCGCCAGCGAATTACGCCGACTACTCCACCGGCAGCCCGGGCCCCAATAACTGGGGCACCCTCTTGGGCTTCATTCAGGCCGTGACGGTACCGGCTCCCGGTCAGCCGCCGTTCTTCGCATGACCCTCGCCATCGTTCAACAGACCGCGCTCACGAATAAGCAGATCAGTGCCTCGGCGAGTCTCGCCCTGAATGGCGTCAGTGCGGGCAATACCCTCTTTGCGTTGCTCGCCTACGATGACAGCAACAACCACAGCAGCACCCCGGCCACCGTCGGGGATGGGCAGGGCGCCTATACGCTCGATGTCTCCCAGGTCCGCAGTCACAACAGCGCGCAGATCTATTCGCTGTGGAATGCTGCAGCGGGAACCCACAGCCTCTCCAGCACCGCGGCGGCGACCGCCAGTGGCAACTGGACGTGGCTTTTCCTCGAGGTGTCAGGCTTGGGTCTCGTCAACTCCCTGGATCAAGCGGTCGGCAATACGCAGAGCACCAATGCCCCGGCCGTCAGTTCGGGAACCTTGGCGCAGTCCCTGGAACTCGCCTTTGCCATTGCCGAAGCCGGCGGGGCGGTCACCGGATTGGTGACACCGACGGGTTGGAACAATCTCGGGCTCTTGAACAGCAGCTTCCCTTCCGGGTCCTTCGCTTCGCTGATCACGAGTTCCACGGGGGCCTTGAGTCCGACTTTCGGCACGATGTCCGGCAGCGGCTTTGCCGCCGTCATTGCGACTTACAAAGCCCTCACCATCCCCACGGATGACCTCATAGGACAGGCTTGGTTATGAGCAGCAAATCCCGATTCGACGGCGAGCTGATGATTGACTGTCGCGTGGCCGGACTCCCCGAAACCCGGGAGATGCCCCGGATTCCCGATGGGCGCGTCTATCACTGTCGCACCACGACCTGTTGTCACTGCGCGACCGTGTACATCGTGAACGAGAAGCGCACGCGAGCGCGTGAATATTGCCGCACTTGCGATGAGTACCTTTGCGACTATTGCGCGCGAACAGCCGCACAGCCGGGATATGTGCATCGGTCCTTTCAGGAGCTTGCCGACCTCGTGCGCTCAGGCCGATTCACCCTTCACGGCAGTGCGAGTAATCCGATCCTCCTACCGGTCTTGAAGGAAACGTAAACATGGCGGTCCGCTCGTTTCAGGCAACCAACTGGACTCCCACGGCGACGGGGGACACTCTAGCCCTCGCCAATGGCACCTACATGGCCCTGAAGGGCGGTTCGGGCACGCAGTTGATCGAGGTGCAGGAGATCATGGCCTCGGGATTTGCGGGGTCCACGGCTCCAGCCATTCTCCAGATGGCGCGCGTCTCGACGATCGAAACCACGCCCACCGCTCTGGCCGCGCCCAATTCCGATGGTCCGTTGCATCCGGCCACGGCTGCACTCGCCGCCCCGCCGGTCGCCTTCACCGCTGCGGCCACCGGTCCCCAACGGTCAGCAGTGACCTCCGATGCGCGGCTCAACTTGGGCCTGCAGACCTACGGCGGCATCGCGAAGTGGAATTCGGCTTTCAGTAAACCGTGGTGCATTCTCGGCAATACGGCCGACCTGGGCGAGAGCGTCCTCTCGGCTTTCACCGGCACGACTCCGGGGGCGATCTCGGCCCACGTGCTGTACGAGCCGTATTGATTCGGTAATTCCTCATGGGCGTGCAAGCCCGCGCGCCAATCCTTTCGCCGCTCCCGCGGAAGCGTCTTCCGCCGGATGTTCTCTTCCCCAATGTGGCCATATTGCCGGCCACCACCCCGGTTACACCGACCGGCCTTGCAGCACTCCAAAGCGAATTCGATGCGCAGGGCCTGCCGAAGAAGCACTGGCCCGTCGAATGGTTGCCCCCGAACATCGCGACGCAGCCGGTCCCGATCGTCGCGGCCCCGCCGACACTAAATCTCTACGATCTGCCGCCGCGGAAGAAGTGGCCGAGTGAACTCCCGCCGGCCAACATCGCGAGCTTGCCCACGCAAGCCCCCGGCTTTCAGTACGACTATCCGGCCCCCCCGAAGCGGAAATGGAAGCAGGACGGGCCCTTCCCGAATATCGCCGCTTTACCGGTTCCGACCACGCCGCCGCCGGTCCTCGATGATTTCCCGACGCTCCCGAAGAAGCGCTGGAAGCAGGAGGGGCCATTCCCCAACATCGCCGGGCTGCCCGATGGCACGCTGATCCCGCCGTTCCACTACGACTACCCTTCGGTCCGGCGCAAGAAATGGCCGGTGGAAGCGGCCTTCCCCAACGTGGCGAGTCTGCCGAATGCCGATTTGCCGCCCGCGCTGCGGGATTGGCCGACCAAGCCCAAGCGCAAGTGGCCTGATCCGTTCCTCGCACCGAATCTCGTAGGATTATTGCCGGCCAATCCGATTGTGGCCCCGCCGCCGTTCGTGGACGAACGCCCCTTGAAGAAGCGCTTCAAGGAATCGCTCCCCTCGCCGCTGCCATTGCCGACTTCGACGCCCATTCTGCCCTTGGTCCCGGGATTTGAGATCATCCTCGCGCCCCGGACCTTCACGTTAGCCGTACTTGCGCGCAGCTTTACTCTCACACTGCCGCCTCGTCGCTTCATCGTCTCCGCGAGCATGCAGAGTTTCGAGATCAAAGACCCGGCGGAGTCCTGGCCGCTGACCTTCAACTTCGCGAGCAACCTCGGCAGCGGGGAAACCCTGGTGGGGCCCCCGTCGGTCAGCGTGAGCACGATTGAAGGTATTGATGGGAATCCCTTTGCGATCCTGAATGGCCCGGTCGGGTTTGATTCGACCCTCACGCAAGTCATTCAACCGGTCTCGGGGGGCTTGAACGGCTGCGAGTACGAGATTGTCGTGACCTGTCCCACCACCAACCCTCTGAAGATCCTCACCCTCGTGGGGGCCCTCCCGGTGCGCCGATGAGCATTGCCTTGGAAGCCAAAGTGCTGGACCTCGAGAAACGCTTGCAGGAGCTCGAGGAGCGGTTGCTGGCCATCGAAACCGACCCCGCCGACCTCACCGAAGGGGACTTCGACCAGCTCGAGCACCGGATCAAAGAGATTGAAAAGCGCGTCACTCATCGAAAGGGCTGATCTCATCGCCGCCTTGCGTCATGCGGTCGATGGCCAACTGCGTCTTGGTAGCCGAGAGGATACGCAGGATGAGGTCAATGCGCGCTGGGGCAAAGTGCTCGATCTGATCGAGAAGCTGTGCAAGCGCAAATGAGCTACGAATCTGCACCCTCCCAGAGCCGGGGCCAGATGGGCGAGGATCAGCTCCTCACTCTCATCGCCCAGTACGAACGCGCTTCCTTGGGGAGCCAAGTGGCCGCCGGCGGAACGGTCAGTAGCACGGTCGCGCCGGCTTCTTTTGGCATGACGACGCTCGAGGTCGATCGCTACAACGCGCTCAATGCCTACTTCGCGCGGCCCTTGGGCAATGAGATCGAGAACCGCTCCCAGGTCGTCTTACCGGAAGTGCGCGATACCATCGAGTGGATCATGCCGCAGCTCATGCGCATGTTTGCCGCCGCCAAGACGATTTGCCGCTTCGACCCCGAAAATCCGCAGGACGAGCAGCAGGCGGAGGTCGAAACCGCCGTCATCAATCATATTTTCCTGCAGCAGAACAATGGCTTTGTGGTGCTGCACGACTTCTTCAAAGACGCGCTCTTGATGAAGAACGGCTATGCGGAAGTCTATGCCAAGCAGGAGCAGAAGGTTTCCGAGGAGCACTACACCGGGTTGTCTGAGATCGAATTGACCTCCCTTCTCAATGCCGAAGGGGTGGAAGTCATCGGGCAGAAGGAGACGCAGACCCAGATCAGCCTCAATCCCGGTCAACCGCCGATTCCGATTTCCAGCTTCGAGGTCACCTTACGCAAGCAGACCAAGGAAGTGCATGTATGCGTGACCTGTCTACCGCCGGAGGAGATGCGCATTACGCCCCGGGCTCGGGAAGGGATGGAGGATCTGGCCTTTGCGATGCATCTCACGACCTGTACGCGCTCCGACCTTCTGAGTGAGGGGTATGACGAGGCCTGGGTGGAGTCCTGCGTAGCCGGACGTCCCAACTGGCTCGAAATGGATGCGTTAGCCCGGAACACCAATACCGATCAGCTTTCGGTGGAGAATCCAGCGGATCGCTCGATGCAGGAAATCGAGTTGCGCAAGGTCATCATTCGGGTCGATTTCGATGGCGATGGCATTGCGGAACTGCGCCGAATCCTCATCGGCGGGGACAAGATCGGGGACAACGAGATCATCGAGGAAACCCCGTTCGCCTCCTGTGCGCCCATTCGGATGCCCCATCGGCATACGGGCATTTCGATTTACGACCTCATCATGGACCTGCAGGTCCTGAAAACCGAGCTCTGGCGTCAAGGCTTGGACAATCTCAAGATCTCGAACAACCAACGCGTCGCGGTCGATTGGCGTAACTGCAATTTCGATGATCTCTTGAGTTCAAGACCCGGCGGGGTGGTGCGCGGCAACGGCCCTCCCCAGGCCTGGATCATGCCGCTCGAACAGCCCTCGAATATCGTCCAGCAGGTCCTGCCGACCATGCAGTATCTGGACGATCAGAAACAGCAACGGACCGGGGTGGGGCGCACGAGTCAGGGCTTGGACGCCGACGAACTTCAGGACGTGACCAAAGGGGCGATGCTCGCCCAGATGTCCGCAGCGAGCCTCAAAATCGAGCTGATTGCGCGTCTTTTAGCCGAAGGGGTAAAGGACATCTTCCGCAAGATCCATGCGGAGTTCATCCGGCATCAGGATCAACCGCTGGAAATGGAGATCGCGGGGAAGTGGGTCAATATCGACCCCTCCACCTGGCGCAAACGGACTCGCGTGACGGTGAATGTGGGGTTGGGTTCGGGGAACCGGGAGGAACTGCGGGCCAATACGCAGCTCCTGGCCCAAGCGCAAACCGCACTGGCGCAAATGGGGCTCGTCGGTCCGAAACAGGCCTACGAGACCTTCAAGACGCTCTGTGATGCCTTGGGATTCCAGAACCCCGAGCGTTTTGCGATGGACCCGAGCTCGCAGGAGTACCAGCAGCATCTTCAGCAAATGCAGCAGATGCAGGCGAGTGCCCCGCCGGCTCCTCAAGTGCAGGTGGCCCAGATCAAAGCACAGTCCTCCGCGCAGCAGCAGCAGATGACCAATCAGCGCGAGGTCCTGAAACTCCAGGGTCAGTTGGCGCAGTCGCAGATCGACAACGCGACCGATCATCTCAAGTTCCAGCAGCAACTGGCCCACGATGGGATGCAAGGCGCCCATGATCGAGGTGTGCAGACCGAAGCGATGCATGCTCAGATCCTGCAGACCATCATCAAAGCCTTGTCCCCGATCATCGCCCAGCAGTTGAAGAACGATGCGGCGGCGAATGCAGGCGAAGTCCTGCGAAAGGATGTGGACGGCACGGGGAACCTGCAATGACCCTTGAAGACGAACTCCGCCATGCTGCCGAAGCCCGACAGATGCTCGAGGCGCCGATTTTCGTGGCCGCTCGCGCGAATCTCGAGTCGCAACTGGCGAGCCTGCGTCGTTCGGTCCCCATTCGGGAAACCGAGATGCATACGCGCCTCATCCTGATGGAGCAATTGGCGCAAACCTTCTTCGGCTACTTCGAGCAACTCGCCCAAACCGGTCGCCTGGCCGAATTGCAACTCGAAGAGAAGCGTAAACAACAGTCGCTCATGGAAAGAGGCATCGCGATGTTCCGCACGGGCGGACGCAACACGCTGTAAGAATGCCGCACTCGGGTTCCACGTGGAACCTAGATTGCGTGCATGGAAGCTGACACCGACACAGTCGATCTCGCCTCTGCCCAACAGACCGAAGATCGCTTCCAATCGCTCTTCGATGCCGGCGCCTTCAACGCCGACGGAAAACCTGACCCGGCTCAGGGTCAGACACCGGCTGCTCCTACCCAGAGCACAGAGGCCAGCGATACTGCTCCTGAGCCGGTGAAGGCCACCGAGGCCGCTGAGACTGATCCCGATTACGCCAATGTCGAGGACTACCTCCAGAAGGCGAGCATTGATCGGGAGTCGTTCTTCAAGCTCCCCGTTCGGGTCAAGGTCGATGGGCAGGAGTCCGATGTCCCGCTCTCCGATCTCGTCAAATCTTACGGGCTCGAGCGGCATTTCCAAGCCAAGTCCATTGCCTTCGCGGAAGCGCAGAAAGCCTGGGAAGCCCAGCAGGCCCAGCACAAAGCAGCGATCGAGCAGCAGCTGACCCAAGCCCAGACGTTGGGGAATCTCTCGCGCCAGCAGCTCTTGCAGGAATACCAGGCGATCGACTGGAACCGCCTGCGGATGGAGAACCCCACCGAGTGGGCCGTTCGCAATACCGAATTCAACCAGCGCGCGAATGCCATTGATGCGCATCTCGCCCAGGTTCAGCAGCAGGCGCAGCAGCTCCAGCAACAGCAGTTGCAGCAGGCGCAAGCGGAATTACCGAAGCAGCGCGAAAAGCTCTTCGAGGCGCGTCCCGAGTGGCGCGACGACACCAAGTTTCAGGCCGCGCGGGGTGAGTTGACCGCCTACGCCGGCAAGATGGGGCTCAGTCCGGCCGAGATTCAAAGCATCACCGACCACCGCTACGTGCTGATCCTGCACGATGCGGCGCGGTATGCCCAGCTCCAAGCCCAAGCGCCTCAGAAGATCAAACAAGTGCGCGCCGCGCCGCAGATCGCGAGCCCCGGTGCGCGTCAGGTGCGAGACCCGTCAGCAGTCTCGCGCCAGCAAGCCAAAGAGCTCTCGTTGAAAAACCCGCGCGATGACGATCTCCGCGCCGCGTACTTCGAGATGCTCCAGTAGGAGTTTTCCGTGGCCGTCCCCAGCAATACCCAGCAGACCTTCGGACAGGTCGGCATCCGCGAAGATCTGATCGAGGCGATCTACAACGTCGATCCGTTCAAGACGCCTTTCCTCAACATGTGCAAGAAGGGCAAGGCGACCCAGACTCTGCACGAGTGGGAGACCGACTCTCTCGCCGCGCAGAGTCTCACCAATGCGGCCGTCCAGGGTGATAACCCGACGAACATCGCGCTCGCCGCCACGGTCCGACTGGGGAACAACACCCAGATTTCGACCAAGACCATCCAGATCTCGGGAACCTCCCAAGCCGTTGTCGCGGCGGGGGGCTCGAACAAGATGGGCTATCAGCTCCTGAAGAAGTCCAAGGAGCTCAAGCGCGACATGGAAGGCATTCTGACGAACAACCAGGCGAAGAACGCCGGTAATTCGTCCACCGCCACGAAGCTGGCGGGCTGGCCCTCCTGGTGCGCGACGAATGAGACCTTCAATGCGACCTCCGGGGCTGATCCGGGCGCGTTGGATGGGACTGCCACGCGGACCTATTCGTCCGCGCAGACGGCTTTGGCCGAGGCGGATGTCAAGACGGTCCTGCAGAAGGTCTACAACTCCTCGGGCGATTCTCCGGAATACGCCCTGATGTCGGCGAAGAACAAGCAGAACTTCTCCGCTTTCGCAGGTCCGGGCACGCGTTTCATCCAGGTCAAGGATGCCACCCTGCTGACGAAGGTGGATATCTACGAGAGTGACTTCGGGGACATCAAGCTGATTCCCGATATCTTTCTCTCCACGAGCAAGAACATCATGTTCGTGAACCCGAATTATGTTCGGGTGTGCTACCTGCGGCCCTTCCAGACCATTCCGCTCGCGAAGACCGGTGACTCCGATCAGAAGGAGCTGCTGGTCGAGTACACGTTGGAACTGGGGAACGAGAAGGCCCAGGGCACGATGTACGACACCACGGGTTGAGCTGTGGCGAATTGGACGCCCATCTCCCCCTGGAAACTGGGGCCGTGTCAAACGGTCACCGTGGGCGCCGCCCACCATGAGAGCACCGCATTCGGGGGACAGACCCGGGCGGTGCTCATCTCGGCCACGGCTGATTGCCATGTGCGCATCGGCAATGCGGCGGTCGCGGTTTCCACCGACACGCTGATCCGTTCGGCCTATCCGCCGCTGGTTTTCGGCTGTACGCCCGATGAGACCGTCTCGGTGATTCAGGATTCCGCCGGGGGACTGCTCTACGTCACGGAGTTGACCCATTGAGCACCCAAGCCGGTTTTGTCGGGGCGGCTCCGAGTGTGAAGGTGGAGAAAGCTCCTCCGATTCCGGAGCGCAAGAAGTATCAGCGCGTCTGGGAGCGGGCGGAGTATCGCGGAGTGGCCCCGGGAGAACTGGCCGCCGAGGCGTTCCTGCAGGTTGCCCAACCGGCACTCAACGCCACGGTGATTGATTTCGGGGCCGGAACCGGAAGAGGGGCCTTGAAACTCGCCCAAAGCGGGTTACAGGTCACGATGCTCGACTTCGCGAGCAACTGCTTGGATGAGCGCGTGCGGCTGGCAATGCCCTGCCATGCGTTGCGGTTCATGGAACACGACCTCTGCGAGAAAGCCCCCGTCACAGCCGAATACGGCTATTGCACGGATGTGATGGAGCACATCCCGCCGGAGCAGGTCGATCAGGTGCTCGCCAATATCCTGTTGGCCGCGCAGCACGTCTTTTTCCAGATTGCGTGTGAGCCGGATGTGTGGGGCGATGCCTTGATTGGCCATCCGCTGCACCTTTCGGTTCACCCGTTTTCCTGGTGGCTGAAGAAACTCCAGCAGTTCGACTGCCTGGTGCATTGGAGCCAGGACTCGAGCGCCTACTGCTGCTTTTATGTGACCGCATGGACCGATGCCGCGGAGATTCGCGACAAAGGCGTCCTCAACATCGAGGAAGCCCGCGTTGTGGAGAACGTCACGGAGAACCTGAAGCAGGATTGGATGGAAGTGGCCCCGCATTGGATGCAGGACACGGAAATCATGATTCTGGCAGGAGGCCCTTCCCTCAACGATCACGAAGCGGATATCCGCAGACTCCGGGATGCAGGCGTCAAGCTCATCACCACCAACGGCACCTACAACTGGTGTCTCGAGCGCGGGTTGGTCCCGTCGGCGCAAGTGGTCGTGGATGCAAGGCCCTTCAACGCCCGCTTCACGCATCCCGTTGTACCGAGCTGCAAGTATCTGATTGCCTCCCAGGCGCATCCATCGGTCCTCGAGGGACTGCCGAAGGACCGGACATTTCTCTGGCACACGGGGATGGAAGCGACGCGGGAGTTGATCTCCCTGGCGAGACCGGTGTGGTACTCCGTTCCAGGGGGCTCCACGGTCACCTTGCGGGCGATCCAGCTGCTCCTGATGCTGGGGTATCACCGCATGCATCTCTTCGGGTTCGACTCCTGCCTGCGAGGAGACACCCATCACGCTTTCCCCCAACCGGAGAACGACCAAGCGATGGTCATTCCGGTCAACCTCGGCGGTCGGACCTTCCAGTGTCATCCGAGCATGATCTCCCAAGCGCGGGAGTTCATGGATCTCGTGAGATGTCTGGGGGATGAAATCGACCTCGAGGTCTATGGCGACGGACTGATTTCCCATCTCATTCGCACGGGCGCCGAGCGCTCACTCACAGAGGACTAGATCATGGCTGCTGGTGCTTGGAAACTCTTTGGCAAGGCCAAGAAGCTCATCGGGTCGGGAACCATTACGCTCGGAGCAGGCGTCTTCAAGATGTCCCTCCACCGCGCGAGTGCTTCCGCAAAGCTCTTGCTGCTCTCGACCGTCTCCACATTCGCTTCCGTCCCCGGAGAGATCTCCGCGGTCGGCGGTTATGCGACCGGGGGAAGGAACCTGCTGCCGGCCACCGGAACGTGGGCGTCGATCTCCGCGAAGGGCTTCAAGTTCGCCCAGTCCACGGTGGGTCTCGTGTTCACCGCCTCAGGCGCGTCTTTGAAAAACATCAAGTATGCGGTGATCCGCAACTCCACCGGTGCGGGTGCGGGCAAGGTGATTTGCTACTGCACGCTTTCGACCGCGGCGTTCTCGATCGCCACGGGGAACACGCTCACCATCACCCCAGCCGCCACGGGATTCTTCTCCCTCGCGTGAGGCATGAACTGGAATGTGCTCTACGCCAGCGCGGGCTCAAACGTCCATATTCAGCCTGCGGCGGGGAGTCTGGTGCTGTCGGGTGCAGCTCCGGCGGTGAATGGCGTCACATTGCCCACGCAGAATCTCGTACAGAACTCCCCCACCAGCATCTTCCTCAATAACTTTGGACCCGCCGCCTACTGGTGGGCGGACCCGACGACCCTCCCCGCCGGCATGACGCTCGACCCGATTGCGGGGGTCATCTCCGGCACGCCCACGGGTGCAGTCACCGGTTCGATCACGGCGTTGTCGTTCTCAACCGTGGGGGAGGGGGACTTCTACGCGCGCAGTCACGGCGCGAGCGTGGCCGCCGCCTATGGCTTGGATGATAACCAAGTCTTTACCGGCTACACCGATCCGCCCACCGGGGCGAAGTATTTTCCGGCCGGGAGCGGCGCGACGCGCGGGTTTCTGGATACCAACACGCCCGGCGGCTATGGTCAGTCCCTGCGCTTCGATGTGCCAGGAGGGGTCGCGGATGGCGCCAATATTTCGGGGCAATTCTCGGCGCAATCAGCCCCGTGGGGATTCAACAACCACTCCTTCGGTGAGAATTCCACGTTCTGGTTTCAGTACCGGGTGTTTCTGTCCACCAACTGGATCACCAACTGGAACAACTTCTGGAGTACGACCGCCTCGGGTTTCAAGATCTCGAACCTGCATATGGACAATGCAACGGCCACTTCGATCGAGCTCACGACGGGGACCGTCTTTAATTTCGGTCCCGAGACCAACTCTCAGAGCGGGGACATCGGTTTCGGCAGCGACCTGACCGATCCGACGCTGCGCTATGCCCAAGATGCGAGTCAGCTGATCCATTCGGGGTGGGATCTCTCGACCGGCCCCAGCTTCACGAATGAGCCGGGATCAGTCGTGGATGCCTATCCCGGACCCTTCGTGCAATGGCCCGTAGGGGTATGGCTCACCGTCCACCAGAAAATGAAGATCGGCACCCTCTGGCCGACCTATAGCGCGAGCAATCCACAGGACGGCACGTACGAGCTGTGGCTGCAAGGCCCGGGCTTGACGGTCACCCATGTCACCACGGGGGCCAATGTGGTGGTGACGGTCAGTAGCAATGATCCCTTTGGATTGTCGGGGAATCCCTTTGCAGTCGGGATGCCGATCACGATCGCCGGCACCGTCGGCTTTGCAAATCTGAATGGCAAGACGGGCACGATCACAGCCGTCGGCGGCTCCGCGGGCGCGTGGACTGCCACAACGACACTGACGGCCAACGGGATGTACGAAAGCGGCGGCATTGCGCTCTACCGCCGTAAGTTCATCGGTATCCAGTTGGGGTATTCGTTCGACTCCTCCACCTCGGACGGTTTCAACGGCTTTTACTTCAGCCCCTTCATGACGGGGTTGTCGAGCGCTGCTCCGACCACAGCCTCGATGTACATCGATGAACCGGTGGCCTCCGCCGCCGAGATTCCGATGCCGGTGGGCCCATGAGCGGCACGCCCAACTCGGTGCCCTTCAGCATCAGTGCCGCCCCGAGCTGGGTGACGGGGGCGACCAATGCGCAATGGGCGCAGATTCCGGGAACTGCGACCGGAACGCTGAATGCGGCCGGCGCCGATGACAACTGCGGGGATGCTTGGACGGCCCACGCCTACGATATTGATAAGCAGATTATCTACAACGCTGCCCAGGGTGGGCACGTCGCTCCGGGCCCGGGATGCACCGCTTATCGGTTGCGGCTCAACAATTCCTCCTGTGCGTGGGAGGCCGTCGTGGCGACGCCATCGACGCAAGATGCGCTGGATGCACTCCCCGGCGATACCAGCTCTTATGGCGGCCGCGCCTTCAACCTGACCGGGCAGAACTCGGACGGCACGAAAAGCTCCGACCACAGCTATAACATGTGCCAGTACGCCCGCGGGAAGGTCTGGTTTCCCGCCTTCTGTGCCGGCTATTTCTCCGGGGGAGACGGTCCCGCATCGACTGCGGCGTGGAGCTGGAATCCGGCAGCGGCCACCAATTCCACCAAGGGCTATTCTTTCCTCGGGTTGACCACTCCCGGGCTAATGCAATTCGGCGGCGGACGCCCAGTGGAATCGGGCTGTGACTACGATCCGGTCACCGCGAGCATTTGGGCCCTCTATCAGACATGGTTCAACAACGACAGCACGTCGCAGTCTTTGGTGCAGATCAACACCGTCACGAATACCTGCCGGTCCTACGAACTGACGGGGATGACCTCCACCGACTGCATCCCCATGCAGGTGGTCATTCACCCGGTCACGCGCATCATGTGGCTGATCGGCCAAATGGGACTGGGATACATCGATCTGAGCACGGTGACTCCCGGGACGGCGGTGACGGCGACACTGGCCACCGAGAGTGGAACACCGATTCGGACTGACTCGGCCGGCGTCGCCTTCCACCAGGCCGCCAACTCCGGTCAAGGCTCGATCTATGTCTTCGATGACAGCAACAGCTCCTTGCACAAGATCGCGCTGCCGGCCTCGCCGTCTTCCACGGTCGCGTGGAGCAGCATCACCACGACGGGGACGGCTCCCTCCAGCGCACAAAACGGCACGTGGAAGAAGATGGGATTCATGCCGAACATCGGCGGGAACGCCCTCATTGTTCTGCAAGGGTCTTATTCGGGAAGTGTCGCAGGGGGCGCCGTCCGCTCTGCGACCTCTTTCATGAAAGTCCCCAGTGGGGGGCTCTAAATGGCGATTGCACTCGTCCAACATACGGGCGCGGCGGGGATCGGTCCGCTCGCGAAGGCGTTCACCAGCAATGTGACCGCAGGGTCGCTCCTGGTCTGTGCGGTCCGTTTCGGCACCGTCGGTGGTACGTACACCATCTCGGACAACCTCAACGGGGCGTGGACGAAGGACAAGACGCAGCTCATCGCCACGGACGGCGATACGGTCATTGTCGCGAGCTTTCCGAACTCCGCCGGTGGAGCGATCACGGTCACCGCCAACGATGGCGCCTCGGGCAATCAGATTTACTTGGCCATTGCGGAGTTCTCGGGTGTTGCGACCACGAGCCCCGTCGATGGCACGCCTGCCGGCAACAATGCGACCGGCACCAGTGCGACCTCGAACAACGTCACGCCGACGCAAAGCGGGGACCTGATTTTCGGCGCGTGCGGGGTGGCGAACTCGAATACCTTCACGCAAGGAGCCGGGTTCACGTTCCTGGACGATGCCGCGACCGGCGGGCATCTCGCGGACGAATATCAAATCCTCGCCGGCTCCGGTGCCACGGCGGCGACCTTCACACTCGGGGCGAGCGATGAGTATGGCTGCATCGCGGTCGCCTATAAGGTGGCCGGGAGCGGGGGCACCAGTATTACGCCCTCTGCGGGGACACTCGCCCTGACGGGCAATGCTCCGTCGCTGTCGTTCGGTACCGTTCTGACACCGCTGGCCGGCGCACTCGTTCTCACGGGGCACCTCCCGACGATCAACCCCGTGATTCAGCCGCCCAGCGGGTCGCTGGCGCTCACGGGACATGTGCCCACCGTGAACGCCGGGGGAAATATCTCACTCGTGCCGACCGCCGGAGCGCTGGCCTTCACGGGCACGGCGCCCAGTGTGCTCGCCAGCGCGACGATCAGCCCGCCGGCAGGCTCTCTCGCCCTCTCAGGTCATGCTCCGAGTATTCAGACGGGCCTGTCCATTACGCCGACTGCCGGAAGTCTGCTCTTCACCGGAGTGGTGAGTTCGCAAACGCTCACTCTGATGCCGCCGGCGGCGGGGGCCATGAACTTTTCCGGTCATGCGCCGACCGTCACGATCAGCGGGAATCTTTCCATCACACCTGCAGCAGGGACGCTGAGCCTCTCCGGTCACGCGCCCTTGATTGGGGGAAGTATCGCTCTCACACCCCCGGCCGGCACGTTGGGGTTCACCGGCCACGCCTCACTTTTGACCCAGTCGATCAGCCTCCAACCGCCTGCGGGGCACCTCACGCTGACCGGAGTTCCGCCGCTCTTGTCACTGGGCGGCAGTCGGCAGATTCAGCCGCCCTCGGGAGCTCTCACCTTCAGCGCAGTGGCGCCGGGAGTGTTTGTGCCGTTGCCGAGCGTGGCGTGTGCCGGCGGCTCTTTTGACTCTCTCACGCCGATGCCGGGACTGATGCTATGAGCGATCAAGCGAAGATTTTGGATGCGACCCTCAAAACCACCGTGACGGAGGTCGAGGGCGAAACCATCGTCAACACCTATCAGGATGTGGAACCGCACATCGAGTACGCCAAAGCCCTGGCCCGATTGGATGCGGAAGAGCGCGGGCATTTCGGCAAACGCCGGGAGCTGCGCCAGACCATGGCCATTCCCATGAACGTCATGCTCATGGTCGCGCAACGGCTCGGAATTCCTGCGGGGAAGATTCTCGAGAGTGAGTACAGCCGGCGGATCGTGGCCGAGCTCAAGAAACCCGAATTCAAAGTCTTCCGCACGACTTGCGATAAACGGATCTAACCATGCCGCAAATCACGGACTACACCAGTCTTGGGAAAGCGATTACCGATTTCGCCCACCGGGCGGATGTCGCGGTTTATCAGGACTACTTCATCCAAGGGGCTCTGGAGGCCATCCAACAGGATGTCTTTGCACTCGACTTCGGCAACGGCGTGCGGTTTCAGGAAGCCGCATATGGTCCCTTTGCGATCAGCGGGGGAACGACGCCGGTCCCCACTGACTTTCTCTCGCCCAAATCCTTTCAGGTGATCGGGATCGGGATGACCTCGCCGCTCTCCTTCAAAGCGGCGACGTGGATTTATGACACTTATCCGAACCGTCAATCCGCTGGTCTCCCGGCCTATATCGCTCGCGATGTGATCGCTCCGGCGTCGTTCACCGGCTCGATTGCCGGCACGATCCTGACCGTCAGTGCCCTGAATTCCGGAGTCTTGGTGGCCGGCATGATCCTCGATGATACGAGCGGGCAGATCCTCCCCAATACCACGATTGCCGCACTCAATGACGATGGGACTTATACCGTTAATTTCTCCCAGACCGTGGCGAGTGAGGCCATGTCCGGTGGGGGGAATGTCTTCATCTTCGGACCCTTCCCCGATTCGGGTTACAGCGTACAGGGCGTGTACTACCAGGCGACCGGAATGCTCTCCGTCATCAATAACGTCAACTGGCTGATCACGCATGTTCCCTGGCTTCTCCACGCCGCCTGCATGGTCGAGGTCGGGAAGTTCTTACGCAACCAGGCCACGATCGACCAGTGGACGGCGGTGTATCAAGCCCGACTCCCGAGTCTGGTGGAAGCGGATAAAGCCGAACGCTGGGCCGCCTCCACCATGGCCATTGAGGCGGCATGAGCGCACCGAAATTCAAGTTCGGGGAGTGGTTGCCGGATCAGGCCGATCTGGACAACCCCGGGGTGACGGAGGCGAAGAACGTCCTGCGGATCTCGGGGAATTATCAGCCGTACCTGCCCTATACCCCCACGGCGGGGTTTGCCGTCTTGCCACAAGGCTTGCCGGTCGGCGGGATTCGGATTGCCGGCGTTGCGAACAATTCCCAGATCTATGTCGCGACCACGAGCGGGGTGACGGGGAATATCTATCAGATCTCCGGCCCCTGGACGGATGTCACCCCGTCAGGCGGATGGAACACCTTCAACGCGGTGTCCTTCGCGCAGTACAGCGACAACATCTTTGTGGCAAACGGTGCGCAGAACCCGCAGTTCACCACCAACGCCGTGGGGGGCTTTGCCAAACTCACTGGTCCCTTTGGGGATGCACCCGTGGGAGCGATTCTCGGCCGCATCGGTCAGTTCCTCATGGTCGGGGATCTTTCGGGAGGCGGCGGCGCAGCTTATTCCGTGCAGTGGAGCGGGATTGATGCGCCCTTTGACTGGCCCACTCCCAACTCCAACGATGCGATTGCCGAGCAATCGGGCTTACAGGTGCTCGATGCCGCTCTGAACCGGGTGCTGGGGATTTCTCAGGGCGATCAGTGGGGACTGTTGCTCTGTGACGGCGGATTGGTTCGGGTGACGTATACCGGCGGGGGGACGGTGTTTGACTTCGACACCATCTATCGGGCTCCCGGCCCTCTGTCACAGGATGCGTGGATCAAAGTCGGTCCCTTGGTCTATTACGCCTCGCCTGCGGGATTCTTTGTGACCGACGGCACCACCACTCAATCCATCGGTCGGGGAAAGGTCGATCAGTACTATGCCAATCGCTTGGACACCTCGAATCTTTCGGCGGTGCGGTGTGGGGTCGATTTCCCGAATCGGTTGATCTACTGGACGCTTCCGAAGAAAGGCGATAACGGCAATCCGCAGGAGATGATGGTTTACAACTTCGAGGAGCAGAAGTGGACCCATGTGTTCGACACCGTGCGGGCGTTTATCTCCCATGAGGATGCCACCATTCTGCAGAACGGCATGCAGGTGCTGGGCAACAACAGTCGATTGGGCCTGTTGAATGGTCCTCCCGGAACGGCCACGCTCACATCCCCCGAGCTCGAGTTGAATCCCGGTGGCCTCACCATGGTTTCCGGCGTGAATCCCCAGGTGAGTGGGGCTTCGCAACTGAACGTGCGCATTGCCTCCCGGATCGCCTTGACGCAAGCCCTCACGCTGACCCCGGCAATCTCCCCGACGCCCTCCACAGGCTTTGCCGACATTCTCGTGGAGTCGCATTACCTCCGCGCCCAAATGGATATCGTCGGGCCTTTTACGCAAGCCTTGGGGGGTGAATTCTTGGCCGAAAGCGGAGGGCCCTTCTGATGCGGCTCTTTGCCTTGAACGCATCCGAAGTGGATCAGGTCTGGGAAGATATCCGGCCGCTGCTGGAGCGCTTCTCGAATTGCTGTCAGGAGAGCACGCCGGAGCGGTTTCGGGAGAATCTCAAGGCGAGTCGTCAACAATTGTGGGGAGTCCAGGATGCCCACGAAGTGCAGGGCATTCTGATCACGGAAGTCATCGAGACCGTACGTGGTTTGGTATGCGTACTGGTCGCAGCCTGCGGGAAGGTCGAAGAAGCCGAGAAACGGGCCCTGTTGGCCTGGGTCCGGCAATGGGCGGTCGAGTTGGGCTGCATCGCCCTGCGCATTCAGGGACGGAAAGGGTGGGCGCGGTGGGATCGCCGTTTCAAACAGACCGGCGTGGTTCTGGAGGCGCCGCTGTGAATTTCGGGATACAGCCGATTCCCGGTTTGCTCAGTCCGGCTCCGACAGGACCGGCCGTGATGAATTATCAGCCCGGTCACTGGAGTCAACTGGCGTATCAAATGGCCGGCAGTCCTCAACAAGGCGGCATGTTGCCCTCCGTCCCCATGCCTTCGGGAACCAGTGCAGGCGTCACATCAGGCGGAGGCGGAAATAGCGGCTACGGCGGAGTGGTCACCGGCTTACTGGGTGCCTTGGCGAAGAATCCGACCCTCATCAAAACATTGGGGGGCGATGTCGGCAAGCTGGTCGGCGGAAGTCCGTCAGTCGCGGGTTCGGGCGGGGCCACATCAGGGAGCGCGACCGCGTACGGCACGGATGCCGGCGTCGCTCCGGCGAGTGGGATGAGTTCGGAGCTTCCGAGCACGGCCACCGGTACGTATGGGCTTCTGGCCGGGGACTCTCCGGCGCTGGCGAATGTCGGCACCGGGGCGGTCATGCCGGCGGCACAAACCGGATTCGATGAGGCGAGCGCTGCTCTCGCAGCCCCTGCAGCCTCCACCGCGGCCTCCGCGGCGGCCCCCGCTGTGGATATGGCCACCGGGGGTGCTGCGACCGCAGGGGATGCGAGCGGCGCGTTAGGAGGCGCATTAGGGCCTGCGTTGGGGATTGCCGGACTCATCGGCATGGGTATTGCAGACTTCACGGCCAAGGACCCGAATGTGATCGAGGAGCAATTACTCAACAATGGCGCGAGCGGCGTGAAGACTGGGATCAAAACGCCTACCACCATTCCCGGGCTCGCCGGCTTGGGCTCGTGGGTACAAGGCGCTGGTGGGGGAATGAGTATGAATCAGAACCCCGTCTATACCGACCCCAAGACAGGCCAACAGAAAGTCTTGGCGATGAACAACCAGCAGATGCAGACCGCGGTCAATCTGCTGAACAGCGGCAACCTGGCCGCCTATTACCAATACATGAACAGCATGCCCCCGGCAGGCGGATTCAAGGTGGGCTGAGATGCAGAACGGCTCCAACAATCAGACGACCACGCAACAGGCTCCCTCCTGGCAGCAGCCCTACCAGCAGACGGGACTGAATCAGGCGTTGAGTCAGTACCAGAACGAGAAGCAATTGGTGGCCCCGTTCGCCCCGCAGCAGGAGCAGGCGATCTCCGGGATCACGAATCTCGCCGCGAATGGGAATCCCGCCACCAATGCGGCGCAGAACTTCATCACCGGGACCTTGAACGGGAACGTCCAGCAGAACCCGATGCTGAATCAGCTCTTCACCCAAGGGGCGCAGCAGATCCAGAACCAGCTGGGGAGTCAGTTTGGAGCTGCAGGTCGAAATGTCGGGGCTTCGCAGGGCTTGAACGCTCAGGCCCTCGGCAACTTCGGCGCGAATCTCTACGGCAATCAGTTCCAGACGGAAGCGGGATTGCAAGAGAACGCCTTGGCCCAAGCTCCTCAAGCGTTACAGAGTCAGTTGGGACTGCAGAACGCGCTCTTTGGAGCCGGACAGAACGTGCAGAACCTCGCACAGCAGTACATTCAGGCGCCGCAGAACGCCCTCAACCAGTACTTGGGCCGCATCAACGGCAACCTCGGCGTCACCCAGCAATACACGCCCGCCTTCAATGCCGGGGCGGGAGCATTGGGCGGTGCCTTGGCAGGTTCCGGGATTGGACAGGCCATCGGAACCGCCTTCGGGGGCAACGGCGGAACGTGGGGCTCTCTCATCGGCGCCTTGGGCGGCGGGATTCTGGGCGGATGAGCGTCCCGCCCGACATTCTCGCGCAGATCCTCCAAGGGGGACTCTTGGGGGCGGGTCAGCAGCCGGATCAGGGCTTATTGGGTCCTGCACTTGCTCCGTATGGAGGCGCCAACAATCTGGGTGCCGCGTTACTGGCGAATTCAGGCAATGGCGGACGCTTCGGGACCATCCTGGGTCAAGCCATGTTGGGCTCGCAGAATGCGGCTCAAAAGAATGCGCAGAACCAACTCAACCTCGTCGGGTCTGCGCAGGATCTGCAGATGAAAGCGCTCCAGCAGCGCATGTTCATGCAAGCCTATCCGGCGTGGCTCCAGGGCCTCACAGGCGGCCAAGGGAGCCCGCAGCAGGGCGCCCCGGCGAATGACAGCGGGGCTCCGTCGAACGGTCCTGCAGCGCCTCAGAGCGGCCAGCAAGGCCCTCCAGCACAGTCTGGGGGACCTGCCTCGCAAGACCCCATGGCGATGCTGCAGCAAGGGTTGATTGGGGCTGCTTTGGGCATGCCCGGCGCCAAAGAGATGATCGACGTCGCCAAGACGCGCTTGCAGTACGACCCGGACCTCGCCACGAAGTTGAAAGCGGCCGAAAGCACTATCGCCCAGGATCAGGAGATGATTTCCCAGGCCATGAAGAGCGGCAATACCGCCATGGCCTTGGGGTTGGGCCAGAAACTGCGCCAGGATCTCGGACTGCTGCACATCGCTTCCATGTCCGGCACCCAGACGCGCATTGGACTCGGCGGGGATATCTCGACCTTCAACCCCAACGAAGGTGTGCAGAGTGTCGGTGGGGTCGAAAGTGCGATTCCGGGCGCTGCCCAGGCTCGAGGGCAGATTGCGGGCGCTGTAGCGATGGGCGAAGCGGGCGCGAAACCCATCGAGGTCACGGACGCCCAAGGCAACAAGTACATCGTTCCGACTTCGGCGGTTCTGGGTGGTCGCGTAGGAGCTTCCGGCTCCCCAGCCGGAGCTTCCGGCTCCGCAGCCTCTACTCCCTCAAGTGCGACCACTCCTTTTCAAGCGGCGATCGGCCCTCAGCAGTCCGAGATGCTCAAGCTCAATGCGGAGCAAGCCGGCAAAGCGAACGAGGGGTATCAGTCCCAGGTCGAAGCCGGTCAGCAGATGCTCGCGAACACTGCGGAGCTGCGACATTCGGCGGCCGATTTCGAGCCCGGGAAGTTTGCCGAGGCTCGAGCGGAATGGTTGAACCTGCTCAACTCGGCCGATCTCATCACGGACAAGGAAAAGAACCAGCTGGGATCGGCTCAGGTCGGTCAGAAGATCGCCATTCAGCTTCAAGCCGCGGCCACCAAGCAGTTGGGCTCGCGGGAAGCGGCGCAGATCTTCTCGATCATGGGGAAGAGTCTCCCGAATCTCACCCTCTCGCCGGACGGGTTGGAGAAAGTCTCCGCGTACTTAGATGGCGTCGCGCGGTACAACATCGCGCGGGGCCAGTTGGCCCAACAGCGCATGGGCGCGAACGATGCGGCGGGGGTGAACAACGTCCGCAACGAGTTCGTCTCCAACACGAACCCGCTGTATTTCATCATGGCCTCTGCCGCCCCAAAGCAGCAGCAGGAGATGATCAACGCGCTGGGGCCGAAGAAAGAGGCTTTCCTCACGAAGTGGAACGCCGCGGCGAATGCCGGTTGGGCTCCCAGGCCGGGACAGTATGGAGGCTCCGATGGGGGGACTTGATCCGGATTTCGCCGCGCTTCTGAATGGAAAAAGCACCTCGAGCGCTCCAACAAACAGTGCGTACGATCCTTCGGCAGGCGGTGGAACGCTCCAGTTCGGCCCGATTGACACAGGAATCGCCACGCCCCAATGGCTGAATCGGACCCTTGCGGGCACCGGGCAGGGCCTCACAGATGTATTGCGTCACGTCGGCAATGTCGCAGGGATTGTCTCCGATCAGGATCTCCAGGACGCCAAGCAGCTCGACCAACCCTTACTGAATACAACCGCCGGCCGCGTCGGGCAGTTCGTCGGACAGACGGCCATGACGGCCCCCATTGGCATGGGCGCAGGGGCCGCACTGGGGAGGATGGGGGCTTTGGGGGCGCGGCTCGCCGCGAATCCCTTGGCTTCCGGCACCGTTCAAGGGGCGACGCAAGGGGCCTTGATGGCCGATCCCGGGCAACGCTTGCAGGGCGCGGCTATGGGATCTCTTGCCGGCGCAGCATTGCCGGTTGCCGGAAAGGTTATCGGAAGAGCCATCAAGGGAGTGACTCGGACCCCGGCGGCTCAAGTTCTGATGGATGAATTGCCCCCCGGTTCCCTCACGCCGGGACAGATGAATCCCAACGGGATGGCGAATCGACTGGAGCAGTCCTTGGAGGGGACCCCAGTGGTCGGCGATCTCGTGCAGAACGCGCGCAGCAACGCCCAGCAGCAATACACGCGCGCCATGATCCAACGCTCCATGGCCCCCGGTGCCACGCTTTCCCCTAAAACGACCGACTTCAACGCGATGATCGGCGAGGCGGCGCAGAGCTTCGATAACGCTTATGACGCGGCGAAAGGCTTTCCGGTCGGGGCGAAGATCATGAATGCGACTGGACCGGATGTCCCTTTGCAGCAGGCGTTGAAGACGGTCACGACGCGAGCGCGACCCGGAATCACTCCCCAGGAGCAAGCCTCTCTGGGTCGCAATCTTCAGGATCTGTTGAGTCAGACCGTCAAGGATGCGAACCAGTCCGGGGGCATGCAGAGCGACAATCTGATCCAACTGCGGTCCACTTTTCGGACGCTGGCGCAGGGGGAGGCCGCCGGCGATAACCCTTCCCGCGCGCGCCGCGATCTTTATAAGGCCGCCGCGGATCAGGTCACAGCGGCTCTCAATAGTCAGATTCCGACCGATGTAGCAAAGGGGCTGGCCGCCACAGACGCGCAGTACGGGAAATTCATCGCGGTCCAGAATGCGGTGAAAGCCGCGAAGGATGCTCCCGGCGGTCCGACTCCCTTCCAAGTCTCGAGCGCGATCGCCAATGCGACTCCGAAGACGGTCTATGCCCGCGGGGGCGGAGGGAATCGTGATCTCTCCAAAGCCGCCGCGGACACCTTCCAGAACAACGTCCCGCGGACCGGTTTGGCAGGCGTCGGACGGCTCGCCATCCCTCTGGCGGCCGGGTATCTCGCCAAGGGCGCGGCCTTGTCCCATCCCGTTACAGCCGCTCTCATGGCCTCACCGCTTGCTGCACAAACCGCACTCACCCTGACGCGAGGCGGTCGCATGTTGGCCGGCGGTCAAACGGGTATTCAACAAGCCCTGCAGCAAGGACTGTTGGGACTACAGGGCGCTATCCCCTCGCAGGTTCAGAATCTTCCTGGGCTCTATGGCCGCTCGGCTTTGCAAGGGCTCTTAGCCCCAAGATTGCAGCAGTTACCGGCTCAGTAGATAAACGATGCCGAAGATCAGGGCAATGGCTCCCCAGATCCAGAGCACCGGCCGCCAGTCTTTGCGCTCGGCCTCCGTGCGGGGGATCACCGGCATGGGTTTGGAAATGTATGCCTTGAACCGCCCTGCGGGAATGAGGCGGAGCACGAGTCGGGCGAGAAGGGCGGCAGCGAGAAAGAGGGCCAGGGCGACGAGGGGTCGCAGCAGGATTCCCAGCCAGGTCACGCGATCCATGGGGGCAGTATGAACCTGTCCCTGCTGCCTTTCACCTTTTCGGACCTCAATACGGGCTTTCGCCGCATTGCGGAAGTCGTCAATACCCTTATCAAGCAGGTGAATCCCTTTTCGGCGGCCTACAACGCGACCTTCCAGAGCGGGAACGTCGTGGTGGGGGGCGCCAATGACTCCCTGACGGGGAGTGGCCAGTTCATTTTCGGTTTTCTGCTCCCGAATGCCTCGGGGATTCCTTCCGTAGGACTCCTGCTCGGAGGGGCGGGAAAGTCGCAGGTCGTTTACATCACCGACGAACAGCTCCCGGGTCAGGACGGGATTACCGTCATCCGGGAGGCCGGGGATGTCTCCTCCGTCACCCCCGGCACCAATAACGGCGGCAACCTCTTGGACTTTGCGGGCGCTTCCGTCAACGGACAGGGCGGTCAGGCGAAGTATCAAGGGGGCACTTCCGTACACGGTCGGGCGGGGGATTCCGTACTCCACGGGGGCAACTCCACCGATGGCACCCCCGGGAATGCCGTCTGCCTTCCCGGAGAAACGGGGGCCCACGGCTCCAGCACGCATCTCTTCCTCCTGCGACCCGTAGGCGCTCCCGATTTTGGGTCGGTGGACATCATCAAAGGCGATGGCGGAGGCCCTCCGGGCGGGACGACCACGACGCTCATTCAGTTTCTTTCCAACGGGGAGATCTTCCTCACGAACAGCGGGACCGGCGGGGGATTAGCCGGGCAGCCCTTGGTCTCCGGGGGGATTGGAGCTCCGGCCACCTGGCAGACCGGGTTCACGGGGACCATCGTGGTGGGCGCTCAAACCCTGCACTTCAATAGCGGCATTCTCACGAGTGTCACATGAGCGATGTCCCCACCTGGGCGCTTCCGCTCGCCACGCTCATTACCGGCTGGCTGGGCGGTTATATGGGGGCGTCCCGAAAGATCATGGTGCTCGAGATCCACATTACGGAGTTGCTCAAGTGGAGGAAGGAAACCGATGAGAAGCTGGTCGAGTACAACGAAGACCTCATCGTGCATGACATCGAAATCCAGAACCTGTCGGCCAAGGCCGGAGTCCCTCGGGCGCAGCGCCAGCGGCTGCGCGGGGACTGAATGCCGCACTTAGGAGTGGGGGTCCTCCTAGCCTGCGGAGGTTATCCCAGAGGATTCTCGCTTGAGCGGTTTCGAGGACGCATTCGCCATCGTGGTGGGTCTGGAGGGCGGCTATGTGGCCGATCCCAAGGACCCCGGTGGGGAAACCAAATACGGCATCAGCAAGCGCCAATACCCCAAGGAGGACATTGCGAACCTGACCCTCGATCGGGCGAAGTTCCTCTACCGCCGCGATTACTGGGACGCGCACGAGTTGGACGAGGTGGAGTACGGCAAAGCGCTCCTCGTGTTTGATTGCGCCGTCCACGGCGGGAACCCGCAGCGCTGGTATTCGATGTACGGCGGGGAGCCCTTGATGCAATTCGCGACCGACTTCCAGGCCGAGCGATTGCTGTATCTCGCCAGTCTCCCCGGTTGGATCACCTACGGCCGCGGCTGGACCCGGCGTGTGCTCACCATTTTCGCCGCCGCAAGAGCCTGACATGGACTTCAAAATGGCCTGGTGTACGTTCTGCACGTGGCTGCGGAACAAGTTCGGCCGCATCGTGACGAGTCTGGGGTTCTTACTCCAGGGGAGTGATCTGGATATCTCCCCGATCAAGCCTTCGCTGGAGTCCCTCTTCAGCCATCGCACCGTGGAGATCATTGTCGTCATCCTGTTCGCTCTCTCTTGGGTTCGCCACCAGTGGGTGGCCAATCAGCACCCCAAATGACCCCGGGCCAAATCATTGCACTGGTGCGGGATGCGCTCATCGTCGGGGCCTTGGTCTTTCTCGTCTGGCGCATCTACACCGACGGCTCCAATGCCGTGAAGGTGAAAGACCTTCAGGCCCTGCAGACCCAACTGACCCTGAATGCGAAACAGCAAGCCCAGTGGGCGCAACAGTCCCAGCAAGCGGAGGCCCAACGTGCCCTTGAGATGGAAAATGTCCGCGGCGCTATTCTTAGCCAGCATGCTCCTGTCATCCTGCAGTCTGCTCCCGCAGCGCGCGGTGCCCGCCAGCTGTCCCGTCCTCCCACCCAAGCCGCAAGTCCACCTGCCGAAAGCGGGGGAGTTGACCTCCGACCTCGAATCAACGCTTTCGAGCTCAAATACGAAACCGCCCTCGCAGACTGCCGGGCCGCACTGAGTAGCTGGCCATGAGCCTTCTCATCTTCTTCCTGGTGACCTTCGTCATCCCGCTGATCCTGATCCGCAAGTCCGGCTACTGCGCCGCCGTGATGCTGGGCTGGGATCTGCTGGGTTCCGCGCTCACCGGTGGACGGGCAGGGGAAACGCTCTCCGGCCGCACGGGCAGCTCGCTCGTGCAAGGCAAGTTCAAGGGCCATCTATTCGCGCCAGTGATTGATTTTCTCATGCGCCGCAAAGGGCATTGTGTCGATGCGATCAAGGGCGATCAAATGCGCGCCGAAGCCGTTCTGCAGGATTACGCCAAACTCACAAGTAAACCCTGATGCACTTCATCCTGATTGCTCTGGTGCTCTCCGCCGTGGACGGCTCGCCAGCCTCCTGGCACCGCGTCGGGGACCCGTTCGAGACCGCCGAGGACTGTGTAGCCGCGCAGGTAAATCAGCCGCCGGAGCGTGTGGTGGACGGACGCATCACCATCTTCGGATGCGTGCGGGAGGACGCGCTCCACGAGTCCACGACCTAGCCGATATCCAGCAGCACATCGGTCAGCAGCATGACCCCGAGCCAGCATATCCAGAGGATGAGCCAGACCCCGCACCAGAGCGCAATCCTGGCATAGCGTCCGAGGGGAACGACTGGCGAGACATTCTGAAGATATGTGAGCTGATCCATAGCTCCCCCTTTCTTCGTTATGTCACGAGCTTATGACACAGAAGGCGGGAACAATGGGAGGGGCGTCACACTCTGGGTGTCGTTCTGTTCCGCTATGATGATGTCATCTCGTAGCCGAACTGCCGGGCCACCTGAGAAATCATCTCGTCCCAATTGGCTAGCGCCTCTTCCAGCTCGGCCGGCATTTGCGCAGTCAGCGGGTCTAACTGCATGCCAAAGAAGCTGTTGATGAGCCGTTCCTTCTGCGCGACGTAGGGGCGGCTGGCCAGCAGAAAGTCCTGATGCCTGAGGTATTCGGCTAGGCTTGCAAGCTGGTCATCGGTAGCCGTATCAAGCCTATCGCGGTCGTAAAGGAACTGCTTGGCCTTCGCGTAGTAGCGCATCCGTATCTCGGCGCGTTCAATCATTGAAGTCATGTTCGACTCAGAGCACGCCGAAACGCTTCCATCCCTTCTTCCTTGCTCACAACCTTTCCGCCCACCTTCCACACGGCGTCACTCCGTTTCAAATCCTCGGCCGTGAGGATCGGAGGATCGTCTGTGGCAAGCTCACTTGACGGTTCGTAAGGACGTAGTGCCGCGCGAGCCTCAATCACTATCGATTCAGTCTCGGGGTCCCAATGACCGCAATCGCCGCTGCCGGCAAGGTCCACGTAGTGCTTGAGCATTCCTTCCAGCGCCGCACGCACGCGGTCATACTCAAACGCCAGCACGAAGTCGGTATCAGCCCTGTAGCTCAGCACGCCGTTCGCGTTCGGCCCGGCATTGCTCTGCCAGACAATGGGCTGCTGGTCATACTCACTCTTCATCACCCGCCAGCGCTCGACGTCATTCTTTGTCATGAGCGCTTCTTCCTATGCGGCTTGCCGGTGCCGCCGCATTGCGGACAATCGATAGCTCTGGCTCCTTCATCGATCACCACTGCTCCGCGACCATTGCAGTTCTGGCAGGGCAGCCGGCCGTGGAGCGCTTTGTATTTCAGCTTCCACCGACTACTCTGCGCTTCGATGGTCCTGATGTACGCCATGAGCTTCCGGGTTTTGTTCCCGACCGCCCGCCGCACGATCTCCCGTAGCTCGGCTTGATCCTTCGGCATATGAGCGTGTTTGAGAGTCATTCTAACCCTTCAATCGATCCACGAAGCATGACAGCGCGTAAGAGAACAACGCACCGCAGGCGAATCCCGCGATGCAGCCGATCCAGAATATTTGCGCAGCGCTCATGAGCCGCAGACATTCGGCGGTAGCCGCTGCGGCCCGGCCATCGTAGGTATTTCCGGATCTAGACGCCCCGTACCATCGCACCCGGGATCGCGCCGCACCAGTATTCCGCGCCTATTTCTCATGATCACTTGATGAGTTAACTTGTAGCCCAAGCAATCGCGCCGACGATGACGACAGCCACGATTAAAGCCGAACCTACGAACCAGAAACTGGACATCCGCGCATTGGCCGCTTCCTCCCAATGCGCATAGCAGCATGAGGTTTCGGATTCGGCCTTATAGCCGCAATGACGGCATTGCCATCTCATGATTGACTCTGAGTTAGGAGAGCTTCGTTAGGCCGACCGGCCACTGTAGATCAAAACCCATCTCCCAGCCGAAGAATGTCCAGCGAACTTTTAATACTCGGCATTTGACGAGATAGCGACTCATGATGGTTGAATATGACGCCGGCGCCCCGAACGCTCGCCAGCACAGCGCAGCGGATTTTGCGGGCCGCTGACTCCCGTCATCGCAGCAGTTATCGGGGTCTGCAAGTACGTCATGATAGTTGGGACTGTCTCTGAGCCTTCGCTACCTTTACGGCTTCCTGCGCAAGCGCCTTGGACTGCGGGAGCGTCCGGTAGCTGTCCGCAGCGCCGCGACGACCCTTCACCAGCGAGCCCACCCAGCGCACGGCACCGTCCGGCAGGAACTCCACCTGGCACTGAGTGCCCCACGCTTCGCAGTAGACTCTCATATGTCCTCCCACTCCGAGCCGTGCTCGGAGATCAGCTCGATAGCCAGCGCCACGACGCGCGGTATGGGTAGATCGCCTGCGATGTACCGGCGCATGGTGCGCTCGTCGATGTCCAGCTTGGCGGCCATCTCGCGCTGTGAGTAGCCGATAGCCGCGATGGCGGATTTCAGTTGCTTGGGCGTCATGGAGCATATTAGGGCATAAAGTCCTATAGGGCGTCAAGTCCTATCTTCACTTGACTGTGGTAGAGGAGAGCATATCGGGCAACTCTCCGGGTCTGGACAATCCACCTGTTCGTGTGACGAACCCATCTCAGGAACGATGGCGTGCCCGGCAGGATTCGAACCCGCGTCGATCCGGGTAGAAGCCGGATGCCTTCCGTCTGTGTTAGAGACTTCCGCTAGGCTACGGGCACGTTTGATCGCATCGCCTTGGCGTTCCAGAAAATCGGCCTGCTGGATCAGCTCGGCAGCGTAGCGCCGCAGACTGGCGGCCACACCGGTATATGCTTCTTCAATTTCCATGCTCATCTCTCACGGTTGAATATGTCGGAACACACCGGGCCTTACGGCTCCGGCTCCCAGCAACGGGAGTGCGGGGTTGTCCAGTATTCGAGGTTGCTCCCGACTGGGTTTGCCCGCTAGCGATAAAATGCCGTGTGTCCAAACTCTTACTTTCCTTCTGCGCTGTGATGACGTTTATGGCGCATTGCTCACTGGGTCCAGAATGGCCTTTGCGCGGGCCACGAGTTCATAATCGCCTCGATCACAGAACCAGCTACATCGCTCGCCATGCGCCACCATCTCGCGAAGTAGCAGATGTGCCTCGATATAGCAGCGCCCGATATTCGAGTCGGGGCGGTTGTGGGCCAAGTCCCAAGCCTCTTTGTGGTCGTTGTCATCGTCCATTGTCAGTTACCCGTTTGCCGAGTGAGAACGCCTCACCTTTCCTAGAGACCCCGATAGCCACCGCCTTGAAATGACCGGCTGCGCATTGAAGCCCGTCGGTTCCGCAATTGTGCTCGTGGAACCAGATGGCAATATCGCCCCAGACCATCATGCCTTCGTCGATGTATATCGGCACTGCGGACTCTAAAACTTTCATGACATCAGCCTCCAACCCTTGAGGTACATCTTGATGACGCTCCAGAGGGAGGTTTCGCAGACGCCCAGCATCTTCACGGTCTCGTGCCCGTTGGCATGGCGGCGGCGATCTTTTTCGTACCAAGGCATCAGCGACCTCCGGATGTATTAGGTGCATCTACGAATACGCAACCGCAGTCGCTTGCTGCTCCGTAGACATGTAAACGGCCGCATTTGGGGCACTTCGTTGCTGTGGTCGTAGTCGCATCGCGTTCCGCGAGGAGCTGCCGTGTAAGGGTTGCCCTATAGCCGATCGCGATGTCATAGCCCGCATAGACGATGCTTTGCGCGATGGCCTTTAGAGCCTCAATCTCGCTGGTATAGACCTTCTTCTCAACGGGCATGTTCGCCCGGCAGATCGTCACTACGCAGCCGTTGTCAAACATCTCAATGTGGGCCGAGACGCCGCTATTCATCATCTTGCTTCCTCGCTCAACTGTGCCGATTGCTCATACACGGCCTGAATCTGTGCCTGCACCAGCTCGAAGGTACGGAAGGCACCGCGCCAGCACTCTAGGATGGCTTTGGAGACCTTCACGATGCGATACATGTTCGGGTAGCCCAGGGCCCTTAATCGCGTCTCTGGGGTCACGTCCTCGAACCACAGCGGGCCTTCGTAGTCACAGCGGATCACGATCTCGACCATCTCCTGAGCGTCACCAAGCGTGAATGTGACGCTGCCCGCAGATGTCGTCGTAGTCTCTGTCGTGCTATTCGGTTCCATAGTCAAAACCCGTTCACCTGTTACTGAATATCGGCCGGTAGCCGCTCCCAAAGTCGATTCAGCTCGCTTTGCTGGCTGCACACTACGTCCAGCAGATTGAGCACGAGCGCTCGCAGCTCGACTTCATCCATCGGCTCATCGTTGTCGGCGATCTGCCGCAGCTCGCTGAGAGTGCCGTATCGGAATGTGCTGATGCTGCGGCTCATGATGTTTCCAAAGGTCTACGAGTTCGCTTGGCGGCAATCCAGCCTGCTTTGAAAGCCCTCACCAGCAGCCGCCGCGTATGCACACCCACGCTGGTTGAGAGCCCGCGCCCGTGATAGCGCCAGACGTGCCTCCATGCTCGGCTCTCAAGGTTCACGGGTATGTTCCACTCGCAGGACGGTAGATCGCATGCGGCAGGCCACACAAACAACCTCGCCAGAATCCGATAAGAACCATTCCTGCGAACCGCAGCCGCACGTCCAAACCAGCGGGCTCTTATCTTTGCCCACCCGAATTGTTCTGAGAGTCACGACTTCACCCATGCGGACTAGCTTCGCGCAACAGGGCCGCCACAGCAGGGTGGTACGGGCCGGGCTTGGGCAAGATGGAGAGCGCCCAATCAGAGGCATCTTTAATAATTCCGCGTAGGCGATCCAATTCGCCGAGAAGCGACGTAGCCAAACGAGGTTCTAGGCCGTCATCCATCTCGTTCGCAGCATCTCGCAAGAATAACAAGGCTTCGTCTAAATCAGACATTTCTGAGATCCTGTACTCTTTCATCTGGTTGCCCGCAGTAATCGCACTGATCGAAGCTTCCATTGGTGTAGTGGCAAACGCGATCTGGGCTGCGGGGGCAATACCAGTCATCCGAATAATCACCGCAGGCGCAGAGCGCCAGCTCTGAGTCGGGCGCCTTCTGCCAGACATGGAGATGTACTCGCCGGATTGAGCAGTCCGGTGCATGCGTGCCGAAGGTCCAGCCGCAATGCTCACATTTCGTTGAGCGGGCGCCTTCGGGCATGCGCTCATCTGTCGCCTTGGGGAGATACCGACACTTCTCATAGTGACCCTGCGCACACATATCGCAAAGGCCACGGCCGGGCCCGGCATCGCGACAGTTACATGGCGTCTCGTGTTGACGTCGATCGTTCAATTGGTGTCGCAGTCGTTCGATGGTGCACCAGGGACAGTAATGCAACTCCCAGCCGTCAGGGACGACTTCTTCACCGCTTACCGTGACACGGTGCGTGCATCGCTCATTTGAGGGACTGTTCACGAAACGTCCTCCCCCAGCATTTTCAGTAATATCTTGCAGTCCGCGAGTGCGATCATCCATTGCTCAGCCAGATCAACCTCGTCCTCGAACTCCAGTTGCAGGGTGAGCTTATTGTCGCGCTGCACATACTTGGCACCCGCACGGATCTTGTCGAGCGAAGCCTTGACGCGCTCTGCGATAGCACTGAGCACCACTTGATCCTTGGGACTGTTCATGACTTGAGATGGGTGATGTGCGCCTGGACTTGCTTCACCACCTCTGCCCAGCTAGCTGCCGTGCGGTAAAAGATGTCAGAACCGTGCCTTGCCGGATCACTAAAAGGAGCTTCGCGGTCATCGAAGAATTCTTCTGGCTCGGCCTTATCAAAAAATAAGTTGCCATCTGACCAGTGAGAGGAAAAACCCTTACGGCGAAACCACGGGTCGAGCGAGCAATGGCCGGCAAGACATGCCACCGTCCCGCAGGGCGTCTGATCGCCAAAAGTCCCCATGTCAAAATGCTTCTTGCGCTCGTGAGGCGTCATCTTCTTCAGGACGCGCAGCGCGTTCTCCCAACGCGCGATCAAGGTGGCTCTTTTCATGGTTTTTCCTTTCGTTACAATGCGTTATCAAGTTCCGATGGACTGTTCACGCGGCCTCCTGAATGCTCACCTGACAACGGCGCGCGAGCTCCACCAGCCATTGAGCGAATGCGGGCGGTGTGGCCTCAGCCTCTCGAGGGGTCACGGAGGGGCGGCAGGGCCATGCCTTGCGTTTGCGCTTCGCCTCGGCGGCATCTTTCGGTAGTCCTCCGGCCACGATGTGCGTGGGCTCCGTGAAGTCGAGCGGGATCGGCGGCAGGTCTCGAGCGGCAATCCCGACGATGTAGAGACTCGTGCGCTTGCGAGCTCGGTGTCCCCACCAGCACTGATCTACCGTGTACAGGAAGCCTCTGCGGCCTTGCGTGTGGGGCCAGAGGGTAGAGTCATAGGGGTGCTCGACAACCCCGCCGTTGGCGTCTACGAAGTCCAGGGCGAGGATGCCGAGGGCCTTCTCGGCGGCCGTTGCCTTCGACATGTGGCGTAACCTTCCCCAGCCCCGGCAGGGCGGGTGAGCCACGCAGGGCATGCCACCGGGCCACTTGCGGGCGTCTCGAGCCTCGTCCCAGCAATCCACGCCGGGAAGGCCCTTGTAGATCGAGTCCGCGCGCACGAACAGAGCGGCCACATCAGTCTGCGAACGGTTCACGTGTCATACCCCTCAATGGTCACAAAGCGCCCCAGGGGCTCATCGGCAAAGGGAATCGGGAACTCTTGCGGCCACCAGGTGAAGGTCAACACGAGCCGCCAGCACTGACACTGCAGGCAGCGTTCAAACACCGGACCACAGGCCCGCGAGCGGTGAGTGCAGAGGAGTTTCACGGCTTCGTCTCCGGCGGAGTCATTTGCCACTGCGCCAAATACTCGCGTACATCTCGGATGTTGATGCGAAGCACTTCGTCTAATCTGGCATCCTGAGGCTTGTCGGCCATCGCCATGGTGACCTGCAGCATGTCCGCGTAGTCGGAGAGCCAGCGATAGACGCGCGAGTCCATGCTCACAACGCCACCCCGCGATGCTTGCGTCTTTCACGCCAGTCGAGGTATTCGAGGACTAGGATGTAAGCGGCGAGGGCGAGGTATTTCATGGCGCTCTCACTCGCATGACTTCCCGAGCTTCGAGTTTCAGCCGTTCGCGGCGTTTGGCTCCCTCAACCCGCGCATTGAGTTCCGCCACGGCTTCCGCCTCCGTCGCGAAGAAGGCGATGGGTCCGCCAGGCCCTGAGCGGCCATCAAATTCAAGATCGAGGTAGTAGGGCGTTTTCTCGGAGACGTCAGGCGCGTACTTCACGACCCACTCCACCACCGGAGGCTTATAAGGCTCTCGAGACGGGGCGGGCGAGAACCACGGGAACCAGTTCATGGGCTGCCCATCCCAAAGCGGGCGAGCATCCAGGCCCAGGCCCAGAAGATCCCGAGCGCTAAAGCTAAGCCGACGAGGACCCGGAGAACAAAGCCGGCAGCTCCCAGGATTGCGGCTGCTCTTCGAGGTCTTCCATGATTCCTCGCAGTCTGAAGTTCTCGTCCTGGTAGGCTTTGAGTTGGGCGCGCATCAGGGGGACGGCCCGTAGATCCGTCAGCGGGATCGCCCAGCCCTCCGGGGAGTAGAGGTTTCCATCCAATGCCACCCTCCAGCCAGCCCACGCACTGTGTAGCATTCCCAGATCCCCGCGCAGGATCAGAAGCGCGGATACCGGAGGGACAGTCTGACCCGCCTTCCACCGGCGGGCGGTTTTCAGTGAGACGCGGCATAGCCGCGATAACTCACTGATTGGTATGCCGTAGATTTCTGGCGGACGTTGGGCCACGATGCCCAGATTACCGCTAAATGCGACTTAACGTAATATACATTGGGACCATTGATTCTATTAGGATTTTCCACAGTTCTCTTTCCGAGTCGGAGCGTTAAATCTATATCAGGATTTTGTCGCAGGGCCCAACTTGCCCCGCTCTTTGAGCCGTCGTTCGATGGTCCGGCGATTCACCTTCAGGCGCTTGGCGAGTTCCACGATGGACACGCCGCGCGCGTGGTCTTTCACCAGTTCATTCACTTGTTCATCAGTCATGGCGTGCTTCCTTCCGTAGGGTTTGCGCTCGCCGGGCGGGATGCGACCGAACCGGTCGATCATGTTGTCAATGCGGGTGCCCAGATACATGTGGTCGGGATTGCAACAGAGGGCGTTGTCGCAGCGATGATTGACGCAGCTCTTATCGCGAATCTCTCCATGCGTGAGAATCCACGCCTTGCGACTGGCGAACATGGGCGTATGGCGATGTGAGGTGAGGGGGCGGCCTCTGGGATCGACGTATCCCATCCACAGCCAGCAGTCCTCCGGTGAGCCCCGCTGCACCTTCTCCCAAAAGGGTCGATAGTCGTGGGCCATTACCGCCAACCTCCCAGCCAGCGCCTCAACATTTCAAGTAGCCGTGTTTCACGAGCCAATACTGGGTGCGGGCCATTCCTTCGAGCAGGAAGCATCGCCTTTGCTCGGGGGTGTACTCGCTTGCCTGTTGGCCATCGCAGACGGCATGGCATGCGGAACAGGCGAATGTGGCAAGAATGTCCGGCGCTTTGATCCCAATACCAGAAAGCCCGCTCATGCGTATGTGCGCGAGAACAGTGGTATCCGGATTGCCATTGCAGACCTGCGGCACTCTGACGAGACACGGCTGGCCCTTTGCGAGCTTCCTGAGATTCACTTGAATTGCCCGGCACGACGGCTCGATTCCTGGGTGCGGTAGATGTCGATGATCAGCACTTCGCGCTGTCTGCGGGCGCGGAGTTTTTCGTATTCGACCGTCGCCCGCACGTGCGCCGCGAAGGCCTCCATGGAGGATTGATCGGCTTTCGCCCCTCGCTTGCGATCCTCCACGGAGCCTTCGAGGGATTTGAAGGCCAGCGCCTCGGTCACTTCGTGCATGTGCTCGGTCCGCAGCATTTCTCCGCGCAGCTCTCCGATCTGATCATCGGTAGAGGCTAAGAAGGTGAGTGCGCGCTCCAATCTGTCCTCAGTGATCAGCATCGATGCTCACGGTTGGCTTGCGGCCAACTCCTTCCTAGATCGCAGCAATCGCATGGAACCCCACGATTGACGCTCCAAAGCCAGCCCTCGCTGTAGCAAACCTTGCAATAGCGGCGAACGCTGTACAGCTTCCCCGAGACCTCCAATCGGTGTTCCGTGCGAGCCTTCTCCCGGATGCGGGCTTTCCATCCCCAATTCGCGAACCAGAAGCCCGCAAGGAAGGCCAGCAACATGAGCCCGCCAGTCACCGCGCAGCCGGAGCACTCTTGCCGTTCGCGAGCATCTTCGGCATCGCATCGCGCACCCGGGCCACAATCTCCTTGATCTCACGCTTCTCGGGAGCTGAGAGCAGGGTTGAGACGGCGATGTAGAACGTATCGTGCGGAACGCACTCGAGGTGCAACTCGTACACTGGCTCGTCCAACCCGATCTCGAGCGCCTTGCGAAATCGCTGCGCCATCTCTTCCGCCTTCTTCATGTCCTCCTGGCGCCAATCATCCCCGCGTGGGTCCACATGGCCCTTGGGGCTCGTATGACGGCCGTGAGCGGCCTCTGCATCGTCATCGGTCTGATAGACCCCCACCATGGCGGCGAGGGCGTAACGACGCGCGTAGGTGATTGCAGAGCCTGTCCCTTGCGGGGTTTGGTCCTTCGCCATGATCGGCAGCACGCCGCGAATCCACTGACCGGATTCATGCACCAACGTCGTGATGATGCGGATACCGATCTCCACACAGTCGGTGGTTTGAATGACCGCGAGCTTGTTCTCCGAGAGCGCCTTGCGGCAGGCGGTCCACACCGCCTCTAAATCGGCGTACTTCGATTTGAAGAAGGGATTAGCGGAGTCTTTGAGCGCTCCGCCCATCTCGCCCTGCGCCTTCGCCAAAGCGGCGGCCAGTTGGCCGATGTCGGTTGAGGTTTCCATCAGATTTCTCCGGCGACCGGAATTCCGGTGCATGCAGACCAGTCGGTGTCCTCACTGAGGAGATCGTCCTCGGGGTACAGGTCCTCGTTGTCCTCCACGTCCGCAAAGATATCGTCGGGGAGCGTGCAAGGATCAAAGCTGTCGTTGGGGTCGCTCACGGCCGCACCTTGCCGGCGCACTCGACGCCATTGCGCTTCCACGCACGATCATCCGGTGCTGGCAGCACATCCGGTCGGGTCTGCGCAAACGCCCCAAAGGCAATCGCGACCACGAACCCCGCGAGCGTCCAGACACACAGCCAGAAGGCGGCTTGGGAGAAAGTGAGGTGTGCCCACCATTGAACGAAGGCGCTCACGTGCGCCGCTCCTGCAGGCGGATCACATTGCTGAGCTTCTCGAGGACCGGTCGGTCGCTTGCGATCTCCGCCGTCATGGTGTCGGTAATGGCCCAGTTGTAGGCCAGGGCTGCCAGGCGCTTGTCGGTGGCCGTGAGGGTGTGATCCCGCGCGGTGAGCTGGGCCCAGTGTTCCTCGAAAGTCATGTGAGACCCCATACCCGTCTGAACTAAAGTCAAGCGTACAGCAAGCTAAACGTCTAGTCAAGCATGCTGTACCTGAAAAGCGCGATATTAGGGCGAAGGCCCCCAAAAGGGGTATTTACCGGGCCAGAGATCCGGAGGCAAAGGAAATGGGCAAGCTCGAGACGATCACCGTCGAGAACGTGACGTTCGTTAACTTCCCGAGAAGCGGCGGCGGGGTCTATTCGAGGGGGCGGGTCCGTTTGGGGCCCGGTTTTCCCCCCAGACTAGGTATTGCAGGTCGGTCCCCAGGGCGTCGAGGACCCGGGCGAGGATGGACAGCTTTAGGTTCTTGGTACTGCCGTCTTCCCACTGGGAGATCGCGCTTTTCGTAACCCCGACGAGTTTCGCCAGCTCAGGCTGAGTCAGCCCCCGGGCTACCCGTAAGCGTTTCAGTCGCTCCCCCATCGTCTCCATGTGCCTAGCATAGGCAACTGGGCGTCCAGCATCCTTGACCTTGCGGTTTAACATGCTGTACTCTCGGGGCCTATGCTCAAGGCCGATGTTCTCGCTCACTTCGACTCCTCTCCGATTGCCGTAGCACGAGCTTTGGGGATCACCCGCAGTGCGGTGAACCAGTGGCCCGCCGTCGTGCCGCTGAAAAGCGCTTTACGGCTGCAAGCGATCACGCGAGGGGCGTTGTCGGTCGATATGGCGGTCTACGAGTTGCCTGCTTTGCCCATGCGCCGGTCGCACCGGCACGTCGCTATTTAGTTCGGGTTTTTAGGGGTCTACGGATGGCTGCTGAACTGCGGGACTTCCGCGGAAAAATCACCGTGGAGACCGATCTTGCGTTGGAAGCGATGGCACTTGCGTTCAAACGCGACAAATCGGACATCGCGCGCGAAGTGCTCGATACCTGGGCTCGCAAGAAGATCATGGAAGCCAATGTATTACAGCGCCGTCTTCGCAACGAGGGAATCGCAGGGAGTAGCGGGGGACCGTCAGGGAGTGACGAGCTGTGAGTTTTTTTTGCCTTTATAGCCAAGGCCCTGCCCAACTTTTGATAACCCGCGAGCCACCCCCTACACAAGCGTTCGCGGTGCTTGCCCGTCCAAACCGACTCACAGAGCGCGGTGCCCGCAAGGGCCGGGCTTTTCTATTTCGCCTACGCGTAGGTCTTTCATGACCAACATCATCAAGTTCCCCCATGCCGCGAAGATTTACGGCAGTGACCGCAACATCATCGCGGAGGTCATGACGATCACCCCCGATGAGGCTACGAGTTGGTTGCGCTGCAATAAGAGCAATCGGCCTGTCCGTAAAAAGCATGTCGCCTTTCTCGCCAGCGAGATCGTCAAGGGCAATTGGCAGGTCAACGGCCAGGCCATCGTGATTGCAGATGACGAGCAAGTGCTCGACGGGCAGCATCGGCTGTTCGCGATCATCGAAGCAGGGAAGCCCATTCAATCTCTGGTGGTCTACGGAATCACCCCCGAGGCCTTCCGCACGATCGATACGGGCGCAGTCCGCACGGGATCGGACGCACTGTGCCTACATTTTGATGACTGCTCGCAGGCGGTCATTAAAGCTGTTGCGACGGCGGTTCAGTGGTGCGTGCGACTCGAGCGCGGAACGGTCTTCGCACAGAGCAAGACGAGCAACACCGACGTGATCGCCTACGTAAAGGCCCACATGAGCCTATTGCAGTGTGCGGAAACCTTGCAATCCTACCCGAAAGATACCCGACCCCTATCGATAGGTTGCGGCACAGCATTGTACGAAATGTTCACCCGTCGCAAGCCGCAGCTCGCAGATCGGTTCATGGAGCGATTGTACACCGGCGAAGGATTGTGCCGGACCGACGTGGAGTACGTGCTTCGTCAGGCTTTCATTCGCGACGCATTGCGCACGACGAAGTTGCCGATGGGCATTCGCATGAAAATGGTCATCAAGGGATGGAACTGGCGCCAGCGCGGGATGGAAACCGCGAGCCACCAGACGGTTGCTGTTCAGTCGAACGACGATCAACGGATTCGGATTTATTGAGCGGGGCGAACATGAGCCAGACCACGATGATCCTCACGCACCTGAAATCCGGCCAACCCCTCATGCCCTTACAGGCTTTGCGGATGTTCGGAACGATGCGATTGGCCGCCCGAGTGGCCGATTTACGCCGCCAAGGTGTACGGATCAAGACGGAGCTCCTGCCCGTGCGTTCCGGGAAACGAGTGGCCTGTTACCGGCTCACGCGGTGAACGTCATTGCCCTGACGGGCTGGGACCGGTTCCAGCACTACAAGGATCGTGACCCTCCTTGGGTGAAGCTCTATCGGGACATTCTGACGAGCGAGTCTTGGGTGCTCGGGAGCGATACCTCCCGGCTGGTGCAGGTTGCTAGCATCTTGCTAGCGGCGCGCTACAACAACCAGATTCCCCACCGCTGGGACCTCATCCGCAAGGTCGCTTGCCTCGAATGTAGTGAGAAGCAGTTCAACGAGGCGATCAAACACCTTGCGACCAATCATTTCCTTGCAATTCAACAAGTCACCAATGGCGTAGAAGTTGTGGCGCAAGATGCTAGCAGCGTGCTAGCAAAATGCTCCTCAGAGACAGAGTCAGAGCAGAGCAGAGAAGAGACAGAGCAGATAGAGATAGGCGCTCGCGCTTCGCGCTCCGCCCAGGCGACCCGGTTACCTTCCGATTTTGAGCTCACCCCCCAGAGGCGAGCAGTAGCCGAGATCGAGAAGGCGGACCCGGACCGAGAGTTCGCGCAGTTCACCGATCACTTCCGTGCGGCCTCTGGCGCCAAAGCGCGCAAATGCGACTGGGATGCCGCGTGGCGCAACTGGTGTCGACGCGCACCGGACTTCAAGCCCCGCACCCGGTTCGGAAACCCCGATGACACCGGCTGGCGTCCGCCGCCGGATGACCCGAAATACGCAGGTACCCGATGAGAGCCGATGAATTTCCGCTGTTCGTGGCCGAGTTGAAACAGCTCTGCGCTTCCTTGGGCAAGCCGTACAACGACCCCTTGGCCCAAGCCTATTGGCGCGTGCTCAAGGACATTCCGCTCACAGAGCTGGAGCAGCACGTCGAGCGCATCCTGCTCAATGCGAACAAGGACACGAAGTTTCCCCGGCCGGCTGAGTTACGCAGTACGCCCGTCGCTCGTGGGGGAACGCGGTGGTGGGAGAACGATGCCGACCCCAATATCGCGAACATCCGCGCCTCGATCGCCTACAACCGCACATCCTGGGAACTCGCCCGGCAGTCGAAGGACCCCGAGGCGCGGATTGAGACGCAGTGGGCCATGCTCGCCGCTTACCTTGCCAAAGCGGACCTCGAGGAAGTGCGCGGCTCGGTAGCGCATCAGGAAAAACTCTCTTGGGTGCGGGGGAGGGCGCGAGAGCTTCTGAGACTGCATGGGGATCATTGGCGGACTCGCAATCCACGCTCCGCGCATGTCTGCAGCCTCTTGGTGGGCCCATGAACGCCTTCACGCGGCTGCACGATGAGCTGTGGATATCCCGACGTCTTCGGGAGCACGGCGGCGGGGATCTCTTCGAGGGCGATACCAATACCGCGCAGCGCAAAGAGCGCTTGAGAACCGCGATTCAGGAGGTCGGACTCGCCTGCGTCATCGTCGGCAGCAAACAGGGCAAGCCGGTTACGTGGCAGCAGGCGTTCGAGTCTCTCTACGGCGAGCCGCTGACCCGCGAGAAAGACCATGCTCCTGGACATCCCTGAAGCCATGAGCCTCAATCGCTATGCGCAGCGGCGGGATGGGAACGAGTCAGATCTCGTGAAACTCGCCCGCCAATGTGGTGCGGAGTGGGTGGACGAGGGCCCTTTGGACGGTTGGATCTTCTGGCGCGGGGATTGGACGCCGGTGGAGATCAAAGTGCCCTCCGGGCGCTATACCCAGCTGCAGAAGCGATTTCTGGAGCGCTGTCGGCTCAATCGGGCGCGGGTGTGGACCTGGCGCACGGGGGAGGATGTCTTGAGGTGCTTTCAGGGATGAAGCCGCTGTATCTCTTGCGTCGCATTTGCACGCTCTGTCATCGCAAAGCCTCCCTGTTGGGTTCGCAGAAGCGACCTTTTGTTTGCAAAGCGTGCCGCACTGGATTATACCGCGCGCCCGTGGTGAGCCGATGAGAGGCCGCGTCCGCGGATACGGAAAACTCAATACCGAATCCCAACACGAGCTTTTACGGCTCGTGGCGCTGCGTAAATCCCTCACAGCCAAAGCCCTCGCAGCGAAATTCAATATCTCGGTGCATGCCCTGAAAGGCTATTTGCACCGGTATCGCAAAGAGATTCCGCAGTGAGTCTCCCTTACGGCTACGCGGGTATTCCGCCTATCGCGGGTCGCCCGGGTTACGTGAAGCGCTGGCATCTGGGTATCCCGGGCTGGGTGCGACTGTGGCGGTATTGGTGGCAGATCCCCTGAAGGCCGTACTTCCATGTCACGTCCCGGGCAGACTCAACTCTCCAAAAAGGCTCACCAGCAACTCGCCCGACTCATGCACCTGCATCGCGCTACCCATCCCAAACGAATTGCCCCGCGATTCGGCATTACCCCGACCTACATGCGTCAGATCGCTCGCGAGAACGATTTCGCCCCCTTGCTCGAAGTCCTGGAGCTCATCAAGTGAAACTCACCACCAAGACCCGCAATGCCATTCCGACCAAGAGCTTTGCATTGCCCGGGCGCCGCTATCCCATCGAGGATAAATCTCACGCCCGCAATGCGCTCTCCAGGGTGGCTCAGAACGGCACACCGGCTGAGAAAGCGACGGTGCGCGCCAAAGTGAAGCGCAAATATCCCTCCATTGGTGTGCAGCATCCGCAGAGTCATCGACAGTTCGAGAAACTCTGAGCCCTCAATTGCTTGAGTCATAGACTAATGTCTCGCCCCAAAGGCACGCCCAACCGATTCGGTGCGACCGCGAAAGAGAACATCGCCGCGGTATTCACGCGTCTCGGCTCGACGGCCGCCATGGCTGAATGGGCGCAGGAGAACAAAACCGAGTTTTACAAGCTCTATGCCCGGTTGATTCCCGTGGAACAACAGATCACGGGCGCCCACGGGGATGGGGTGATCCGGGTCGAGTTCGTTGCTCGCCCAGTTTCCTGAGAAGCTGCAACCGCTATTCCAACCTGCTCCGTACAAAGCCGTTCGGGGCGGTCGGGGCGGCGGGAAATCCTGGGGCGTTGCCCGCGCACTCTTGCTCTTGGGACTGCAGCGCCCGTTACGGGTCCTGTGCACCCGTGAAACGCAGAAGTCCATTCGGGACTCCGTCCATAAGCTGCTAGTGGATCAAATCGCCCGATTGGGGCTGGCCGGGCATTACGCCGTCCAGCAAGTGCAGATCACCGGCAACCGCGAATTCGATATCGAAGGCGTTCCGGTGCATACCGAATTCGTCTTCACCGGCCTTTCCGATCTCACGGCGGATTCGATCAAGAGCTTTGAGGGCGCGGATGTGGTGTGGGTGGAGGAGGGGCAGGTCGTCACCGATCGCTCCTGGACCATCCTGATTCCCACCATCCGCAAAGAGGGTTCGGAGATCTGGATCACCTTCAACCCGGAACTGGATACCGACCCGACCTGGACGCGCTTCATCGAGCATCCGCCCAAACGGACCCTGCAGATCGAGCTCAACTGGCGCGATAACCCCTGGTTCACCGAGAGCATGAACGAGAAACGCCTGCACGATCAGGCGACGCTGCCGAGCTACGAGTACGAGTGGATCTGGGAGGGTAAATGCAGGCCCGCTATTTCCGGGGCGATTTACGCCGATCAGGTGGCGGATCTCTTTGCGCAGAACCGCGTGGGGGATTACCCGGTCAACGCGCAATTCCCGGTCTATGCGGTACTGGATTTGGGTTGGAACGATGCCACCGCGATTGTGATCTGCCAGCGGGAAGTGTCCGCACTGCGCGTGATCGACTACCTTGAGGACCATCACAAGCCTCCCGATTGGTATTCCGCGCAACTGCGGTCGAAACCCTATCGCGTCACCGAATTGTTCCTCCCCCACGATGGGGCGCATAGCCATTTGACCGGTCCCTCGCCGCAACGCGCCTTCGAGGACCTCAAGTGGACGGTCAACATCCTGCCCAACCAGAGCGTCGAGGACGGCATTCGCACCCTGCGGCAGACCTTCCCCTCGCTCTACATTGATCGGCGCTGTACGCGCCTCCTAGAGTGTCTGAAGCGCTATCGAAGAACCATTCCGCCCTCCACACAAGAACCCTCCAAGCCCTTGCACGATGAATTCAGTCACGGGGCGGATGCGATGCGCTATGCCGCACTCGCAGCGCCGCAATTCGGTACAGGAGAGGGGCTGAAACTGCCCGCGTTGAAGTACGCCTGGAAACCCTGATGCCGCTGATCCTGCCCTATGTCACTCCGCCGCCGCCGCTGCCCAATATCGTGGTGCCCACGGGTCATTGGATGGAGGTGGGGGGAGTCAATAATTTCCACGGCCTCTCGGATTGGGAAACCAACGTCAATCTCATCGTGAATGCCGACCCCCAAGGAGCGGTGGTGGGCTTTATCGCGGTCTTCAGCGGGAATCAGATCGAGGGGGCGACGCAGGGGGATTACAGCTCCATCAGTTCCACGATCAACTCGATGCTGACCTTCCTCGCGGGACTGTCGGGACCGCCTCGCAAGCTGGGGATCGCCTTCAACATCACCGGTAATGGTGCGACCGCGAACGTCCCGGCTTATATGCTGAACAATCCCACCTACGGCAAGGTGCTGGCGCCGTTCTACCAGGGGGCGTTGGTCAGCGGGACCTCCCCGGTCAATGGCACTGATACCGTGCACACGATGCGCTATGACAACCTGGCGACCATGTCCCAAGTGGCCACGTGGAATACCACGCTCTACAACGAATTCGGCTCGGACATTGCCCTCTCGATTCCGCTCTATTCGGAAGCGCAGAACTTCAGCAACGAGGTGGCGGAGATGACCTCGGCGGCGATGACCGCGACCTTTGCCAATACGGGCGGCTTCTTCGACCAGTTACGCGCAGGAGCTCCGACCCAATGCATCCTGCATTCCTTGAGCTTCATGAACCAGTCGGACTTTCCGGTGCTCATGGCCGCTTCCGACCGTAATTTCCTGATCCCGATGGTCTATGACTTCACCAACGAAGTGAACGTCTCAGGCCGCTCCTTCCATAAGCTCGTGACCACCAATGCGGTCTGGAAAGGCGGCAGTTATTCGAGTCTGCCCAACGGGACCTTTGTGCCGAACTATCCGGGGCTCATCGACCGGCGCCAACTGAGCGGCGGGGGACGGGGCTTTGCCGCCCATATCGGGGAGGACGAACTCGGCAACTCGCGGACGCCGACCGCCGTGGTGCCGCCGGCTTTGGTCGGGGATGGCGCCCTCAATACCGCCATCTGGCCCTTCGTGCAGGAAATGGAGGCCTGCATCGTCATTTGGTACAAAAACGCTGCGGCTGGGCCGCGGTGTAATACCACCGCGCCCATTACCTCGCCGCCAGCGAATTACGCCGACTACTCCACCGGCAGCCCGGGCCCCAATAACTGGGGCACCCTCTTGGGCTTCATTCAGGCCGTGACGGTACCGGCTCCCGGTCAGCCGCCGTTCTTCGCATGACCCTCGCCATCGTTCAACAGACCGCGCTCACGAATAAGCAGATCAGTGCCTCGGCGAGTCTCGCCCTGAATGGCGTCAGTGCGGGCAATACCCTCTTTGCGTTGCTCGCCTACGATGACAGCAACAACCACAGCAGCACCCCGGCCACCGTCGGGGATGGGCAGGGCGCCTATACGCTCGATGTCTCCCAGGTCCGCAGTCACAACAGCGCGCAGATCTATTCGCTGTGGAATGCTGCAGCGGGAACCCACAGCCTCTCCAGCACCGCGGCGGCGACCGCCAGTGGCAACTGGACGTGGCTTTTCCTCGAGGTGTCAGGCTTGGGTCTCGTCAACTCCCTGGATCAAGCGGTCGGCAATACGCAGAGCACCAATGCCCCGGCCGTCAGTTCGGGAACCTTGGCGCAGTCCCTGGAACTCGCCTTTGCCATTGCCGAAGCCGGCGGGGCGGTCACCGGATTGGTGACACCGACGGGTTGGAACAATCTCGGGCTCTTGAACAGCAGCTTCCCTTCCGGGTCCTTCGCTTCGCTGATCACGAGTTCCACGGGGGCCTTGAGTCCGACTTTCGGCACGATGTCCGGCAGCGGCTTTGCCGCCGTCATTGCGACTTACAAAGCCCTCACCATCCCCACGGATGACCTCATAGGACAGGCTTGGTTATCTTTCCAGCACAGTGGGATCCGAAGCTTGGAATTCACGTGACTTGAAGTCGCGGC
>JADMIO010361585.1_pt1 | contig 46069 bp, 38 predicted proteins | sample 8958161 | NCBI WGS metagenome assembly JADMIO01 (sample SAMN16585339, study PRJNA669376) | soil metagenome | isolation source: Crop rotation soil | place: USA: Cullars Rotation, Alabama | collected 2011
CCGCGACTTCAAGTCACGTGAATTCCAAGCTTCGGATCCCACTGTGCTGGAAAGTGAGGGTCGCAACATCCGAAGCTTCGAAAAGACCACTGGCGTGGACGTGATCATCGACGACACGCCGGGCGTGGTGGTCGTGTCCTGCTTCGATCCCGTGCGTCGCGAGATCGCGCGCATGTCTCTCGAAAAGCTTGTGCAGGATGGTCGCATTCATCCCGCGCGGATCGAAGAAGTCGTCGCGACGACTTCAAAGGAAATGGAGGAAGAGCTTCTGCGTCTCGGCAAGGAAGCCGTCGCCGAGGCCAACGTCGGCAACATCCCCAAGCCGATCGTTCCCATGCTCGGCCGCCTGGCCTTCCGAACCAGCTATGGTCAGAACGTTCTCAAGCACAGCCTCGAGGTCGCGTACATCTCGCAGGTGATCGCAGATGAGCTTGGCCTGGATGGCACGATCGCCCGACGCGCCGGCCTTTTGCACGACATCGGCAAGGCGATGGATCACGAAACCGAAGGCGGGCATCCGCAGATCGGCACGGAGTTTCTGCGCAAGTTCAACGAGCAGGAGAGTGTGCTCAACGCATGCCTCGGCCACCACGGCGATTGCCCCGCCACCACGCCTTATACCCCGATCATCATGGCCGCCGACGCCATCAGTGCATCCCGTCCCGGTGCCCGGCGCGAGTCGCTGGAGCGCTACGTTAAGCGTCTGCAGGATCTGGAAGACCTCGCGACGGGCTTCGACGGCGTCCGCCAGGCGTACGCTATTCAGGCCGGCCGAGAAGTGCGCGTCATCGTCGATGCCCGAATGATCGACGACCGAAGCAGCGCCAAATTGGCGCGGGATATTTCCAAGAAGATTGAGTCGGATCTGACATATCCGGGTGAAATCAAGGTGACGGTGTTGAGAGAGGTGAGGACGGTGGAGTACGCGAGGTGAATTGGGAGGAATGACATTTCTGTCCGTCGTTCTAAACCGGTGGGACAGACATTTTTGGCTGTCCTATAAATGGTGAGACGGACGTTCGTGTCTGTCATCGGGCACAGCAGGCTGCGACCATGCCTTGCAATGATCCGGGCCGATGAGTACATCGTCCCGAGACAGACCAGAATGTCTGTCCACCGAATCCTCTGAAGGATTGAATGACATTAATCAGAATCGTGTTGGGAGTTTGCACGTACGTCGCGTCGCTCGCGATTGCGGCACCCTCGACAGCCCCCACCGATATTCCCACCGCCTCCCAGCGCGCCCAAGACAAGCTCTCCACCACCGCCGCGGCGTGGACGACGGCGATCGATTCTGGGGACGCCGTCCTTCAGGCCGACGTCGTGCAGACACCCACCGCCCGGCGGATGACGTTTTCGGTCGTCGCGAACGGCAAGACCGCCCCGCTCGGCTCGATCATCGAACGCGATGGGTTCTGGTTTGTCGATGAGGATGGCAAAACTGCCAAGTATCGTCCGTTCGAGGCGCCTCTGACCCTGCCCAACCTTTATCTGCTTCGCGAGTTGGCCGAGCTGCACTTCGTCGATGCCGCCGAAGCCAAATCCCTCGGGCAACTCGCCTCGAGCGAGCACGGTGTTGCCACCTTTCGCACGCCACTCTCAGCCGATGTTCAAGATCAGGTTCGCAATGTGCTCGTCAACATCAACAGCCTCGCCGAGCAGAATCCGCAGCTGCTCGATAATGCCGCGACGCGAAACCAGATCCGGCAGATGAACGATCTGCTGAAGAACGGCGTCTCGCGCACCATCGACGCCAACCTGGGCATCGTGCTGGAAGTTCACACGCTGAAGATGAACGTTCGCACCAGCGGATTTCATTGGCTCACGAGCGCACAACCTCCGGAGGTGAGCGTTGACGGCGTGAAGTGGTCGGATATGACCGATGATCTGGTGACGAAGACGCCTGGCGAGCTCATCATGATCGCCAACAACGCGATGTGGCATCCGTCCGAGCAGGCGGGTGATATGAACGCGTGCCTCCTGGATCTGGCGAGCGGGCGTCTGCATCGCCTGCCCTACCGCGGCGTGCAATCGAGCACGGGGTGTTTCTCCAAGGATCGCAAGCGCGTGTATGTCGTTGGCGTCGATGCGCAGACCGGCGCAATGCCCCTGGTTGAGATAGACCTGCAGACCGGAGACAATCGCCCGCTTGGCGGCGAATTGCTTGCCGTCGGCATGACCATGGCGCCGACGCTTTCGCCGGACGGAAAGTCGCTTCTCGTCTCGCACAAAAACTTATCCGATGGCAAGCTTCTCGAATGGGAAACCTGCCTCGTCGATATCGCATCCGGCAACGCAAAGAAGATAGGCCAGCCGATGGATGCATCGTTCCTCAACTGGCTTCCCGACGGCACCGGCATCATCCTCGACGTACGCGACAGCCGCGACATGAACAAGCCATCGATCGATACGATCTCGCGGATGGATTTGAGCGGGAAGATCACGCCGATCCGCTCGGGCCGCAACCCGTTATTGCTGGCCGACGGCAAGACGATTCTTTTCGCCGATCCAACCGACAATCTCTGGAAGACCTGCGATCTGACGGGCCAGAAAGTGAAACTGCTCGGCGACGGTTTCACCGGCCACGGCTTCCCCTCGCTGGCGCCCGATGGACAGCGCATCCTCTTTATCAAGTTCGACAAAGACGCCGGTCCAAAGCCGACGATCTACAAGATCGGAGAGACAACAGGTAAGTCAGTCACCGATCGTCCCGGGCTTTGGGCGATGCCGGCTTGGAAATGATGCAAGCGGCCACACATTCTTGTCTGTCGTTCTCCCCGGCCTAAGATGGCAACATGTCCGCGTCGGAGATTCCCTTCAACGAACTCCCCTGGCAACAGCGGCTCGAATTCTCCGTGCAGACCGTGCGCGAGATGAGCAGCCAGGTGGATCCGCAGCAGATGGTGCAATCGTACCTCCGTCGCGTCCGGTACATGATTCCTTCGGATCGGTGGATGGCGATCAGCCGGCGGGATCTGAGCGCGCCGCGGTTTCGGATTACGCGATCGGATCTATGGGAGTCGCCGCTCAACCCATGGAAGGATAAATCGGCGTTGCCCCTGCTCGAGGGAGGTTTGCTGGCCGAGCTGATCTATAACGAAGAGCCACGGATTATCGACGATTTGAAGATCGCCGATGACGATCCGGCGCGGGAGTACTTCCAGGGGATGCGCTCGCTGCAGGCCGTGCCGCAGTTCGATCGCGGGCAGTCGATGAACATGGTCGTGAGCATGCGCCGCGGCGCTGGGGCTTTCGATCCACAGCGGCTGCCGGAGATCGTGCTCACCGCAAATCTCTTCGGGCGCGCGACACACAATCTCGTGCTGCGCGACGAGAAGGATCGCGCTTACGATATGCTGGATCGCGAGTTGAAAGTCGTCTCGGATATCCAGCGCTCATTGCTGCCGGAGAAGCTGCCGAAGATTCCAACCCTTCAAATTGGTGCGCACTATCAAACCTCACAGCGCGCCGGTGGGGATTATTACGATTTCTTCGAGTTGCCCGATGGGAGATGGGGGATTCTCATCGCCGATGTTTCGGGCCACGGGACGCCGGCGGCGGTGATTATGGCGGTGACGCACTCAATCGCGCACACGCACGATTCGGATCCGGATCCGCCGAGCAAGCTGATGCGGTTCATCAATCGTCATCTGTCGGCGCGCTATACGAGCGGGAACGGCACGTTCGTCACCGCGTTTTACGGCATCTACGATCCGAACACGCGAAAAATCACCTATTGCCGCGCCGGACATCCGGCGCCGCGCGTCAAGCGCTGCAAGGCCGGACGGATCGACAGTCTTGACGCAGCTCCGTCGCTGCCGCTGGGTATTGACGGCGACGAAGCCTATGAAGACATCACCGAGACGCTCAATCCCAGCGACGTGGTCGTGTTCTATACCGACGGCATCATCGAGTCGCGCAACCGCGCCGGCGAACTCTTCGGCGTCGAGCGGCTTGATGCGATCATCAACGAATGCAAATCCGATCCCGAGCTGATCATCCGCAAGACGCTGCTGAGCATCGAAGACTTCACCGACGAAGCCCCGCCGGCGGACGATCTCACGATGCTGATCGCGAAAGTTCTGTAGCTTCGGTTTTCACGTGGCATGGGCTTCCAGCCCATGGTGCCGGTATTCCGGCATTCGCGCAGCGAGAAGCAATCGCGCAAGCGAAACTCATTCGATAAAGGTTTCGCTTGCGCGATTGCTTATTGAGCCTCCGGCTCAAGCGACGAGTACGTCGCCATAGGCAAGATGCCCATGCCACGAAAATGCGGTATCCTTCCCGCCGTGACACTACGAATTCTCCTTCTCGTTATTCTTCTCGGATCGCCAGCATTTGCCGATCACTTCGACGTGCTGATCCGTCACGGCAAGATTATTGACGGCGCCGGCAATTCATGGTTTTACGGCGATGTCGGCATCAAGAAAGACCGCATTACCCGTATCGGCGATCTGCACGATGCGACAGCGGATAAGAATGTCGACGCAACGAATCTGATCGTCGCGCCGGGTTTCATCGACGTTCACACTCATGCGGATACCGATTTGTACAAACTCTCTGAGGCCGAGAACTTCATCCGAGACGGCGTGACCACGATCGTCACCGGCAACTGCGGCTACGGCGTGCGCGATGTCGGTGAATACTTTGCACGGCTGAAGGAGAAAGGCGTTGGCATCAACGTCGCCACGCTGATCGGGCACAACAGCGTGCTGCGCGCGGTGAAGGGAGACAAAGCCGGCGATCTCTCCGATGCGCAGATGACCGAGGCCAAGGAGATCGTCGCCAAGGCGATGCGCGACGGCGCGGTCGGCATGTCCACGGGGCTGATCTACACGCCCGGAACGTACAGCAAGACCGAGGAGATCATCGAGCTTGCGAAAGTCGCCGCGAGTTTCGGCGGGATTTATACGTCGCACATGCGCTCCGAGAGCACGGAGATCATGGACGCCATCGACGAGGCGCTGCGCGTGGGGCGCGAAGCGGGCTGTCGCGTCGAGATTTCGCACTTCAAGCTGCCGCACGATGTAAGCACGCGCATCGGCGGAAGCGATGCGACGCTCAAGCGCGTTCTCGATGCGCGGGCTGCGGGGCAGGAAGTCTGGATGGATCAGTATCCGTACACCGCATCGAGCACATCGCTCTCGACGATGCTGCCGGACTGGGTGCTGGAAAATGGAAACGAGAAAGCGAAGGAACTTCTCAAAACCGACGACGGCCTGAAGCGCGTGCTGGCGGACATGAAGAAGAGCAACGAAGGCAATCGCCATCGAACGGATATGAGTTACGCCGTCGTCGCGTCGTGCAGCACCTATCCGCAGTATGTCGGGCGGAATATCAAGCAGGCGGCGCAACTGATGAAGCTCGCCAAAGACGCAAAGGGAAAGGAATTGTTATCAGCGGCAAACGCGCCGAAAGAAAATGAGCTGCCGTCCGTAACCATGGAAGAGCAATACCTCGCCGTCATCGAGATCTTCACTCACGGCGGCGCGGGGATGGTGTTTCATACGATGGACGAATCGGACGTGATCAACATCCTTCGCTGCCCGTTGATCTCGGTGGCATCGGATTCGGGTGTGCGCGAGTTTGGCGTGAGCCAGCCGCACCCGCGCGGGTATGGAACCAACTGCCGCGTGCTCGGACGATACTCGCGGGATCAGAAGGTCATTACGCTGGAAGATGCGGTTCGAAAGATGACGAGCCAGCCCGCGACCGCGTTCAGGTTCAACGATCGCGGACTGCTGCGCGAGGGATTTGTCGCGGATCTCACGATCTTCGATCCGAAAACCGTGATCGACAAATCGACGTTCGACAAACCGCACCAGTATTCGCAAGGCATAGAATACGTCATCGTGAACGGGCAGCTGGTGCTGGAGAACGAAGGCATGACGCATGTTCTCTCCGGCACGCCGATCTACGGGCCCGGGAAGAAGTAGTGACGAAAGGAACGGATGAGAGTCGTCATTGTTGCGGTTTTCTCGTTGCTCGCGAGTGTTGTGAATGCCGATCTGACGAAGGATTCGTCGATCGACGAGATCCTCGATGCGCTGGACGCGCGCGGGAAGGAATTCAAAACCTTCACGGCAAATGTCAGTCTCACTGAATCCGCCACCGATTTCGGCGACAAGACCACGCGCCTGGGAAAGGCGATCTATCAGGATCAAGGGGAAGGCAAAGCGCGCATCCGCGTCAGTTTCGACAAGATCCAGCGCAACGAGAAGCAGGCGACGGGCGATAAGCTTGATTACGAGTTGATCGACGGCAAGCTGATCCAGCGGAACTACAGGACAAAGAATCAGATCACGGATCAGGTGATCCGCCCGGGTGAAAAGATCGACCTGTTCAAGCTGGGCCAAGGGCCGTTTCCGCTTCCGATCGGTCAGCCCAAAGCCGAAGTGCATAATCAGTTCGACGTGGCAAAGATTGACCCTGCCAGCGATGACCCAGCAAACACGCTTCACCTGCAGCTGACCCCCAAACCCAAAACAAAACTCGCGCGAAAGTTCAAGACAATCGACGCGTGGGTGGATACGCAATCCCACATGCCGATCCGAATCACTACATTGGACAGTAATGAATCTACCGAGCGCACCACAAACCTCTCAGACGTCCAGATCAACGCGGCGGTGTCGGATCAGGATTTTGATTTGGGGAAACTTCCGGATCAGGACTGGAACGTGACGGAGCAGGCGTATCAGGAGTGAGGCGATTCTTCTGTTTCACGTAGCGAATCAACAGGATCAGAAATACGAGCAGGCAAAGTCCCTTCCACGTCAGCAGCCACCACGGCCGCCACCAGGCGCCGGTGTGGGCTTCGACGTAGTCGGAGAGGCCGAAGAGGAGGAAGGTAACGCCGGCGCTGAGCACCACTGCGCGATGGTCGCTTCTGAGTATCGCTCGAATCAAAAATCCGGCGCCGATGGCGCACCAGAGTGCGCATTCGAGGTAGTTCGAATCGCGAAAGAAGCCCGAGATTGCAGGCATTTTCGTGGCATGGGCTTCCAGCCCATGGCGGCGGTATTCCGCCGTTCGCGAAGCGAGAAAACAATCGCGTAAGCGAAACTATCTCGAAACGGTTTCGCTTACGCGATTGAGCATGGGCGGGACGCCCATGCCACGTTTTAGGCACGCGTCGCTTTCTTCCGCGTCGATACGTGCGGCACAAGGGCGCGCTCAAGATTCCGCATCGCTTGCCGTAGTCGATGTTGATTCTCAACCAGCGCGATCCGCACATATCCTTCGCCGTTCTCACCGAACGCTCTTCCCGGCGCCAGCGCCACCTTCGCTTCATCCATCATCCGCAGGCAGAAGTCGATGGTGCTTTGGCCCTTGAGGTGCGCATCCGCCACCCGCGCCCAGACGAACATACTCGCCAGCGGCTTCTGGTACGTCCATCCAAGCTTGTCGAGACCACGGCAGACTTCGTCTCTGCGCTTCTCGTAGACCTTGCTTTGCTCTTCCGGTTTTTTCCCTGCTTCGCGCATGGCAATCACCGATGCGATCTGAATCGGCGCGAACATGCCGTAGTCGTAATATCCCTTGATCGTCGCCAGCGCCTTCACCATCTCGGCATTGCCGGCGCAGAATCCGCATCGCCAGCCGGCCATGTTGTAGCTCTTCGACATCGTGGTGAACTCGACGCCGATCTCCTTAGCGCCGGCGGCGGCGAGGAACGACGGCGCGCGATAGCCGTCGAAGTTGATCTCGCCATACGCGAAATCGCTGATGATCATGATCCCGCGCCGCCGGCACATGGCGATCGCCCGCTCCCAGAAGCCCGGCTCGATCGTCATCGATGTCGGGTTGTGCGGGTAATTCAGAATCAAGAGCTTCGGCGTCGGATACAGGCCCTCGATCGTCCGCTCGATCCGATCCAGAAACGCCTGGTCATTGCCCAGCGGCACGCGAATCACATTCGCGCCGGCCATCGCGACTGCGTAGATGTGAATCGGAAATGCCGGATCGGGAACGATCGCCGTATCTCCGGGACCAAGCAGCGCAAGGCACAGGTGAGAGAATCCTTCCTTGCTGCCGATCGTCGCGATGATTTCGGATTCCGCGTCGAGAGAGACGCCGTATTTGCTTTTATATTTCTTCGCAACTTCCTTGCGCAATCCCGCGATGCCATTGCTCACGCTGTAGCGGTGATTGCGCGGATCGCGCGCCGCCTCGGCGAGCTTTTTCACAACCGGCTCGGGCGTGGGATCGGTAGGATTTCCCATCCCCAGGTCAATGATGTCGATGCCCGCGACTCGCTTCTCGTACTTCATTTTGTTGATGCGGCCGAAGAGGTACGGGGGAAGCCTTGCGATGCGGGCGGAGGTCTCAATCTTGAATGGATCGTTGTTGTTCACGGTTTTGTCTCGCGTTTCGGGGCTCGGGGCTCGGGTATCGGGACAGACGGATGTTTATTCACCCGATACCCGACACCCGAAACCCGATACCCGGTGATTCACGGACGAGTCGATGGTTTCACAGACGGCGACGTGCCCGGCGCTGCGGCGCCGGGCTTGGTCGCTGGCGGCCGGAGGCCCTCCGGTGAGAAGTTGGGCATGGTTTCCGACGCCTTTCGGTCCTCTCGCTTCATCGCGTCCAGCGCTTCCTTGTTGCCATGAACCGCGGTATCGCTTTGCGATTTCTTCAGCTCGTATTGCTTGGCGAGGATCGGATCATCCACCGTCATCGTTGCGCCGATTCGATCAACCAGCTGCGTGCGCAGGTTCTTGATCTGCGTCTGCGTGAGGCGATCGGTAAGATCCTGCCGCAGGCTTTCTTTCACGTCGGCGAACTTGATCGCCTTGGGCTCCATCTTTTTTTCGAGCCTGATGATGTGATAGATCCCGCCGGCTTCGACGGTGTCGGAGACTTCGCCGGGCTTGAGCGAGAAGGCGACATCCTTGAAGACCTCTGGATAGTCGGCATATCGCGAAAACGCGGGCATCAACCCACCCATCGGCGCGGTGCGATTATTGCGGCTCATCGTCTGCGCGACTTTTTCGAACGTTTCTCCTGCAGCCAATCGGCGCTTGGCTTCGGTGATCTCCTGCAGATTCCCGCACTGGATATGCCGGATCTGAACCGTCTCGCCATACAGCGCCTTGAACGATTCCTGCAGCCGATCCTCGGTGATATTTGCCTTCACCATCGGCTCGGCGATCTTGCGCAGATACGCATTGGTCGCCAGCCAGATATCAAACTCCGGCCGGCTGATGCGCTGTTGCTGAAGGAATTGCTCGAGCAGGTTTGGATAGTCCTCTTTCTTGGAATCACCGAAAAGCTTAGCAAGCGTCGTATCGCGCTCGGTGTCGATGTCCTGTTGTGTGATCGTGAGCTTGCGAATGGCGGCTTCCTGTTTGGCAAGCTCATACGTCGAGACGTTGATCAGGACATTGGCGCCGTACCCTTCGAGCAGCGGGCGCATGATCTGCGAGCGCGTAATGCCGACACCGTTAACACGTGCGACCACCGGATCGTTGGGATCGGACGCGGGTGGCGCTGCTTGCGCGGGCGCGGGGACATCACGCGCTGCGTGCGCGGACGGATTCGCGAAGCCGCAAGCGGCTAATACGGTGGCGATCAGGATGGCCGATCGGGTCGACACGCGTTCTCCGTTAATCCGAGAGAATCGGGCAGTATCGAAAGACCGACCGGGGTGTCAAGTACGCTATCGGCGCCGCGTCGCGCCAAGCAGCAGCGCGGCACACAAACGTGGCTTGAACATGGTCCCTCCGAAAAGGTTGAAATCAACCTCCACCCGCGTGAGAGATCACTCACCGCGCGGCGCATTTTCTGCCCAAGTGAGACTCAATAGACAAACACCTGATCCACCGGGCTTCCATCCGGCGAGCGAATGCTCATCACCTCGATCCCTTTCGGATCGTCATACGACACCCAGGGATTCCCGGCGCCCGGCTTTTTCACGAGCAGCGACCGCTGCATGAAGGTGCGATCGTGATAGAGAGCAACCGATCCCGGCTGCTGGCCCTTGCTCTTCGCCTCGGCGAGCGCTGCTTCCAGCTTCTGTTTTGCTTCCGGCGTAAACTGCGTCAGGTACGCGCAGAACTCTTTCGATCCATCCGCATACGAATAGATCTGCGCGACGACCGCGGTTTTGCCGTCGTGATCGAACGGTGCAACACGATACGCGCTGTCGGTGAACCACGTCTTGCCGTCGTCGTTGGAATAAAAAGCCTGATCCAGCTTTGCTTTTTTCTCCGGCCAGTAAGTCGTGACGATCACGATGATCGCGACCACGACAAACGTCCCGGAGAACACCGCGCCGATCCATGGCTTGGCCTTTAGCGTTTCTCTCAAACCCATCGTTGACCTGTCTCACGGCCCTGTTTCATGGATTGACACAGATATCGCGGGCATAGACCTGGCCGAGCTTGCGCGGCTCGACGTGGGCATCGACGAACAGAAAATTCGCGGTGGTGTTTCGAATATGACGGAAGCGCATGTAGTTTGCATCGAACCCGCCAATGCCGCTATAGACGCCGCTCACGTAATCGGTATTGGCTGCCTTCAAATACGATGGGGTCACGCTGCCAGTGATCAGGCTGCTGGGACTACCACCGACACCGATCGGCAGGCCGAGTGAAATTGGATTGGCGTACCAGGATTTTTGGAATGTGGATTGCGCGGGATTCGGGTAGCAAAACCCGTGGCCGCTATACATCTGATAATTGTCCAGCGCGTTGGGATAGACGTGATAGCAGCCGTAGTTCATGCCGTCGCGATTAATCTCGCACGGGCCGCACCAGACCATCATCACGTTTGAGGTGCGCTTGAGCGTCGCGAGCTTGCGCGGCTTCCATCCGCTAGTGTTATTGGTGAGCGGGTCCCACAGGTTATACGCCCCCATGGCGCGGATATTCCCGATATACGCGGAGGCGTGATCCCACCAGCTTTCCGACGGCGTATCGGTATCGCGAAAGATCAGCGACACGCGCTCCGGCAGCCACTTCTCCGCGCCGGCGGGCTGGCCGGCGTAGGGCGCCGTGCGGAATCTTTTCTGCGTCATGCTCTGCAGGGTCAGGAAATCGCCGAAATGGTTGTAGTTATTGTTATCCGTGACGGGAGGGACCAAGCCCCTGTTCTCGGATGCGTACATCTGGATGAGTTGCCCGATCGCCCGGAGGTTCGAGGCGCAGTACACAAGGTTCGCCTGTGCCCGCGCCCGCCCCAGCGCCGGCAGCAGGATCGACACCAGCAGCGCAATAATTCCGATGACAACCAGAAGCTCGACGAGGGTAAATCCCCCGCCTTGGGCACTGAGAACGGCTGGGCGTCGTTTCATGACCTCACTCCGCGTACTTCGAGGATAACTTTAGACGCTGCAAAAGGCTCGATCTATTCACTTGTGCGAATGAAGTCTTCGATTTTGCGACCTCTGCGATAATGCAAACCTCTCATTCAAAATTGCGACGCGCGATACGCTTTGCGATGGCATGGATCGAGTTGCAGATGCCGAAGACACTCTTTGGTTTTCCGACAAGACCGAATCGCATTAATATCGTCTCGGCAAACCATGACCAACTCCATTCCCTTCATCCGGGTCGCATTGGTATTGCCTACCGAATACGCCAGCGCACGCGACGTCCTCCACGGCATCATCGCCGTGACGCGCGAGCGTAACATGTACAGCAAAGAACCGGCAGCGCGGAAACACTCCGCCTCCCGCGCGTCCATCTCCAAGAGGCCGTGGCAATTCCGCGTCTTCCGTGGGATCCACGGGCACAGCGCGGCGTATCTATCGCGGTGGTTCAGCGACTGGAATCCGGACGGCATCATCTGCCAGGTGGAGGACGACCGGATGGCGCGATTCTTTCGCGAAACCGACAAGCCAGTCGTCGAAGTCTTCGAGCGTCACGGCAAAGTCGAGTTCCCGCGGATCTTGCCCGACGACCTGGCGGCCGGCCGGCTTGCTGCAGATCATTTCCTCAACAAGGGATTTCGCAATTTCGGATTTTTCGGTGATGGGCATCTGCCGTGGTCGGGCGAGCGCGAGGCCGGCTTTCGTGAGCAGATCGAGCGGGTTTTCGCGTCGAGGCGCGCACAGAGCAACGGCAACGGCACTCGATCCACCGGGCCCAGCCGCGCATTTACCTTCTCCGCATTCGAGCGAGAGAATCGTCCCGCCGCGACAGCGCTTGGCGGATCGCACCGCAGACAATCCGCAGCGATGGGCGACTGGCTCGCATCGCTCCCGCGTCCGGTTGCCATTCTCGCCGCGAATGATCTGTGGGGATTCGAGCTGGTGCAGGCGGCGCGCGAAGGCGGGCTGCACGTGCCGGATGACGTCGCGATCCTCGGCGTCGACAACGACGAACTGCTGTGCGAAGTCTCATATCCCCCGCTCTCCAGCATCATCATCGGCGGCGAGCAGATGGGACGGGCGGCGGTGGCGCTGCTGGATCGGCTGATGCGAAATGGCCGACGGACAATCGCCGAACCCGCGCGTGTCCCGCCGCAGGGTGTGATGACGCGCCAATCTACCGATGTCCTGGCCGTGGAAGACCCCGAAGTCGCCGCTGCCCTGCGCCATATTCGCAGCCACGCGTTTGAAGGTCTGTCTGTGAAACAGATGCTCGACGCGTTGGCGGTGAATCGTCGAACGCTGGAGCGCCAGTTCGTCAAGATCCTGGGCCACACCCCGCTGGAAGAAATCCGCCGCGTGAGGCTCGAGCGCGTGAAGACGCTGCTTCAGACCGATCTGGCGATCTACGAGGTCGCGGTGCGATCCGGATTCGCCACGCCGGAATATCTCGCGACGAGCTTTCTTCAAGCAACCGGCATGAGCCCCACCGAATATCGCCGCAAATTCGCCCCGCGCGGCAGATGGGACAACCTGCCCGCATAAGAATCACCAGCATGAGCATCACACGACTCATCTTCGTTTTCGCGACGATCATTTCGTCCGGGATCTTCGCTGCACCCAGCGCCACGCAACCGGTCTACGTCGATCCGGATGGCGTGATCCGCTGGTCTTCCAACAACCGTGAGGTGAGCCTCTTCGGCGCCAATTACTGCCTGCCCAGCGCCAGCGACTACCGCGCCGCGGGTTACGTCGGCGCGGATCGAAAGAAGCTCATCGAGCAGGATATGGCGCACTTCGCGCGGATGGGATTCGACGGCCTGCGCATCTCGTTCTGGGGCGACTGGGAGAACAGCGACGAGAAAGGCAACCTCATCGTCAACGATCACCTTGACCTGATGGACTATCTCATCGCACAGGCAACGAAGCGCGGCATCTACATGCTCTTCACCCCCATCACCGCCCACAGCTCGCTCTGGCCGGATCTTCAGGACGATCCGCAAGTGCGCGGCTTCTCGCGGCACTTTGAGAAATCCAAGCTCGGCACCGATCCCGACGCGATCGCTGTGCAGGTGAATTACCTCCAGCAGATCCTGAATCACGTCAATCCATACAGCGGCGTCGCGATCAAGGATGAGCCGAATATCCTCTTCATCGAGATGATCAACGAGCCGTGGCATCACAGCGACGATTACGACGGTTCGGTGCGATACATCAACGCGCTCGTCGACGCCGTGCGCAGCGCCGGATGCAGCAAGCTCACCTTCCACAACATCAGCCAGGATTTCGGGATGGCAAAGTCCATCCACGATTCCAAGGTCGACGGCAGCAGCATCTCGTGGTATCCGTCGGAATTGGTCTCGGGGCATGAGCTTCACGGGAACTTCCTTCCCTTCATCGATTCGTATCCGCACATGACCGACCCGCCCATCCAGACCAAGCCGACGATCGTTTACGAGTTCGATCTGCCCGACGTGATCAGCGGCTATCACTATCCCGCGATGGTGCGCACGTTCCGGCAATGCGGCGCGCAATTCGCCGCGATGTTCTCTTACGACATGCTGGCGACCGCGCCGAACAACCTGGGCTGGCAGACGCATGTATTGAACCTCGTCTACACGCCGAAGAAAGCCGCCAGCGCCATTATCGCGGGCGAGGTCATGCGCAGTCTGCCGCGTAGAAAGTCGTTCGGCGAATTTCCGCGTAACACGCGTTTCAGTGATTTCCGCGTGAGCTATGAGCAGGATCTGGCAGAGATGGTGACTGCTGAGAAATTCATGTACTCGAACGACACGGTCACGACTCCGGCGCTCGCTCATCTGAATCGCATCGTCGGATTCGGCTCATCGCCGGTCGTGAACTACGACGGCCGGGGCATCTATTTTCTCGATCGCATCGACGACGCCCGCTGGCGATTGGAAGTCTATCCCGATTCAGTGCAGCTCAGTGATCCGTTTGAACGTCCGAGCAAGGAGAAGCTTTGCTATCAACTGGTCTCGCGGAAAACATCGATGACAGTGCGGCTGCCCGGACTCGGTGATCAGTTTCTAGTTGCACCCCTCGATGAGGGCAACGCGCATCACACCAAGGCCACCGGCGGCAAGTTCGAAATTCTTCCCGGCGTCTATCTGCTGACAAGAGATGCAATGTCGGATCAATCGCTCCCTGACCAGATCAACGGCGTAGGCATGCGCGAATTTGTCTGTCCGCCTGCCTTGTCCAAAGCGCCCATGAAGACACCGACCTCGACGCGCGCAACCGACAATCCACCGCGCGAACTGACGCTCTTCGACGCCGAGCGCGACCAGAACAGCTTAGCACAAACCCGGGCCGGCTGGGCGAAGCCGACACTTGTCCCCGGCCGGGATCCAAACAGCCAGGCGCTGGTCGTCAACTTCCCGCGCGACGCCCGCCGCACGCCGGAAGATTTCTCAAGATCGCTCTACATCGGCGATCGCATTGCCCCCTGGGTGGATGCGATCAGATCAGCTCAATCGATCGCCATCACCCTGAAAGCCCACAGCAGCGGCTCGATCCTTCATCTTGTGCTGGTTGACAAAGACGGCGCGGCATGGGGAACAGCGGTAGCTCCATCTCCACAGTGGCAGACGGTGACGATTCCTCTCTCGGATTTTCATCCGACAAGGTGGGCGTTGCTCCCGCAAGGTTTTCCCAACGGCATCAGCTATTGGGCGAACCGTCTCGACAAAGGGAGGTTCGACGTCGTAAGCATCGAACGTTTGCAATTGTCCCTGCAAAAAGCGGATCTGGGCGAACACCAGGCCGAGTCTTTCGGCGCCGACGTGCAGTCCATTGCTCTTCAACTGCACACAGACGATAAAGCCGATGGCCCCCACAGATGAAGTTTCCGGCGGAGCGCTTCGGTCACGCTGAGTCAGTGTTTCTACTTTTGAGCGCATAGAAGCCACAGCAACGAAAAACGTTGCTCCAGCTGCGCTTTTACATTTCCTGCAGGAGCAACTTGCGCATCAACTCGGCGCGTGCCTCGTGCTCGACCGCGCGCTCGGCATATCGCGCAGCCATGTCGCCAAGCCCCTGCTCGCGCGCCTTGGCCGCCATTCGCCTGTGCATCACGGCGCTTTCCTGGAACATGCGGACTGCCTCCCACAGAGTCGATTCCAGGTGCGACTCATGCTCCGCCGCGATCGAGTCGGCGGTGTAGGCGTGGCCGACGTGGCAGCGATAAGTGAGCACGCCGCTTTCGTCGCGCTCCCAGACCGCGCCGCCACATTGTGGACAGGTCAGCCCGGTGGGAGCGCCCGGCACACGTCCGCTGGTCAATGCATTGTCGCCACGATCGGCAGTGTCGCCGGTTTCACTGGGAATACCGCTGTTCTCCGGTAAGTTTGTCTCCGATGGGTTGGTGTGTGGCGACATGGTGGCTCCCTGCACAGAAGGCACGGTGCTCGGCTCCTGGACGAGCTTGGTTAATGCGCCTGCGATCTCGTCGGGCTTGAGGATCAAGTCACATCGAACGTTGCGAATGACGCTCGAAGGCATGTCACCGGCGTCGGCGGTGGAAGGATCTTGCACGATGACGGTTCCACCGCAGTTTCACGCGCATACATCCGAGCGTGCCGTCATCCATCAACCCGGAAAGGATGACGCCGATGACCTGCGGCCCATAGACCCGCGCGGCGGTGCGGAAGAGTGGATCGATTGCCGGACGAAAGCGATTTTCCTTAGGCCCGCGCGACAACCGGATCCGGCCCCGTTCGACAAGAAGGTGAAAATCTGACGGAGCGACATAGATGCGGCCCAGTTCGATCAGCGCCCCATCGGTTGCGTTGTCGGCTCGCAGTCGCCCCACGGAGGCAAAGATTTCCGGAAGCCGCCCGGCCTGGCTTTGGGCCTGATGAAGGACCGCCATTACCGCCGCCGCGAAATCGGCGGGCAGTCCCGCGACAATCTGCTGTAGAACCGACACTGACCCGGCTGAGCCACCGATGACGATGAGATCCCGTTCGACCCGTTGGTTCTCGGGCATAGCAAGATCCCGTACACGTGGCGTGCCAAAGTCCAACGGACGCTTGCTGCCCGGGAATCAATTTTTTTGGGTCGACGCTGGCGCGCGCATTAAGGCGCGGTCGTCCACAACAAAATCCTTCGCGGCGGGAAAGTGTTCTTTTGCCTGTTCGACAGTCTGCAGATTCTTCTCAGCATGCCCGGATTCGACCGTTGCAAATTTTCCGATGTTGAGAATCGTCGCCAGTTCGATTTTCAAAGTGAAGTAGTAATCGCCGATGTAGACGAGGGTTCCAGGTTTTTTGACGTTGAATCCCGGCGCCAGCGTGATCGGAACATATTTCTGGTTTGCATCAACCATTGCCTGCGCCATGTTCGGCTGATTGACCACCACCAGCGCGAGATTCTGATAGGCGCCTGGTTTCAGCGCTCCGTATATGTTTCCGTCTTTATCCGTGTCGAGCACAATTGGCTGCTTGTTGGCATCAAAAACTTGGATAAATGCCGTGTCCGTGTCGCCAAGATCGAAGTGCCTGTCCAATCGCTCGACTTTCTTGCCGTTTACAACCAGGTGCAGCCGGGCAACGACCAGAGCACAATCGGATGGAATCGGTTTGCCACTCTGCGCGGTTTGATTACTGATGCAGCCCGTTGCCAGAAGCAAGACTACAAGCGCCCCAAATCGTGCTTTGAAGGTGTGTTGCATATCGGAAGTCTAGATTTCGCTCAAGCGGGCGCAAAATCCGGCAGTCGAGCGCGACAATTGCCCTGTTCAACCTGCTTTCTGTTTGCGCGGACGAGTAATGCGCTCGCGCAGGAGTTGAACGAGATTTCGCACGCTGCGCAACGAACGGCGCGCGAGCTTTCGCAAACGCCATCGCGCCACTTGGAGCGCCGCGATGAAAATCCGCCCGGCAGGATGCCGGCGTTTGGCCGGGGATTCCGGAGACGACAGCAGTTTCCAACTCAAGTCAAGAGACGCAACCGAAACGGGAAGTGAGGGCGGCAAGCGCTGATTGTCCGGGGCAGGACTGTCGGCGCCGTTGCTTATGGCCGTGGGGCTCTGCCAGCGAAGGACTTGAACCTGCGGCGAAGAATTGTCTGCGATGGTGATCAGTGCGGGGCGAGCACAACCCGCTTGCCGTAGGATCTGCGGCCAGGATTGAATCGCCACCTCGGGCGTACTGAAGAATCGCGGCAGGATGATTCCAGGGCGTCGGCCGCGCGTGAGCGGCAGTCGGCGATTCCGGGCCACATCGATCACCGCAGCCAGCATCGCGCGTGCAGCGGGGGTTGCAAGTCCCGACAATTGCGCCAGGCGCAGACAGGGAGATTCAGCGCCCCACTGCGCCTGGGAGCCGGGCAATTCGCTCAACTCGCGACGCCAGTTCGCCGCGCTCGCGTGCACCTTGGCGAGCAGGCGGCTGAGGCCCGGCTTTTTCAACTGGCGCCGAATCTCCTGGTCGGTTTCCCGCTCCACGATTGATGCTTCCTCGTCAAAGATCTGCTTGATCTGCTCGAGTCGCGATAAGCAAAACTGAATCGCCGGCGCGCCTTTCAATCCGCCGGGTGTGATCGCAGCAGACATCGGAAAGGGCCGGCTTGTGTTGTCGCGCGAAGGCCAGGTGCGCACGAGGCACGTGCGCTTTCCATCGGTGAGGCAGCAGAGCGAATCGCTGGAGAAAGCAGACTGTTTCACCAGCGTCTGGTAGACGCGCTCTTCAAACGATCGCGGGATGCACTCGGTGAGAAACGCCGGGCATTCATCCTGCAGGAAATCGGTAAGAATCGGGTGCTTGCCGAAGAAGAAGATGCGCAGCCGCGTGCGCTTGAGAATTGCCCGTTGCCTGGCAAGCAGAGGGAACCGCCAGAGGAGTTTTTCTTTGCGCTCGGGCGAACAGAAGCGAAGCCGAACCCGCGTTGCCATCCGCCGGCACCATCGCGCCAGCCGTCGCCGGGCTCGCAGCGGGTGAAGGAACCGTATTACTTTCCGCGCGGCTTGGAAGGATTCGGGTTCCATAGATAGTCCGGTACATTGGTCGGAAACTCCAGTACTACCCAGAGACCTTCGTCGCTTCCCGATACCGGCAATTCGATTCCAATCTGTCTTTTCGGCGACGGCTGCCACGGTTTTGTGTGCATCCGCTGCATCGCAAGAAGCGGCCACCAGGCACTGGCCTCAAAGTCGGCGGTAGCATCTGGCTTGTTGGCGTTTCCTTTGAACAACGCGATCTGCCAGTGCTTTTGTGTCGGGTCGCCGAATTCAGCGTCGGCCATCAAACGCGCCTTATTGGGATCCAGGTTAAACAATGGAAGTTGCTCGCCCGCCTGCACAATATTGCCCTTCGCATCGACCGGCTGAAGCGCGACGTCAGTAAACGCCTGCGAGATTTTGCCGGACTGCGCGCTGGGGCCCGGCAGATAGAGCCTGACCTTATGGCTTGCCTTGAGAAAACTGAAGAACGTTCGACAGGTCTCAATCCGTTCCTGAACACTTTTGCTTTCCGGGCCTTGCTCTCCAACCAGAACCTTCTGCAACTCCGTAGGGTTCTGTTCGTTGGTCAGCCACTCTTCCGCGCCCGGCGGCAGGAGTCGATCGATCGCTGTACCGAGTGCTTTCACTTCATCCGGCGTCATCGGGCGGGATTTTTCGCTGTACGGACGAAGCGGAAACGCGATGTCGGCGCGGCTCAGGTCATTGCGCTGGTTCTGGGCTTCGCCGGCGAAAATCGCGCATGATGCTCGCAACAACTCGCGCCAATACGCCAGAATCGTGTTGTCCTGCTTTTTGCTCAGCACGATCCGGAGGGCGTCGAGCATCGCTGGCTGGCCTGCGAGCGCGCCGATGAAGGCGTCGCGCGCTTTCGAAACGTCTTCCTCCTTGGCGGTTTCATGCAGCAGCGAGCAGATCGCCTCAATCTCCGGCGAAAGTGGCACGGCGTCATTATTGATGATCGCCCGGTCTGAATCGTACGTGTAGCTGATTGTCTGGACGCCAACGCTTTCCAGACGGCCTGCATCCGCCATCACCTGTTTGATAGTCGAATTGACTGTTGCGGCATTGTCGATCTTCTGCAGTTCGCCACGAAGTTCGTTCCAGCTTTCCGAGGGGTGCGGTTTGAGGGATTCAGAAAGCGTTTGATTCCAGAAGCTACTCGCCTGGTTTTTGAGGCCAGCGAGATTTCCCGTCAGCTGTTTCAGGCGCGGATCCAATTCTTCCTTGAATCCCGTCTTATTCTCAAAATCGGTTGTGCGAGTCTCGGCGACGTTGACAATGGCAACGATATCTCCAATTCGACCCGCCGAGTTGATGCTCACCTGTTCGTCGGCCGGAAGTGACAGGAACGGGACCTTCGCAAAGCTGCCGCGGGTTTTCAGCTCGAGACGATCCCAGCTTGCCAGGGTCGCATCCAGCGCGGCGCAGAGGATCTTCGCCCTGGCATAATCGACGGCGGCGCTTTGAATCCCGTTCAGATTCGGATCGAGTATTTTCAAGGGACGCGGGACAGCGACCGCGCTCATGTTGGCGTCGGCGTTCGCCAGATCGGACGGGCGGTCCTTCATGCAGGCCTGGAGCTGATTGGAGAAGGTTTCGATTTCCCTGGCGCGATCCGCAAGATTCAATGTCGCGGATGCGAGCTGCAGGTTTGACTCGCTGTTTGATGCCACGCGCGCTTCCTGCGGGCTTTCCTCTCGGAAGAATGCGACCTGGAGGTCCTGTACGACTTCCTTGCGGTACTGTTGATGAAAGTCGGTAACTTTATCGTCCCATTCGCGCTTGAACTTGGCGATTCGATCCGCGTCCTCTTTGGGACTGTTCGAGGCGTTGTTGATCAGCTCTTCCAGCTCTGAATCTGTCTGCCGATTCAGTGTCTCAAGTCGTGCCTGGGCAGTACGCAGATCATCACCGCCCAGCGAGCTCTGAAAATCGGTCGCCGCTTTTTCGGCCTGCTCACGAAGTTTCTGAGATGAGCCAACCCATGCTGTGATCGCTTTCTGCGTATCCGCAAGCAACTTGCGCGGAATTGTTCCTTTGGCGCCACGTTCGAAAGCGTCTTCGGTGTCTTTGTAAGCCGAAAGGATTTTCACGCCGTCTGCAAATCGTTTTGCCTGCGCATCCCAGGCCGTGTTTCGCGCTTTGACGTAATTCCGGATGGCGCTGACAAGATGCTCGTCGTATTTGTCGGAGTGTGGCGGCCAGGGCTGCTGGTAATGCCTGACGGCTTGCACCAGATTCTGGACGGTCTCCGGCGCGAGTGACGGCTCGGCGAGCTTCGCGATCTGGCGAATCCGCTCATCACTGCCGTTGTCGGTGGCGCGGTTGGATCGCAGATAAAGCAGCGCGTCCAGCACCTTGAGATTTCCCGGCTGACTCCAGAAGGTGTTCGGCGCCCCGCCGTCAGTTGTCGCAGGTGCATCGATCCTGGCCGTCGCCTTATCGAAGATTGGATCGACATATCCCAGGTCCAGCACCTTCTGATTGGCGGTGCGCCGCACGTCTTCGATGGAGACGCCGAGCCGCAATGCCTTCAGCGGGCCGAAATCGACATTCTTGTCGCGCAGGTTAGCGCCGCTCTCGAGCAGCTCTGCGCCGCCGGGGGAGGTGATCTTCCATGAATCGCCGTCGACGCTGGTCGCCAGCGTCTGCCAGAACGCGCGATGCTCGCGGATGCGATTGTTTATCAGGAAGAAGCCGACGACGGCGCCAATCAAAACGATTACCGATGCCGCGATGCCGGTGAAGGCAACCATCTGCTTTTGCCGGCGGATGTGGGTTGGAGCATCGGTGGTTTCCGGAACGATCAGCCCGCTTTCCTTCAGCACCTTCTCGACGAACAAATCGCGCACAAACAACGAGCGCGGGGATACCGGTTGAACGACCTCGGGGATTCGATTGTCGGCGGTGGAAAAATACTGCGCCAGTTGTGGATCCTTGATCCGTCCTTCCTGAATCGCGCTGGTCAGATAGAGCCCGCGGAAAAACGGCCGGGTGGACGACTGGCCCGGTGGAAAAATCTTGTCCAGATACAAACGCAGATTGTCCCCGATGCGCAGCAGGTTATCCGGCAGCGAATACAGCGCGTCGAGCTGATCGATTCGACGCGTTGATTCAGTGACCACCGGATAAGGCTCGGTCTCCGCGATCAGCCCGTAGCGGCGGCGCTTGAGCGTGCCCGCGAGCTTCCGCAAATATTCCTCGACTTGCCCGGAGATAAACGGTTCTTCTTTTTCTGTAGGATCTTCCGAGTTGCTCCAGCCGATGATCTGGTATTGCGAGCGCGCATCGCGGAAGCTGGCAAAAAATTCGCTGAATCCGCGGATCAGGTCGCACTTGGTGATCATCAGATACACCGGGAAGCGGATCCCCAGCTTTTTGCGGGCGACCGAAAGCTGACGCTCAATCTTCATCGCCAGCTCTTCGTTGTCGTCGGCGGACGAATCGAGCAGGCGATCGGCGGGAATGGCGAGGATCACGCCGTTGATTGGGTACGGCTTGCGGAATTTCTTCAGGTTGTTCAGAAAACTCCCCCACCGCTCGTCATTGGAAGTAAGCAACGCGCCGGCGGTGTCGATCAGGACGGCGTTGCTTGGAAAACACCACTCCAGATGATGCGTTGGAGAAGGTTGATCGGCGGGTCGGCCTATCTCGTTTCCGGTTTCATCGCGTTCCCAGGCCAGGCCGGCATGGCGGATCGCGGTGGTTTTGCCGCACGACGATTCGCCGATCACCAGATACCACGGCCGCTCGTAAAAGCTCTTGCCCAGCGCGGCGTCGCCCCGTGAAAGGCCGGCGAGCACTTTGTCGTCGACTTCCTGGCTGATGATATCTTTGCCGACCCTGCCCGCATTGCCGACGGTACGCACCCAGCGCCACAAGCCCATCGCCAGCAGCGCAGCGCCGAGCGAGACGCCGGCGCCAAGAACAACCATCGCTTCGCCGTGAAAGTCCTCCTTGCCTTCTTCCGCGGGCCGATTCCAGAGCATCACGCCGCTAATAATTGCGCCCAGCAAGATCAGGATTCCCGCCAAGCTGCTGAGTTTTTCTTTGAGAGTGAGTTTCATGGCTTTCTCCCCGCTTATTTTGCCGACCGCGATTCGGCGATCGTTGGATACTTCGCATTAAAGAGGTTGATATTTTTGCGGACGTCAGACGTGGAATAGCTGTACAAAAGCATGCTGATGCCGACCGAAGCGACCAGTCCGCCGGCGACAAAAGCCAGGGTCTTCCAGGCAAACCCCGAGTCGGGCGGAGGCGGCGGCATTTTCGGCAATGGGCGATGCGCGTCACTCCCGCACACAGGCCGTTTCATTTCGGATTCGCCGGGCATATTCAGGCGGTTTGCCAGACCTTCCATGATGATGTGCAGCTGACCCGGGTCATCGCGATGTTGCCCCTCAAAACCAAGGCAAAGACAGGTGTAAAAGATCTTGAGGCGCTCGGTCGCGTCGTCAGAACGGTCGGCTTCGGTTTCGCGAAGAAGCACGAAGAACTGCGTGCCGGGCGCTTGTTCGCCGAAGTCCTCTTCCGATAACTTCGGCCAGTCGGCGCGCCATGGCGCCGGGCTGGTTAAAATTGCCAGGTCGATGAAGAACGCGAGGACCGGCCGGACCTTGTCATACTGCTCTTCCTGGCCGGCTTCGACGGCGAGTGTGGCCATATTTCGGAACACGCGCTCAAGCGCCGCGCGCACCACCGCCAGCGCAGGCGCCGGACGCTGACCGTCGCGCACTGCTCGATTGAAGCTGCACGCAAACTGAAACATCGGATCGCACACGTCCACGAGTGATCTCACGTCGGTTGAAGTCATGACCGCTGCTCCTGTGCCGGCAGTTGCATCACCAGCGACAGCTGGAAATCGGATCGCTCGATTTCCTGCCACCTGGCGACCAATACGCGTTCTTCCCGCACCTTGTCCCACTGGGCGCCGCTGTTGCGACGATCGATCTTGAAGAAATGCTCATTCTCCGGCGCGATCTCCACCGGCGCTTCCCACGCCAGCGAAAGCCCGGGATTGATCGGAAGATCAAATTCGCTGCGCGCCGCAACCTTGAATTGATGGCGGTTTTCAACCAGCGTCTGCAGTTTGTCCTTCGGCATGCTGGTTTTGACAGCGACGTAGAAGCTGGCTGCGCGATTGAGCTGCTTGGCGTCCAACTGGACCGCCATGCCGTTTCGTTCCTTGGTAAAGGCCACTCGTTCGGTCGTCGGCTGCTGGCCGGGCATGAAAGAGCGAAGTCGCTTGCAGGTTTCGTCGAAGCACACGAACGGGGCATCGTGGTTGTAGGGCGCTACGTCCCCTTTTTCGATCTTGTCCGGCTCCAGCGCCGCCAGCTCGGCAAGAAACGACCGAAGCTCAAGGTACATGTCAGCCGGCGTAATTGAGCTGCACGCGAAAAGATGCTGAAGCCGCGCTAGGTAACGATTGTACAGTCGCAGCCGAACGTATTTTTTGAAGACCTCGCCCCTGACGGGCTGAAGGTCTTCGACCTTGCCCAGTGCCACCACCGAGCCTGCCAACTCGCGGCGGCGATGGCGAAGGTGATTGATCACTTCGGTCACCTGCTGTGTCAGCACCTCGGAACTGGCCAGAAGAAGCGTTGCGGGGACGAACCGGTCATCCAGCCGGGGCACGCTCTTGTCTTCGATCGTCGTTGGAATGACGCGCAACAGGGGCAAGAGGTCGAGCCCTTCGGGCGAATCCCCGGGAACGATCAGGCGAGCGTTGACCTTGCGAATCTGAACGGTTCGCGGGCTTCGGCCGTTGTTCTCATCCCGGCACTCGATGTCGGCGGCGCGATAGAGACGGTTGGCGCGGTAATCCTCGCGCGAGCTGGCTTCAAGGACGTTCGCGCCGGTCTGAAGCCACTTGGGAACGCCGATCGACACGATGAACGGCTCGCTTGCTGCGCCGAAAACGTCCGTGATGTCCAACTCCGGCAGTTCTGCATGGGTGGGGAAGTCGATCTCAACGCCGGTCTTCATCAATAGCCGCAAGTGCTCGAATCGAATGCACATCCGATGCTGAAGGTCCATCGTCGAAATCGAGGCGTGCAGCACGCCGTAGGGATAATGCATCAACCGCTGCCGCTCGACGACCGTCGTGCCCAGCGGGATCTGCTGGAGGAGTTGGAGGTGATGCGGCTCGAGAAAAAGTCCTTCGTGCCAGTGCACCATGAACGGCGGCGATAGATCTCCATTGCGTGTGGGCATAGGACGCCTCTAAGGTCTGTTGCCACTGTTTGAAGAAATCCGCTGAAGCGACATTTCGAACTGCTTGAGAATAGTCTCTTTCACCTGCTGAGTTTCTTCACCGCCGATCTCGCGAATCCACTTTTGCCAGATCTTCTTGAATTTTCCCCAGCCGCTGACCGAGCGCGAGAGTCGCGCCGGCGCGATTCGCTCGGCCATGTCGTCGGTGAAATTGCGGAACAGCGCGCCGACGGTGAGCAGGCGCTGGCAGAGCTTGTTTTTCAGGTCCTGCACTTCGGCGCCGACGGGAGTGAGGTTGGGCGCGCCATCGACAAGGCAGACGTAATCGGCCATGGCATCGGCGATCCTGCGCTGTCCCTGGAGATCGCGGTTGCGGCCGAACGCCGTGTAGGTGTTGCGATAAACTTCCTCAGCCCGGTTGATCGCGTCGATCATCACCGCCAGAAGTTCCCACACGCGATGCTCGACTGGCATCGCCGTTTCGCGAAGCTTCAGAGCTTTGCGCAGCGCGCCCATCAAATTCGGCGGCGGAGGAGGCATCAGCTTTAGCTGCCTCAATAAATCCTGCACCATCTTCAGCCGGGCCGGATTCGACATCGCCAGCTTGGCCAGTTGGACGACGAGCTTTTGCTCGTTGTCAAAATCCTCGGGCGTCAATCCATCCGGCCGGGGCGGTTTGTCGCGCGGGACCTCACCGAAGGGCGGGAACGAATACTTCAGATCGTTCAGGAACTGCTGCTTATCGTCCGTCCCCAGTGAACGCGTCTGCGCGCGGAGGTGTTCGAGCACCTTGGCTCGGCGGTCATCGACAGTCTTGCCATTCAGATCCGCCTGCATCAGGCGAAGTTCACGGGTTATGGTGTTAAGATCTTTCACAGGAAATCCATTGAGTCAGCAAGTCCGGATCACGGCAAGCTCCGAGTCATGCGGGTGGGAATATCCAGCCCGTGTTCTCTGACAACGACGTCGATCTTGTCCGCGTCATAGGCGCTTCGATCCAGGAACAGAATTCGCCGTCGAGGGTCGGCTGAGCCGGGCTTGCTTTGCAGCATCTGGTTTCGCGGCCAGTTGGCCAGGACAAAGATGTAGCTGGCGCCCGAATCCTTCCACTGCGTCCAGATGGGATCGTCGCCTGAGATGGTGACACTCGGCGTCTTGCTGTCGAGATTGACAGTACGCTGCACGGCGGCGTTCAGTGCCTCGTCCTTCTTGTCTACGTTCTTGAAATAGACCGCCATGTCCATGGTCTCCCATTGCTTGCGATTGGCTTCGCTGACGCCAACCAGATGCACGGGGACGTAGGCGGTCTTCTCGATCTGCGGATCGAGACTGACCGTCAAGCTCTGGCTCTTGCAACCCGTAGCCAGCACCAGCAGGAAGAGCGTCAACAGCAGCGACATGAATCGATTGGTCACGGTCTGGTCCTTTCCTTCAATGTCTGGATTCGTCTTCGAGCTTCTGAATTGCCCAGGTGACATCGCGGTTGAAATTCCAGTCGATCAGCATCAGGCTGCGCGCGCGGACGAGCAGCCGATCGAGGTCTGCGACGATCGGATCGTAAATCAGATGCAGCCCGTTGAGCGGCGCGTCGCCGTAATCTTCGCACAGCGCATCTTTACATTTGCCGGCGAACATCTTGACGAGCATGGCGAGAGTGTCGAACCACAACTCGTCGGTGATGAACTCGCGGGCGGTCGCGCAGCTCACTTCGTCGTGAATCATCCATTGCGGCCCGAGCATCTCGAAGAACCGGGCATCCGCCTTGAAGATGTTGGCCACCCGCTGCATCAGCGGAAGCGCGGCGGCGACGGGATCGCTGCGCCCCTGCTCGATCCGGAGCGTCAGCTCGTAAAAGTTGTTGAGCATGCGCGGGAGAGTCGTCTGCTTGTTGACCAGGAACAGCTCAATCCCCATCACGCCGAGAGAATAAAGATCAACGGCACTGTTCAGCAGCGGGATGATCTCGAAATACGTTTCGTCGAAAACCAGCCCCACCATCTTGGTCATCGCTTTCTTCACCGGATCCGTGAATCTCTGACCCACTGTGTGAAAGCGCAGCCGCCCGTCGCCGATCGAATGCCGGCGATCAACATCCGCATAAAGATCGATGCGTTGATTGCCGGCGGCGTTCAGACGCATGAACAGGATGTCGTTCTTCGCCACCCGAAGCATCTCGCGAACATCAAACGTGCCGTGAACGACAAACCCAGTGGCGGCAGTATCGCTGACGGATTCAGCGAAATAGGAACCCTCGCCGCGCTTGGTTTCGGTCGCTTCTCGCGGCCGGTAGATGCTCAGATCCGCCGATTTCCCAGGAACGTAATAGGTGCGACGCGTATCGCTCAGCGGAATTTTCAGCGGAATCGCATCGCCCGGATCCGTCAACAACGCGCGGATATTCCACAACGAGGGAAGCCTGCGAAGATCCGGCGGACTGGAAACGGAAAAACTGCCGGGGCGCAAATTTAACAGCGGACGTTTCGTTCGCTCGGTGCGGGTGCGCACCTCGTTGACCATGTCGGCAAAGAGGCAGAGCTTGAGGTAATACGCCTCGGCAAAACGCGACGAATCGCGGTTGTGCTGTCCGACCGAAAGCCAGCCGTCGTTTGGAATGCCGGTGACGCCATCAGGAAGCAGTGATCCGAGGCGGACATAGCTTTTGCCGTGCGCCATGCCGTTCCACGGCGCGCCGCCCAGGACATTCACGCAATCCTGGAGCCGCGTCGGGCTGATCAGCCGCACCTGCATCAGCCCGCCGCCGATGTTGAAACGCTGAAGACTTGAGCCTGACGGTGCGATCGAATCGAGATCGACGGTGTATGAATTGGTCGGCGACTTGGCGCTCAGCGGCGCAAACAACGTGTTGTCACCCTGGGCCGACTGATAAAGATAGCGATGCAGCGACGTGGAATACGCGGGTAGCCCGCGCAGCTTCAGCAGCTCGTCGTTGCGGCATAATTCCCAGCGCTCGTCGCGCTCGCCAAGATGCACCGGAACTCCCTTGCTGACATCAAACAGCGTTGGCGGAGGATTCTCCTCCTCCCAGCCGGTCTTGATGACCGCCGACGGCGAGCCGTCGAGTACGGTTCGGAATTCGCTTTTCCAGCGATCATCCAGGACCAGGTTGCTCAGCGCCTCGCGCGAGAGAAACAGGGTCTTCTGCGTGTCGGCAAACAGTTCAAGGTCCTGCACCCACAGATCGACATAAGCGATGGGCCCGCGCTGGTCGGAGATGCAGCCAAGGTAGATCTTCGCATCCAGCGTATCGCGTCGCAGGACGAGATAACCGCCGACCTCCTCCGGCTCGCGGCGGACAACGGCACAAATCTGGATAGACGCCTGCTGCTGGCTTTGCAGCACGGGAATCGCGACATACTCTTGTGGCAACGGCAAAGACAACATGTACTTAACAAGCCCTTTGCTACGACAGCGCGCGAGCCGACGTCAGCGCATCGATGTGCAAATGCGAAGGGACAGGCAAACCGCCCGGCGCTTTCCCCGTGCTCAGCACTCCCCGAGCACTCACTATTCAATTCTCGTACGATTCCTTCCCACTCAGACGCGTGCCGATAATATCGCAAGTTAGCTGGAGCGGTGTCAAGAGTTTAGGGGTTTTGGCGACACGCTTCGGCCGTTCAGAAGAGGTTCAGCCGATTCCCTTAGGCCCCGTAGATTTCCGGGTGCGCAAGCCGGTGCTGAACCCAACCCTCAAAGTGTCGCCGGATGCTTTCGTTCGGTTCGGATCGCGCAGCCCGGGCCAACCGGTCAGTCAATCTCTTCGCCTTGCAACTTGCGATCCACAGGTCAATGGAGTCACAAACCTCATGCAGCATCAGTTTGCTTGCAATTGGCCAGAGCGCAGCCATTAACGTACATGCGATCGCTTCTGCCAAATCCGCAAAGCTTTCGAGCTCTTCCATCGTTCCGGTGACGGAGTCGTCGTCAATCTCTCTTGATTTGGAATTGCGTTTCGTGAGCGCGAATACCAGCTTGGAAGCGCCGCCGTGATCGAGGATGCGCTCAAGCAAGGCTTGCTGTGCCGCGTCGCGGGTCTTAATCGCGCGAATCGCTGCTGGAATATCAGAAGTGACTTCCATTATCAGTGTCCGCCGGGAATATGCGTTGCCTCAGGATCAGTTGACGGATGACCTGCGTCGTCCAGCTTAGACGCGTTTTCCGGGTGATAATTACCCTTGGAAACATGTTTCGTCGGAACTGCTTCCTTATGAACGTGCGGCTTTTCGTCCGCGAAGTTCTTCGGTTTCTTTCGCTTCTTCACAGGATCAATCCTGACGGCCGCTGTAGTCCCGTCCGCGCAGGGCTTTGTCCAAACCGAGCTTCCGCCCTTGCCGGGAGCTTTTGAAAAGCCTTGTTCGGTGAGTTTGGCTTCGATCTCTGCTTTGGATTTCCCCTTGAGCGGGCCGATCGCTTGGATTGCATCGGCTGCCGAAGCGGTGTTTCCCGGGCTCGTTGGAGCAGAGCTAACCGCTGCACCAGCGCCGGCAGCAGCTTCGGCGGCAGTTTTGGACGCTGGCGCGGGTGTGCTGCCAGTCGAAGCATCGCTGGTACTGTTTGAGACTTGCTCTGCCGGAGCTGGAATCGCACTTGGGGAATCGGATTGCGGGGTCGGCGTCGCGAAAGCACCCGCCCCCCCGGCTCCGCCACCGCCAGCCTCGCCGATCAGCACCGTCAGGCATCCCGGTGGCGCGATAACGCCGCCCGAGGCAACCGGATCGCCCACCCGCGCCGCCGGCCTTCCGTAAATCAGAACCGTTGGTGAACCCATTGCAATCGGCGCCGGGAAAGGCGCTGTTAACGCACACGCGCACATGTCCCCCATCACTGCCGCCGGTTGGCCGCCAATAATGACGGTGGGCGGCGTCGGCGGAATAGGGCCGACGATTGGTCCGCACGGCGCCGGCACCGGGGGGTGCAAGTGTAAATCACCGATTCTGGCAGCGGGCTTGCCTGGCACGCGAATCTCCCTCAACCTTCGATCACAAAGTAATCCATCTCGTCGACTCCAAACCGAATGTGATACTCACATCGCGTCGCGGGAATCCCTTTCTGCGGCACTTGCGTCATGTCTCTTAGAAATCCAACATAAAGCGTCGCAACATACGCGGCGTAGCAGCGACCGATCGCTCCGACGGGGAAATAAACCTTCCTGCCGTGACCGGGCGCCAGCATCTCCGTGACGTCCGTTGCCGACAACACGCTTGTCGTAAACGGCTTGCACACCCGAAAGAGACGGTCCTTGCAGTCCAGTCCAACGTAAGACATTGGCTGCCACCGGATGAGCGACTCTTTAGCCATCTGTTGTGCCTCCCGGCGGACTGGCAGCGGCCGGCCCGGCAGGTCGGGCGGGCGGAGTGCTAAACCCCAGCAACGGGGCGATCGTGGTCATCTGCTCCTCGCGAAACTTTAAGACGCGCGATGCTTGACGTGCGGGGGGTTCGGATGAAGCGAGTGCTTGAGGTTCGCCTTTTCGCACCGGCCGCCGCGACGTCAGCAGGTCCCATTGTTCCTTTCGGATGGCTATCGCCATATTCCGCCTCCTTCGGACTTGCCGTTGTCGCTGGCCACTTTCCACACTTGCTGGCGCGGAAGTGCGCCGGCGGGTTCGTACCAGCTTAGCGATGCGCCCTGATCGTTCTCAAATGCAAACCATGAGATGGGACCGAAGAACAATCGCGTCTCCTGCTCGTTGCACGTGGGCAGATACGCGCCCAGCACGCGCGGATCATAGTAACGAAAGAAAACCGGCCGGCCTTGCGGGTCATAGGCAGTCAGCAGCGATTTAAAGTGCCGGCGAACACTTCGCAGATCCGAGCTGGCCGCAGCGAAAACGCCGAAATGCCTTCCCCACCATCGGTCCAGAAGCCAGCGGAAAAACGGGGTCTCAGCCTGAAGCCGCACGACATACGGCGCCACCTCTGCCATGTCGGGCGTGAGATCGCCGCCGAGCAGGCACGCGTACTCGGGCCGATGCTCGTGCAGTGCATCGAGCAGGTCCAGAACGGATGCGCCGTCGATGACCGCGTAGATTCCCATGTCGGGGTCATCGAACAGATGCTGCTGGATGATTCGGATCGAGAGTTTCACGACGGGTTACACCTCGATGTCGCAAAATGCACTTCCATCCTGTGCGGCCTGCTTCAGCGCGGTGGCCGCGGCGCTGAAGGTGACGGCCTTGGGCGGTTTGCCCGCTGCCGGAGCTTTGGTGATATCGCCGGATTCGCCATCGTCGGCCTCTTTTGCCTCGCGGGGGGTATCTACCTGGCAGCCGCTGCCGGATCCCGCGGCACCGCCGCTGTTGATCAGCACCGGCATTCCGCTGATCGTCACGCCGGTGGGCCCGACGACAACAAAGCCGCCGCCGGCTTTCAAGGTGATGCTCATCCCGGCTTCGAGCACGACATTCATGCCGGCCTTGAGATGAATTTCAGTCCCGGCCTCCAGCGCATGTTTCCCGCCGACCTTTTCCTGGAGATCCATCCCCACTTTGAGCGAGACGCCGCCATCCACGCGCTCGGCCTGATCGCCTTTGACGATCTGGTGCTGATCGCCGCTGACCTGTTCAAGTCGATCGCCTTTGACATTGATGTGGCGATCCTTTTCGACAAGCGTTTTGGAGTCGTTTTTCACGCGCTCGTCGTAATCCTTTTGCGCGTGGATAAAGATCTGCTCGCTTCCCTTTTTGTCTTCGAAGCGAAGCTCGTTGAACCCGTCGCCGCCCTTGCTGCTGATCGATTTGAGGGTCGAGCGCGTGGCATTGCCGGGCAGATCGTAGGGCGGCATGGTTTCGCCGTTGTAAACGCGGCCGGTGATGATCGGCTGATCGGGATCGCCTTCGAGGAATTCGACGATCACTTCCTGGCCGATGCGCGGGATGAACATGCCTCCCCATTTTTTCCCCGCCCAGACCTGCGCGACGCGCACCCAGCAGGAGCTGGATTCATTCGCCTTGCTGTAGCGATCCCAGTGGAATTGGAGCTTCACGCGTCCGTATTTGTCGGTCCAGATTTCTTCTCCGCTCTTGCCGACGACGATCGCGGTCTGCGGACCCTGCACAACAGGCCTTGGCGTGATGCGCGGCGGGCGATAGTGAACCTGCGCGTCGATCCCGACAAACGAATTGTCATACCATCGTCCCGGCCCGCGCGCCGAAGCGCCGGCCCCATATTCGTCCTGCACGATTGAGTGCGTGACGGTGGTGAGCAGGTATTTTCGAGCCTGATCCTTGCGCGGCGTTTCGTCGATCTTGATGATTGACCCAGCCGCCATCCCACGCGCTTCACCAGAGCCACTGACGACTTCAAACTGGGTGCCGAGTTCTTCGGCACGGCGGCGCGACACGCCTTCGCCGTCGCTGTATTGCCGGTAATCACCCGGATAGTCGAATATCTCAAACTCTGAATTGGCGTGCTGCCGTGGAATCGCTGATCGCACGGCCAGGTCTTTCGCGGGTTTTTCGAAATCGAAATCCTTCAGCGCGTAAGCGCCAGGTTGGAGTTCTTTTCCCAGCGTGAGCGAGCGCACCGGATCATGCAAGTCAAAACCGCTGCCGCGCTCGTGGAAGGTTGCCGAATCGTATCCAGGAAAGGCGTCATGGGCCTGGGGCGAATCGGCGAGAACCAGCTCGTGCCGGCCGTTCTCATGCGTGAAGAAATAGTAAATCCCCTCCTGTTCCATCAGGCGCGAAACGAAGTTGAAGTCGGTCTCGCGATACTGCACCGTGTAATTGCGCTGCGGATAACTTCCGCTGAGGTTTTCCTTGAAGTCGCTGAACCCGCGATCGCGGAAAATCTTGCGGATGATCTCCGGCACGGTCATGTCCTGAAAGATGCGGCAATCGGCGCATCGCGTGAGGAACCAGAGCCAGGGCACGATCGTCAGGCGATAGGTGTGCAGATTGTTCGCGGAGATGACCTGCGACACGCGGCTGACGTATCCGTTGAAATAGCGCGTCTGGTTTTCCTTCAGGATCATCCGGACGGTTACGTTCTGCCCGATGAGCTGATCGAAATCGATGCTCAGATCCGGCGCGTAGCATTCGGCATCGAACCGAAACGGCCGGCCCAGGGACTCTGTCCCGCTGAAACTTTTCAGCAGCAGCTTGTCATCGCCAAGCGGCGTAGCAATGGCGGCGGGTCTGGTTCCTTGCTTGGGGTCCATCCGAGTCTGCTACTTTACTCTAAAGCCAAATGGCGTGATGTTCTGGACATATCGCTGCCAGTCGGGCGGCAGCAGCAGCTGGAGCGAGCCTCCTTTGCCGCGCAGCGCGGAAATATCGGGGTGATTGATGTCCGCAGCAAATCCTTCAATCACGGTCACTTCGCTTTTGACCTCGAACAGGATCGGGCGCCTTCCGGCAAGTGATTCGCCGGACAGGCCAAGGGCCGCGGGATTCTCGCCGGGATAAGTCGCCCACAATCCCGGTTTGCCTCCCATCTCAGAGTAGATGACGAAACGCGTGCCAACGGGAAGCGGGCGTCTTGCCACCGGCCGGGCCAGATCAAACCCCCCGACCTTGCTGAGGCGGCGGCCTTCCATTCCCGGATAATCGTGTCCCGGCATGTCCTTGATGAACTCGTCGACCATGCGCTGTTTTTCGGCGATCGCTTCGGGCGTGACGCCTTCGATCAGCACTTCGGCCCCGACGGCCAGCCCGCCTTCGGTGACGGTTGTCGGTCGGCCATGCGGACGCTCGAGAGATTGCGCCGACTCACTGGCAAGCGTAGATGCCGTGGACGATTCCGCCGCTGCGGTTTTGGATGCGGTCTTGAATCGCTTGGCGCCTTTTGCGAGCAGTGCGATGAAGACGGTGATTCCGACCATCCCCACAAATCGAGCGAGGTGATCTGCGGCGCGCTCCAGATCCGCCGGCCGCTGGGCCGATGTCGCAACCCGGAAGAAGTTAAGCAGGCTTCTCCCCGCGTCGATTGCCGACCATCCCATCATCGCGAAACCGATCACTCCCAGGATCAGGTCGGCGACTTCGCCGACGCCGAACGCGTGCGACGCCGCCCAGGCCACCAGCACCGCGCCGGTGATGCCAATGCTGGTGGGCGTGAACAGACTCATGAACTGATCGCGCATCTCTGCAGGAAGCTTTGGTCCGGCCCGCTTGGCGGATTCAACCAGTTTTTTCTCGAGATCCCATCCCGCGACATTCTCTTCCTGCTGCACAAACGCCCCGCCAAGCGGCCCAGGCAGAGGCGAAGGCGCGCGGCAGAGGGTGCCGTCGTCCATTTCGGAGATTGCCGCCTTCAAGGGACCAACGGTTGCCGAGTTTCCCATGAATCTATCTTGTCGATTTCGTCCGGCGCGGTCGCTTAATAGAGAACCTGAACCAGCGCCGGTCCTCGCGCAAGTAAACTGTGGAGTTCGGTGCTGCAGTCGGCGACACTGCCAAGGATCCCAATACAACCTTCGGTGCCCGGCTTGCCACCATCAGGATGGATGCGAAGATTTGTACGGCCGGTGGGAAACATCGGCTCAAGATCTACGCTGAATCCGACTCCATTGAGTTTCATCGCGTCTTCGGTCCGGTACCTGAAGTTTTTCGCGACATACAGGCCGGTGGGCAACGGCAACAGCGTCCGCGAACCCGAGTTCGCCGGCCAGCTTCGCAACTGCTTAGTACTGTGCAATCGGCCGACGACTTTTGCTTTGTCCGGAACGCGATGCCCGAAGAAAATCAGATCTGGCGACCTTTCACCACTGCGAAATTCGGGAATCATCTCGGTTGCTCCTTTCAGGAATTAGGACGTCATGTGTATTGATACCTGAAGTCACCGTTCTCTGACGAAATCAACACCCGGGTTAAATTCTGCCCTGTCGCCATGCGTCCCAAAAATTCCCGGCTGATCGACGGCAGCATCCCCTGGCTGATGACGGCTTCCACCCTTCGAGCCCCGCTGTCGGCTTCGTTGCATCTTGCGGCGATCAACTGGCGCGCGGATTCTTCGATCACCAAATCGGTTCCTTGCGCCGCCTTCAGCCGCTTCTGGATGCGCGAGAGTTGGAGCTCGATGATCGCCTGCAGCATTTCGCCGCTGAGCGGGCGATAGGGGATGATCGACAATCGCCCCAAGAGCGCTGGCGGGAAGACTTCGAGCATCGGCTTGCGCAGCGCCTGCACGACCTGCTCTGAATCTTTTTCCAGGTCGACCGCTTCGGCTGGATCGTGGAATAGCCTCATCATCAGATCGGTGCCGACGTTGCTGGTCAGCAGGATCAGCGTGTTTTTGAAGTCGATCTGCCGGCCTTCGCTGTCGTCCATCCGGCCTTTGTCGAAGACCTGGAAGAAAATCTCGTGCACGTCGGGATGCGCCTTTTCGACCTCGTCGAGCAGCACAACGCTGTATGGCTTGCGGCGGACCGCCTCGGTCAGTACACCGCCCTTCCCATAGCCGACATACCCCGGCGGGGCGCCTTTGAGCGAGGCAACCGTGTGCTGTTCCTGGAATTCCGACATGTTGATGGTGATGACGTTCTGCTCGCCGCCGTAGAGCGCTTCGGCCAGCGCTAAGGCGGTTTCGGTTTTGCCGACGCCCGAGGGTCCGGCAAGCATAAACACGCCAATCGGTTTGTTGGGATTGTCGAGCCCTGCGACACGGGAATTCTGCAAACGCGTTGCAATCTGCTTCAGCGCGTGTTTCTGTCCAACCACGCGCTTTTGCAGCGTGTCGGCCAGATCGAGCACGGCCTGCACTTCGTCTTTCATCATTCGGCCGATCGGAATTCCCGTCCAATCGGAGACGACCGCGCCGATCGATTGCGCATCTACGCCGGGCAGCACAAGCGGTGACTGTCCCTGAAGCTCGGCCAGTTTTGTTTCCGCGGATTTCAGCCGGGTGAGCTTTTCATCCTTCTTTCTTCCCTCGGATTCTTCGCCGGCTTTGCTGAACAGGTCAGTTCGAAGCGTGGCGATCTCCTCGACCAGCTCCTTCTCCCGGCGCCAACGAGCTTCGATTGCTGTCAGTTGATCGCGCAGTGACGCGATACTCGAGCGCACCGCCTGCAGCCGCTCGTTGTGATCGGCGCCGACGGCAACCTCGCGGGCCAGCGATTTCTGCTCGGTTTCAAGTGCGGTGACCTGGGCGCGGAGATCTTCGATCGCACCGGGCGTTGCATGCCACGTGATCGCCACCCGTGCCGACGCGGTATCGATCAGCCCCACCGCTTTGTCGGGAAGCTGGCGAGACGGAATGTAGCGCCGGGAAAGTTTGATCGCCGATGTGATCGCTTCATCGAAAATAGGAACCTTGTGATGCGCTTCAAACCGGTGGCAAACCTGCCGCAACATGGTAGCGGCAGCATCTTCGTCGGGCTCATCGACCTTGATCACTTCAAAGCGCCGAACCAGCGCGGGATCTTCCTCAAAGTGCTGCTTGTATTCGGCGAATGTGGTTGCGGCGACAGTGCGGAGCCGGCCGCGCGCCAGCTCGGGCTTCAAGAGGTTTGCTGCATCGCCTTGCCCCTTCTGTCCCCCGGCCCCGATCAGCATGTGCGCTTCGTCGATGAAGAGGATGATCGGTTTGGGCGCCGATTGCACTTCTTCGATGACCTGCCGCAAACGCTGCTCGAATTCTCCCTTCATGGAAGCGCCGGCAGTGAGCAGGCCCAGATCGAGCGCTTTGAGGGAGACTTCCTGAAGCGCCGGTGGGCAATCTCGGGCGACAATTTTCTGGGCCAGGCCTTCGACAACCGAAGTCTTTCCCACGCCCGCTTCGCCAACAAGGATCGGATTGTTCTTCGTGCGCCGCATGAGCACATCGACAAGCTGGCGAATTTCATTGTCGCGGCCGACCACCGGATCCAACTTGCCCTCGCGCGCCTGGTCGGTCAGGTCGGTCGTGAAGCGCCCCAGGGCCTGCTGGCGGCCTGAAACAAGTGGCGCCCCGCTCGCCCCTGCATTGCTTGCCGCGGGGGGGGCTTCCTCAAGCGGTTCGGCGCCGGGCTCGCCAAGGATCGATTCAAAACTGTCGGCCAGGGTATCCGGATCGATCTTGTCAAACTCGCGCGACATCTGTCGCAGGGTCGTACGCAATTTCCGGCTTTGCAGCGCAGCCAGGATCAGGTGTGCTCCGCGAATGGTCGGCCCGGCAAGCTCTTCGGCGAGGATGGACGCATCGCGCACCATCTCATCGAGTTGCGGCGCGAATCCCTGCGCAGGCGCTGCGTCCACCGGCAGCGATTCCAGCGCGCCGGTCAGGTCTGCGGCGACGCGCGACGGATCGAGGCGGAAATGCCTCACCAGCGCGTTCAGATCCGATTGATCCCGCTGGAACATCTGCTGCATCCAATGGGCAATCTCGACCAGCGGATGCCCACGATGTTTGCAGAGCACAGCGGCAGCTTCCAAGTCCTGATAGACGCTCTTTTCCAGCCGCTTAAACAGCGCGTTTCGTCCACGATCTCGCATGACAGAACTCCAGAAATGGCCAAGGCCCTAATCCAGGGCGCCGGATTCCAGAACAAGGTCGCGCCGATCGATCGGCGAGGGTTCGGTCAGCAGCCACGCCGACCAACCCAGCTGCCCGATCTGCCCGAGCTTGCAGCGCGGGACTTCACTATCGATCAACTCGAGCCGGGCCACCCATCGACGCTGCTGGCCGCAATACAGTTTCATCCAGTCAAGCAGCTGCTGATGTCCGGGCCGATCGGGAAGCAGGGATTGATACGTAGCGAACTTCATCGGGCCCATTACAAGCCGGAACGTCTGCTGCGCTTCCCAGACGTGCGAGCCGAGCATGGCCGACTCGCCCAGCGAGCCGGTGGCGGGCGATTCGCCGAGGCGCGTGCGCATGTTGAGGGGCATGCGAAGCCATCGGCCCACAAAGGGCTCGACATGTGCCGGCACATCGAAGAAAAATCCGACGATCGCGGCCAGTCCCTCTGCGTTGCGCGGTTGCCCGGCAAGCCGACCGACGAAAAACCATTTCGCCAGATCCGGAACCGTGTCGCGATCTTTGAGATGACTCAGTCCAATTCCCGCCAGGCACGCCAGGTATCCGCCAAAGTGATCCTGCTTCGGCCGATCGTGGCTGACAGTCCGCTGGTGCGAGCTCCAGGCGCGATACAGCAGGGTTGCGATCCGGTGATGGAAGATGTCCAGGAAATGCTGAAGGACATAATCTCCGCGGTCGCTGCGCTGGAGAATCAGATCGGTGAAATGCAGCGGCAACGCGCCGTTGGGACCGAGCAGCCCGAGACAATTCAGGATCAGCTTGGGTAAGAACGGCTCGCCGGCATCGACGAGGCTGGCGATTTCATCCTCGGCGAAAGCAAGCGTCGGCTCCTGGCCAAAACGGACCGGCTCATCCTTGAGGGTTCTGGCGTAGCCAAGTCGATCGCCCGGCGCGAGGGCGCATTCGATGCGCCGCGCGGCTGGATAAAAGCCGTACGATCCTGGCTGATGCGCGATCTCCTCGATCAAAGGAGCCGCTGGCTTCCGCTCCGGGCCGGCCATCGCTTGATTTCTCCTCGCTGCACGGTTTGCAGCACGGTTTCAGTGAACGAGTTGATCGCCACATAACTGCTGAGGAACTGTTCGAGCACCGTGGCAAATACGAACGCCATTCCGCCGAACGCAAGGTCATCCAGCGTGACGGTCACTTCCAGACCGCGTGCAAACACGGGCGGTCCCTTGATTGGCACGCGGCGCGTGATCGGCGAATAGCTGATGTCCTGAATCCCTTCGACCTGAAGGGCGGCAGACCCGACGCCTTCGGTATAAAGATGCAGCATCTCGCGCAGCGACAGCGTGCCGCTTTCCGAATGACCTTGAGTATCCGTCAGCGACAAATAGTTGAGCGTGAGATGACTGATGAGCTTCCAGAGATGCTGGCCCGGCTCTGGCGCAGGCCTCGGCGCAGTTGGCCCGGTTCGACAGAGCGTCGCTCCCATCGGAAGGCCGACATCGACCGAGAAATCGCCGGCGCCGATTGCGCCCAGGGGCATGAGCAGCGAAAGATCGCGATTGGTTGCCAGAACGCTTGCCGCAAGCTGTCTCAGATCACTTCCATATGGAGCATTTGCGGAGTCGACGAGTGAAACCAGGACTTCAGAACCGGCATATTGCGAGCGAGCGCCGAACTTGCGCTCGGCGGCGTTGAGTTTTCGGGGGACGCGATGAACGGCAAAGAACGCGCCGTTCTGGTGGTCTTCGCCCGATCGCGCCGCATAAAAACTGCGGAACGCCTGGCCTCGCCCGGCCGACGCGCCGTAGCCGGTCGCGCGCTGAACCCGATACACTTCAAAATCATTCGGCCGCGTACGATCCACGATAATGGGGTGTTCGGCGACGCGTTGGTTAAGCGGCACGCGATCGGCATCGCGTGGAAACAGGTTGATCGCCGGCGTGCAGAACAATGCAAAATTCGCCGCCGACACGACGCCTTCCAGCGATTTGTCCGCCGATCGGAAAGGAATGATCAGATCCAGGCTGTCACTGCGCGCCCGGGCGAGACTCGGCCTTAGGTCCTTAATCTGCGCGAACAAAAATCGCTCGGGCATGGCAAAATATTCGCGGAGCAGCCGATATCCGTCGAAGCAGCGCGGATCGCGCGGCAACAGCGATTCGTCCGGTCCAAACCCCAGCGGCGAAAGCGATGATGACACAATCTCGCGCCGTCGCGCCGATGACTCTGCCGGATCGTCAACCACGAGTGGCCTGGCCGACGAAAACAGCAGCTCATAGATCCGCCACTTTTCCGGCCCGCTGCCGCACAGATGCAGCGATAGGCGATCGCATTCAACGCGATTCAACGGCATCGGACAGGTGACGCGCAAGCGAAGGCGCAGCGCCGAGCGAGCCTCGAGCGAATCCGGCAGATTCAGCACGCCAATGTCTTGCGCGTAATAGCGCGCTTCCGCAATTTCCAGTGGAAAAACGGTCATTGAATGCGCGGTGCGATATTCGCAACGCGTTCCCGCCCGACCGGCTGGCGCGCCACGCAGCACGGTCTGTCGCGGAATTTCATACCCCGCGGCCGCGGCGGTGTCTTCTTTCTTTGCCGGGATCTGCACGATCGCCATCGATGGAATCGGGCACAGAAAATCCGGCGCCACGCTGTCCAGCAACGCCTGCGTAAAACGCGGAAACTCCTCTTCCATCTGGTGCCGAACTCGCGCGGTGAGAAATGCGAATCCTTCCAATAGCCGCTCCACATACGGATCGGCCACCGGCAGGTTCTCCAGCGCCAGCCACTTGCCAACGCGCGGATGCAGCGCGGCAAACTCGGCGGCCGTCTCGCGAACGTGCTCAAGTTCCTGCTCGTACAGTTCCAGCAGCTTGGGATTCATCGAAGCTCAGCCTTGTCTGAGTTACATGGGCCGCACGGCGCAGCGCCCCGTCTCGGGATCCAGCGAGGCGCGAAGCCGGATCGGCTCGGGCGCCGGGAGCATCCACAGTTCGCCGTCGATCAGCAGCTCGATCGACGCCAGCGATTCTTCCGAATCCATCACGTGCACCGAAACCGATCGCGCCGACAATCTCGGCTCGAAGCGCTCGATCGCTTGTGCAACCCGGCGCTCCAACTCGCCTCGCATGACCTGATCGCGGCGAAGCGATTCCAACTCGCGCACGCCGTAGTTCAGCACCGAACGCGATGCGTGCGGCAGATCGTTGAGCCCACTGTCCTCCGCCGGGGCAATCGTGCTGAAGAGCAGTTCCAGATCGCGCATCAACAAGGCGCGATACTCCTGTGGCGACACCGATTGTGCATTGGCGGAGCGGTCGTCCCTCAGTCGGTCAATGAGGAAGGGCTTAAGTCGATTACGCGTATCGAACGGACCCAAGACGGCTCCCAGTTGAATGAACAGCGCGCCGCTCGCGTGAGCGAAGAGGTTTCTTTCGAATTACAGCACGAAAGGCTGTCGACGGCAGGTTTAATGTCCGCCGAAGTCGTATTCGCCGTTGGGCCCGCTGGATTCGCCACTGGGGATGTATTCCCAGCGGATCTTCTTGAAGGCGACGGTGACGGTTTCAATGGGCCGGCCCATTTCCCCGCCGCTGCTTCCACTGATTTGCACGCTTGTGATATTGGCTTCTTCGAGCGTAATGGTCAGCGTCTTGTTCTTCTTTTCATTGTCCATCGTCACGACTTCGATCTTCACTTTGTCGATCTTCTTGTTTTTGCAGCAATAGACGTTCAGGGCAGGCGAAGACTTGTCGAGCATCTTCGTGAAGACGAAATCACGGCCTTCGGGCAGTCCCGACCCGTGTCCTTCCAGCGATGTCGGGCCGCCCGCGTGGCGCCGCGCCACGCCATGGTGGAATTCGGTGGCCTCGATCCACTCTTTGTGATCCTTCTCTTTGGCTTCCCCTTTGACCCCGTTGATCTGGATGAACGTTTTCATAATGCGCCTCGTATGTTTTGCTCATGGCCCGCGTGCCAGCCACGTCGGCTGGCAATCCGAGCGGGATTGTTCTCAACGCTCGCTCCCGGGCTTGGGAACCTTGCTCACCAGCCGCAGGGAGACTTTCAATTCTTCCAATTGGAAATGCGGTTGAAGCAGGAACTTCGCTGAATAGACGCCCGCGTCCTCGGGGTCCTCTTCAACGATGACGTCGGCAGCAGCCAGCGGCTTTTCGGCAAGAAGGCGGTCCGAAGCGATTTCGGGACTTTCACAAACGTATTGCCCGATCCAATCCTTCAGCTGCTGTTCCAGTTTGGCGCGCGGCATTGGCCGGCCAACCCAGTTGTAGACCATCTTCTTCAGGAAGTGTGAAAACCGCGAAAGGGCGAACACATACGGCAGCCGCGCGTGCAGCGACGCATTTTTCGTGGTCTTCTTGTTCAGATATTCTTCGGGCTTATGCAGCGTCTGGCCGCTGATGAACGCTGCATAGTTTTCGTTCTTGGCATGAAGGATCGGCATGAAGCCGCAATCCGAAAGCTCCTTGTCGCGACGGAAGGGGATGCCGATTTCGGTCGGGCAGGTCATGTCGACGCCGCCCTCAGAAGTCTTAAAGGTGTACACCGGCAGATCGTTCACGCGTCCGCCGCTCTCGACGCCTCGAATCTGCGCGCACCATCCGTAATCGTTGAACGCGCGGGCGATGTTCTCTCCCATCGCATATGCCGCGTTCGACCAGGTGAACTTGTCGTTCTTGCCTTGTGAGACGTCTTCTTCAAACGCGAACTCGTCAACCGGCTCGTCGTTAGGTCCATACGGCCGGCGCGCCAGAGTGCGCGGAAGCGTCAGCGCCAGATAACGCGAATCCTCCGATTCGCGCAGCCCACGCCACGCTGCATATTGCTTGCCGTCAAAAAGCCGCGCCATGTCCGGCGGGATGTTCAGGTCCCGCCAGCTCTTCAGATCCATCAACTCGGGAGACGCCGCCGCGATGAATGGCGCGTGTGAGGACGACGCAATCTTGGCGATGCCCGACAGAATATCGATGTCCTTGGGACGATGGCTGAACTCATAATCCCCGATCAGGCATCCATACGGCTGCCCGTTGAACATGCCAAACTCTTCCTCGTGAATCTTGAAGAACAGCGGGCTCTGATCAAACGCGGCGCCTTTGTATTCCTTGAAGACATCGCGGAGTTCGTCCTTCGAAATGTTCATCACCCTGATCTTCAACTCGGTGCTGATCGGGGTGTTGAAGACCAGCCGCTCGAGCCCGCGCCACGAGCCCTCGAGCTTCTGGAAATCGGAATGATGCAGGATTTCATTCACCTGGTCGCTGAGCTTCTTGTCCAGCTCGGCGATCAGATGATCCATGGTTTCGCTCATGTCATCCGAGATGACATCCGCATCCTGCAGGGCCTTGTCGATGATGACCTTGAGCATCTCGGCGGCCTGGGGATCGTCGCTGTCGACCAGCGCCTGGATATCCTTTTTCACCCCTTCGGGAAGCGGGGTTTTCATCAGGGCGGACATCAGTTCGCCGGAATCCTGCTCGCCAGGAGCCGTTTCAGTTGTGGTTGCCGGTGCTTTTGCTACGCGTGACATATACATCTCCATGAAGCCAGACCTGCGTCGGATGACTCAGGGATCGATTCAGTCTTCGTCGTTGGGAAGAAACTTCTTCATTGCGCTCTCGACGGCCTTGCGGGCGGCGGGATCTTCGCGAAGTGTCTTGAGGATCGCGGCGACCGCTTTCTTTCGCGTGCGCCCGTTTCCAGCCCACACTTTTGCTTCGCTCAGATTCTTTCGCGCCTCGAGCAACGTGTTCAGCGGCTTGAAGTTCTCGGCGATCTTCGCCGGCGAAAAGTCATCCATGCTGGAAAAGGTGAGATCCACATCCAGCTTTCCCTGCCCGCCGAGCTTGTTCGCGACCTGCATCTTCACGCGCGGCTTCATCGCAGAGAGTCGTTCGTTGAAGTTCTGCTGATCGAACTCGAGGAATTGTCGATCCGCGACCTCGCCGATCACCTCGGGATTCTGGTTCGCGCCAGAGAGGCCGGACATGACGCCGATCACCATCGGCAGGGTTACTTTCTTCGGCCCGTCGTCGCCATCGACGTCGATTTCGATATGCACGCGCGGCTTGCGCTGCATGCTCTTTTGGGTGTTTGCCATGTGAAACGCCTCCGGGGTTTAGGACTCTTCCTGATCGCTGTTTTCGTCGTTTGTCTCTTCGTTCTCGGTCGAATTCGAGATGCCCGCGATGCGGGAAAATGTTTCCACCGCGTCGGGAGTCAGATCCTGCAGTGTTTCCAGGAAATTCTTGCCAATCAGCAGTTTTGCGCGCCGAAGCAACATCGGCAGCGGACTGGTCGGTTCATATTTTTCGAAGAAGCGCGAGACCTTATCGAGCGTTGCCGCTGCTTCTTCACGTGAGTTGATTTCGCCCGGCGCTGCCGGTCGCGCCTGTTGCGCGCCCGGCGCAATGGGTGAAGGCGTTAGCGTGCCTGGTGGAGAAGATCCTTGGCTGATCGGCGGCGGCAAGCGCTCTGCGTTCAGCGAATCTGCGGTGAATTGATTGAGCGCTGTCATCATGCGGCCCAACTCATCCAGTTTGAGCGACGCTTCCCCGCCGGTCTTTTGTTCGAAGATCTCGGGAAGCGCCTCGAGGTATTCGGCGATCTGGGCGATGGTGGTCTGCAACTGCGTGCGCGCCGCGTCATTCAACGAGCCCATGATCTGGGTTTGCAGCGCGGCGGCGTCGGGGCGCGATGTTCCTTCAGGCGGATCCCACGCGCCCAGCGAGGCCAGCACATCCTTGACTCGAATGATGTTTCCATTCGACCCGCGTACCAGAATCGATTCGCGAACCATGACGATAAATGGCGTGGTCGCCAATTGCTCAAGAGGCGCAATCCGCCGGCGTGGAACGCTCTCGGTCCGCTGTTGCTGCGGATGAACGCTATCCCAGAAATCTTCGAGCAGTCCCTTGATCAGCTTTAAACCGTCGCGCAAACCCTCCAGAGAGCGAAGCCTGGTTTCCGCTGCGGTCCAGAAGTACGCAATCCAAAGATCCTTTGACTTGTTCAGAAGTTGAGAAGCTTTGGGAGACAGATTCTGCCATAGCTTCAACTCGCGTCCTGAGTCACCGCTACTTTCGCCCGCGTTGCCGGTGTTCTGTCGCTGTAGTGAAAGCCGCCACTCTGCTAGAGCGCCGTCGAAGGCACCTTGAAATTCGGAGTATTCAAAATCGTCATCAAGCTCGACGCCGCTTGGTTCGGTCGGCGAAATCGGTGCAAGCAGCGACACAACGGAACTCTGGTCGATCGTGGTTGGCATACCGCTAACCCTGGAATTTCATCCCAAACGAAGCCCTCGCTCCGCGGCGGCTCAACATGCTTGGCTCTGCGCGTGCCCTATCGTCCCCGAAGCTGGCTGATCTGGACGTGGGGATGTGACGGCGCCACTTCTTATTGGACTTTACCGTTCGCGCGTCGCATTTTGCAAATATTTTGTACTCTCAAGAAACAGGCTTGGCAGCCCGAAGCTTTTCTGAGGTGCGTGCGGGATTAGCGCCAGGAATTGAGCGGCAGAAACTGTTGTAACCACTTGCTCTTGAAGGGGATCGCAGCTTGCAGGACTCGAACCTGCAACCTTCGGTTCCGTAGTGCCCACTAACTTCCACGCTAAATCGTTTTTTAGCGTGTTCATCGGGTCGAGCACACTACAGAGTTGGCGACAAAATCACAACGGAATTGTGTGCGCTTTTTCTGGTGCGCATGCGCGCCAGATTCATCAACGCAATTCAGTGTCGAGGACGCTTTGCGCGGAGGTTCAAGTCGATCAGCTTGCTTTTCGCGCCTGAAGTTGCAGCTGCAAACTTCATCGGTTGGATGCTTATCGTTCGTGAAGGGTCTTTCATCCGCGGCAGAAACCGATCCGCTGAATGCGCGAAAAGGCGCTTAGTGAACGCTCGTGTAACCGGGGCGGGCAGCATTTGCTGCAAGCCAAGCCTGTACGTCAACAAGAACTGACTGGCGCAAACGGAGTGAAGGACTCGTCGTTAGCTTCGTCTTCTCAATGCCAAAAGCAGCCGCGAATTAAGTACAAGGCTCGCGATTCCTTCAAGGTCGGCCAAAACATCACAAAGAATTGGTTCGATAATCTTCAGGTATGGCGCCCTTTTAAGATGAGAGCGACTGCGATCTTTCACAAGCAATCCAACCAAGACACGATACACAGGTTGCTTGTTTTGGGCGAAGTCGCATCCGGGCGTTACCTCAAGAAGCGCGAGAGTCGAATCCTCCCCAAGTTGTCCCTGCAGTTTCTGAACTGATTTGGGGTCGAAGAAATCCCCTTTGTGCGCTGCGCGAATGCCAACATAGTCAAATAGCGCATTCGCGACAGCGGTCTGAAGAAAAATGCTCCCAGGCGAGGGAATCGCATTTTGGGCGGCCACGCGGGAAGCTAATAGCATTCGGTTCGACGCAGCTTGTTCACCCACCGGTGTAGCGCCCGCCTTCTTATCAAGCAGCGACGCGGCCGTTTGCGTGGCTTCGGGAAAAGGCGCACCGTAGAGCAAACCTTCAAGTTGATCGAGATGCACCGAGTTCAGCACATGGAGCAAATGTATGATTGCAGCGTCTTTTGTGGTGTTATGTCCCCCACTGGCCGTCACCAGCATGCGCAACACTGAACAGCGCGCCGTCGAGGCTGCGCTGAATGCGAAAGCCGCCTTCTCCGTTCAGATCATCGATCCAAGCGAGCTTGTTCTGCGTCAAAGAGGTCGAGAGCAGCGTGAACCCGCGCGGGGCCGCGGGCGATTGGCGAGAATCCCAGCCCCAATGGTTGCCGATGCGCGTGTCGATGTCCGATTGATTGACGACGCCGTCATAATTCGCATCACCCTGCGTGAACGTGCCGGACTGGTTCATGTGCGCCTGCACGACATCCACATCGCCGCTGCCCACGAGGCGGTCGCGGTTCACATCGCCGATGCTCAGCCAGAATTGAAGATCCACGGGCGCGGTGAGCGGCTGGCCCGATGCGTTGGTGACGCTGGCCGCAGCGATGGCGGCGCGGAACTCGCCCCAGTAGGCGAACTCGGAAGCCTGCCAACTCGCGGTGTCTTTCCAGCACATTGGGATCCTAAGCTTAGAATTCCACGTGGACAAGTTGTCGCG
>JADMIO010806488.1_pt1 | contig 46066 bp, 38 predicted proteins | sample 8958161 | NCBI WGS metagenome assembly JADMIO01 (sample SAMN16585339, study PRJNA669376) | soil metagenome | isolation source: Crop rotation soil | place: USA: Cullars Rotation, Alabama | collected 2011
CTTTCCCGATATCACTGATCTCGGCGTAGTATTTCCCCGCCGGTGACGGAAACAGGTTGTACTGACCCAACTCGCCTTTTCGCAGCGGTCGCCGCTCGATGATGTCATAGGCGAAGACTCGTTTCCCCATCAGTTCAACGACCACCAGGCGCCCGGTTTCATCCCACATCAGCATTTCGCGATACGAACCGTTCGTTAATGTTGCGAGATCGTTAGAACGGTAAACCTCTTGTCCATCAACTGTAAGGATGAAATTGATGTCGGCGAGGTTAACTTTCTTCCGAAGTTTTGCCGTGTGCAAGCCATTAGGGGCGTCGGCCACGCGAACGGTTCGACCCCCAAAGATTCCGCTTACGAAGCTGTAAACTGGCATAAAGCCGAGACCGATGGTAAAGCAAATTACGTACGCCAGCACATTCCACGCGATCACCATCCGTCGGGGCAATCTGTGTGGCCGGTTCGATTCTTCGATTTGTTCAGACATAGCTTTATCTCAATTCACCGGTGGACCGAAATCCCCATTGAAAGCCAAAGACAGGAACGCTTCCACGGTTGCGGCGGCGCCGCCGGGCTCGCTAAAATGTCAACCCGTAATACGCGGTGAAATAATTATTGCCCCGGCCGGAATTGCCGAAACTGTATCCGACGCCGAAGTTTTGCGTTTCCGTTACGTCAACGCCCAGCGCGACACTCGCGTAACCGAAACGGTTCCGTCCGCTGTACCAATCAAACAGGAGCGTTGCACGTTTTGTTATTGGTTGTTCCAGGCCAACGATCGCGCCCGTCTTGGCTCCAAAATCGGCATCGGGCCGGATCATTTGGTAGACCCCGCCGGTAACGCGCATCCCCCGCAACGACTCGATCGCCTTGCTCAGGTTCGCGTACACCTGAACCGAGGTTTTGGTGCCGGATACTTCATCGAGGGGCACAAACGCAATGGCCCCCACCGTGAACGCCACCCCGTTATTATCCTTGAAAGGTTTCCACTTTACGTTCGGCTGAAACTCCGCCGAAGTTCCGCTCTCGTCGCGGAGGAAGAATAGGTTGGCGCCGATCTCGAGATTCTTCCTTGCACCGTAGACAACGGTCGGACCATAACTTTGGAATCCGCCGTTAGGATAGGTATCAAAGTGAGCAAACAGATCGGCCTCGAGGTAGATGGTTTTTTCTTCCTGAATGTCGGTGGAGGGAATGGTGAAGACCGCGGATTGTCCACAAGTAACCCACGAAGCCGTAATAATAAGCGTCATCGCCCAGAGGGCGCGGCCATAAAAAGGGTGTAGGGCCCGATTGAGAAAATACATTGTCCGATTGTAACCCGTTTCGTGGAATTGATGATTTCTGATGATAAACTTCAAGTTCAACTGCGCGACTCCGGGAGCGACGAGGGCTTTCATTCGTCGAAAGTCGTGAGTCGAAGATTCGAGGGATCGCGGACCGAACCGGGCGATCTCGTTAGTCCCAATTTTGAATGATGGTGTCGCTAACCTCTGACAGCTTCTTAAGAACATTGCTCGTCGCTCGTGACGATTTTGACATGCGGTCCATTTCCCTTTGTAAGCGCAGCTCCTCCATCTCGGTCAGTTCGGCCAAAATGTCGCGTTGGTCCTGAAAGTCTTCCGGTTTCAGGGACGCCGCGCCGGCCCGGGCCACGAGGGCCAGCACGAAAAAGATCGCCAGGTCCGCTTGCTCCCGGGACATACCGGGAAACGCTTTTTCAACTTCGCTACGCGCCGCGGCCTCAACATCGGCCGGTGGTGGTTGCTTTACCAACACCCGGATCAAGTCTTTCGCAGCCACCCTCAATTTCTTTTCGGCCGTGGGTTGAACCAGCGCGGTTAATCTCGCGAGCCGCGCTGCTACTTGCCGTTCTAATTCAAGGTTCCGGTCGATCCGCGGTGGCGTTGCGCCCGCTCTTGCTTGGCCGAAACAACTCGTGCCGCCGCCAAAGAGAATGCATAACCCAAGGACAAAGATCTGCGCCGACCGGTAGTTCATTGTTTGCGTTCTCCGTAAGTTCTTCGAGAAGAAAAATTGTTGGGCCGTCACGTATTCATCACCGACTGGACGACCCGCCTGCAGGTCCGCGTTGACTACCCCGGTACCACGAGAGAACGAAACGGTCGCGCCGGTTGCTTCATCTCCGCCGTAGTTGCCGGCGTTGCCGGATCCGGCTCTCCTATTTCAAATTTTGAATGATGGTATCGCTAGTTTCCGATATTTTTTTCATGATGTTACTCAACGCTTCCATTGCTTTAGAACGCCGGTCCATCAACAGTTGTAGCCGCAGCTGTACATCCTCGGTCAAGTCGGCCAAGGAGTCGAGCGAATCTTCGTGGCGTTCTAGACTAAGGGTCAGGGCGCCATACCGGGCCACCGCGGCGAGTGCGTAGAAGGTCGTCAGGTCGGTTTGCGCGCGCGACATCCTTAAGAAAACCTTTTCGACCTCGGCGCGAGCCGCGGCAAGTACATCCGCCGGGGGCGGTTGCTTAACCAATTCACGAACCAACGACTGCGAAGCGGCGTTCAATTTCCGTTCGGCTTCCGGGTTTAGCAATGCGGTCAGCCTAGCCAACCGCTTTGCCGCTCTCCGCTCTAATTTGATATTCCGGCGGATCCTCGGCGCGCTAGCGCCGGCGTTTGCCTGTAAGGCAGCAAGCCTGTTCGCCGCTTGTCGTTCCAAGCTGAGATCCCGATCGATCGATGGTTTCGCATCGGTTCTCAACTGGCCAATACCGTTAGTAAAGGCTAGCAAAAGAAAGATCACTCCAATAATAAACCGTTGAACAATCCTACGCTTCATCGTTTCGTATACCCCGCTAGCGATTTTTTAGGAATCAAGCATGAATAGCAGTGGGGTTCCGTGGCCTTCCTGCGCCAAAATCATCCGCACGTAGCGGTGATCAATTATGCGCGGGAAGTTCCACACTGTAGGCCAAAACCATTCGCCACTTTCCACCGCGTTTTACGAAAACATCCGTAAAGGCGTTCGCGCCGGCTTCTTCCTTCCCGGCGCTATCCTTGGTTTTGACTCGCTGGATTCCGGTCAGGATCGCGACCTCGCCGTAACTAGAGACCTTAAGATCGTCGCCCCAGATCTCGAGGATGGTAACGGGAATCGCGAGTATGCCCTTGATGAAGTCTGCCTTGGAGGTATCCGGGTTGCCCGCGGAACGGTGGACAAAATCGTCGGCCAGTATCTCGTTCAATCGGGCAGCGTTCTTTTGCTTGATCGCCTCCATCGTTTCGCGTTCGAGTTGGAGAATATCGGTTTTCATGTCAGTCGGTTCGGCGGAATTACCGGGAGCACTGGGCGGGCCCGAAACTGATAAGTGGTTAGGTCCAACCGCCCTTTCAGCGGCAGGACGAATTGATTGTCCCGAAACAACGGCGGCTAGGACCATGATTAAAGAGCAGCCCCCGAGGCGATGCAACACAACGCCGCGATAGAAGGCACTCCAACTCCGCCCCAACGATCGAGCCCAGTAGTCCAGTCTAATCATCCTGTTTCTGCGCTACACCAAGAATTTCCCGTGCCTTGAATATTGCCTGGCCCGTTACCCAGACCCGGAATCTCGGGTCGTGCCATCCGCTAACGGGGACCGCGTCCTGAAACGCCGCGACGCCGTGATCGTTTAAGGTGGCGATCAGTGCGGCAGCATTTCGTTCGTGGTGAAAAAATCCCACACAATGATCGTGCCGGATGGACATGATCTCGCGAAAATAGAATTCGCACGCCTCCGGTTCACTTTGCGAAACGAAGATCGGCGGATCTTTCCGGCCGCGTTCGGTAAAGTATACGCGCCATTCGCCGTCCACCTGTTCTAGGCAATAAATGTCGGTGACTTCCCAGGGAGCGCCGATACAATAATTCCCGGGGTTGCAACCTTCTTCCCGAAATCGTTGTTCCAGCTCCGTGACGTCCATCGCCGTTCATTCGTCGGTCACGCGGTCGGCGCCTAGCAGTTCGCGGGATTTGAAGATCGCCTTACCGGTGACGAACACCCGGAACCGCGAATCTAGCCAACCGCCATACGGGATCGCGTCTTGCCGCGGCGCCAACCCGTGCTGCTCGAGCTTTTCAACTAACGATTTTGCCAATTCCGACGAACGAAAGAATCCCACACAGTGATCCTGCCGAAAACTCATGATCCGCTGAAAATAGAATTCGCAGGCTTCGGCCTCATCGCGCGTGGTGAAGATCGGCGGAGAGTCCTGTCCACGTTCGGTGTAAAAGATCTGCCATTCACCGTCCACCTGGTCCAGACAATCGATATCCGTAACCGGGCATCGGGGCGGCCCGATGCAGAAGTTGTTGGGATTACAGCCTTCTTCGAGCAGCCGCTGTTCGAGTTCATGCACGTTCATTTTTCGTCGCCGGTTCTTATCGCTTGCTCCGCCTGCCCGAGGCGGAGCATGACCAGATAAAGGTGGTGAGCTTCGTGCAGCAGGAAAAACTCCAACCATTGCACCACATTCATCGTGCCGAACAGCGGGTGAACGCCGGTCCGACCCAAGTCTGCTTCGCTTAACTGACTAACATATTCAACGATCTCAGCGCGCAGAGACTGCAACCGATTTAACACTTCATCAGTGGTATGCGCCGCCCACCCGGGCCACGAGGGATCGTCCTCGGCGCGATATCGCCCCAGGTTCGGACCGTTTTCGACTTTGATCCTACGCAACCGTTCCAAAAAGAGTTCGTGATGCCGTGCCAAGTGTGCCAGGTTTTCGTGCGCGGACCATTGCTCCCGATCTGGCCGCAGCATAAGCGCGGACGGCGGCATTCCTTCGAGCAAAAGACCGAGGGAGTCAAGCTGCGTATTCAGACGTCGCCGGGTCGTCTCAGGAAGCATAGCGTCGTGGTCGCCTCTCGCCCGAATACGCTAATACTGGTTCGGCCAAATGGCAAACAATCCATGCGCGCATATCGCTAGAAAAAAAGAAAGACGGGCCGAAGCCCGTCTCTCTTATCCCCCTTGCCATGCGATAAATGGTTAGTTGTTGGTTCGCCGGAAACCGGTGATCTGCACGTACTGGAACGCCGGGGTTCCGGGCGGCAACCGCGTCGGGTCCTGAAACGAAATATCGAAGACCCAGTTACGATCGGGAGCGCCGTAGACTGCGCCGCCGGTCTTGTGGGCGCCGTTGTTATTGTGGCTGAACCAAAGATTGATCAACGATCCGCAGTAATTCAGGTGCTTACCGCCCCAATTTTCGCGCATGTTGATAAAGTTGTGCACACCGCCGTCAAGGTAAGCGTCTCCCGATCCCTGGTTCGCGGTACCGTCTTTGAGGCGTCCCTTGGCCGACCCCATCATGATGGCCATGCGATAGGTCGTGTCGGACGCGACCCGTGAACCGTTACTGAAAGGGTTGGCCCAATCGTTACCGTCGGTCCAGGCGTTCGATAGAAATACGATCTGGTCGGCGATTACTGAGGCCGGCGATTGGCCGGTGGTCGAACCTCCAGCCGGCGCCTGCGGCAAATAGTCGGCGGTTGGCGTGGGCGAACCTTGGGACGAAACGCCGGTTGCGTTGTAGTTCCCTTGGATATAGACCGCTTGTTCCGCCGAAATGGTGAAACCGCGCGTATTCGTGGGTGTGGCCAGATCCGTCAATCCCGGCAGCGTTTGACCATTTATTAATCGGAATCCGCGTCGATAATACCGATGGTCCGCAAAGGCCCCTAAATCCTTGTTAACCGTCGCCTGCCGATCGGTGGTCGTCGGATTTGCGGGATTGATAAGTTTGGTATAGCTGTCCGCATTGACCCAGGTCGTATCGACGGTGTACTTGGTTCCTTCCCAAGTGTAGGGATTGATATCGCCCACATTTAACACTCCGTCGCCGTTCACATCCTCGCCCGACTGTTTTATGCCGTCGGTGTTTCCGAAGATATCTTCCATGTCATACTCGCCGTCGAAATTAAGATCTCCGCGGCGGTCGGAAAGGTAAATCAGCCATCCGTTATTGACCGGAATATCCGAAGCTTTCAGCCCGCGTCCCTTTGCGGTGGCGAACGGTGTTCCCGAGGTCGGAAACTTGTTATCGAACGTTCCGGAAAGGAAGCGGTCAAAATTGGCGACGTCTATGTCGATCATACTCATGACCCCGTTGAACGGGACCGTGTTAGTTCCGTAGGTTGTGGTCAAGTCGATATCAGCGTTATATACGCCTTCACGTGCATCCCACATCTCGATCGGAAACGGTACGAGTTTCTTACTGGTAACCACCACTCCGCCCACGCCCAAGTTGGTGCCACCGATCCGGAGCGTGGCGCTAACACCATTTACGCTGAGTTCGTTGGTGGCGTCAGCCATGCTGTTGTATTCGGAAACCACATTCCAGCCCGTTCCCGAACCCAAATACTTATAGTTGCCGGCCGTGGTGCTGAGCAGGGCGTTCGCGTCCACATTGATCTGCGTCCCAGCGATTCCCCAATGTTGGAGTTTTAGGATCGAACGGCTATCAGTCGCTGCGCGCGAACCCGTCGTGACGCGGTCGTAGGCCGCCATCGTGCCGGTGGTCGACGCTCCCGTCGCGTTACCGGTTAACTTAAAATCGTCGGTGTTGGCGACGTCATAACTGGCGTTCGCGCCGGTGCCCGTCGTCGTAGGAGCCTGTTCGGTGAATCCTAAACTTAAGAAATCACGCGTGATATCGGTGGCCTTGGGTAAACCCGTGGTGGCGTCGATATTGATGATCTCGACCTTGATCCAGGTCTGCCGACCGACCCCGTCGTAGCTCTTACCGGTGTACATGCGATAGGCGTTGAAACGGCTGGTCTGATAGTCCTGGCCGTTGGTCACCATCGCCAGCGGCCGATAGCCACGATTGGCGGTGCTCGCGGTCAACGAATAGTTGCCGGTGTATTGATCCCCGTCCGCGACGGTTGCATCCAGCCTCACTCCGCATACGTCGGTGACAGCGGTTCCCGTACTGGTCGCACATCCGGGCAATCTTTGCTTGCTGTCACCCAAAGAGATGCGGATCCCGATCTTGCCCCAGTAACGTTCGGTCGCCACTACCAAGCTGTCGGCCGTGGAAGCGGTCACTGCCACCGGCAAACCGCCGCCCGTTGCGGGGGTAAGGTCGCCGCCCGTTGCCGCCGTGGTACCCGTCGCCGCGATACGTCCCCGGCGGATCAAACGATAGTTATCGCTGCCCGCGACGTCGCCGCTGGCGATACGGATCGGTAAGTAGAGCGGTTTAACGTTATCTAACAAGTTCCCGTCAAAGGATGCTTTCGACGCCGGCCAGGCCGAATTGATGCTGCCGTTCGGTACTTCGGGATCGTTGCCGGGAATGTCCGGTCCGTTGCGAACGCTGCCCATGTCATGTTTCAACTGAACCCAACTACCGCTGGCGTTCTTGATCCACGTCTTCTCGCCCCATTGCGAATCCCAGGCCTCGCCGTGGCGTTGCAGCTCGGGAACGATCTCCTTGGCCGACGAAACGCGCGAATCGAAGTACGCATTGGCGCCCGGCGTGATGTAGAAATTGCCGTTCGTATGTACGCGGCCTCCGAAGTTGAAGTCGGGACCGGGGTGGACCGTCAGATCGTTCTCGTAAAAAATACCGAACTGAAAGACCGGAATGCGGTTGTTGTAAAAGGTTCGCGTTAACTCGACCTGCGCCCCGATTTTGGACGTGGAGATGGTTTTCAAAACCCAGTTGTCGCGCAACGCGTAGAGTCCCTGGTACTCGCCGCCGGTGATGATGATCTGCTGGCTGCCTACCGGACTATTGAGCAAAGTTTGGCTGAAGGTGTGGTTGGTGAACCCGGGAACGCCTCCCGCTGCCACCCCATCCAGATCGGTCTGCAAAGGGTTGATACGCACCTCGAAGATCTTGTTGAAGTTGCGCGTCATTGTTTCCAAACTGGCCTGAGCCGCGTATAAGGTACGGCCTTCGTCCGCGTCGTTGTTCATCACGCGGGCCTCGTTGGCGCTGCGCGATAGGACCAACGCCACAAAGACCGTTAGCAGGCCCAGGATCAAGATCGAAACGATCGTCGCTGAACCGCGCTCGCCCTTATTGACCGGGAACTCGTTGCTCGATGAATGCATGCTCGTCATAACTTTCTTCTCCCCACCCGGGCTTTAGGCCGCGGTATAGCCCAGATTTCTGGTGCTAAAGGTTGAGGTCATCGTTACTTTGTAATACTGACCGGACTGATCCTTTTCCGTGCTGCGGGCGGTGATCGAAACGCGCACCTGTCGCACGTCCAGTTGGTTAGCCGGAATGTCGTCGGAATTACCTTGGACACCGTCCGGACCGGCCAACGGGTTCGACGTTACGGAACCGTCATCCAGCACGTACTGCACGGTCATGGCTTCAACCCCATAGACCAATGGTTCGTCTTTGTAGGGGGTTGACACGGTCGCCGCGGGATCGTTCGCGTAAAGCCGGCGAACCAACGTGCCGTCGGACAAGACCCGGTAAGTAACCAACACAACTCGCCGGATCGCGGCGGGCGTGACGACGGTCATGATCGGATCGTCCGACGCCGTCGGCGAATTGAAACCCAACACGTCGCTCGTTCCAAACTGAATGTTGGTGGTGTTCGGCAGCGCCGTGATCACGGCCATCGCGGTCGATGTCTTGCCGGTGATCAAGATGATGTCGTTTACCCGGCAGGCGGAATTTCCGCCGGAGACGGGAACGATCTGGTCGATGCCCGACGACGGGCGCGTCGCGGCGCCCACCGAGATGGTTTGGCTATTGCCCGCGGTATCGACGTTGAACGTCGGATCGCGATAGACCAGCGTCAACTGGTCGGTATTGGTGCCGCTCAGCGAGTTCGTATTGACGGCCTGACCGGCGATCACGGGCGGGACGAGATCGCGGGTCGTGTTGACGTCAATGGGAATGCCGAGCAATCCGGAGAGTTTGTTGTCCGGCAACATGACCGGATTCGTCGTGGGATAGCTATATCCCACGTTCAGCGCGTCGCGCTGGACCGAATTTAGCGCCACGCGAATGCTCTTCATCAACTCGGCGCGCGTGCTGGCGGTCGTGCGCGATCTACGCGCGATGGCCAACAATCCGTAGACCGCGCCAATGACGATCATAAAAAGGAGGATCGAGACCATCAGTTCGATCAGCGTAAAGCCGCGTTGACGCTGGTCGCGACGGGCCTTCGTGGCCAATTTCATTTCCGAATTAGACAAACTCATTGGTCGCTTCCTCAGGCTTAGTACTTAGCGAGAATGGTAGAAATGGATTCCGACCGCTTCATGCGTTCGGCCTGGTAGTAGATCGTCACCGTGATCTGTCGCATCATGACCGGCCATACTCCGGGAGTGCTGCAGTTGTAGCTCGGGCGCGTGGTGTCGCAAATATCGGAAATCGTGATCTGGCGGGTTAACCCGGTGACCTGCGTGCCGGTATCGTCCGCGGTGCCGACGATCTGGTCCGGCCCCGGTTGCGGTAGCAAGGGCTGCTCCCCAACTTGAAAGACGCCGCGATTAACGTTGTTCACGGGATTGCTGCCGACGTTGCCGATCGAATCCCAACCCAGCGCAAAGTTGTTCAGATCGCGCGCGGAGATCACCGATTCCAGCGTCGACGTGGCATACTGCTTGGCCAGTAACTGCTGTTCCTGTTGCCGCGAACGTATGACCGCACCGGCGATCGCGCCGGCCAGCGCCAATACCCCGACCAACAGGATCGTGATGCCGATCAGCACGTCTACGTACGAAAATCCCGCTTCGTTCTTCTTCATTTTCGTTTCCTTACGACGTCGCTACCCAAGCACTGCCGTTATATTTCCAATATTTCACACCGACGCTGCCGCCGAAGATAGTGATCGCGCGGACCAGCTTGGTACTCTTCGGGGTATCCAAGGTCGACGGCGAAAGCGGCGGATAGATGAACAACGTCGCGCTCGTGACCGCGTTCGAGTTGTTGATCACGGTCCCGTCCGCCTTAAAGCGGATGGACCAAACCCGGTGTCCCGTCACTGTGGTGGTTCCTTCGAGATGCCCGATGGTGTCCGTAGCGTAGGTGGCAACCGCGTAATTAGGGGGACTGGGTGCGGTGATGCCAGAAGGGGTTTTATCCACCACGACATCCGCAACTTTTTCGAGCGGCATCGACCGGTACTCTTTGTCATCAGCCGTGGTCGTGTTCGAATTTTCGTCGATGATGCGGATCTCGTTGTCGGTCGTGTCGATCTCGAGCCGTATCGTTTCGCGATACGTCAGTGCGCGCGTGTTTGCTTCCCGGACGAAGTCGAGGATCTTCATCGATTGATCGTCCGCTTTGTACATATTCTTATGACCGGTGAGCGAGAAGATGGTTACCGCGGTCAGGATCACGATAATGCTGACCACGATCAAAAGCTCGATCATCGAATGGCCGCGTTCGTCGGCGCCGAGCAGCCGGGACGGTTTCGGGTCTTGGGACGGCACTTCCATTTCAACTTTTCCTTGTGGTGGTGTGCGTTCAGGCGGGCGGGGACAGATTCGTCCCTCTATTCCCTATCGGCATGAACGCAAAATACTTTAGGCGTCGTCGCATCAAGAAAATGCGGCCGCGACCCGGTTAGTGCAAAAGGCGTTCCGGCGTAGGGAAATCTCGAAATGCTTTGAAAATGGGCGGTTTGGGGTCAGGGGCGGGGCGATGGAGGATGTTGACTGTTACCGATGGTTACAGCCATGAGAACCTAGCGGCATGGTCTCTGGTTCGGTCGAAAATTAAGATCGGGCGGGTTACGCAGAGTAACCAAGGCTCAGCTAAAAGGGGAAGTTAAAGACAGTGTGGTTTTGAGTTTTATTCCGGCTCTCCTCTCCCGATTTTTTTGGGAGAGGGGAGCCGGAAACGGACGGCGTTACTCGTACCTTAATTGCACCCCTTAGGGTCGAAGGTACTTACCGAACCAGTTCAGGACGTTGTGATACCAGAATTGGGAGTTCTGGGGTTTCAGGATCCAGTGCCCTTCATCCGGGAAGAGGATGAACTTCGAATCCGTGCGGTTCAGTTGCAGCGCCGTGTACAACTGCATGCTTTGATCGTAGGGCACGCGGAAATCCAACTCGCCGGCCGTGACCAGGGTCGGAGTCTTAAAGTTCGCCGCGAACTTATGCGGCGACCACCGGTTGTATTGAACCGGATTCTTCCACGGGAAGCCCTTGAATTCCCAGTTAACGAACCACAGCTCTTCGGTCGAACCGGCCATGCTGTCCAGGTTGTAAACCCCCGCGTGCGAGACCAGCGCGGAGAAGCGGAAGCGTGGATCGTTGTTGTGCCCCAAGATCCAGTCGACCATGTAGCCGCCGTATGAAGCGCCTGCCGCGCCGATGCGCGATTTGTCCACGAACGGAAGTTTGGTCACCGACGCGACGCCGTTCATGATATCCGTGTACGCCTTGCCGCCCCAATCCGCCGAAACATCGTCGATGAACTTCTGGCCATAACCGGTCGAGCCTCGCGGGTTGGGCATGAAAACCACGTATCCCGCATTCGCAAAGATCTGCGGATTCCACCGGTAACCCCAACTGTCGTTGAACGCGCTTTGCGGACCGCCGTGGATCAGCACCACTAACGGGTACTTCCGGCTCGCATCAAAGTTCGCTGGTTTAAAGAGGAAGCCGTGAATCTTACTGGCCACCGCGCCGGTCCATTCCAAACTTTCCGCGGGCCGCAAATGGAACGAGGCCATGTAGGAATCGTTGGTGTGCGTAATGGCCGTAAGACCTACGCCGTTAATACCGGCGCGATAGATCTCGGGTGGCCGCGAAGCGCTGCTACTGGTAAACACCAACGAGTTCGCGCCCACGCGTAGGTCGCTGTTGAACCCGGTCGCCACTACCTTCTCGACTGGTCCGCCGGCCGACGCAACTTTGAAGATCGGGCCTAAACCACGATCCATGGCCATGAAATAGATCGACTGGCTGTCGGACGAGAAGGCGAACTCTTCGACCTGCAGATCGAACCCACGGGTGACCTCGCGAGTCGTGCGGGCTTGACGGTCGAAGATCATTAGCCGCCAACGGTCGGCTTCAAACCCAGCCGTAGCCTGCGAGCGATAGGCCAAGTAGCGACCATCTGGTGAGTAAACCGGCGACGCGTCGTACCCCTTGTTCGCAGCCGTGATATTGGTCGCGTCCGTCGCGGGGTTTCCCGCCAATGGAACCAGATAAATGTCGGAGTTGGTGGACAGGGCCTCGACCGGGTCGGGATTCTTCAAGTACGCCAACTGCGCCGAATCGGGCGAGAACGAATAATCGCTCGGTCCCGACGCCGCGTAGGGCGGGGAATCGTAATCGCCGGGCGTCATATCCTTCCCGATCCCGCCGCCGCTTGGCACGACGAACACGTGCGTCCGTTTGCGATCGCGCCACTCGACCCAGTGCCGGTACAGCAGACGTTCGGTTACGTGAGCCTTAACCTTGTTCGCTTCGAAACTCGCATCGCGCTGTTGATTGCAGATGTCCGTCGCGCAATCGGGATAAACATCCGATACGAACGCGATCCATTTGCCGTCAGGCGACCAGACCGGATTGCCGGCTTCGGTCGAGATGTCGGTGATCTTCTTGTCGTTGTCGCCGTTCGCGTTCATGGTCCACACCTGCGCGCCGCCTTCGCGTGCGGAGATGTAGGCGATCTTTTTGCCGTCCGGTGACCAGCGCGGGCTGGTGCTCGACCGGTCTCCGTTCGTCAGCCGCTTGGCTTCGCCGCCGTCGATCGAGATCACATAGATCTGGGTCACGACGCGGTTGGCGTCGAAATTAACATCGCCGATCGTATAGGCCACCCACCGCCCGTCGGGCGAAAGCTGCGGATCGCCGACGCGATGGACCTTCATCAGGTCTTCGATCTTGAACTGAGCGAACGCCGGCGCGGCACAGGCCACCGCCACCAACATCATCAACGCAAATTGGACCAAGCGCTTCATGAGTTTTTCTTTCCCGATAAAATTAGTTTAGAAAGCAACCGTATTATGCCACCGACCGCGCCCGCGCGCATCCGCCGCGGGGAATTGAACCGCAGGAAACGGAGAGATCAGAGGTTTGGTAAATCTGGTCGCTACCGCAACAGGAACTAACCCCGCCCTGACCGGGCGCCGACCCGCAACCGATCGTAAAATGCGCGACCCGTCGGCAGCATTCAACGGCCGCACGTTTTCCTTGAACTCGTGCGAGCGTTGCCTGGCCGGTCCGCGACCCGCAATCCCCCTGATTCGGTCATTCCATGCCCATCCATGTGGTAACAGAAGACCACGTTGGTTTAACAAAATTAAAATATGTTGTAAACAAGTGAGATTGACGATAGACTGAAAACCGGAGGCCGTCCTTTCATTTTACGGTCTACCGCCCGATCGGACTGCCCGCCTGCTGAATTCCTTGGTCACTTCCCGGAACGGTCTTGCCACCCGCCGAGTCGTCTAAACCACTGAATTAAAACGATTTAGGCCACCTATGGCACTGGTCCTTGGTGACCTATTTTAATCGAATTCGTTAGCCCCGAATCCCGATGAGATCCCGTCCCCCATCACGCACTTATTCATTCTGTCTCCGCGCTTTGCTCGCGGCCATATTGCTGTTTTTAGTGATATTGGAAGCCACGCCCTACTTCACGCCGTCAGGTTTGGTTTGCATGATCATGGTCGGTACGCTGGTGGTCGCCGACATCGTGATCGCGATCTGGGGCGCGGTGGCGGTGCACCGGCGCAACCGCGAATTGGAGTCCAAAGTACGGGCGCGGACGGCGGAATTGATGCGCGCGAACGAAGCGTTGACCGCCGCGAAGGAACTGGCGGAGCAGGCGACCAAGAGCAAGAGCGAGTTTCTGGCCCACATGAGCCACGAGATCCGCACCCCGATGAGCGGCGTGATGGGTGTCACCAACATGTTGCTGGACACCAGCTTGGATCGGGAACAGCGCCAGTTCGCGCAGACCATCCAATCGAGCGCCGATTCGCTGCTCAACATCATCAATGACATCCTCGATTTTTCGAAGATCGAAGCCGGCAAACTGGCGTTCGAAGCGATCGATTTCGATCTCCGCAATACGTTGGAAGAGATCGTTCCGTTGTTCGTCGAACGAACGCGGACACAGAAGATCGACCTCTGTGTTGACGTCGACTTGGACGTCCCGCAAGTAGTGTGCGGCGACCCGGGAAGGCTGCGGCAAGTTTTGCTGAACCTGGTAAGCAATGCGTTGAAGTTCACGGAACGTGGTACGGTTCGTATCAATGTGGGCGTGCATGCGCGAACCACCGCCAGTACGGAATTGAGGTTCGCGGTAACTGACACCGGGATCGGCATTACCCCGGATAAGTTAAAGGGGTTGTTCAAAGCGTTCACCCAGGCCGACGTTTCCACCGCGCGAACTCATGGCGGAACCGGATTGGGACTGGCGATCTGTAAACAATTGGTTGGTTTGATGGGTGGGGAGATCGGGGCCGACAGCACGGTTGGCCTTGGTTCCAAATTCTGGTTTACCGCACGGTTCAATGATGCGACGCAGCGGGACATGTTGAGCGGCGGCGGTTTGGAAGGCCTGCGGGTATTGAACCGGCCCCCGGCCGAGCAGACCGGAACCGTCAACGGCGCTCCGCCGGCCGTCTTGATCGAAACGACCCTGACCCAACTCGGCTTCGGGAACGGGAATGGTGCAAATTCCGGCCGCCGGCGTGTCCTCGTCGCCGAGGATGACCTGGTCAACCAGATGGTCACCGCGCACCATTTACAAAAACTGGGTTACGAGGTCGAGACGGTCAAAGATGGCCACGAAGTATTGGCTCGATTGGCCCAGCATCATTTCGATCTGGTGCTGATGGATTGTCAGATGCCGCGGATGAACGGATTTGAGGCGGTGGCCGAGATCCGCCGCGATCAGGCGCGCAGCTACTCGCGGGTTCCGGTGGTCGGCCTTTCGGCCAGCGCTATGACCGAAGAATGCGACCGTTGTTTAGCGGCCGGCATGAATGACTACTTGACCAAGCCGTTCAAGCCGGAGCAGATGTACGACTTGCTGCAGCGATGGGCGCCGCTGGCGGCCATCCGCCCGCTGGCGACAGCGAGGTTGGCGCCTACCCCGGTCGCGCTGGATCGTTCGGTATTGAACGAACTGCGCCAATTGGATGACGAAGGTGAGGGCTCGCTGTTCACCGAACTGGTGACCAATTTCTTGGCGGAAACGCCGCGCCGGATCACGGAAATGTCGACCTCGATCGAACGTGCGGACGGTGAGGCGCTCGCCGGGGTCGCGCACAAGTTACGAGGCAGTAGCGGATGTTACGGCGCGCTGCGTCTGGCCGATCTCTGTCAATCGCTGGAACAACATGCTCAAAGTGCCGCTTTTGACCTTGCCGCGCGAACGCTGACCATGATCGAAACCGAATTCGAAAAGGTGGCATCCCTGCTGCGCGAAGAACTGGTCGTTACGGTCGCTTAGAAAATTCCGATCCCGCGAGATGGAGAGCGTCGAGCACCGCTTATCCACGAATTTACACCAACACATAAAGCGGGAATAAACACGAAAAGCACGCCGAACTTCTTATTCGTGATTATTCGTGTCCTCACTTCGTGCGGATTCGTGGATGGATCTTCCTTACGCTCGCAGCCCCGCATCGTAGCGGACGGAATGCTCGATGAGCGACGGCTTTGTTCTCCTGACATCCATAGCGAAAGCCCGCGATAACCTTCGGTTGGCAATTCACCGTGCCAACCTTTATCATGCCTTTATCGCGACATTATTTTTCCGTCAGGCTTGGTACCGATCATGAACAATTCCGGATCACTGCGTTTCGGACGCGGCCTCCGTTCGTTATCTTTTGTTCTCCTCGTAGTTGCGCTCCTTGGTCAAACGTTGCCCGTACATGCGCAACGCCGGCAACAACCGGTCGTGCCCACGGTGCTGGACAATGGGTCGGTCAAAAATATGCGGCGGATTCACACGGCGTCGCTTTCGAGCCGCTATGCCTACCGCCAACTCGAGCATTTGAGCTACAACATCGGCGCGCGGCTGTCGGGTTCACCGCAAGCCGCGCACGCGGTCGATTATGTGGCGGCGGAAATGCGCAAGTTGGGATTCGCCGTTAGGTTGGCGCCGGTGATGGTGCCCCACTGGGTGCGCGGGGTCGAAACCGGCGCGTTGGTTCAATTTCCCGGCATGGCGCCGGGGACCACGCAAAAAGTGGTCTTGACGGCGCTGGGCATGAGTGTCGCTACGCCGGAAGAAGGCATCACCGCCGACCTGGTGGTGGTTAAGGATTTTGCTGAATTGGAAGCGATGGACCGCAAGCGGGTCGAAGGCAAGATCGTCCTCTTCAATCACGAATTCGACAAACGGATGGCGGCCGAAGGTCAAGGCGGTCCGGCGTATGGCGGAGCGGCCATCTATCGCGGCCTTGGCCCCGGCGCTGCGGCACGCAAGGGCGCGATCGCGTGCTTGATCCGTTCGGCGGGTGGATCGGAAAACCGGCTGGCCCATACGGGCTCGACCTTTTATCCCGAAGGCGTGACGAAGATCCCGGCGGGCGCCGTTTCGAATGAAGACGCGCGGATGATGGCGTACCTCGCGGGGCAGGGGACTACGCGCATGCGCTTGGTTCTGACTCCGCAAACCTTGCCGGACGTGCAAAGCTACAACGTGATCGCGGACCTCAAGGGCAGCGAACATCCCGAACAGATCGTGATCGTATCGGGCCATTTGGATTCGTGGGATCTGGGCCAGGGCGCGATCGACGACGGCGCCGGCGTAGTGGTCGCGATGCAGACCCTGCAGGTGCTCAAATCCTTGAACATCAAACCGAAGCGCACTATTCGCTTCATTGCCTGGATGAACGAAGAGAACGGGCTGCGCGGCGGACGCGGTTACGCTCAGGACGAGAAGGAGAACATCGCCAATCATTTCGCGGCGATCGAGAGCGATTTGGGCGCGGGACATCCACTCGGGTTCAATCTGACGGGGCATCCCGATGCGCTCCCTTTATTAGGACAGATCACCCAGGTGTTGCAGGCTTCCGGCGCCGGTCTATCGCGCATGGTCGATGGCGGCGAAGCCGACATCTCGCCCCTGATGGCGCAGGGCGTTCCGTCCTTCGGCATCTGGCAGGACAGCCGTTTCTATTTTAACTATCACCACACGGCGGCCGACACCTTCGACAAGATCGACCCCGAGGAGTTGGCCGAGAACGCCGCCGTGATGGCGGTCTTGGCTTACGGCTTAGCCAATATGGACGGGACGCTCCCCCGCAACCCGCCGCGGACGAATTGAGGGGGCATGATTAATAGTGCGAGTAGCAATTGGTTCCGGACGCAGCAGTGGCGATAAAGCAACCAGACAATTCGTGTTCTTTCGTGCGCGCTCTTTTCGTGTATTTCGTGGTTAGATCGGTCTAGCGGCACCGCCGGTAAAAACTAACCACGAAAAACGCGAAAAAAGCTGCACGAAGCCTGCACGAAACTGGCTTCGGACGACACCTCGAACTTTTTTGTCGCAACCAGAATTGAGTGATTTGTTGATTTGGCGAATGTTTGACTGATGATTTGTGATCAAGTGATTGAAAAACCAGTCACCCGATCCCTCAAGCACTAAATAATTTTATGGCTACACACACACCACCACCATACTTTCCGCAGAGTTCGCTGAGCCCGACGGATCCGCATAAGTACCGTAAATTCAAGCTGATCATCGCCGGGATAATTCTTGCGATCGGGCTAGTCTTGGCCGGTATCGGCGTGGGCATCTATTTCTTGGTCAAAGCGTTCGCCTAGATCCACTCGGAACTGTTGCGCCCCGAACTATGCCGAACGAAACCGCGTCGAATTCTCGTATCCCGCACCGGACGATCCACCGCTGGGTATTCATGATCGCCGGCGCCTACAACATCGGCTGGGGTATCTACGCGGTCTTGGATCCGCAATGGCTGTTTCGTTTTACCGGCATGCCGCTGTCGAACCATCCGCAGATCTTCGCGTGCTTGGGAATGGTGATCGGCCTCTACGGTTTGATCTATTTCGAGGTCGCCCGCGTCCCCGAACGCGGCTGGGTCCTGGCGGCGGTGGGATTGCTGGGCAAGGTCTTGGGCCCGATCGGCATGACCAATCTGGTTCTCCGCGGGAGCTGGCCCAAGTCGGCCTTTATTCTCTGTGCGACCAACGATCTGATCTGGTGGCTACCGTTCACCTGGTACCTCTACGATGCCGGGCCCTCATTCCGGCGCGAGCTCACCAGATCGGATGGTGATTCGACCGAGTATCGTGTCGGATAGTCCAGGACAAATTATCTGGCTCGTTGATCAGCGCACCGTAAATTTCGTGCAAGCTTTCGCCGGAATCGTCAGACAATATTTGCTCATGTCCTTCTCTCAGGCGCTAGTCTGCGCATCATTCCGTTGCTACTAAAAACGCTAGCGTCCTTACTCCGTTCGAGCGAAAAACCCCCTCTCACTGCGTGCGGGCTTCTGAATTGCGCGTACAGAGTTACGCGTTTACGCGCGAGCTTTGCGTCCGAGGTCTGAACTTTTCCAGGCACCGTGCGAATGTGGATCACGGGACGCTCAGGACAATCCCGAACGGGTATCTGTCTTGACGGAAAGCTCACGCCTGAAGGCGTAACTCTGAACGCGCGGGTCGGATTGGCAATTCTTTATCGCGTAGCGATTTCCGATTGTAGACGTGGGTTTCAACCCACGGACGCCGGAAATGATTTGCGCGTCGCGTAGCCGACGCGGCGGTTCGCGGATCCGTGAGGACCTCCGTGCGGCACCGACGCAACACGTACCGCATGCGACCTATGTCCGGACGACCGTTGCGCGTTGAAGACCGTACCGCATGCGACCTATGTCCGGACGACCGTTGCGCGTTGAAGACAGGTTTACTCGCGTGACTTCAATCGATTGACACGCATGGTAATCTGGGTAGCCGGTAGCTTGCGTGAAGCGAGCGGGATCGGGATTGGGGACTGATAAAATCCTTCGAACCGGCGCCGCACGCGACTCGCTCCGATCCGTCAACCCTCATCAGGTCTAGGGACGGAAGCTCATTACCAATTGCAGGGCGCGAAAAACCGTAGGGGTGAGCGGGGAAAGATGTGCGGTTTATCCGTGTTTATCGTTTTTTAGATTTGTGATTATTCGTGGACGCCTCACCGGCAGTTCCGCCACCTGCTCGATGAGCTACAAGTACAATTTGACAGGAATGTTGACCGAGGAAAACTATCCTTCCGGCCGGATTATGCATCATAATTACGCGCCTGACGGAAAATTGGCCGCCGTGAGCGGCCGTTCGGCGGCAAATAAACCGGCAAAGAGTTATGCGCAGAATTTGGTCTACAACGCAGTCGGCGCCGTGACCGATATGCAATTGGGAAATATGCGTTGGGAACACACAGAGTTTAACTCGCGGCTACAGCCCACGAAGATCGCGCTCGGGACCACCATTGGCGACGACGATATGCTGAACCTGCTATATGGATACGGGACCACGGCGAATAATGGCAACCTGATCTCGCAAACCATCAAGGTCGAAGATGTTGGCACGACGGCGGGATTTGAAGCCGTACAGACGTATTCCTATGACGAAATGAATCGGCTGAAATCGGCTACGGAAATGAGTACGCCCAACTACGGCTCGCAAAGCCAAAGTTGGAAGCAGACCTATTCGTTCGACCGATTCGGAAATCGCCGGTTCGATACAACTAGCGGTGCCACGACCACAATTCCGGGCACCTGCAGCACGGCTGAATGCAATCCCACATTCAACCTAGCCAACAATCGCTTCGCCGGAAGTCAGGGCTACGCCTATGACGGGGCCGGGAATGTTACGGAAGACGCAGCCGGCAAGAAATTTGTTTACGATGGTGAAAACAAACAGAAAAGCTTCGGCACCGGCGGTGATGACGATAACGGCGGAACCTACGCTTACGACGGTGATGGCCGCCGCGTCAAAAAAATGGTTGCGGGTGAGACTTCGATCTTTATTTACGACGCCCTCGGGCAAATGGTCGCTGAATACGCCACCACCGCGCCGACTTCGCCGCAGGTTAACTATCTGACCGGCGATACGCTCGGAACACCTCGGCTTAACACGAGCGCGAATGGCGCCGTTATCGCACGGCATGACTATATGCCCTTCGGCGAGGACCTTGAGTTGGCTGGTAGCCGTTCCACAGCGATTTACTACGGTGCCGATAACGTTCGGCAGAAATTCACCTCGAAGGAGCGCGATGCAGAGTCAGCCCAAGATTATTTTCTCGCGCGATATTACACGGTTTCACACGGCAGGTTTTCGAGTCCTGATCCGATTGCCATATCATTTAAACGGATAAGTAATCCCCAAGGTTGGAATTTGTTCATTTATGCCGCTAACAACCCACTGGCCTATGTTGATCCAACCGGTATGGAAAGGGTTCCACTTGGCATACACTCCGATCAAGAGATCGATAGGAGACAGCGAGAAATTGATCAAGAACTAGCCGATGAATCGACTTCGAACGAACGTCGGCAAGAGTTGTATACAGAAAGTTTGACATTAGAAATTGAAAGAGAAGGCAATCGAGTGGCGAGAGATATTATTGCCAGCCTACAATCCATTGGCGAGGGGCAGGGGTTGCAGGTGAGCGATTTCACAAGTTCAACCGACGTAAGATCTGATTTCGCAGGCGTACCTGGAACCGACCTCAATAGGTTGGCAACCGCGTCAATGTTTGTGATCGTCGGTTATAGTTCGGAGATATTTATCAACACACAATCCAAGGAATATCAAGGCGTGGTCGGAAATATCGCGATTCCGGAGGATTCGTATGATGGTTTAGCGGTGTCGCGACAAGATATGATTAAGTTCATGGGAACCCAAGCGATTCACGAACGAAGTCATCGCGACCCGTCGCCGAATAATGACAAATCGCTTCAGCTTTCGGAGGGGCGGGCCTACACGGAACAGCTTCGCGTTTTGCAAAAATTTGGCCCGCAAGCGTTCGGAAACCCGGGGTTTTTCTACCAAACGGCGGGATTCGTGATGAACGGTAGTGAAGAACCGTAATTAGTTAATGAAGGAGCTATCAGACATGAGGCACCAGAGAGCGCGGTCAACCTTTTTCATATTCTTTGTTTTGGCCACATTTATCGTACTCGTGCCGATTTCGGTAAATGCCTGCACATGTGGGATGCAGTTCGGTAGGGCATCAGTCCGTGACCGTGTCACGAGCGAGCGGGATAACTCAGATGCCATCTTCGTCGGGCGAATTTTAGAAAATATCACACCGGAAGGTGCTCTTTACATGGCGGCGTTTAGGGTTGAAGTGGAAGCCGCTTGGAAGGGAGTTACCTCTGAGCTGGTGACGGTCTCGACCGGATTGGAAGGGAGAATGTGTGGATACAGGTTTGAGGTCGGAGCGACCTATCTAATCTATGCGGATGGATCCACAGACAAAGGGTATGGAACGAGTAAATGTACTCGAACCGCGCCGATCGGTGCATTGCCCGATGATAGACAGTACCTTGGCGAACCGAACTATGTTAACGAAGTGTGCAACCCTCTCAAAATCGGAACGGTACATCAACGAGTTAACCCGAAACGTCTCTCTATCACCTTCCGTTCGTTCCCTATCGAGAAATGGCTCTTCGTTGCCAATGAATTAAGGTCAGGAGTTGTGTGTGACAAGTCGCGCATGAAGCCGCGTGCTCAAGTAACAGTTTTGGCAAGCACCTTTTTTTCGAGACCGCAGCGTTTCCGATTCACCACTGTGTTACCGCTTACACGAATACCCATGGTTTGAACTCCTTAGGAGCCGCTCGGGTCTGATCCGTTTGACGTGTCCAAATCGTGAGGGATATTCAGGTATCCGGTGGGTCACACGGAATCTAAGCCTTAAATTAATGTGGTTGCGATCGTTCCGGCGCGGTACTCGTCTGTGTGTCTGCCGCGTAAGGCTCTGCTCGAGATAATGGACAAGGGAAAGCGTCTCACTGTGAAAGTCCGCGCGCAGTGGGGCCGCGCTTTTCCGCGAGCTCACGGAGTAAGGGCGCCACTCCGAAATTCACCGCCTGCTTTTAGGGAAACCCTAGCGCCCTATTTCGCCTAATGTGGAGGCTTCTGCACTTCACACGTGCCGCATTTCTTGACACGCATGGTAAATTCGATTTAGCGCTACGCGCCGTAGTCGGTAGATAGCGCGAAACGCGCGGGGTCGGGGGCCGGGAGTTAGGGCCGCGAAAAACCTTCACGCCGCCGCCGTACGTGACTCACCAACGATCCCCTCAATCCCTCATCAGGTCCAGGGTTGCAGTGCGCGAAAAGCTGAAGGGGTGAGCGGGTGACCGGGTGAGCGGGGAAAGACGCGGTTTATCCGTGTTTATTGTTTTTCAGATTTGGGATTATTCGTCGGTTCCTCCCCGACGACCGCTAAATTTTGCACGCTTATCTTCGTGCGCATTTCCGCACCCCATTTTTCGAGCGCAGCGGGACCTCGCATGCGTTTTTCCTGAAAAACAGTAGTCAGTAGACAGTAGACAGTAGAAAAGACGGCGGGCCCGAAAAGCTGAGCGGGAGAGCGGGTGACCAGATGAGCAGGGAAAGACAAAAAGAGCGCGCCTTTTCGGGGGCCAGTTTTTCGAGCGCCACCGGTCAAAATGACAACCAAGGGTGCGTTTTTTGTTACGGAATTGAGAGATGCAACTGTATCGGATCAATACAGAGGGGGTAAAAAAAACAAAAAAGTGCGCGGAGCGCACGGGGTTGGGGGACAGGGGTCGAGGGAATCGGGGAAAGAGGACCGGCTGCGCCGGAACTTTTTCAGAACAACCACCCGGTTCGCTACGCTCCCAGCCCTCCTCGTCCGAGGAGGGCAGCTTTTGGGGCGCTCCGCGCCGTTGGTCCCCGGACGCGGCATCAGGCTCCGGGCCCCCGGACGCGACACCCGGCACCCGACACCCGGCACCCGGCACCCGACACCCGGCACCCGACACCCGACACCCGGCGAAAGCCAGTTGAAAATCATGCCGCCCGCGACTACAATCCTTGGTTATGGAGACCGCGGGCCGATTCGGCCTTGCGGTTTAATTTTGGCCGCGATCCTTATTGCCGTTCCGAGCGAAAATCATGCCCGAGAATCCTGTTGAAGTTCTGAGCGCCGAGGCGATCGCCCAGCGCGTTTCGTCGTTGGGGGCCGAGATCTCCGCGTCCTACCAAGGCCGCGATATCGCCCTGCTGGCAATTTTGGATGACAGCTTCGTCTTTATGGCGGACCTTTTACGCGCGATCCCGCGGCCGGTGAGCACCGACTTTTTACGCTTCAACCATTCGTCGCACGGAAACATGCAGGACCTGTCGTTCACCACCATGATGGAACCGGCCCGGAAGGATGTATTGTTGGTGTGCGGGGTGGTGGATACGGGCATTACGCAGGAATACGTGATCAAGCAGTTGGAAGCGCGGGGAGTGGCGAGCATCAAGCTTTGCGCGCTGGTCGATAAGCCCACCAACCGGCATGTGGACCTGACGCCGGACTGGAAGGTCTTCGAATCGCACGATCCGTACGTCGTGGGTTATGGTTTGGGGATCGGCGGCCGGTGGCGCGAACTGCCCTATTTGGCCAGTTTTGGGCCGAAACCGGGCGCGGATAATGGCGAAAACTGATCGCCTTTAGGTGTTTAGTGTAGGAACGTTCGGAACGGAACGAAAACGCGCAACGAGTTGAGGTTGCGCGCCATCAAATGCATACGATCGGCGACGTGCTGAAATTGCTTTGATCGGCCGGCAGAGGCCGCAGCGGCCGCCGGGGGTTTGAAGGCGACAAATGATGCCTAAATCGGTTATTATCGGGCATCGGAGGATAGAAAGATTTTGAGTTCCACGGCTAGACAGATAATTTTTTGGGTGGTCATTGTTGGCGGCGCACTGGTCCTGTATCAAGTGTTCTCCCGCACCCAAAGCAAAGGCTCGACCGAGATCGATCAGGCGACCTTGGAGCAACGGATCAAGAAGGGTGACTTCAAGACCGTTACTTTTAAGGAAAAAGAGGTCGTTGCGGTCGATCAGAACAACGCCGAAGTCCGCGTACCCTCCGGGAATCAGTTCCGGCAGGCCGAACTGATGAAGGCTGCGTCGGAAGCCAAGGATGCCAACGGAAACCCGGTTACCAAGGTGATCGAGGAACCGGCGGGAACAAGCGCGTTTTGGAGCGTCCTGTTGTGGTGGGCTCCGTTCGTGCTGTTCGTCGGGTTCTGGATCTTCATGCTCCGCCAGATGCAGTCGGGCGGCAATAAGGCGCTCAGCTTTGGTAAATCGCGCGCGAAACTGCTCAATAACCAGCAGAAACGCGTGACGTTCAAAGACGTCGCCGGCGTGGAAGAAGCCAAGGAAGAGCTGCAGGAGATCATCGAATTCCTCAAGGAACCGCAAAAGTTTCAAAAGCTCGGCGGACGTATTCCCAAGGGCGTGCTGATGATGGGCCCCCCGGGAACGGGTAAAACTTTGTTAGCGCGCGCGATCGCGGGTGAGGCCAACGTGCCGTTCTTCTCGATCTCCGGTTCGGACTTTGTCGAGATGTTCGTGGGCGTCGGCGCGAGCCGCGTTCGTGATCTGTTCGAACAAGGTAAGAAGAACGCGCCGTGCATCATCTTTATCGACGAGATCGACGCCGTCGGTCGCCATCGCGGCGCCGGTTTGGGCGGCGGTCACGACGAACGCGAACAGACCCTGAACCAATTGTTGGTCGAGATGGACGGGTTTGAATCGAACGACGGAGTGATCCTGATCGCGTCGACCAACCGTCCGGACGTGCTGGATCCTGCCTTGCTGCGGCCCGGCCGTTTCGACCGTCGCGTAGTGGTTTCGCGCCCCGATGTCCGCGGACGCGAAGGCATTTTGAAAGTTCATACCCGCAAGATCCCGTTGGGCGAAGATGTCGAGATCAGCGTGATCGCGCGCGGCACCCCGGGCTTTACCGGAGCGGACCTGGCCAACTTGGTAAACGAAGCGGCGTTGAACGCGGCCCGTTATAACAAGAAGGTCGTGTGGATGTCCGACTTCGAATTGGCCAAGGACAAGGTTCTGATGGGCGCCGAACGGAAGAGCATGGTCATCTCGGACGACGAGAAGAAGATCACGGCGTACCACGAAGCGGGCCACACGTTGGTCGGGTTGAAGGTGCCGAACGCCGATCCGGTACATAAGGTGACCATCATTCCGCGCGGCATGGCCTTGGGCGTGACGCAACAGTTGCCCGAAGGCGACCGGCACAGCTATTCCAAGGATTACTTGCTGGGCCAGATCGCGATCATGATGGGCGGCCGCATTGCCGAGGATGTCTTTTTACATAGCATCACGACGGGCGCGTCGAACGACATTGAGCGCGCGACCGAGTTGGCGCGTTCGATGGTCTGCGAATACGGCATGTCCGATCTGGGACCGTTGACGTTTGGTAAGAAGGAAGAGCAGATCTTCCTTGGCCGCGAGATCGCGCAGCATCGCGATTTCTCGGAAGACACCGCGATCAAGATCGACCAGCAGGTCAAGCAGATCATCACCGAGCAGTACGACCGCGCTCAACGCATCATTGAAGAGAACCGCGAGACCATGATCCGGTTATCCGAGACGCTGCTTGAACGCGAATCGCTGGACGGAGTGCAGATCCGCCGCATCGTCGCCGGCCTGCCCTTGGACGACGACAGTTCGCCGTCGAGTGACGATGATCGCCCCGCGATCAAGGAACCGTCGGCCAGCCCCTTGAAGCCGATACTTCCGCCGATAACCGGCAACAACCCGGCGACGGCGTAAAGCACGTGACAACCTAAAACAAAAGCGGGAGATCGCAATATGCGGTCTCCCGCTTTTGTTTGTCCGTCGCACGGCGATCAAGCCGCCGGTTTCGACCGATCACCCCGCACGCGTCGCCGCGTAAATTATCCCACCAACGATCGCGCCACCGGCCACCATCGCGACATCGCGCTTAAGAAAGACAACGAGAACGAAGGCCAGTACCGCGATGCAGAGACTCGCCCAGTTAACGAACGCCTCCCGCGCCAGTCCAAGCGAAACGACGAACATCACCCCGACGACGGCCGCGCTGGCGCCCGCCAGGAACGCTTGCACGGACCGATTGTTTTGTAACTGTTCCGCAAAGCGCACTCCGATCAACACGAAAACGAACGACGGGAGGAAGACGAAAAAGGTGGCGATGATCGCGCCGGGAATGCCGCCCGCTAAAAAGCCGACGAAAGTGGTGAAGAGCATGAAAGGACCCGGCGTCGCGATGCTCAACGCTACCCCGTCCAAAAGCTGGCCCGAGGTTACCCAGTGAAACTGATGAACCGCGCCGCGTTCCAGGAAGACGATCGATGCGTAAGCGCCGCCGAAACTGAACAGGCCAGTTTTGAGGAACAGCCAGGCCATCTGGAACCAACGCGAATCCGCAAATCCGCCGCCGATGCCAAAGAGTCCAATGACGGCGGGCAATTTCGCTTTCGCTGGCACCAGCCGTGGCAATCCTTCCTTGATCACGAGGTGGAGAGTACCCGCGATAACGAGGATGAGGAGAAAACTGACGCCGAAGAATTGCATCGCAACGATCGCGCCGACGAAGATCACGGCGAGGAGAACACTCTTGATCGCCGCCCGTCCCAACTTGATGATCCCCGCGGCGATGATCCCCAGTACCGCCGGCTTTAAGACCAAGAGCACGTTGTTCACTTGCGGCAGACTTCCGTACTTTACGTAGAGCCAACTGAGCACGACCATGATCACCGCGCCCGGTAGAATGAACGTGAGTCCGGCGAGGATTCCACCCAGAACCTTTCGTTTCAGGTACCCTACGTAGATTGCCAACTGTAGCGCTTCGGGGCCGGGCAACATGTGGCAGAAAGCCATGATCTTTACGAACCGGTCGCGCGATAGCCAGTGGCGCCGCTCCACCATGTGATTGAACATCATGGTGATCTGCGCGACCGGGCCGCCGATATTGATAAAGCCAAGCATGAGAAAGTAGAGAAAGACTTCGCGCCAAGGCGGTATAGCGTCAGCACCAACTACCTCCGCGCCGATCCGTTGCTCACCGGACGATCCCTGAACCTCCGCATTCGGTGCGCTCCTGTTGGTCTCGTTCCCTTGGCCCACGATTTAGACCTTCCGTTTGGGATTACTTCACGCGGCTTTTCTTGCGCTTTAGAAAATCGATCAGGACAAATTGTGAGAGGTTTCCGGGTGTGGCGAAGTAGGCCTTGCCGTTGGTCATGGCGGTCATCTTCTTGACGAACTCGACCAGGTAATAATCGGTGGCGAGCATGAAGGTGTTGATCATGATCCCCGATTTGCGGCAGGCCTGCACTTCCTTGAACGTTTCCGCCATCACGAGCGGATCGTCCCCCATCGAATTTTTGTAGAGGCGGCGCGGGCCGGTTGTGTCCGCGCGTCGATGGCTTCCGGCAAAGGCGGCGAGGCTGTTCTCATCCAAATAGCACGCCGTTGGTTTGCCGTCTGTGACCATCACGATCTGCTTCATCTCTTTCCGTTGGGCGGTCAGCAACCGTCGCGCGAGCTTTAACCCTTCGGCCGTGTTGGTGTGATACGGGCCGACTTGCGTCGTCGCCAACTTGGCCAACGGCAACTCTTCGGCGTCATCGTGAAACAGCACTACCTTCAACGAATCGCCGGGATATTGCGTGCGGATCAGGTGCGCCAGGGCCAATGCGACTTTCTTCGCCGGCGTGAACCGGTCCTCGCCGTAGAGGATCATCGAGTGCGAGCAGTCCAGCATCACCACAGTAGCGCACGACGATTGATAATCCTGCTGGTGGACATACAGGTCGCCGTATTCAAGATTCAGCGGGACCTGTAACCCTTCACGCTTGATCGCAGAAAGCAGCGTCGCGTTTACATCCAAATTGATCGTATCCCCAAACTCGTACTGTTTGGCGGCTTGCGCGGCTTCGACCCCGGTGGAAAGGTGTGGGGTGTCGTGACGGCCGACGGAGCTCTTACCCATACTGCCGAGGAGATTGCGCAAAGTCTTGTAACCGAGAAAATCCAGACCTTTCTCGGTCACCTCGAACTTAACATTGCGTTCGTTCGGGTCGCCGAACGCGCCGTGACCGTTCCCGCGGCGGTCGCGGCGTTGCGCCGCCGGCTCTTCCTTTAACTTCAGATAGCCTTCTTCGACCAAGCGTTCGATCAATTGGTTAAGAAGTTCTTCGAGCAGGGAGCCAGCGAATTTCCCGTCGTTGTCGGCCAGCATCTCGCGCGCTTGCTGCGGATCGAGCAATCCCTTATCGAACAGCGCCTCCAACAGCGCGCGACGTAAGGCATCAAGCGAGTTGTCGACTTCGCGCCGCTCCCGGGTCCAATAATAATCGTCGTCATACCCGGATTGGAGTACCATCTCGCCCAATGCGGCCATGAGGTCGGAAAGGTCTACGCCGGCGACATCGAACCCCTTGAATTTTGAGAAGCGAATGAACTTCATCGCGTGAATGCCAGCCCTTATCGCCGCGCGGCTTCGATCATCCAATCCAGTTTGCGTAAGTAAGTGCCATCTCCGGCATACCCGGTCCGGTCGAACCGAACATTCCCGGCGCCGTCGATGATCAGTAGTTTAGGAATCCGCTCGGTGTTGTAGGCACCTTCGACCTTGCCGTCGCTTAACAGGATGGGGAACCTGTATCCGCTTTCGCGCGCCTTGCGGGGGATCTCGGTTTTGTCGGCATCGACGTTGATGACGGCAAACGCAACCTTCGGATCATCCGAATAGGTTTGATACGCGACCTTCATCTCCTCCATCTCCCGGATGCAGGGCGCGCACCAGGTGGCCCAGAATCCGAGGACCAAAACCTTGCCGCGGAAATCATCGAAGCCAACCGAGCGGCCGTTGATATCCGTAAGACGGAAGGTCGCTGCAGGACGGCGGATCTGCGTCTTCAGCAGTTCGGTTTTCAGCGCCTCGTCGCGCACACTGTCGGCGGCCGACAGCTTAGTCGAAAGCGCACGATCGAAACGGATCTGTTCGATCCCGGATAACGGATGCCGCGAGTTGAAGGCCTTAAGTTCGGTTTGATATGGAGTGCGGACCTTGGCGGCCATAACCGCTGCGGCCAGTTGCTCCCGCGCGGGGTTGAACAGCCGCAGTTTCTCCAACGCGGTCGCGTAATCCTTTCGCGCGGCGGCCTCGTCGAACGCCGGCGGCATTATCGGGCGATCTTCAAGTTCCTGGGCCATCTTGGCGCCGGCGTTCCGTGCGGTCGGCCAATCCTGCAACGCCAACGCCGAACGAAGTATCGCCGGCCACAGTTGAATATAGAGCCCGCGAAAGTTCGCCCGGGTCGACGACGAGAGCGTACCGTATTGCTCGACGCCCATCTGCGCATATCGAATACTCTCTTGCGGAGCAGTGTAGCTCAAGGTCTCAGCGATCCAGCGGAGCATCGAAAGGTAGGTCGGTCCGTCACCGGTCTTAACTGAGTAAGCCTTCGCGATGCCTTCGAACTGAGCGGCAGCGGTCGTCATAGCTGCGGCATCGTAGAAGGTGCGGTTTCCCGCCAACCTATCGAATTTGTCGCTGGCCAGCTGATACGAAAACACGACATCGCCGGCAGATGCCGCCAATTGCGCGTCATAGGCCGCGATGGCTTTGTCGATCGCCTGCTCCTGCCGGATATCCGCCAGCAGTTTCCGTTTCGCCATTTCACCCCGAGGGAATTTCTTCATCGCCGCGGTGGTGTAATCGGCCACTTGCTGTTTATCGTTCAGGACCCCATAGCCACGGATGATGACAGTGAAGTAGTCTTCTGTTCGACGCTCGTCGGGTGTGGCCAGCATTCTCACCAAGCTGGCGCGCACCGCGTCTTTTTTCGTATTAAGGTCGGCCGTCCGCTCAACCGCGTCCCAATACAATGCGTGGCCGACCCAATGGTCCGACGTCAGCGCAAGCAGATCGTCCAGAATTGTCCGGCAATCCCAAAACTTCCCGGCGTTGTAATTTCGCACCGCGGCATCGAAAAGCGCGGTCGACGAAGTCGGACTGAGTGGTGGCTTAGTTGTAGCCACCGATCCAGAAAAATCGCGCGGAACGATAGGCGAAGGACCGTTCTGCGCGGTCCCAGGCGCGGCAGCGGCAGACAACAAAACCAAGATTGATAAGAATCGTGGGTTAGGGCGAAACTTCATAAAATCAATTCACTAGAATTGCGGAAGAAAAACCGGGTTCGACACCGGCACCTTTTGCCGTCAGCTAAATCGGCCGGTCTCCGTAAGGTCTTCGTAGATCATGCCGCGTCGGTCCTTCTTCGCTTTGGTCATGGCGGCGTAGCCGCCCTCTTCCGTCCGGCTGATCTTGTTTTGTGCGTACAGCCCTTCCAGCACGAATTCACAGGCAGAGACCACCTGGGCCGTGTCGGTACGACTCCACTCGAACGGTATTTGCGCGGTCGCGATCAACTCCGGCACGGCGTCGAGTAATCCGATGCACTCCTCGGCCGAGGCGGTGTCCGCCAAACGGAGGTTGTAGCCTTGTTCGAACCATTCCACCGTCGGGCCGAAATCGATACCGACAAAATAGCCTTCGAAGATCTCGCCCGCCGCGCGTTTGATCAGATCCATCGCAATACGCCGGGCGCCGATCTGTTCGCCTTCGTATTCCAATTCGATCTTGCCGGTGATGGACGGCAACGCGGCGTAAACGTCGGAAATGCGGGGAACGATCAATTCTTCGCCGGTCAACAGCGACCGGCGTTCGGCATTGGACACGACCGATTCCAACACGGTGATCGGCAGACGTTGCGAAACGCCGGAGCGCTTATCGATACGCTGATCGTCGCGCGCCTCGAACGCGATCTGTTCGATCAAGTCGCGCAGAAACTCCGGAACGACGATCGAACCTTCGCCGTTGCGTACGGTCCACGCTTCTTGCTGTGTAATACCGACACCGAGTTGAAGCTCCGCCGGATAATGCGTGGCGATCTCGGCGCCGATGCGGTCCTTCAAAGGGGTGATGATCTTCCCGCGCGCGGTGTAATCTTCCGGGTTGGCGCTGAAAACCAGGACCACATCCAGCGGCAGGCGCACCGGATAGCCTTTGATCTGGACGTCGCCCTCCTGCATGATATTGAACAAACCGACTTGGATCTTGCCGGCCAGATCGGGCAACTCGTTGATGGCAAAGATCCCGCGGTTGGCACGGGGCAACAACCCATAATGGATCGTCAGCTGATCGCTTAGATCGAGCCCACCTTTGGCGGCCTTGATCGGATCGACGTCGCCGATGACATCGGCCATGGTCACATCCGGCGTAGCCAGCTTTTCCACCAACCGGCGGTCGCGGTCGATCCATTCGATCGGAGTGCTGTCGCCATGAAGCGCGACTTGTTGCCGCCCGTAGGCGCTGATCGGTGCAAAGGGGTCGTCGTTGACCTCCGACCCCGCGATGACCGGAATATGTTCGTCAAGCAGCGCGGTCAATTGCCGGATCAACCGGCTTTTCGCCTGGCCGCGCAAGCCGAGGAGAATAAAGTTATGCCGCGAGAGGATCGCATTAACGACCTGCGGAACGACCGTTTCCTCGTACCCCAAAATGCCGGGAAAAAGTGGTTCGGAGGCGGTCAGTTTGCGCACCAAATTGGCGCGCATCTCATCCTTGACCGAACGGTTGGCGTACCCGCTGGCCCGTAATTCACCGATTGTGGTGGCTTGTTTCATGAATTCCGTAAAACCTAAACTCGACTTCGATCGCGATCAATTGTAGTAATGATTTTGACACGCTTTGGCCGCTTGGCAAATGGCGTGCGATGCGGATAGTCTTACCTGTTCGACTTAGGCCGTTATTGTTTCCAGCGAAGGAGCCTCTTCCGTGGCCATTGTTCATCCTTTTCGTGCCGTTCGACCCCGCGCCGAGGTGGCCGCGCAGGTCGCCAGCGTTCCCTATGACGTAGTTAATTCGGAGGAGGCGGCGAGATTGGCTGAGGGCAATCCTTTATCGTTCCTTCACGTTTCGCGGCCGGAGATCGATCTGCCTGCAGGCACCGACCTTTATTCTGACGAGGTCTATGCCAAGGCGGCCGAGAACTACCAGCAGTTAAAGTCCGACGGCACGTTGGAGACCGAAGCCGAGCCGAGCCTTTACCTCTACCGGTTGATCATGGATGATCGTGAACAGATCGGTTTGGTGGCGGCGTGCGCCGTGGACGATTACGACAACGACGTCATAAAGAAGCACGAGAAGACCCGGCGCGATAAAGAGGACGATCGAACGCGGCACATACTGACGCTCCGTTCGCAAACCGGTCCGGTGTTTCTGACTTATCGCAACTCGCCGGACATCGATTCCATGGTCTTAGAGGCGACCGCGCCCGCACCGCTCTATGACTTCACGGCGTCGGATGGGGTACAACACACGATCTGGCATGTTAGCGATCCGGTTCGTTACGTCAACGCGTTCCACGATATCCCGGCCCTCTACATCGCCGACGGACATCACCGTGCCGCCAGCGCGAGCCGCGCGCGCGCGACCTTGCGCGACCAGAACCCGGAACATACCGGAGACGAAGAATACAACTTCTTCTTAACCGTCATTTTCCCGGACGATCAGTTGCACATTCTGCCGTATAACCGCGTAGTGAAAGATCTGCACGGACGCTCCAACGACGAGTTTTTGGAGGAGGTAGTGAAGCGGTTTCGGGTGGTCGGCGATGCCGTACCGTCTCCTTCCGAGGCAGGGCATTGGAGTATGTATTTGGGCGGTCGCTGGTACGGACTACGATTGCCGGATAACTTTGAACGCCCGGCCGATCCGGTTGCCGGGTTGGACGTCAGCCTGTTACAAGATCACTTGCTCGAACCAGTATTGAATATTCAGGATGTGCGCACCGACAAACGCATTGATTTTGTTGGCGGCATCCGTGGTACGAGTGAGTTGGAGCGGTTGGTCGATTCCGGAAAGGCGGCCGTGGCCTTTTCGCTTTATCCGACGACCATCCACGATCTGATCTCCGTTTCGGATGCGGGCAGCATCATGCCGCCGAAATCGACTTGGTTCGAACCCAAATTGCGCGATGCGCTGATCATTCACGAGATCTAACATGTCGTCACCGATAATTGAAACCGAACGTACTATCTCGCGTCCGTTCACTATGGACGATCTGGATGAATTGGCCGCGATGCGTGCCGACCCGGACGTAGCGCGGTATTTAGGAGACGGAGATCCGCATCCGCGCGAAAAGGTCGAAACCCGCCTTAAGTTTTACCTTCAGTGTTACGAAACGCATGGGTTCGGCTCGAGCGCTACCATGCTTAAAGGCGACCCCGCCCTGGTCGGGGCGTGCGGGTTACAACCGCTGGAAGACAGCGGCGAGATCGAGATCGGTTACAGCTTTATCAAACCGCTTTGGGGTCAAGGCTTTGCTACGGAAGTCGCCGAAGGCTGGTTCCGCTACGGCTTTCTTGAACGGGAGTTGACGCGGATCGTGGCGGTTTGCAACCCCGAAAATGTCGGGTCCTATCGGGTCATGGAAAAACTGGGGATGACTCATGGCGGCATGCGCCGCCATTACGAAATGGACCTAACCTATTACGCGATCACGCGCGAGGAGTTTTTACGTTCGCGAGGGATCTCCTGATCGTCGATCGAGGGTCATTGTGAAAGTACTAGTTGCGGATAAATTCGAACAATCGGGGCAAGAAGGATTGAAGGCGATCGGTTGTGAAGTGCTTTACCATCCGGACGTCAAAGACGATTCCTTGACGGCCGCGATCGCTGAAACCCAGCCGGATGTTTTGGTCGTTCGGTCGACGAAAGTGACCGAAGTGATGCTGGCGGCGGGACCGTTGAAGTTGGTCGTACGCGCGGGCGCCGGTTACAACACGATCGATGTGGCCGCGGCGTCGAAGCGCGGCATCTATATTTCGAACTGCCCGGGCAAGAACTCGATCGCGGTCGCGGAACTGGCGTTTGCCTTGATCGCGGCGCAGGACCGGCGCATTGCCGACAATGTCATTCAATTGCGCGCCGGTCAATGGAATAAGAAAGAGTTCTCGAAAGCGAGCGGCCTTTACGGACGCACGCTAGGGCTGATCGGGGTGGGTCAAATCGGTCAGGAGATGATCCCGCGGGCGCGCGGATTCGGCATGCCGGTGATTGCTTGGAGCCGCAGCCTGACTCCGGCCCGCGCGGCAGCGTTGGGGATCGGATTCCGTTCGAATCTTCTGGACGTAGCCCGCGAGGCCGATGTGATCAGCGTCCATCTGGCGCTCAAGGACGATACGCGCGGGCTGATCCACGGCGAAGTCTTCGGGGCGATGAAGGATGGGGCGATTTTCGTCAACACTTCGCGTGGCGAAGTGGTGGACCAAGCGTCATTGATCGCGGCGATGAAAGGAAAGGGAATTCGGGCAGGGTTGGATGTGTTCGCCAACGAACCGACGTCGGCCGTGGCCGAGTTTACCGACGAGATCCGTAACGAAGCAAATTTGTACGGCACCCACCATATCGGGGCGTCAACCGATCAAGCACAGGAGGCCATCGCCACCGAAACCGTTCGAATCATCCGATCGTTCAAGGAAACCGGTCAGGTGCCCAACGTGGTGAATTTGTCCAAACGTACGCCTGCCACGCACACGTTGGTGGTGCGCCACCGCGACCGGCCCGGTGTGCTTGCTTCGGTGCTCGACGCGATCCGGGCGGCCGAGATCAACGTGCAGGAGATGGAGAACATCATCTTCGAAGGGTCCGAAGCGGCCGTAGCGCGGATCAATCTCGAAGCGGCCCCGACGGCCGAAACCTTACAGCGGATGAAGTCCGAGAATACCGATATACTCGAGCTTAGTTTGATTCGTTTGTGATAAGGAACTCGCGTTCGTAGTTCGGCCTTTAGGCGGTTCTTCTTCTCTCAAGCACTATGTTGTTGGAACGGGAAGAACCGCCTAAAGGCCGAACTACAAACGTTAGAATTTTATAAACACAACCCTAATTACCGGCGCGTGTAGCGGCATCGGCGAGCGCTTTGCGCGAAAATCAGGATGCGGAATACGTTCGTTGAAGTCTTAAACGCTGGTACAATCACCTACGGGCAAATTATGCAATCGAGAGAAATAGTAATCAGGGTTCCGGGGACGATTTTATTGGCCGAGAAAACCGATGAAGTCTCTTTCGGCCGTGAGCTGAGCATGTTGGCAGCGGTAAAACTTTACGAGCTTGGACGGCTTTCGTCGGGACGGGCCGCGGAACTTGCCGGTGTGCCGCGAGTCGTCTTCTTACACTCGCTGTCGCGATATAAGGTTTTTCCGCTGGCGGCCGAACTTAGCGAGTTGGAAGAGCAAGATGCGCGAATCAATTAGTAATACCCTCCGCTGATATTGCTCCATGCCTATGAACACAACCCTAATAACCGGCGCGTCGAGCGGTATCGGCGAGGTCTTTGCTCGGAAGTTGGCCTCGCAAGGACATAACCTCTTGCTCGTTGCCCGCTCGGAGCAGAAGTTGGCCGACCTCTGCAATGAATTAGGGCGAGCACATGGCAAACGGTGCGACTTTATGGCGCTGGACCTGACCGAGCCGGACGCCCCGGCGAAACTTTTCGCCGAATCGGAGAAGCGCGAACTCGAGATCGATTTTCTGATCAACAATGCGGGGTACGGTTCCCTGGGCGATTTCACCGAACGCGATCTCGACACCGAACTGCGGATGATCGATCTGAATGTGAAATCGTTGGTGGCGTTAACTTACCTTTACCTGAAACCGATGCGCGCGCGCGGTACCGGTTCGATCATCAATGTGGCCTCGACCGCCGGATTCCAAGCCGTGCCCTATATGGCGACCTACGCCGCCACCAAGGCGTTCGTCTTGTCGTTCTCCGATGCGCTGTGGGAAGAGAACCGCGCGCATGGCATCAAGATCATGGCGCTCTGTCCGGGAGTGACCGACACTAATTTCTTCTCGGCTTCGGAGATGGAACACCCGCCGATGCGCATCTCCCAGACTCCGGAAGCGGTCGTGGATGTCGCCCTGAAAGGATTGGCTAAGGGCAAAGGTCACATCGTCTCAGGTTGGCCGAATTACCTCATGATCGAGGCTGAACGCTTGGTTCCACGCTCTCTCACTGCGCGCGTCGCGGGAAAAGCGCTGCGCCCCAAAGCGGAGAATAAATAGCGCATTCTTGCCGGCGCTGCTCGTCCTTAATCGCGTATTAACGGTGAGAAAAATTTTACTGGTAATACGAACTGGCGGCCGAGTATAATCTCCGACCCAGCGTCGGCATTTATCCCGGCCAAACTGAACCGGTCGAAGTGGGCTGCCTCAACGCAAATGGTCGATTCTTCGCCACAATCGTACGACGCATCAATACGGTGGGCGACACCCGCTCCGCTTTTAACCCGCCGATCGAACCATCCACACGGCGAGTTTCGCCTGCCGTATTTTCGAGCGAAACGGCACTGTCGGGAAGCAGAATCGCGTTTTCGCTCAGGAATTCGCAACCCCAACTGTACTGGTTTGATGCATATGGGGTAAAAAAAACAAAATCGCACGGAGCGCAAAGCGCTGTGCGCCAGGGATAATGGCAAATGAAATCCGTGAAAAACAAAGGACCCGCAGCGCTGACATCGATTAGAACGAACCACCCGAAACCGTGAGCAGTAAGCAGTGAGCCGTGAGCAGCCGGAAGGATTTAGACGAGCAGTTTTGGGGGAGCGTTTTTACGCAGTATGTCAGTCAAAATGACAGCGCCAATTGCGTTTTTGTTAAGGAATTGACGAATGAAAATGAATGGTTTCAATACAGTGGGGTTAAAAAAAACAAAAAACGAAAAGTCCGGCAAGCCGCCGCTCAAGGCCCCGGATTTCGCGGTAACCTTTAATCGCACCCACGCGGTTTGGTTCTGGGCCTTCCCGTTTTACAATGGGCAAAATCAGATAATCATCGCCGAGGAGTCTATTAATGACTGAATCAGCCAGCAAACCGTCATCGGAACGGATCTTCAATTTCAGCGCCGGCCCGGCCGTCTTGCCGGAATCAGTTTTACTTGAAGCCCAGCGGGACATGTTCTGTTACCCCGGCGCGGGCATGTCGGTTATGGAAATGAGCCACCGCGGCAAAGCGTTCGACGCGATCCATAAGAGCGCCGAGGCGGGGTTGCGAGAGGTGATGGGGATCCCGGAAAACTACCGTGTGTTGTTCCTCCAAGGCGGCGCATCGATGCAGTTTTCGATGATACCGATGAACTTTCTCCCCGCGGGTGGTTCGGCCGATTACATCGTCACCGGCAGTTGGGGTAAGAAAGCGGTCAAGGAAGCCAAACGTTGCGGCGCGGTGAACATCGCGGCGACGACGGCCGATTCGGGATTCAGCTATGCCCCGGTGCAAGAAGATCTGAAACTCGATTCGAACGCGGCCTATGTTCACTACACCGACAACGAAACGATCGAAGGCGTCGAGTTCAACTACATTCCGGAAACGGGCAACGTGCCTTTGATCAACGACTGTTCGTCGAATATCTGCTCGAAGCCGATCGACGTTAACAAGTTCGCGCTGATCTACGGCGGGGCGCAGAAGAACATGGGACCGAGCGGCGTGACCATCGTGATCCTCCGCGATGACCTACTCCAGCGCCGGGCCGAAAATCTGCATACCATGTTGGATTATCAGGTACAGGTCGATAACGATTCGCTCTATAACACTCCCAACACCTGGGGTATCTACATCATCGATCTGATCTGCAAGTGGCTGAAGGAAAAAGGCGGGTTGGCCGGGATGCAGGTCGAGAATTCTGCGAAAGCCAAGCTCCTTTACGACGCCATCGACGCCACCGATTTCTATCGCGGGCACGCGGCGGTGGAATCGCGTTCGCTGATGAACATTACCTTCCGCTTGCCGTCGGAAGAGCTAGAGAAGAAGTTCGCTTCCGAAGCCACCGCGCACGGCCTCGACGGATTGAAAGGTCATCGTTCGGTCGGCGGCATCCGCGCCTCGGTCTACAATGCATTTCCGAAGGCCGGCGTCGAGGCCTTGGTTTCGTTCATGAAAGAATTCGAGAAAACGAACGGATAACCGTTCCTCGGTGGTAGGCGCCATCGCGCGCTTCAGGAAGAACAATACAAAAGATGAAATTACGATCGCTACTCGCCCCCGTTGTCCTAGGTTTGCTCGTCGCCGGCATTCTTTTAGCATCTGAACCCGCATGGCGCGTCGTTTCGGCGCAACCGCAGGGCCAGACGGCGGACGACCCGGTACAGATCGAGCAAGAAAAACACCTGCGCAACGTAAAACAACTGACCTTTGGCGGTGAGAATGCCGAAGCGTATTTCTCCAGCGATGGGCAGAAGTTGATCTTTCAATCTAAGCGGGAGACGCGCGAATGCGACCAGATCTATACAATGAACGTCGACGGTTCGGATCAAAAAATGGTCTCGACGGGTATGGGCCGCACGACGTGTTCTTACTTCTTTCCCAACAATAAACGGATCTTGTACGCCTCGACGCATCTTGGCGATAAGCACTGCCCACCCCCCGTAGATTATTCGAAGGGGTATGCTTGGGCGGTCTATCCGGCCTACGATATCTTCTCCGCCAAACCGGACGGGTCGGATCTTAAACGTCTAACCAAGACCGCTGGGTACGACGCGGAAGCGACCATGTCGACGGACGGAAAGAAGATCGTCTTTACCTCGATGCGCGACGGCGACCTAGACATCTACACCATGGATGCTGACGGGAAGAACGTAAAGCGGCTGACGAATGAACTTGGCTATGACGGCGGGCCATGGTTTTCCGCCGATGGTAAGCAGATCGTCTATCGGGCGTCCCATCCGAAAACCGACGCAGAGATTCAAAAGTATAAGGAAAAGTTGGCGGAGAATTTGATTGTCCCCACGGTGTTCGAGTTGTGGGTAATGAATGCCGACGGGTCAAACAAGCGTCAGGTAACTAAGATGGGCGTGGCCAGCTTCGCGCCGTACTTCTTCCCCGACGGCAAACGAATTCTTTTCGCTTCGAACGTCAACGACGCACGCGGCCGAAATTTTGATATCTACGCGATCAACGTAGACGGGACCGGCTTGGAGCGGATCACGTTTTACGATTCGTTCGACGGTTTCCCGATGTTCACTCCGGACGGTAAAAAATTGGTATTCGCCTCGAACCGGAACGCCGCGAAACGCGGCGACACTAATGTCTTTATCGCGGATTGGGTGGATTAATGCCGAATATGCGCCACAAACTGATCGCACTCCTATTGGTTGCCGCTTTGAGTTTTTCGGCGGTAGCGCAACAGGCGGGACGCGCCCCATCCGATGCGCCCAAAGTAGATCGCCTAAGGGAGATGGTGACCTTTCTCGCGTCAGACAAATTGGACGGACGACGAACGGGCACCGAGGGGGCGAACGCCGCGGCCAAGTTCATCGCCAGCGAGATGAAAAGGATCGGATTGAAGTCACCTGTTTTCCCGGTCCCGGTGGCAGCCGCGCCCGGCACGTCTCCGCAAATAAGCGGATTGATGTCGCAGATGCCGCAATTCATGTTTGAACGAAAGGATTACGCGCAATATTTTCCATATGTCGCGGGCATTGAACTCGGCAAAGCCAATGCAATTTCCTTCACGGCGGCGGGCGGTACGGCCCGGCCGGCGAAAGTCGGGAGCGATTGGCAACCGTTGGGCTTCTCATCAAACGCCGAGATAAAAAATGCTCCGTTGGCGTTTGTTGGATATGGACTGACAGTTCCGGAATTGAATCATGACGACTACCACGGTCAGAAATTGAACGGAGCCGTCGCGGTGGTACTTTCGGGAACTCCCGACGGGGAGAATCCACACGGGAAGTTCGCGAGTTACGGCGATATTCGGTGGAAAGCGATCGCGGCTAAGGACCACGGCGCGAAAGCACTTTTGATCCTCGCGACCGAGAAAAACTTTAACGATGATCGGTTGAGCGTTATCCGTTACGACAATTTGTACGGCGAGGCGGGACTTCCGGTCGTCGCCATCTCGCAGCAATTCGCAGCGGCCCTCTATCATCCGGCCCCTCCCGGTGGCGGAGTCAGCGCTGGAATTGCGGACATTGCGGTCCAATTAGTGGCGGCGCCGCGCGTGGACGAGAATCAACCATTCTTTATCCCTGACGTGCGGCTTTCGCTTACGACCGACCTGGTTCGCAAGAACGTCCCCGCCGTGAATATCGTCGGCGTATTACCTGGTAACGATCCGCAACTAAAGAAAGAAGTGATCGTGATCGGCGCGCATTACGATCATTTGGGCCGCGGCGGCGAAGGAAGTCTTGCTCCCCGTCCCGGCGATATTCATCACGGCGCCGACGACAATGCCTCGGGCGTTGCGGGTTTGTTAGAACTTGCGCGCATCTTCGCGGCGCATAAGAAAGAGACCAAACGGACGCTGGTCTTTATCGCGTTCAGCGGTGAAGAAGAAGGTCTGATCGGATCGAACTATTACGTCAACCACCCCCTTTATCCGTTGGGCGACACCATTGCCATGGTCAACCTAGACATGATCGGCCGGTTAAAGGATGGCAAATTAACGATTGGCGGTGTCGGAACCGCGAGCGATTTTCGTTCCTTGGCGACCTCGACCAACATCGTCAAGGAATTGGTCCGAAAGGGGACAGGCGGCAGTCAGGACGAATACATGGCGCACGATATGTTCAATTTGTCGTTAAACGACGACGGGTTTGGGCCGAGCGACCATTCATCGTTTTACGGCAAGAAAGTGCCCGTACTATTTCTGTTTACCGGCTCGCACGAGGATTACCACAAACCGTCGGATACGGCTGATCGGATCAACTACGAAGGCCAAGCGAATATCGTGGGTTTCGTTCGCGATGTAGTCCGTAGCATCGACCGCGATCCCGCCCGGCCTACGTACACGGTCGCCAAATCGGCCACGACCGGTGGAGGCGCGGGGTTCAAGGTTTACCTGGGTACGATCCCGAATTATGCCGATTCGACGGACGGTTTACTCTTAGACGGAGTAAGGGATGATTCACCGGCTGCGAAAGCAGGATTGTTGGCCGGCGACAAGGTTATCAAGATCGGCAACCGCGAGATAAAAAATGTCTACGATTACACCTACGCTCTCGGAGAAATGAAAGCCGGTGAGACGTATGATGTTGTGGTGTTACGCAATGGCCAGCCGCTAACGCTGAAGCTCGTCCCGGCCGCTAGGAAATGAAAAAATAAGCGGCGACCAAGTCCTAATAAAACGCCGGACTGATTTCGAAGTAAAATCAGTCCGGCTTCTGGTTGAATATTTCAAAAAAAATTACCAACGCGGCTCGCGGTCGTTGCGTCCGCCACCGCCCCCACGTCCGCCGCGACTGTCGCGGCCACCACCACCGCCGCGTCCGCCGCCGCCTCCGCGACCGCCACCGAAGCCTCCGCCACCGCCGCCAAAGCCCCGGTCGGTTTTCGGTCGCGCCTCATTAACGGTCATTTCCCGGCCACCAAACTCTTTTCCATGAAATTGTTCGATCGCCGCCGTTGCTCCTTCCGGTGTCACCATTTCCACGAAACCGAATCCCCGGGAACGGCCCGTTTCACGATCTTCGATCACGACCGCCGATTCGACTTCGCCGGCTTGGGCAAAAAGTTCCTGCAACTCTTCGCTCGTCGTGCGGAAGGAGAGATTTCCCACAAACAGTTTTGTCGCCATTTTGTATCGGTCCTCACGGCAAAAGAAGCTCGAGCGGGATATAACGCGGGAGATTTCAGAGGGGGAGTTCCCTTGATCCCTAGCAGTGCGACGCGCCCGATCCTGGCGGCTCTCGATCAGAGCCCGCTTCCAAATGATTTACCACCAACCTCACTCTCTCTTCAGCCGATCGTCGTCGCTCTGCGCTACGGACAGGCGTGTCTACGGAAAACACGCGAGAGCAGGAACCCTAACGCGGAGTAGTATGCCGCCAACCCTGAATTTGCGCAAGGTTTTTCCTCATTAGCGGGTTATCTCAAAGTTACTGTCGGGCGCATAATCTTCAGGTAGACCGAAAGCTTGGTCGTCCCGGGCCGCCCGCTTCAATGGCTGCCAGTGCAAGATCGAAATTCGCAGGTTAAGTCTGCTAGAATGAATGCCTCAAACCTCGATCGTACGCGGCAAACGTCTGATACAAATGGAAGCTTTAGGCGAAACCATTTCGCGGTATAGCATTCTCCGGGAGATCGGGTCCGGAGGCATGGGCGTAGTCTATGCTGCCTTCGATCCGAAGCTCGGCCGGAACGTCGCCATTAAACTCCTCAATCCTACGAGTGACGACCCCATGTATCGAATGCGCTTCGAACGCGAAGCAAAAGCGATCGCGAAGCTCAAGCACCCTAATATCGCGACGCTATTTGATTTTGGCGAGACCGCCGACGGACGCCCTTATCTCGTCATGGAATTAGTTGAAGGTCGTACGCTCACCGAGATTCTCCTCGCGAGCGAGTTAACCATCGCCAAGGCGATCGACGTCATAGTCGAAGTTGCGGAAGCACTCGCCGCCGCACATCAGCAGGGAATGATCCACCGTGACATCAAACCCTCGAACATCATGATCAGCGACGCCGGGCAGGTAAAGGTACTTGATTTCGGTCTGGCCAAGCAGGTGGGAGATCAAGCCGATGCCAGCTCCAGTAACGGAGGCGGCGAACTCGCCGGTTCAAAAACCCAGACGGGAATCGTCGTCGGAACACCGCTCTATCTTTCGCCCGAGCAAGCTAAGGGTCACAAGATCGACCAACGGAGCGACCTCTTCTCACTCGGTTCGGTGCTATACGAGGCCTTGACGGGGCGCACCGCCTTTAGCGGCCAGAGTAGCCTAGAGATCGGCGCGCAGGTCATCCACGTCGATCCGATCGTACCCTCGGCCGTCAATCCGCGCGTGACGTCGGAACTTGATGGGATAACCATGAAGGCGTTAGCCAAGGATCCAGCGCTTCGATATCGATCGGCGAAAGCTTTAGCGCAAGCCCTACGGGAAGCCCGCACCGGTTTTGATGCCGATGGCGTACCGGTGGCGCGTCAATCCGCGCCTTCGGCCGGACGAACGTTGCGGACCAAGTTCTTTGAACGGACGCAGATGATCAGCCGCAAACGGGTTCCCGTCGGCGCGATCGTGATCGGGGTACTCGTTCTCATCGGAGGGGCGTTCGTATTGCAGCGTATGCTTCGCAAAGGCCCATACGTCCCCGCTCCGAAAGCGCGTGAGTTCGTCGAGCGGGGTACAGTATTGTTGCGCAACGGCGAGAGCCATCGCGCGGGCGCGCTTTTTCAAGAGGCGGTGAATCTGGATCCGAAGTACCCGTTGGCTCACGCCAAATTGGCCGAGGCATCGGTAGATCTGGATGCGGTCAATATCGCGACGAAGGAACTGCTCCTAGCCAATAGCCTCGCTCAGGACTCCGGCTTCCTCACACCGTCGGAAGGCCTCTACTTTAAAGCGCTCACGGCGTCGATCACGAACAATAATTTCGGCGACGCGGTAAAAAGCTACCAGGAGATCGTCCAACAGACCCCGAACGATGCCAAGTCGTACTTGGATCTCGGACGGGCACTAGAAAAGGCCAACCAGAATGGGGCCGCGGTTATGGCCTACCGGCAGGCGATCGAACGCGATCCGGCTTACCCGACTCCCTATGTGCGCCTAGCCGTTCTCTATACCCGTCGTCATGAATTCGGCAGCGCCGATGATGCGCTGCAGCGCGCCGCTACTTTGTTTCAAAACCTCCCGGATAGCCAAGAAGGATTGGCCCAAGTTGCTGAGAAACGCGGGTTGATGTTCCGCGAACGGGGTAAACGAGATGACGCCCAAAAAAGTTTTCAGGAGGCGCTCGATGCTGCGCGTGCCACGGGTAATACCTCGCTTGAGGTGAACGCGCTGTTAGGTTTAAGCAGCATCGACATTTCGCGAGGCCGCGTTGATGAAGCTCGGAGCAGCGCCCAGCAAGCGTCGGATCTGGCCACGCAGCACGAATTGAAACCGCTGATGGTGACCGCGCTGATCGGGTTGTCGCGCACCCAAATGGACCGGGAACGCGTAGCCCAAGCCGAGATTTACCTTCAGCAAGCGCGCACCGTCGCGGAAACTTACGACCTGCAATCGGGCGCGCAATACGTGGCGATCAATTTGGCGGTCGTTCGGTTGTTGCAAACCCGGCCGCAAGAAGCGCTTGACCTCGCACTGAAGGCGAAGGAGTTTTTCGTCATCAAAAATTTCCGTTCCTCCGTTGCTTCGACTTTGGTAACCATCCTCCGCGCACAGCGGCAACTTGGGTTGTACGAAGCCGCCTTGGCCAGCGCGAATGAACGGTTGCAGATCGCGAAGGAGGCGGAGAATCCTTACGAGATCGGCTACACCCACGGCGAGATCGGCAGCGTATTGGTTGCGCTGGAACGATTTCCCGAAGCCCTGGCGGCGTACGACGAGTTCTATCAGATCGCCAAGAATGGCGGCTTCGAAGAGAACGCCGGTTGGGCGCAAAGCAACCGCGGCGAGATCCTTTGGCGATTAGGAAGACCCGCCGACGCCGATGCGGCCTTCGCCGAATCGGAACGCATCGCCAATACGTTCGGTGACGCCGCTTCCACCTTGGTCGCCGAAAATCGCCGGGCTCGAGCGGAAATGGCCTTGAGCCAAAAGCGGTGGGCCGAAGCCAAAAATCTCGTGGCGCCGATCTTGGCGAAGGCAAAACCGAAAGCGGACGAGCTCTATATTCGATCGCAGATCGTTTCCTGTATCGCCGACGCTAAGGCCGGCTCCCCGGCCGCCGCGATCTCCGTCTGTCAGCAGGCGGCCGATAGCGCTAAGGCAACCAATAACCTAGCCCTGAACCTTTCCGCGCGGCTAGCCCTTGCACAGTCGCTCTACCTTGGTGGTAAGATGCCGGACGCGGCAAACTTAGCGCAGAACGTAGCGACGGATGCGGCAAGCTGTAAATGCTACGAAACCGAATGGCGCGCTTGGTGGTTGGCCGCGAACGCGAATCGCAAAGCGGGCGATCCCGCGAAGGCCGATTCACAGCAAGCCCAAAGCAACGCCGCGTTAAACCAGCTTGAAGCCCGGTGGGGCGACGTGGTAATTGCGGAGTACCGGTCCCGACCCGATATTTCCGCCCTCAACTAACTCCCTGAGCGGCGCGATTACGGCCGCTTGCAACTCTGTTTGCTCACCAAAGGAGAAACTTCGTGAAACCAGAAAAATTTCGCTACCTAAAATTCCCTCCCGACGGCGACCCGACCGATCCGCCGCCACCTCCGCCGCCTCCATCAAGTGATCCGCCCGGGGGTGGTTCCGATCCCGGTGGCGGTGGCAACTTGGCGCCGCCGAGTGATCCGCCGGGCGGCGGTTCCGATCCCGGCGGCGGTAAAGGATAGTCATTCAAACGGCGCGCGTGGGGGCAACCTCACGCGCGTCTTCTTATTAACCTGCGATCACGACTTGCGGCGAGTGATCAAGCCGATGACCGCCACAAACAATGCCGAACCGATGATCGACCAGATGATTGGAAACCCGGTATTGCCGATCTTGACCGTCCACAGTTCCGGCAGGTTCGCCAACCGCGCCAACCATAATCCGATCAGCGCGCCAATGAACCCCAGCGCGATCGACACTAAACATCCGCCGCGGGAAAAACCGGTGATCGCGCGCCCGATCGCTCCGCACACGCCGGCGATCACTAACAATATCAATAGGTCGAACCAGTCCATCGCAAATCCCCCCGTCTAGTTGTTACCGCGCTGGCGCATGGCACATCTGCTCGCCGCTGCTCGCATGATGCTGAGCGCTCATGTCCGCACCGCAACTCCACGCCCCGCGCGAACCAAAATCGGTGCGGTCGGTGTAGGTGAAATCCCCCTGATTACTATTCGTATCCTTCACGTTGATCGAATCGCGGCCGATGCGCACGCGAAACACGGTGGTCTTCGCCTTGATCACATCCTCTAACCGCCAGGTCGTATTGTTGTGGACCACCACCGGCTTGGTCTTGTCCAAGCCCATTAAATAATCGGCGCGGAACTCGCCGACGCCGGGGATCTCCAAGTGGTTCTTCCGGTCGTCGTACTCCTGATTGATCCGTACGTAACGGACGTCCGGCGCGATTTCCAGCACATTGGGATCCTAAGCTTAGAATTCCACGTGGACAAGTTGTCGCG
>JADMIO010803653.1_pt1 | contig 46059 bp, 45 predicted proteins | sample 8958161 | NCBI WGS metagenome assembly JADMIO01 (sample SAMN16585339, study PRJNA669376) | soil metagenome | isolation source: Crop rotation soil | place: USA: Cullars Rotation, Alabama | collected 2011
TCAACTTCCAGTGGCTGGGCAACGTCTTCGCCCATCTGGTGCGGCTGCCGCTGGACTTCTTCGAAAAGCGACACATCGGCCACATCCTTGCCAGCTTCGGCTCGGTGGTGGCCATCCAGCGAACGCTGACCACCCAGTTCGCGCAGACGGTGGTCGACGGCCTGATGGCGCTGGGCACGCTGGCCATGATGCTGTTCTACAGCCCCTCCATCACGATCGTCTCGGTGGTGGCGATGCTGTTGTACGCCGCACTGCGCTGGGCCGTCTTCCGTGCGCTGCGAGAAGCCAGCTCCGAGCAGATCATCTTCGGTGCCCGACAGCAGACCCACATGATCGAGACGGTCAGCGGCATCCAGAGCGTGCGCCTGTTCGGCAAGGGGGACGTTCGTCGCGCCGGCTGGCTCAATATGCTGGCGGACCAGTTCAATGCGGACCTGCGCATCCAGCGCCTGACCTTGAGCCACGACACGGCGCGAAGCCTGCTCAACGGGCTGGAGCGGGTGATCGTGGTGTGGCTCGCGGCACGGCTGGTGCTCGCGCAGCAGTTCACGGCCGGGATGCTGTTCGCCTACATGGCCTACCAGTTGCAGTTCTCGACGCGGGTCTCGGCACTGGTCGACAAGCTGGCCGAACTGTCGATGCTCAAGCTGCACGGCGAGCGGGTGGCCGACATCGTGCTGCAGCAGACCGAGAGCGACGCGCAGCACCTGCCGGCAGAAGTTGATCTGGCGAAGTTGCCAATGTCGGTCGAGCTTCGCAACGTGAGCTTTCGCTACTCACCGACCGAACCTTTCGTGCTGCATGGCGTAGACCTGCGCATCGAGCCCGGGGAGTGCGTGGCGATCACCGGCCCGTCGGGCTGCGGCAAGACGACGCTGGTCAAGGTGATGCTGGGCTTGCTGCAGCCGACCGAGGGCGAGATCCTCGTCGGGGGCATGCGCCTGTCGCAGCTTGGTCTGGCGAACTACCGGCGCCTGATCGGCACGGTGATGCAGGAGGACCGCCTCTTCTCGGGCTCGATCGCCGACAACATCTGCTTCTTCGATCCGGATCCTGACATGGAGCGGGTCTCGCAGAGTGCGAGACAGGCCGGCGTCGAGAGCGAGATCGTCGAGATGCCGATGGGCTTTCACACGCTGACCGGTGAATCGGGCATCGGGCTGTCAGGCGGCCAGAAGCAGCGCATCCTGCTGGCCCGCGCGCTCTACCACCAGCCCCGCATGCTGGTGCTCGACGAAGCCACCAGCCACCTCGACCTGGGCAACGAACGCTCGGTCAATGCGACCGTGCAGGCCTTGGCGTTGACCCGCGTGATCGTGGCTCACCGGCCCGAGACGATTGCAATGGCCGAGCGGGTGGTGGTGCTGGAGGCCGGGCGCTTGCAACCGGGAGGCACGCCGCCGTTGCCTTCTTGATGCGCATCCAGCCAGCGCGGCAACGCGGCGAGCCGCGGACGGCCTGTCCAGGGTCAAGGCCGCCGGCCGAGGCCGGCAAGCCCGCCAGAGCCGCCGGACGCCAGGCGTTCCTCTTCAGGCGCCAGCTCGCGCATCTCGGCGAGCTTGTCGCCCAGGGTGGGCGAGACCATCGGGCCGCCTGTGACGTGGCGCGCTTCATTCGACGTCAAGTGCCGCAGCTCCTCCTTCGGCAAGGACGCGGGTGCAGGCTTCTTCCGGCCAAATGAAGTGAAAAGCACGATCTCTCTCCCGAGGTGTGGTGTCGAACGACGGCTGGACGCCGATGTCGCCCCGACCGATGGGCCGGTTGCGCATCGTCGAGCGCCCCAACGTTCGCCACCATCCCCCCTCGGAGGGACCGCGCGTGTCAGTTCAACGAATCGGGTAGCAGGTAGCGCGTGCTCGGCCCCTTGCCCGTCTGGACCAGCAGGCCGCGCTCGGCCAGCAGGCCGAGGTGCTTCGACGCGGTGGCCAGGCTGACGCCGCACACTTCGGCGTAGCCGCTCTTGTTGATCGCGCCAGCGGTCATCAGCCTTCCCAGCGCGGCGCTGCGCTGCGTCGGCTGCAGCAACTCGCCAGCCATCTGCTGCCAGCGGCTCTCCCATTGCTGTTCGCGCGTCAGCTCGCGCTGAAAGGTCTGGCGCAAGGCGTCGATCTCGGTGTTGAAGTCTTCCGACAGACCGTGTCGGGCGACCAGCGCCAAGGCGGCTTCGCGCTCTTTGGTGGCGATGGCCAGGTAGGCCCTGGCAATCGCCAGGTGCGCCCGCACCTGCTGCTCCGGTGGATGAGGCACGGCCAGCGCGGCGCGCAGGCGGTCGATCTCCGCCATCTCGTCGAAATGGGCCACGTACTCGCCGGGCAGGAGGCGGTCGGGGCTGCTGGCCGAACCCAGCACTTCAAGCTTCAGCGAGCGTGCCGATTCATTCAGCGCGCGAGCGTTGTCCTGGGCGCTGATCCGCGCTGCCGAGGCTGCGTGCCGGTCGCCTTGCACCTCGTCGGCCTGGTCGTGGCTCTTCTGGAACCGGTGGTAGTAGGCCTCGGCGAGGTTGTAGTGCGACATGCCGATGTGCGTGCGCAGGCCGGCGTCGTGCTCGATCTGGAGCGCTTGCTGGTACTCCTCGATCGCGCGGTCGATCTCTCCCCGGTAGAAGTGGGCGACGCCCAGATTGCCGTGCGCGCCGGCCAGCACCTCGGGCTCGACCACCAGCGCCTTCGCCGCTTCGATCACGCGGTGGCCGTACTCCAGCGCGCGTTCGAAGTCGCGGGCCTCGCCGTAGATCAGGCTCAGATTCCGGTAGGTGTTCAAGACGGCCCGCTGGTCGCCCAGGCGTTCGTAGACGATCAGCGCGCGGTGCTTGTGCTCGAGCGCGCGGCGCGTGTCGCCCACGCATCGCCAGTACTCTCCCCAGGTCTGCTCCAGCGGCGCCACCACATCGCCCGGCAGCGGGCGCTCTTCATCCATGCGCTGCACCTGATCGAGCAGCGATTTCGCACGAGCGTTGTTCTGGCGCAGATGCAGCCACGCGAGCCGGACGATGGAATCGGCATAGACATGAACGGCGCGCTGGCGATGATTGCCGTCGACATCGGCGATCGCCTTGCGCAATTGCTCGATGCCTTCTTCATAGCTGGCGAAGGCGCGGTCCCGGTCGCGCAATTCGTGAAAGCGTGCGATCGACGCATGGGCCACGCCGATGAGCAGGGCGCCGCCTTGCTCGCGCGCGCACCGCAGCGCCTTCATCAGCGACTCCTCCTCTCGCGCGCTGTCATGGCGGTAGCGCCAGAGCAGTGCCCAGCGAAGCGCCACCTCGAACCGCTGCTCGACTGTCAAGGCCGTGCCGCTTTCCAGTTCGTTCAACAGGCCGTCGACCTCGGTCGAGCCTGCCGATTCGGTGCCGTAGCGCTGCAGCGCATCGAGAAGGGCCGGCAAGTCTGCCGCCCGCCACAAGTGCCAGAGCGCGTCGTTGATCGCACCCGCCAGGATCGCGGCGTTGGCCTGCGACCGATGCCAGGTCGCCCAGCCGCCTTCGGGCACGGCACCGGCCGCGCAACAAGCCTGCACATGCCAGCGCAGGCTCAGACGCTGCGGGCCGGTCGGCGGTGTCGCGAAGACATCGGCGAGTTGGCGGCGCCCCTTGTCCAGGTAGCGGTACAGCGTGCTGTGACCCACCGACCACAGGCCACACAAATTCTCGACCGCGGCCTCGTCGACGCGCCGACGGTAGCGGGAAGGGAAGGCGGGGATGTTCAGCAGGCCGTGGTGGCAGGCGATCGCCAGCAGCGGGCGCCAACTGGTGCTGTGCAGCCAGGCGTGCTCGTCGATGCCTCCGAAACCCGACTGCCTGTCCGGGCGCAGTTGGGACAGCCCCCAGCTCAGCAGCATCAGCGCGGATTCGCTCGACCTGCGCGACGGCGGCAACGCGTCGCCGACCGTTCCCGTGACCGTGTCGAGCCAGCTCTGCTGCAGCGCCTGTCGCAGCCGGGGGTGCCGCGATGTCAGTTCACCGGCGCCGCCTCCGCGCCGGTGCGCGTTGAGGCCTGCCGTCAGCAGCGCTTCGACGGCTCGCCGCGATGGGTGAGGACGGGGAGACGGCATTCGCGAGCTTCAGGCGGACTTCAAGCTAGGGAGGCGATTCGCACGATGGACGAATCGTTCAACGATCGTCTACATCACGGCTGGCGCAAAGCGTGAGCCGTGCATGGGGATGGTACTGGCTGGCGCGTAACGTGCGCGCGTCCACACATGCGCCGATCCACGTGCGCAGCGCTTCACTTGTCAGCTCCATAGTGAGAGGAGACCCACCATGCCCTTGCCCCATCTTTCCGACACCGCGCTCAAGACCGAAGGGGTCGTGCTGGCTGTCTTCGCTCCCTTTGGCTCCGATGAAGTGCTCAGCAACTTCCCGGATGGCCAGACCACCTCGGTGCAGACCCATCCGCTGGTCGAGGCGCTGAAGGGCGTCGCGCGCGCCGGCACCCATGTGGTGGCACTGGTGGACCGCACCGAAGACAACACCTGGGTCATCGAGATCCCCGCGGGCGCCCCGGAGTCGATGCAACTCGTGTCGCGCTGGAAGCAGGACATGTCGTCCGAGCGGACGCTCGCTGGTCTGCTGGTCCACGCACACGAGCGCTTCCCCCGCGCGGCGCTGGTCCTGTCGCTCGAAGGCCACGGCGCCGGCTACCTGCCGGATGTCGATCGACGCTCGCTGACCTGGGTGCGTGTCACCGAAGGCGGCAAGTTCGAGTGGCATTTCTCCAGCAAGGACTGCGCTCCCGTCGATCCCGAAGGCAGCCCGGTGCTGCCGGGCGGCTACCCGGGATTGCCCGGCGGCTACCCCGGGTTGCCGGTGAACCGCAGCTACATGTCCACCTTCCAGTTGGGGCAGGCCCTGTCCTTGGCGATGAAGCTGGGTGCGCCCCGTCCGGCGGTGATCCATTTCAACAACTGCTTCAACATGTCGGTCGAGGTGCTGCACACGGTGTCGCCGTACGCGGACTACGCGGCCGGCTACTGCAACTACAACTTCTTCACCTCGGGCGCCTCGTACCCCAACGTGTTCAGCCGCCTGCAGTCGGCCGGCAGCGCCACTGCCGAGCAACTGGCCGGCTGGTTCGCCGAAGAAAACCACAACGCGCTGCTGGCACGTCCGCGCCACCCGACCGTGGGCGGCGTCGTGGCCCTGACGCGCATGGAAGGCATCGCCGACGGCGTCGACCGCCTGTCCGATGCCCTGCTGAAGGCCCTGCAGAGTGCCACGCCGGCAGACCGGCCGAAGGTCGTCGCGATGATCCGCCAGGCCATCCTCGATGCCCAGCAGTACGACTCGGAACCCGGCTGGGACCTGGAGGCGCCGGACCAACTCACCGACCTGTGCAGTTTCGCGGCCACCTTGCAGAAGCAGGCCGTCGGCTTCCAGGCGATCCAGAGCGAGGCCGCGACGCTGGTCAAGCTGCTGAGCGGCATCAAGGTCTATGGCGACAACGACGTGCCCTGGGTGGACGAGAGCGACAAGATCCGCTGGGACTTCCGCGCCGACACCCTGGCGATGAATATCTTCCTGCCCGACCCATTGCGCGACGGCATCTGGGACTGGCGGTCGACCTACTACGTCGAAGTCAATCCGAACCAGTCGGATCCGCCGCTGCAGCGCGGGGTCATCGACTTCCTGAAGAACACCACCTGGGTGGACTTCCTCGTCGAGTACCACCGCGAAGTGCCGTTCCGGTCGTTCCACCTGGGCTCGATCCCGGCACTGCCAGGCTTCAACCCGCGCGCGGAGCCGGTCGACGACCGTGGCGGCGACACCTGCGGCACGCCGCGCAAACCCTGGCCGCTGGGCCAGATCGCGCGCCGCCTGTTGGCCCTGATCGCCCGTCACGGAGATCGAACCTAGTTCCAACTTAGGGGGGTGGGCATCCCGCATGTCCGGATGAATCGTCTGCGATTCGTCTCACATAGCGGGCTCATCGGCGTGCGGCGTGCGTCGAAACGGGAAACGTAACGCGGTGCAATGCAACCCGTGCCGGAAACGACAAAGCCCGGCGCCCCCCAAAGCCAGGCGCCGGCACCGGCGCCCCGAACAGCACAGCACACAGGACTAGAAGGAGTTCCGCATGAATACGCTCGAAGACATGCTGCTGGCCGAACAAGCCCGTTGCCGCCAGCTGGCCCGTGAATACACCGAACTGGGCACCGCCGCCGCCTTCGCCCGCGCTCTGATCGAAGACTGCCTGCGCGGCGCCGAAGATGCCCTGCAGAACAAACACCTGGTGGCCATGCAGCGCGCCCTCGAAAGGCTGCTGCGCTTCCAGACGCTGAATCACCTGGCGATCCAGGTCTCCCACGGCGTGACCACCTCGGTCCGCCGTCACGCGCCGCAGCCCGCCCGCCGGCCGCTGCCCCCGCAAGAGCAGTTCTTCACCTGGACGAGGGCGGCATGAGCTGCAGGGCCGTTCCCAAGGCGATTTCCGAAGCGCTCGGCGCGGAGGATTCCTGAATGCGTGCGCAGCTGACCGCCGAAATGGCCGTCTGGGTGCCGGAGGACGCCGCCATCGGCGCGGTGCCGCCCCAGGCGCCCGTGCATCCGGACGAAGCCACGAGTCTTCGCAGCCTGCAGCTGTGCGGCACGGTGCTGGCCGTTTCGCTGCTGTCGGCGCTGTCTGCCGGAGTGATGTCGATGTTCGGAACAATTTGAACGACGCTGTCAGTGGAGGATGAGCCAGGCGGCCGGCGCACCACGTCGGCCGCCTTGCTTTTTGGCGAATCGGGTACGGGTCATCCCTAGAATCCGACCTCTCATCGCCATCCCTGTCGAACTTCTTGCCGAAGGATCCGCTGCCATGCCCGTCAACCTGACTGCCCCCGACCCCGCGCAACTGGCCCCGGTGGCCGGCGTGACCCTCGGCATCGCCGAAGCGGGCATCCGCAAGGCCAACCGCAAGGACCTGGTCGTGGTCAGCCTGGCCGAAGGCTCGGCGGTGGCGGGCGTGTTCACGTTGAACCGTTTCTGCGCGGCGCCGGTGCAGATCTGCCGCGAACACCTCTCGACCCACGCCGGTTCGATCCGCGCGATCCTCGTCAACACCGGCAACGCCAATGCAGGCACCGGTGCGGATGGCCTGGCGCGCGCGCGTCGCAGCTGCCAGGCGCTGGCCAACCAGCTGAGCATCAAGCCCGAGCAGGTGCTGCCTTTCTCCACCGGCGTGATCATGGAGACGCTGCCGGTCGATCGCATCGAGGCGTGCCTGCACAACGCCTTGTCCGATCGATCGCCGTCGAACTGGGCCCGCGCGGCGCAGGGGATCATGACCACCGACACGCTGCCCAAGGCGGCGTCGCGCACCGTGACCATCGGCGGCCGGGAAGTCCACGTCACCGGCATCTCCAAGGGTGCCGGCATGATCAAGCCGAACATGGCGACGATGCTGGGCTTCGTGGCCACCGATGCCGCGATCGATCCGTCCTTGCTGCAACCGTTGGTCAAGGCGGCGGCCGACGCCTCGTTCAACCGCATCACGATCGACGGCGACACGTCGACCAACGATTCCTTCGTGCTCATCGCCACCGGCCAGGCCGGCAACGCGCGCATCCACTCGCTCAACACGCCGGATGGCCAGCTGCTGCAAGAGGCGGTGCTCGATGTGTCGCGTCAATTGGCCCAGGCCATCGTGCGCGATGGTGAAGGCGCCACCAAGTTCATCGCCGTGCAGATCGACGGGGGCCGTGACGAAGCCGAGTGCAAGCAGGTGGCCTACGCGATCGCCCACTCGCCGCTGGTCAAGACGGCCTTCTTCGCCAGCGACCCCAACCTGGGCCGCATCCTGGCGGCGGTCGGCTATGCCGGCATCGGCGACCTCGACCAGGGCCTCATCGATCTGTTCCTGGACGACGTGCACGTCGCGCGCGAAGGCGGCCGCCATCCCGCCTACCGCGAGGAAGACGGCCAGCGCGTGATGAAGCAGTCCGAGATCACGGTGCGGGTCGACCTGCACCGCGGCTCGGCCAGCTCGACCGTCTGGACCTGCGATCTCTCGCACGACTACGTCAGCATCAACGCCGACTATCGCTCCTGATGCGACCGGCGCGCTCGATGTGACCGTGCGCAACCACGCATAAGCACATTCGGCGCGCTGCCGCTACAGTCGGCTCTCTTCACACAGGAGAGAGCCCATGACCCGTCGTATCCGCCTGCTCGCGCTCGGCCTGCTGGCAGCCTTCGCTCCCCTCGTTCACGCCGACCAGGTGGCCGACATCAAGGCCAAGGGCGAACTGGTCTGCGGCGTGCTCGGCACCGACGACCCCTTCAGCTTCGTCGACCCGAAGTCGCGCGAGATCGTCGGCTACGACGTGGACCTGTGCAACGCGGTGGCGAAGAAGCTCGGCGTCAAGACCAGCCTGAAGCAACTGGCCGTGGCGGCCCGCGTGCCCGAGCTGCAGCAGGGCCGCGTCGACATCCTGGCCGCCTCGCTGACCCACAACAAGGAGCGCGAGGCGCTGATCGACTTCTCGCTGTCGACCTTCATCACCGGCCAGAAGATCATGACCAAGAAGGCCAGCGGCATCCAGCAGCCGGCGCAGCTGGCGGGCCAGAAGGTGCTGACGGTCAAGGGCTCGACGATGGAGCAGAACATCAAGAAGGCCGTGCCGGCCGCCGAGATCGTCTCGTTCGACAACAGCCCGCAGGCCTTCCTCGCGCTGCAGCAGGGCAAGGGCGTGGCCTATGTGAATGATGAGACCTCGCTGATCGACGACTTCAGCAAGCTCGGCCCCGCGCAGAAGGACTACGTGATCCTGCCCACCAGCATCAGCACCGAGCACCTCGCGCTGGGCCTGAAGAAGGGGGAGGCCGGCATGAAGTCGCTGGTCGACGGCGTGCTGCGCGACATGGAGAAGTCCGGCGATGCCGAGAAGCTCTTCCTGAAGTGGCTCGGCCCCGAGACCAAGATGAAGTTCCCGTCGCGTCCGTTCAAGTTCGAGACCGACAAGATCGACGGCTGAAGAAGGTGACCACCCGCGCCCAGGGCCGTGTCCGGGCGTGGGGCTTCGATGCCTGAATTCGACTTCAGCCTGCTCACCTCAGGGCAGTACCACGACCAGCTCGTCGCCGGCTTCTGGCTCTCGCTGAAGCTGGCCCTCGGCACGCTCGTGCTGGCCTTGCCGCTGGCCCTGCTCGTGGCCCTGTTGCGGCTCACCCCGTCGCGCGTGGTCAGCGGCGTCGGCTTCGCGTTCGTCGAGGCGATCCGCAATGTGCCATTGCTGGCGCACATCCTGTTCTGGTATTTCGGTGCGCCCGAGGTGCTGCCCGATGGACTGAAGCAGTGGCTCTACCGCGGCAACATCGAAGTGGCGGCAGCGATGATCGCGCTCACGCTCTACACCGCGGCGTACATGTCCGAGGACATTCGCAGTGGTGTGCGCAGCATCCCACGCGAGCAGCTCGAAGCCGCACGCGCGCTGGGCTTCGACTTCTTCACCAGCATGCGCCTGGTCGTGCTGCCGCAGGCACTGCGCATCACCGTGCCGCCACTGATCTCGCAGACCCTGAGCCTGTGGAAGAACACCAGCATGGCGATGGTCGTGGGCGTGGCCGAAATGCTCTACCAGGCTCAGCAGGTCGAGAGTGCCAGCTTCCGCAGCTTCGAGGCTTTCGCGTTCGCCACGGCGGGCTACCTCAGCGTGTCCTTGCTGATCACCGCGGTGGCCGTGCTGTACGAACACCGCTTGCACAGCAGGGCGGCGCGATGATCGAGCTGATCCAGGACTATTGGGTCTACTTCCTGATCGGCCAGTACCCCAACGGGCCGCTGGGCGGCCTCGCGCTCACGTTGCTGCTCGCGTCAATGGGGCTGGTGCTGGCGCTTCCCATCGGGTTGCTGATGGCGATGGCGCGCCTCAGCCCGTGGCGTGCCTTGCGCTGGCCGGCCATGGGCGTGATCTACATCGTGCGCGGCACGCCGCTGCTGATGGTGGTGTTCTGGGCGTACTTCCTGATCCCGAGCCTGACCGGCATCAAGACCAACCAGTTCATCACCATGCTCGCGGCGCTCGTCGCGTTCGACGGCGCCTACCTCGCCGAGATCATCCGCGCCGGCATCCAGGGGCTGCCGAAAGGGCAGATGGAAGCGGCCCGGTCGTGCGGGCTGAGTTGGTGGCAGGCGATGCGGCTGGTGATCCTGCCGCAGGCCTTGCGCAACATGCTGCCGTCGCTGATCAACCAGTTCGTCTCGACGATCAAGGAGACCTCGCTCGGCTATGTCGTCAGCCTGTCCGAAGTCTCGTTCATCGCCTCGCAGATCAGCGCGCAGGTGCTGACGCGCCCGGCCGAGATCTACGGGCTGCTGGCGCTGACCTATTTCATCCTCTGCTTCGGGCTGTCGCGCTGGGCCTTCTGGCTCGAGCGGCGGCTGGCCCGGCGCAACCCCGAGGCCGCGCGCGCGGCATCCACATGATCCAGATCGAGAACGTCAACAAGTGGTTCGGCGACTACCACGCGTTGGTCGACGTGAATGAATCGGTCGCCAAGGGCGAGGTGGTCGTGGTTTGCGGGCCCTCGGGCTCGGGCAAGTCGACGCTGATCCGCACGCTGAACCGGCTCGAGCCTATTCAGTCCGGCCGCATCACGATTGCGGGGCAGGACATCCACGTGCCGGGCCTGGACATCAACGCGTTCCGCTCGCGCATCGGCTTCGTGTTCCAGCAGTTCAACCTGTTCCCGCACCTGAGTGCGATCGACAACTGCACCCTGGCGCCCATCCATCTCGGTCGCCTGAAACCGGCCGACGCGCGCGAGCGTGCGATGAAGTTGCTCGACCGCGTCGGCCTGTCGCACAAGGCCGATGCAATGCCTGCGCAGTTGTCAGGGGGGCAGCAGCAGCGCGTGGCGATTGCGCGGGCCCTGGCGATGCAGCCGCCCCTGATGCTGTTCGACGAGCCCACCAGCGCGCTCGATCCCGAGATGGTCGGCGAGGTGCTGCTGGTGATGCGCGACCTGGCCAAGGACGGCATGACCATGGTGTGCGTGACCCACGAGATGGGCTTCGCCCGCGAAGTGGCCGACCGCGTGCTCTTCATGGATGCCGGCAAGGTGCTCGAACGCGCCACGCCCGACGACTTCTTCAATCGTCCGCAACACCCGCGCGCTCAGCAGTTCCTCTCCGACATCCGCTCACCATTTCATTAACCCCCACGACCCCTTCCGGGGCCTGCCCCCCCGAGGGGGCTCGCACAGTGGACCGGCAAAGCCGGATCCGCGCACGCCACCGGATGGGCGGCGGCGCTGCGCGCCTGATCGCGTGCGACTATTCGACGTCGCCGCGGAACTCGATCTTGCCGCGCAGTCTGGCGCGCGGATGCACATCGAGCAGCGCGTCATACACCGCGTCGCCCAGCAACGTGGCCGAGCCGGTGATCTCGAGGGTCTTGCGGGCGATCACGGTGCCACGCACCTTGCCTTCGATCAGCACGTGGTCGGCTTCGATGGTGGTGGCTTCGACGACGCCCGCGGCGCCGATGTGCACCGTGCCGCCGGTCTCCAGGCGGATGTCGCCTTTGAGCCAGCCATCGACTTTCAGCCCCAGGTCGACCTTGGCGCTGAACGTGCCTTCGAATTGAGCACCTTCGGCGACCAGGCTGGAGATCGCGTTCAGTTGCTCAGCGGGCACCAGGCGGGCTGGTGCGCGGTGGGTGTCTTGGCCGGTCACGTCAAAGATCTCCCGAGGTGGTGCTGGCGCCAGGCGCCACGGAGGACGGCGATTGTGCCTGAGGGGTTGCCGCCGGTGCGATGCGATTCACCATCGCTTGCAGATGCGGCGGCAGCAAGGATTGCAGCTGTGGCGGCAACGGATGATCGCGCAGCCACAGCACCCACGCCAACTCGACCAGCAACACCATCGGCAGCGTGATGACCAGCAGCTTGTAGATGACCCAGCTCACCCAGCGGCGGCGAACGCGCTGGCGCGCAATCGGCGCATTGCGCGCAGCCGAGCGCTCCAGCGCGGCGCGCCGCAGCTCGTCGCTGGTGGCGATGCGCGGGGCTTCAGGAACGTCCGGGCTTGGCGCCATCGCCTTCGGGGCGCACGCGCTCCAGCTGGGCGTTCAGGTCGGCACCGTTGACCTGCAGGTGCGTGTAGCGGATGCGGCCCGACACGCTGGCCGTGTCGTGCAGTGAAACACGGCCGCCGGCCGCGTCCAAGGTGCCGACCGTCTGGCCCAGCACCGAGATGTTCTTCGCGCGGATGTCGCCGACGACGGTGCCGGTCTGCGTGATCGTCACATGGCCGGTGCCGCCGCCTTCCAGCTCGATGTCGCCCTGCACTTCACCGGAGACCGTGAGCGAGCCATCGATGTGGGCGGCGCCGACGAACGAGAGGCCTTCGCCCAGCGTCGAGACATTGTTGCCACCGGTGCGCTTGACCGCCACGGCCTGCACGGTGGGCATCAGCGTCGGCAGCCGGTGGGTCTCGGGCATGGCCTGGCCCATGGCGACCGCCGGCGCAGCGGGCGTGGCCTCGGCGGCGGGTTGGGTCTCAGGCGCTGGCGAGGTGCTGCTGTCGCCGTCGACCGGTGTGGGAGCGTCGTCGTTGTCCATGGGCCAAGCTTCGCGTTGAAGGGTGATGCTGATGCAGTGGGCCTCGGCCCGAGCCCACGGGCTCAACCGCCGTGAAGCACAGGCAAGGACTGCGCGTTGCGCAAGGTCCTGAACGGCCCCTGGAGGACCGCCCCATCATACATACGCAGTTTCGCCGCGATCAGCGTGCCGGTGCTCACGCCGGTGCTGGCCACGTAGGCCGTGCCCTGGCATTCGATCTCGGTCTGGTCGTCGACGTCGTCATCGCTCTCGGTGGCCTCGCCGAGCTGGCCCAGCAGGTACAGGTCGCCCAGCACCCGGAAGCGGCCGATCAGCCGCGCGTCGTGCCACACGACCAGCCGGCCCGCGATCTCGCCGACGCCCTGCAGCGTGCCTTGCAGCAGCAGGCCGCCCTTGAACAGGAAGTCGCCGGCCAGCACCGTGTCCGCCGCAATGCGGTTGACGATGTTCATCTTCACCGGGTCGATGACCAGCGTGTCCTGCGTCTTGTCCAGCAATCGAAGAGCCCTCGGGTCGGATGACCAATCGTCAGCGCGCGAAGCGCAGGAAGATCCACCACAGCGCGGCGGACCACAGGACCAGGATCAGCAGCATCGCGCCGATCAGCAGCTGTCGGCGTGTCCTGCCCAGTGCCATGGGCGACACGGGCTTGCCGAGCCCGCCCGCCTCGCCTTGCAGGGCCTGGCCCACCAATTCGGCCTTGGCTTCGAGCAGATGCAGCTTCAAGCCCCGCGCCGGTTCGCGCCGCACATTGGCGCTGGGGCCCATCTCGACGACCATGGACTCACCCACCACCTGCTCGGTGAAGTAGCGGTCGAGGGCCTCGCGATCCTGCATGTTGATGAAATTATCCGTGATGGATCCCATCGAACCACGAAGAACCGTGGCGCGGGCGATGTCCCACTGCTTGCGTGGGCTGTTGGGGCGCTGCTAGGATCGGCCCTCTCGCTCGAGTAAACCTTTTCAAAGTTTCCGATGAAGCCCACCCCCACCACTGCACGACGTTGCACCGGTCACCGACCGGCAGCACGCGTTGCCATGGCGGGAGGGATCCCGCACTAGCGGTCACTCGGCTTCTCGCGCCCGTGCATCTTCGGGCGGTCCGCCGGGTCTCCTCGGCGGAAGAATCGGAAACACGGCCTTCCTCTTTCGTCGCAATCCTCGTCACGGCCTGGCCTGACCGAGGCTGACGTGACTGGTGGCCGAGAAAGAAGAACGACCCATGAGGTCCTGGTTCCTGAAACTCCTGAGCCGCCTGCAACTCAAGCCGGACGACCTGCTGCGTGATGCGGTCTACCGGCGGCTGTGGTCGTCGATCCTGATCAGCTCGCTGGGCGGCCAGGTCACGATGCTGGCGCTGCCGCTGACCGCGGCGGTGCTGCTGAAGGCCACGCCGACGCAGATGGGCCTGCTGACGGCGATGGAGATTGCGCCCTTCATCCTGTTCTCGCTGCCCGGCGGCGTCTGGCTCGACCGGGTGCGAAAGCTGCCGGTCTACATCGCCGGCGAGACCTTGCTCGCGTTCGGCGTGGCCAGCGTGCCGCTGGCCTGGTGGCTCGACTGGCTGGCGATGCCCTGGCTCTACACCGTCGGCTTCCTGCTGGGCACGGTGTCCACGGTGGCCGGTTCGGCCGCGCAAGTCGTGCTGACACAGGTGGTGCCGCGTGAGCGTCTGGTGGAAGCGCATGCGAAGAACTCGCTGGCCAGCTCCGGCGCCGAAGTGGCCGGGCCCGGCGTCGCCGGGGCGTTGATCCGCCTGCTCGGCGCTCCGGCCGCCTTGCTGGTGGATGCCTGCGCCTTGCTCAGTTCGGCGCTGATCCTGCGCGGCATCCATGTCGACGAGCAGCGCAAGCCCTCGGCGGGCATGCGCGCGTTCTGGACCGACCTCGTGGCCGGCCTGCGCTTCGTCGTGCACCAGCGCCTTCTGGTGGCGCTGGCGGTCTGCGTCGGCACGCTGCAGATGTGCCACCACGCGGCGCTGGTCGTGCAGATCCTGTTCGCCACGCGCACGCTGGGCATGGGTGAACAGGCCGTCGGCCTGAGCTACGTGGGCCTGGGCGCCGGCACCGTGGCGGCCAGCCTGCTCGGCGACCGCATCAGCCGTCGCATCGGGCCGGGCCCGTGCCTGGTGTCCGGCTTCGCGATCACGGGCTGCGGATGGGCGCTGCTGTCGATCGCCCCGGTTGGGCCCTGGGGCGTGGCGGCCTTCGTCGCGATGCTGGCCTTGTTCGGCTTCGGCGCGGTGCTGGTGTTCATCAACTTCCTGGCCCTGCGCCAGGCGGTGACACCCGCGCCGCTGCTGGGCCGGATGACCAGCACGATGCGCTGGCTGACGCTGCTGCCCGCAGGCCCTGGCGCCTTGCTGGGCGGCTGGCTGGGCGAGCACATCAGCCTGCGTGCGGCGCTGGCGTTCTCCGGCGTGGTGTCGCTGTTGCTGGCGCTGGCCGCCTGGCAGTGGGCGACGATCCGCGGCGTGCGCAAGCTGCCCGAGACCACCCGCGTGCACGGCGGCGAGGCGCTCGCCGAAGGCACGATCTGACGACACGGCTGGCGAGGCAACCGCCAGCCTCTTCAGGCGGCCGGTGGACGCAGGCGGTACAGCGCGCCACTGCTCTGGCTGCCGCTCTGGTTCGTCCCGTAGAGCTGCCCACCCGGGCCGAAGCAGAGCGCGCCTGTCGGCGTGGTGCCCTCCTGGCCCTCGGCCGTGAAGCGATGGATCACGCGCAGGCGGCCGCGCTGGCTCATCCGGAAGACGATTCCGTAGCTCTGCGGGGCGGCACCGCCCTCGAGCGTGGTGCCGTACAGATCGCCGTCCGGCCCCTGGATCAGCGCGCCATCGGGGTAGGCTCCATCGTTGTCGCCGCCGGCGAAATGGTGGATCACCTCGTAGTCGCCGGCAACGCCAAGGCGAAAGGCCACGCCTCGGCCGAACACGCCGCCGCTGGTCGTGCAGCCGTAGAAGTGGCCGTCATCCGCCAGCAGCAAGGGCGAGCGCAGGTCGCCGCCATCCCACTTGCCGTCGAAGGCCTTGACCACCTCGAACTGGCTGCCGTCAGGGTTCAGGCGGAACACCGTCCCCTTGCCCTTGGGGCCATTGGTCATGTTGCAGCCGTAGAGCTTGCCGTCCGACCCGAAGACCAGGGCGGCCTGGCTGCTCGAGCCATCGGTGGCCGGCGCGAAGCGATGCAGTTGCTTGAGCTTGCCGCCCGGGCGCGCATCGAAGCGGTAGACCGATTCGCCGGTGGTGCCGTAGAAGCGCCCTGGCTTGCCTTCGACCAGTGCGCCTTGCGGCATGCGCATGCCGGTGTCGCTGGTGAACTCGGCGCGAAGCGTCAACGTGCCGTCGGTGGCCAAGGTGTAGATCGTGCCGCCGAACTGCTGGCCGCCGAACAGGCTGGTGCCCCAGAGCAGGCCGTCCTGCCCGACGATGAGGCCGGATTCCGGTTCCGCCGGCTCGCCGGTGGCGTAGTTCAGGTGGTGCAGCACCGTGAAGCTGCCATCCGAGGGCGACCAGCGGAACAGCGTGCCCAGGCCGTGCTCGCCGCCCATCGCGTGGACGCCGTAGAGCAGGCCGTCCGGGCCGAAGACGGGGCTGCCTACTGCGCGCGAGCCTTCCTCGGGGCTGAAGGCATGAAGCGTGTCGAGCTTCCACTTGGCGGCAGCATGGGCTGCGCCTGGTGTGCCGAGCAATGCGCCGCCGCCCACTGCGGCCAGTCCGAGCAAGATTTGCCGGCGGCCGGCAGGGCCAGACATGGGATTCATCGCGTTCTCCCTGGCTTCATTGGCAAGCAGTGATACTCGACCTGTCGGCCGGGGCGGCTCCATCCCTAAAGGTCGTGCAACCTTTTGGGCCGGAAATGGCACGCAAGGGGGGCGCGAGGGGAACGCGCGGGGCAGGTGCGCGCTTCAGCCGCCGGGAGAGAACGCGTCGACCGCGTCGGTGATGATCCCGTCGATGCCCATCGCGATCAGTTGCTGTGCCGGTGCGGGATCGTTCACCGTGTAGACCAGCGCCCGCAGGCCGCAGCTGCGAAGGTGCTGGATCAGCGCCGCGTCCATCAGGTGGTAGTTGGTGATCGCGGCGACACAGCCCAGTTGCTGCGCCATCGTGACCCAGTTGGGCCAGTGCGTGTCGACCAGCAAGGCGCGCGGCAGCTCGGGGGCCGCCTGCTTCGCGCCGATCAAGGCTTCGGGGCGGAACGACGACAGCAGCGGTGGCATGGGGTCGCCCGCCCACAGCTTTTGCACCTCGGTCGCGACGAGGCGGCCGGTCCGCTCCTCGTCACCCTTGGTCGGTTTGATCTCCAGGTCCAACCAGTAGCGGTTGCGGCGCAGGAAGCCAGCGAGGGCCTGCAGGCTCGCGATGGGTTCACCGGCGTAGGCGCGGCTGTGCCAGCCGCCCGCGTCCAGCCGCGAGAGCTCGCTCCACGAACGGTCGGCAGCGCGGCCACGCTGGTTGGTCGTGCGGTCCAGCGTGCCGTCGTGCAGCAGGAAGGGCACGTCGTCGGCCGACAGCTTCACGTCGCACTCGAAGGCCCGATAGCCGTGGTGGGCCCCCAGCCGGAAGGCGGCGAGGGTGTTCTCGGGCGCCAGCTTGCCGGCACCGCGGTGCGCGATCCAGCGCGGGAAGGGCCAGTCGGGCAGGGTGGGCGGGGTCATCGGGTATCCATCGTACGGCGCTTCCAGCGTCGACCAGCCAAGGAATTTGCGCGGATCCAGCTCTGCTGGTCCGCTGCAAAAGCCCCCTCGGGGGGCAGCGACCGGAGGGAGCGTGGGGGCCCCATCTACACACGCTGGCCGGTGCTGCTGTCGAACCAGTGCAGGTGATCCGGCGTCGCGGCCATCATCAAACGGTCGCCGACGCGCGGCGGTGTCTCGGTGCTCGCCATGCGCAACGTGAACGCGGCACCGCCAAGCTTGCCGTGCACCAGGCGTTCGGCGCCCAGCATCTCGACCAGCTCGACCTGCAGCGGCCAGCTGCCCTGCGTGTGTGGCTCGGCGTGTTCGGGGCGCAGACCCAGCGTGAGTGGGCCGGTGCGCGGCGCAGTCGCGGGCAAGGGCAGCAGCGTCTGGCCCAGGCGGAATCCGTCGGCGGTCGCTTCGCCAGGCATCAGGTTCATCGGCGGCGAACCGATGAAGCTCGCGACGAACGTGGTGGCGGGTCGGGCGTAGACCTCTTCAGGCGAGCCGATCTGCTCCATCACGCCGGCGTTCATCACGATCATGCGCTGCGCCAGCGTCATCGCCTCGACCTGGTCGTGCGTGACGAACAGCGAGGTGACCTTGAGTTCGGCGTGCAGCTTCTGGATCTCCAGCCGCGTCTGGGCGCGCAGCTTGGCGTCGAGGTTGGACAGTGGCTCGTCGAACAGGAAGACCTGCGGCTGCCGCACGATGGCGCGGCCCATCGCGACGCGCTGGCGCTGGCCACCCGAGAGCTGGCGCGGCTTGCGTTCGAGCAGGTGAGTCAGCTCGAGGATGCGTGCGGCCTTCTTCACCCGCTCGTCGATCTCGGGCTTCGGGCGTTTGGCGATCTTCAGCCCGTAGGCCATGTTGTCGTACACGCTCATGTGCGGGTAGAGCGCGTAGTTCTGGAACACCATCGCGATGTCGCGCTCGGCGGGTTCGAGCTGGTTCACCACGCGCGGCCCGATCGCGATCTCGCCGCCGGTGATTTCTTCGAGGCCGGCCACCATGCGCAGCAAGGTGGACTTGCCGCAGCCCGAAGGGCCGACGATGACGATGAACTCACCATCGGCGATCTCGGCGTTGACGCCGTGGATGACCTTGTTCGCCGAGGCGCCGTGGCCATAGCTTTTTTCGACGTTGCGCAGGGAGATGCTTGCCATCACTTTTCCGAATCGACCAGGCCCTTGACGAACCACTTCTGCATCAGGATCACCACGATCGCCGGCGGCAGCATCGCGAGGATCGCCGTGGCCATCACCACGTTCCACTCGACGTACACCTCACCGAAGATCGCGCGCTTGATGCCCAGCACCACCGGGTACATGTCCTCGCTGGTAGTGACGAGCAGCGGCCAGAGGTATTGGTTCCAGCCGTAGATGAACTGGATCACGAACAACGCCGCGATCGAGGTGCGTGACATCGGCACCAGCACGTCGACGAAGAAGCGCATCGGCCCGGCGCCATCGATGCGCGCGGCCTCGACCAGTTCATCGGGCACCGTCAGGAAGAACTGCCGGAACAAGAAGGTGGCGGTTGCCGAGGCGATCAGCGGCACCGTCAGGCCCGCGTAGGTGTTGAGCATGCCGAGGTCGGACACCACCGCATACGTCGGCCCGATGCGCACCTCGACCGGCAGCATCAGCGTCACGAAGATCATCCAGAACACCAGCCCGCGGAACGGGAAGCGGAAGTAGACGATCGCGAAGGCCGACAGCAGCGAGATCGCGATCTTGCCGATGGCGATGGTCAAGGCGCAGACCAGGCTGACCCACAGCATCGGCGCGACCGGGGCGATGGTCGCACCGCCGCTGGTCTTGCCGCCGAACAGCGCGAGCTTGTAGGTCTCGATGAAATTGCCGCCCGGCTGCAGCGACAGCGGGTGGCTGCTGGTGATGGCTTCGGCGGTCTGCGTCGAGCCGATGAAGGCGATGTAGACCGGGAAGATGACGATCAGCACGCCGAGCGTCAGCACGATGTGCGACAGCAGCGTGAGGGCAGGACGACGTTCGACCATGTCAGTACTGCACGCGTTTCTCGACAAAGCGGAACTGGATCACCGTGAGGGCGACCACGATCAGCATCAGCACCACCGACTGCGCAGCCGAGCCGCCCATGTCCAGCGCCTTGAAGCCGTCGTAATAGACCTTGTAGACGAGGATCGCGGTGTCCTTGCCCGGGCCGCCGTGTGTGGCGGCGTCGACGATCGCGAAGGTGTCGAAGAAGGCGTAGACGATGTTGATCACCAGCAGGAAGAAGGTGGTCGGCGACAGCAGCGGGAAGACGATGGTCCAGAAACGCTGCCAGGGCGAGGCGCCGTCGATCGTCGCCGCCTCGACCAGCGAGGGCGGGATGGACTGCAGGCCGGCGAGGAAGAACAGGAAGTTGTACGAGATCTGCTTCCACACCGCCGCCATCACGATCAGCGCCATCGCGTGGTTCGAGTTCAGCAGGTGGTCCCACGGCAGGCCGAACGATTGCAGCGCGTAGGCCAGCACGCCGTAGGGCGACGCGAACATCATCAGCCACAGCACGCCCGCCACCACTGGTGCCACGGCGTACGGCCAAATCAGCAGCGTGCGATAGACCATCGCGCCACGCACGACGCGGTTGGCCATCGTCGCCAGCAGCAGCGCGACGCTCAATCCGCAGACAGCCACGAGCAGCGAAAACACCGCCGTCGTCTTGAAGGATTCGAGGTAGCTGGGGTCATCCCACAGCCGCTGGAAGTTCTCGGCACCGACGTACTCCACCGAGGTGCCGAAAACATCCTGCTGCAGCACGCTCTGGTAGAGGGCCTGGCTCGCCGGCCAGAAGAAGAACACCAGCACGATCGCCATCTGCGGGGCGATCAACAGCCACGGCAACCAGCGTGATTGAAAACGGACGCGCTTTTCCATCGACCTTCAAATGAAAAGCCGGCCCGCCCCGGCAAGGGCGCGCGCCGGCAGACACACACTCACATCTTGGCGGATTTCTGGAAGCGCTCGAGCTGCTCGTTGCCGCGCTGGATCGCGGTGTCGATCGCCTCCTTCGGCGTCTTCTTGCCCGACCAGATGCCTTCGAACTCTTCGTCGATGATGGTGCGGATCTGCACGAAGTTGCCCAGTCGCACGCCGCGTGACTTGTCGGTGGTCTTGCGGATCATCTGGGTCACCGCCACGTTGGTACCCGGGTTCTCTTTGTAGAAGCCGGACTTGTCGGTCAGCTCGAACGACGCGGTGGTCACCGGCAGGTAGCCGGTGCGCTGGTGGCTCTTGGCCGCCACGTCAGGCTGCGACAGGTAGTCGAAGAAGGCGGCGACGGCCTTGTACTCGGGCGCCTTCTTGCCGGACATCACCCACAGGCTCGCACCGCCGATGATGGTGTTCTGCGGCGCGCCGGGCACGTCGGGGTAGTAGGGCAGGGTGCCGATGCCCGCGGCGAACTTGGCATTGCGCTTGATGTTGGAGTACAGCGCCGACGACCCGGTCATCATCGCGCACTCGCCCGAGACAAACACCGCGTCGGCCGCGTTGCCGCGACCCTTGTAGACGAACAGGCCCTGCTTGGCCATGTTGGCCAGGTTCTCGATGTGGCGCAGGTGCAGCGGCGTGTTGAACGCGAGCCGCGCGTCGGTCCCGCCGAAGCCGTTGTTCTTCGTCGCGAACAGCGTGTTGTGCCAGGCCGAGAAGCTCTCCAGCTGTGTCCAGCTGACCCAGCTGGTCGTGAACGGGCACTTGTGGCCGCTGGCCTTGAGCTTGGCCGCGGCCAGCGCGACCTCGGGCCAGGTGGTGGGCGGCTTGTCGGGGTCGAGGCCGGCGGCCTTGAAGGCGTCCTTGTTGTAGTGGAAGACGGTGGTCGAGCTGTTGAACGGGAAGCTCAGCATCTCGCCGCTGGGCGCGGTGTAGTAGCCGGCCACCGCCGGCACGTAGGCGTTCTGGTCGAACTTCATGCCCGCGTCTTTCATGACCTTGGCGACCGGCACGACCGCGCCCTTGCTGGACATCATCGTCGCGGTGCCCACTTCGAACACCTGCAGAATGTGCGGCGCGTTGCCGGCGCGGAAGGCGGCGATGGCCGCGGTCATCGATTCGTCGTACGAGCCCTTGAAGGTCGGCGTGACCTTGTAGTCCTTCTGGCTGGCGTTGAAATCCTTGGCGAGGTCATTGACCCATTCGCCCAGCGCCCCGCCCATCGAATGCCACCACTGCACCTCGACCTGGGCCTGCACCGGCAGCGCGGCGAACAGGGCCGACAGACCGGCAGCGAGCGTGACTCGGCTCAATCGCATGACTTCTCCTTGAACGTGTAGAGGGCGCCAAACGCGCCAGAACGAAAAGAAACGGCGGACAAACGCGCCAGTTTCCCTGCGCTTTGTGACAGTTGCGTTTTGTGGCACGCCGACCGGCGGGCCGACATTGGGGAAGACCCCGCAGGCGGTGCCTTCGTTTTTCGTAGAGGCACACCTCAGAAACCGCGTCCGCAGCGAAATGCTGCACTGCGGTACGATCCGCGCTCACGTGCCCCCGACAGGCGACCGCGTGGCCTGTTGTGCCAGCCCCGCGTGCCGCGCCTGCACGCCCATGAACGCACCGCTGCCCGCCGCCACCTTTCGCCCGAGCCACCACGAGGGCGACGAAGCCTCATCCGCGCCGCGGCTGCGTGAGATTCCCTACAACTACACCTCGTTGTCCGATCGCGAGATCGTGCTGCGGCTGCTGGGCGAGCGCGCCTGGGCCATTCTCGACCGGCTGCGCGAAGAGCGCCGCACCGGCCGCTCGGCCCGCATGCTGTACGAGGTGCTGGGCGACATCTGGGTCGTCCAGCGCAACCCATACCTCGAAGACGACCTGCTGGACAACCCGAAGCGGCGCAAGCTGCTGATCGATGCACTGCATCACCGGCTGGCCGAGGTCGAGAAGCGCCGCACCCCGGCGGACGACCGCGAGCGCGATGCCAGCGTGGGCGAGTTGCTGGCGGCCGCCAGCGCGGCGGTCGAGCGCTTCGCCAAGCGCTTCTCCGATACGTGGGACCTGCGCCAGCTCACCCGCAAGGTGCTGGGCAAGCACACCGCGAAAGACAACATCAAGTTCGACGGCCTGTCGCGCGTGTCCCACGTGACCGACGCGACCGACTGGCGCGTCGAGTACCCCTTCGTGGTGCTCACGCCCGACACCGAGGCCGAGATGGCTGGCCTGGTGAAGGCCTGCATCGAGCTGGGTCTGACCATCATCCCGCGCGGGGGCGGCACCGGCTACACCGGCGGCGCCGTGCCGCTGACGTGGAAGAGCGCGGTGATCAACACCGAGAAGCTCGAGGCGATGACCGAGGTCGAGCTGGTCGCGCTGCCCGGCGTCGAGAAGCCGGTGGCGACCATCTGGACCGAAGCCGGCGTGGTCACGCAGCGCGTGGCCGATGCCGCTGAACGTGGCGGCCATGTCTTTGCCGTCGACCCCACCTCGGCCGAGGCCAGCTGCGTGGGCGGCAACATCGCGATGAACGCCGGCGGCAAGAAGGCCGTGCTGTGGGGCACCGCGCTGGACAACCTCGCCAGCTGGAAGATGGTGACGCCCCAGGCGACCTGGCTCGAGGTCGTGCGGCTCAACCACAACCTCGGCAAGATCCACGACGTCGAGGTGGCGAGCTTCGAGCTGCGCCACTTCGATGCCAGCGGCAAGAAGCTCGAGCGCACCGAGCGCCTGGATGTGCCCGGCCGCGTCTTCCGCAAGGAGGGCCTGGGCAAGGACGTCACCGACAAGTTCCTCGCCGGCCTGCCCGGCATCCAGAAAGAAGGCTGCGACGGCCTGATCACCTCGGCGCGCTGGGTGGTGCACCGCATGCCGGCGCACACGCGCACCGTCTGCCTCGAGTTCTTCGGCAACCCGAAGGACTGCGTGCCCTCGATCGTCGAGATCAAGGACTTCATGTTCGAGGAGATGAAGCGCCCCGGCGGCGCGATCCTCGCGGGCCTGGAGCACCTGGACGACCGCTACCTCAAGGCGGTGGGCTACGCGACCAAAAGCAAGCGCGGCACGCTGCCCAAGATGGTGCTGGTCGGCGACATCGTCGGCGACGACCCAGACGCCGTCGCGCACGCCACCAGCGAGGTGATCCGCCTGGCCAACGCCCGCTCGGGTGAGGGCTTCGTCGCCGTCTCGCCCGATGCGCGCAAGAAGTTCTGGCTCGACCGCAAGCGCACGGCCGCCATCAGCAAGCACACCAACGCCTTCAAGGTGAATGAAGACGTGGTGATCCCGCTGGAGCGCATGGGCGAGTACACGCTGGGCATCGAGCGGATCAACATCGAACTGTCGCTGCGCAACAAGCTGGCGCTGGTCGGCCGTCTGGAAGAGTTCTTCCTGCAGGGCAAGCTGCCGCTGGGCAAGACCGACGATGCCGGCGAGATCCCGAGTGCCGAGCTGCTGGAAGACCGTGTGCAGCAGGCCCTGGCGCTCCTGCGCGAGATCCGCACGCTGTGGTCGGCCTGGCTGCAAGGGCTGGACGTGGTGCAGCCCGAGGCCCAGCGAAGCTTCTTCGACCAGCTGCAGGACGGCTCGCTGCGCGCCTCGTGGAAGCGCCAGATCCTCAAGCCGCTGCAGGCCATGTTCGCCGGGGCCGCCTTCACGCCGCTGCTCGACGAGTGCCGTCGCATCCACAAGGAGGTGCTGCGCGGTCGCGTCTGGGTGGCGTTGCACATGCATGCCGGCGACGGCAACGTGCACACCAACATCCCGGTCAACTCCGACAACTACGAGATGCTGCAGACGGCGCACGAGGCCGTGGCACGCATCATGGTGCTGGCCCGTTCGCTCGACGGCGTGATCTCGGGCGAGCACGGCATCGGCATCACCAAGCTCGAGTTCCTGCACGACGACGAGCTGGCCAACTTCGCGGCCTACAAGCAGCGTGTCGATCCGGAAGGCCGCTTCAACAAGGGCAAGCTGCTGCGCGGCGAAGCACTGGCGGCGCTGCGCGACGGTGACGTCCACGCCGCCGACCTGAGCCACGCCTACACGCCCAGCTTCGGGCTGATGGGCCACGAGTCGCTGATCATGCAGCAGAGCGACATCGGCGACATCGCGAACTCGGTGAAGGACTGCCTGCGCTGCGGCAAGTGCAAGCCGGTGTGTGCCACGCACGTGCCGCGCGCGAACCTGCTGTACAGCCCGCGCAACAAGATCCTCGCGACCTCGTTGCTGGTCGAGGCTTTCTTGTACGAAGAGCAGACGCGCCGCGGCGTGTCCATCGCCCACTGGGAAGAGTTCGAAGACGTCGCCGACCACTGCACGGTCTGCCACAAGTGCGCCTCGCCGTGCCCGGTGAAGATCGACTTCGGCGACGTGTCGATGAACATGCGCAACCTGCTGCGCAAGATGGGCCAGAAGAGCTTCCGCCCCGGCAATGCCGCGGCGATGCTGATGCTCAACGCCACCAGCCCGCAGACGATCAAGCTGGCCCGCACGGCGATGGTTGGCGTCGGCATGAAGGCGCAACGCATGGCGCACGACGTGCTGAAGCTCGCCGCGAGGCGGCAGACCGGCGCGCCGCCTGCCACCGTGGGCACCGCGCCGATCCGCGAGCAGGTGATCCACTTCATCAACAAGAAGATGCCGGGCGGCCTGCCGAAGAAGACCGCCCGGGCCTTGCTGGACATCGAGGACAAGCACTACGTCCCGATCATCCGCAACCCGAAAGAGACGACGAGCGAGACCGAAGCGGTCTTCTACTTCCCCGGCTGCGGCTCGGAGCGCCTGTTCAGCCAGGTGGGCCTGGCCACGCAGGCGATGCTGTGGCATGCCGGCGTGCAGACGGTGCTGCCGCCGGGCTACTTGTGCTGCGGCTACCCGCAGCGCGGCTCGGGCCAGTTCGACAAGGCCGAGAAAATCATCACCGACAACCGGGTGCTGTTCCACCGCGTGGCCAACACGCTGAACTACCTCGACATCAAAACGGTGGTCGTCTCCTGCGGTACCTGCTACGACCAGCTGCAGGGCTACAAGTTCGAAGAGATCTTCCCCGGCTGCCGCATCGTCGACATCCACGAGTACCTGCTCGAAAAGGGCATCACGCTGCCCAAGGACCAGGCCGGCACCTACCTCTACCACGACCCCTGCCACACCCCGATGAAGCTGCAGGAGCCGATGAAGACGGTCAAGGCGCTGGTCGGCGAGGGCGTGGTCAAGAGCGAACGCTGCTGCGGCGAGTCCGGCACGCTGGGCGTCAGCCGGCCCGACATCTCCACCCAGGTGCGCTTCCGCAAGGAAGAAGAGCTGCGCAAGGTCGAGGCGCAACTGCGCGGCTCCGGCGCGGTCGGACCGAAGGAGGACATCAAGATCCTCACCTCGTGCCCGAGCTGCCTGCAAGGCTTGTCGCGCTACGGCGACGACCTGCAGAACGGCCTGCTCGAAGCCGACTACATCGTCGTCGAGATGGCGCGCAAGATCCTGGGCGCCGACTGGATGGAGCGCTACGTCGAGCGCGCCAACGCCGGCGGCATCGAGCGGGTGCTGGTCTGATGGCGCACGTTGCAGGTTGCGAGCTGTGCGCGGCGGGGGGCTCCGCGGCGTGGACCGAGGTCGCCGCCGACGATCGGCTGCGCGTCGTCCGCGTGCTCGACGCCCCCGAGTTCCCGGCCTTCTACCGCGTGATCTGGCGCGACCACGTTGCCGAGCTGAGCGATTTGTCCGAGGCCGACAGGGCGCACTGCCTGTCGGTCGTCGTGGCGGTGGAGCGGGTGTTGCGCGAACAACTCGCGCCCACCAAGATCAACCTGGCAGCGCTCGGCAACATGGTGCCGCACCTGCACTGGCACGTGATCGGCCGTTTCGACTGGGACAGCCACTTCCCGCAGCCGATCTGGGGCGCTCGCCAGCGTGAAGTCCTGCCGCCGGCGGCCGGTCGCCTGCGCCAGCCGCTGAACAAGCTTGATGAGCTGATCCGACAGTTGGTGGAAACGCGGAGCCCCGGCTTCGGTAGCATCGGGGGCTAACGGCGCCGTTGGCTGCCGTGCCAACCCCTGTTGCCTGCCCTCATGATCCGCGTCACGACCAGCCTGCTTCTCGCTTTGACCTTGGCCGCCTGCGGCGGTTCGGACGGTACGACGGATGTCGGCGACGAGGCCGAAATTGCCGTCCACGGCGCCACCAATGTCGTCGAAGCCAACGCCGGCGAGACCCTGGCGTTCACGGCCACGGTGACGAACAGCGGTCCTGCCGAAGCCCAGGACGTGACCTTGACGCATCACTTGGGCGGGCCGGCGACATTGACGGGCATCACCTGCTCGGCCACCGGTGGGGCCACCTGCCCGGCCGACCTGGGACCCGAAATGAAGATCGCCCATCTGCCGGTTGGCGGGGGGCTGCTGTTCGATATCAGCGTCTCCACCGATGCCGAGCAGAGCGGCACGGTGACAAGTTCATGGATCGCGTCTTCGGAGCACGACCGGGATCTCACGAACAACGTCGGCGAGTCCTCCGTGCTGATGCTCGACCTGCGCAATGGCGACTACACGGCCTATGGCAGCAACGGCCGCCAGTACACGCTGTCGTTGGACTTCAACCGGATGACCTACGAGATGAACGGCCAGCAGATCGCGCGATCCGGCACGATCGCCCGCAGCCAGGACGGCGTCAGCTACCTCTTCGACGCCGCCGTCACCGCGCGTTTTCGCACCACGAAGGACATGGTCGTGGGCGGCTTCGACTTCAACCTCGACGACAGCAAGCACCCGTACGACCACGGCGTGCGCCCGTTCGTGGCCGCCCGCAAGTTCAGCACCGTGTTTCAAGGCATGAACTGGGTGCCCGTCAATTTGATGGGGCTGAACCTGCGCCGCAACGACACCGTGGAGTCGATCGTCTATCCGTCGGTCATCGTGGAGGGCGCTGGCTTGTTGAGCTGTCGAGCGCCGCTGCCGGTCCCCGTGGATCAGTGCCCGGCACAGTTTCTCTACAGCTACGCACTGTCTGTCGACGGCGATCAGATCAAGGGGGTCGATGCGGCGCACAGCGACATGATCCACTTCCGCTTCGCTGTCTCGGGCGAACAGCTCCTGCTGTTGCGGGCCGAAGACGCTGCCGATGCCAGTGGCCGGCATTTCCGCATGGGGTTCTTCGGCGCTGTCGCCACGCCGCCTGGCAGCTTCTTCACCAGCAGCAGCAGCTCGGCCTCGGGCACGACCACGCTCACCGAGACGAACTACGAGTTCTCGGGCTTCCTGGCTGACGGCAAGCCATTCGGCTACAAGTCCAGCCTCGTGCCGCTGATTGGCGATGGGTTGACGCACCTGCGGCAAGGCAGCAACCCGGAGCTTGGCGCGTTCTATTTGGGCCAGAATGATGGCTTGATGATGATGTTGGGTGCCCCTGACGGCCTGTCCGAAGGTCTGATGGACATCGGCTTGCAGTGAGCAGGGTCACCCGGGCGAAGATGGTTTCAAAGCAACACCCGCAACCGACCGCACTCACGGTGCATCAGGGCTCTCGGGTACTCGAAATCACTTTTGACGACGGACGCTCATTTCGCATTCCATTCGAGCTGATGCGGGTTTATTCCCCATCTGCCGAGGTGCAAGGGCATGGCCCCGGGCAGGAAGTGCTGCAAACTGGCAAGCGCAACGTAGGGATCGACTCGCTCGACGTGATTGGTCACTATGCCGTCCGACCCAGTTTCTCGGATGGCCATGACAGCGGTATCTTCACCTGGGAACTGCTGTACCGCCTTGGCGCGGAAGAGGCCGAGCACTGGGTGCGCTACGAACAACGATTGAAACAGGCCGGGGTGGAACGTGACTTGCCAATGCCGGCGAAGGCTGGCGGCAGTTGCAGCAACCACTGACCTGAAAAAGCAGTGCCAGCATCCGTGCTGGAGGGAACAGATGTCTCAAACGCATTTCGGTTATCAGAGCGTCGAGGAACGCGACAAGGCGCAACGCGTCAAGGGCGTGTTCGACTCCGTCGCGTCGAAGTACGACGTGATGAACGACCTCATGTCGATGGGCATGCACCGTGCTTGGAAGGCCTACACCGTGGCGGTGGCCAACCTGCGCGAAGGCGACAAGGTCCTCGACATCGCCGGGGGCACCGGTGACCTGGCCCGCGCCTTTGCCAAGCAAGTCGGCGCAACCGGCCAGGTGGTGCACACCGACATCAACGAAGCCATGCTGCGCACCGGCCGCGATCGCCTGCTCGACGATGGCATGGCGCTGCCCACCTCGATCTGTGACGCCGAGCAGCTGCCGTTCCGCACGGGCAGCTTCGATCTCGTCAGCGTGGCCTTCGGTCTGCGCAACATGACCCACAAGGAACAGGCCCTGGCCGAGATGGCACGGGTGCTGCGCGAAGGTGGGCGCTTGTTGGTGCTGGAGTTCTCGAAGGTCGCCGAGCCGCTGCGCAAGCCGTACGACTGGTATTCGTTCAAGGTACTGCCGCGGCTGGGGCAGTGGGTGGCTGGCGATGCCGACAGCTACCGCTACCTGGCGGAGTCGATCCGCATGCACCCGGACCAGGCGACGCTGAAGACGATGATGAAGGCTGCGGGCTTCGGCCACGTGGACGTGCACAACCTGACCGGCGGCGTGGTGGCTTTGCACGTCGGCATCAAGTGTTGACGCCGCGCCGAAATCGCTCGCCTCGGTCCAGCTTCGGTGGATGGCAGGCCATGGGGCTGACATCCGCCTTCGCGCCCAGTGAACTGTCCAATGTGCCCAGCATCGTCGAGCCGGTGCTCGCGGTGTGGATGATGATCTGGCAGAACGCCCGGCTGGCCTATCCGGCTTCGACGCCGATGTCCTGGATGCGGCGTCTTCGCTTCAGCTGGTACGCGTGGGCCCATCGGCGCGAATGGCGCGCCTTGCGCCACGTGAATGGGCAGACGCAACTTGGCCAGATCATGCACGCGCGCAAGAACATGGCGCACATCCTGGCATGGCCCTACATCCACCGGGCGTGGTCCATCCGCCATCGCGTCGAGACCGTCGTCGCCCACTATCGGCACGTCGAGCGAAACGCCTGGCTGCAGGTGCCGCTGGGCACCCGCGAGCTGCTGGCGACGATCGGTTCGCCCGAAGACGGCCTGAGCCTGCAGATCGACCAGCCCGACTGGTTGGCGCAGGAGGGTGAGCTGTCCGTGAACCTCTTCCAGGGGAACATGCGCCTGTATTCCGTGGCCTTCTCGATCGGCCGCCGCAAGGGCCAGCCGACGATGTACCTCGGTGCGATCCAGGGCCGATCGACCGACGGCATCAGCGAGCGCTATGCGGAGCTGACCAAGCAGTTGCATGGATGCCGTCCGCGCGACCTGGTCCTGCTGGGCACCTTGTTCATCGCGGAAGCCCTGGGCATCGAGCGCGTCTACGCGATCAGCGACTACTACCGGCACCATCGCCACGCGCGGCTGTTTGCACGCTTCGACAAGAAGATCCCGACGGCCGACTACGACGAGATCTGGCGCGACCGCGGCGGCATCGAAACGGTCGACGGGTTCTTCGCGATCGAAACGGCGTTCAATCCGCGGTCGCTCGAGAGCATCCCGGCCAAGAAGCGGGCCATGTACCGTCGCCGGTACGAGATGCTGACCGCGCTGCGCGAAAGCATCCGCTCGGTCGCGCAGGCCAACCGGTCTCCCGCACAATTGCAGCGCGACCCGGCACTCTGACCCTCGGCCGGGCGCGGCCCGACCTATGACCACTGTCCTTCTGACCGGCGCGACCGGGTACATCGGCTCGCACACCTGGCTGGCGCTTCAGGCTGCAGGCTTTTCCGTCGTCGGCCTCGACGACTTCTCGAACAGCTCGCCCGAAGTGCTGAACCGGCTGCACGAACTGGGCGGTCAGGTGCCCGTGTTCGAGCGCGCCTCGATCACCGACGCCGCGGCGATCGATGCCGTGCTCGGCCGCCATCGCATCGATGCGGTGGTCCATTTCGCGGCCTTCAAGGCCGTCGGCGATTCGGCGCAGCAGCCGCTGGCCTACTACGCGAACAACATCGGTGGCCTGGTCACCATGTGCGAAAGCATGCGCCGCCATGGCGTGAAGACCGTGGTCTTCAGCTCCAGCGCCACCGTCTACGGCACGCCGCAGTACCTGCCCTACGACGAGTCGCACCCGCTGTCGGCCATGAACGTCTACGGTCGCACCAAGCTGTTCGGCGAGCAGATCCTGCGCGATCTCGAAGCCTCCGACCCGCAGTGGAAGGTCGCCTGGTTGCGCTACTTCAACCCGGTGGGTGCGCACGAGAGCGGCCGCATCGGTGAAGACCCTCGCGGCGTGCCCAACAACCTGATGCCCTACGTCGCCCAGGTGGCGGTGGGCCGGCGCGAGTTCCTGCAGGTCTTCGGCAACGACTATGACACGGTCGATGGCACGGGGGTGCGCGACTACCTCCACGTCGTGGACCTGGCCGAAGGGCACGTGGCCGCCCTGCGCCACCTGCTCGACCAACGCGAGTCGGTCACGGTCAACCTCGGTGCCGGCCACGGTCACAGCGTGCTCGAACTCGTGAGGGCTTTCGAGAAGGCCAGCGGCCGGTCGATCCCGTATCGCATCGTCGATCGCCGCCCAGGCGACCTGCCGGCCTACTGGGCCGACGCGACGCTGGCCCGCGAGAAGCTCGGCTGGCAGACCCGGCGCGACCTGGAAACCATGTGCGCCGACAGCTGGCGCTGGCAACAAGCCAATCCCGCCGGATTCGGTTGCTGACAGTTCTGACGTTTTGTGTCTGGCTGCCGTCCGGCGGCCCGTCCCAGAATCGCGCCCACCTGCCGCCGGCAGGTGCTGCCCCAGCAGCACAAACAAGACACCTCAAAGTGAGGAGACGCGCATGGCCCACACACTGCAAGCCGCCGCTTTGGCCTTGACCGCCGCGCTCAGCGTTCCAGCGCTGGCCCAGGACACCGATGCCGCCGCCGAGACGGCGATCCAGTCGCAGACTGCCTCGGCCATCAAGGTCGTGTTCGTGATCGCCTTCGAGAACCACGACGCCAAGCAGATCTACGGCAACACGCACGACGCGCCCTACATCAACAACGTGTTGATGGAGAAGTATGCGTACTCGACCAACTTCGTCGACCTGCTGCCCTCGTTGGTGAGCGAGCCCCACTACGTCTGGATGGAAGCCGGCACCAACAAGTTCTCCGACCACACCTTCACCGGTGACGGTGACGCGACGTCGAGCAACAGCACCGGCAGTACCGCCCACCTGACGACGCAGATCAAGAACGCGGGCAATGGCACGAGCTGGATGTCCTACCAGGAAGGCCTGAACAGCTCGACCGGCAAGTGCCCGATCTCTTCGGACAACCACTACGCGGCCAAGCACAACCCCTTCGTGTTCTTCCGCGATGTGTCCGGCAGCCCGCCGTCGAAGAACAACAGCTATTGCATCGCGCACCACAAGAACTACAAGGCGCTGGCCGACGACCTGGCCAATCAGCGCGTCGCGACCTTCAACTTCATCACGCCGAACGAGTGCAATGACATGCACGGCGACTCGGGCTGCCCGAACAGCAACGAGATCCAGTCCGGCGACAACTGGTTGAAGAAGAACCTGCCCCCGATCATCGACTACGTCAACGCCCACCAGGGCGCGATCTTTCTCGTCTGGGACGAGGGCGACAACACCACCCTGGTTCCGTTCCTCGCGATCGGCCCGGGCGTGAAGAAGGGCTACACCAGCACCGTGAAGATCGATCACAGCTCGCTGCTGAAGTCGGTCGAGCGCATCCTGCAGCTGCCGATCCTGTCCACCGTGAGCGGCGCGACCGACTTCACCGACCTGTTCGAAGCCGGGCAATTCCCCTGAACCCATGCCCCCCTCGGGGGGCTGCCTTGCAGGCCGCGGCGCGTTGCGCACTTGGTGCAAGGCGCCGGGCTCCTACAATCCGTCGCTATGGCAAACCCTGTGACGGATCTGCTGCTGCCTGCGGCGACCGAGCGTTTCATCCTGCTGGCCAACCACGTGCTGTACAGCGCGCCGGCGGCCACCGACCGGCTGAAGGTGCACGCCGGTCGTGTGCTGCGCATCGAGGTCGAGAACTGGCGCGTGCCTTTGCCGCCGCCTCCGCCGCTGGCCTTGCGCATCACGCCGGCCGGCTTGTTCGAAGCCGCCGCTGAAGGCGGCGAGCCGGACCTGCGCCTGCGCGTCGACGCCGGGCACCCGCTGGACGCTGCACGCCGTGTCGCCACCGGTGAACTGCCGCCGTTGCAGATCGAAGGCGACGTGGCCCTGGCCTCGGACATGAACTGGGTCGTGGCCAATGTGCGCTGGGACATCGCGGCCGACGTCGAGCGCGTCTTCGGCCCGCTGGTGGCCGGTGGTCTCGCCCAGGTGGGCGACAAGCTGGCGGCCACGGCGCGCACGCTGGCCCAGGGCGCGGCCAGCGTCTGGCGCAAGCCCTGATGACCGCCGACACCCGGTTCGCCGCGGCGCGGCCCAGCGGCACCTGAGGCGCGCGCCATGCGTTTCGTGCTGCGCCTGATCCGCATCGTCTTCACGCTGCTGCGCTACGGCATCGACGAGCTCGCGTTGTCGGGCTTCCGCCAGCGGCGCATCCGTGCCCTCGCCGGCGTGCTGACGCTGGGCCGTCGCTTCAGCCTGCCGCGCGGTGTTCGCCTGCGCATGGCGCTCGAAGGGCTGGGCCCGATCTTCATCAAGTTCGGCCAGGTGCTGTCGACGCGGCGCGACCTGCTGCCGCTGGACGTTGCCGACGAGCTGACCAAGCTGCAGGACCGCGTCCCGCCTTTCCCGGCCGAACAGGCGCGCCGCATCATCGAGTCCGAACTGCGCCAGCCCATCGACAACGTCTTCGCGCAGTTCGATGAAGTGCCGGTGGCCAGCGCCTCGGTCGCGCAGGTGCATTTCGCGACACTGCTCGACGGACGCGAGGTGGCGGTCAAGGTGCTGCGGCCCGGCATGCTGGCGGTGATCGACGACGACCTCGCGATCCTGCACATGCTGGCGCGCTGGGTCGAGCGCATCTCGTCCGATGGCCGCCGGCTGCGCCCGCGCGAGGTCGTCAACGAATTCGACGTCTACCTGCACGACGAGCTCGACCTGGTGCGCGAGGCCGCCAATGCCGCCCAGCTGCGGCGCAACATGGCCGACCTGCCGCTGATCATCGTGCCCGAGATGCACTGGGACTTGTGCACCCGCAACGTCTGCGTGATGGAGCGGATGAAGGGCGTGCCCATCAGCCAGGTCGCGCGCCTGCGCGAAGCCGGTGTCGACATCAAGAAGCTCGCGCGCGATGGCGTCACGATCTTCTTCACCCAGGTGTTTCGCGACGGCTTCTTCCACGCCGACATGCACCCGGGCAACATCCAGGTCAGCCTCGATGCGGCGACCTTCGGCCGCTACATCGCGCTCGATTTCGGGATCATCGGCACGCTGACCGAGACCGACAAGGAATACCTCGCGCAGAATTTCATCGCCTTCTTCCGGCGCGACTACAAGCGCGTCGCCGAACTGCACGTCGAATCGGGCTGGGTGCCGGCCGCCACTCGCGTCGATGCGCTCGAGGGGGCGATCCGCGCCGTCTGCGAACCGCAATTCGACCGGCCGCTGAAAGACATCTCGCTGGGCCAGGTGCTGATGCGCCTGTTCCAGACCTCGCGCCGCTTCAACGTCGAGATCCAGCCGCAGCTGGTGCTGCTGCAGAAGACCTTGCTCAACGTCGAAGGCCTGGGCCGCCAGCTCGACCCCGACCTCGACCTGTGGACCACGGCCAAGCCTTTCCTCGAGCGCTGGATGGACGAGCAGGTCGGCCCACGCGCACTCTGGCGCCGCCTGAAGGACGAAGCCCCGCACTACGCCAAGCTGCTGCCCGAGTTGCCGCGCCTGCTGCACGACGCGCTGGCGCGCAACGCCGGCCCGCGCACGCACGAGGACACCGCGCTGCTGGCCGAGCTGGTGCGCGAGCAGCGCCGCACCAATCGCCTGCTGAGCGGGATGACCTGGGGCGTGCTGGGCTTCCTGGTGGGGGCCGTGGTGGCGCGGCTGGTGATCAGCTGGCGCGGGTTCTGAGCCCCAGGGGCGGCCCGGAGCCGGCCCCTTGGCCGCCGGCCCGATAATGCCGCGCGCTGTCCCCGCTCGTTTCACGGTCGAACCATGAACCCCATCCTGATCACCTTCGTCGTGCTGTACCTGGTCGGCACGTTGGCCATCGGCGTCTGGGCCGGTACGCGCATCAAGAACACCAGCGACTTCGCGGTCGCAGGCCGCAGCCTGCCGCTGATCATGGTGATCACCACCACCTTCGCGACCTGGTTCGGCGCCGAGACGGTGATGGGCATCCCGGCCAAGTTCGTGCAGGGCGGCCTGACGACCATCATCGAAGATCCTTTCGGCGCCGGCCTGTGCCTGGTGCTGGTGGGCGCCTTCTTCGCGACCAAGCTGTACCGGCAGAACCTGCTGACCATCGGCGACTTCTATCGCAAGCGCTTCGGCAAGGGCATCGAGGTCTTCTGCTCGACGGCCATCATCCTGAGCTACCTCGGCTGGGTGGCGGCACAGATCACCGCGCTGGGCGTGGTGTTCTCCGTGCTCACCAACGGCGCCATGCCCGAAGAGATCGGCATGATCGTCGGCACGCTGGCCGTGCTGATCTACGTCGTGATCGGCGGTTTCGTCGCGGTGGCGTGGACCGACTTCATCCAGATGATCGTGCTGGTGATCGGCCTGTCGATCATCGCGATCTTCTCGGCTGATCTGGCCGGCGGTTCGGACAAGGTGGTCGCCATGGCCACCAAGGCCGACCTGTTCCGCTTCCTGCCGCCGCCCACCTTCACCGACATCGCGATGTTCATCGGTGCGGGCCTGACGATGATGCTGGGCAGCATCCCGCAGCAGGACGTGTTCCAGCGCGTGATGTCGGCCAAGGACGAGCGCACGGCGCGCAACGGCGCGATGATCGGCGGCTTCAGCTACATCCTGTTCGCCGCCGTGCCGATGTTCATCGTCGCCAGCGCGGTCGTGGTGATGGGCGACAGCGCACTCGAGATGGCGCAGAACGACTACCAGCGCCTGCTGCCGCTGTTCGTGCTCGAGAAGATGCCGCTGCTGATGCAGATCCTGTTCTTCGGTGCGCTGTTGTCGGCGATCAAGAGCACCTCGTCGGCGACGCTGCTGGCGCCGTCGACCAGCTTCGTCGAGAACATCCTGAAGAACCTGCGGCCGGAACTGAAAGACCGGGAACAACTGCTGGCGATGCGCGTGACGATCGTGATCTTCGCCTTCCTGGTGCTGATGTATGCGATCAGCATGAAGGGCACGCCGATCTACGACCTCGTCTCGACGGCCTACCAGGTCACGCTGGTCGGTGCGTTCGTGCCGCTGGTGTGCGGCCTGTACTGGAAGCGCGCGACCACCCAGGGCGCGATCCTGTCGCTGGTCCTGGGCATCGGGGTCTGGCTGACCTTCCTGGTGGTGACGCTGTCGCCGCTGGCCGAGCAACTGCCCGAGTCGGTGGTGGCCGTGTTCACCGGCTTCCCTGGACAGTTGGCCGGGTTGATCGCCGCGCTCGTGGGCATGGTGGTCGGCTCGCTGGCACCGCAGGTCCTGCAGAACCGGCACGAGGCGAGCCAGGCGCCCAAGTTGTGATCGGGCCGGCGGCCGGGGGGCGACCTCCCGGCCTTGACGACCTGGCCTTGACGACCTGGCCTTGACGACCTGGCCTTGAGAAATGGGGCCAAGTACCCACTTGCAGCGGGCAAGGTGGGTGGGCGCCTCAGGGTGCCCCCTTATAATTTCCCGTTTTGAATCAAGGGTTTGGTCATGCCGATCTACGCTTATCGCTGCGCCGCCTGCGGCCATTCGCGTGATGTGCTGCAGAAAATGTCCGATGCACCGCTGACGCAGTGCCCGGCCTGTGGCGCCGAGCAATTCGCCAAGCAGCTCACCGCGGCCGGTTTCCAGCTGAAGGGCTCGGGCTGGTACGCCACCGATTTCCGCAACAGCGGCGGCGGCAGCACCGCCTCGGCCGGCACGTCGGCCACCGCCCCCGCCAAGTCCGAAGGCACCGCTTCGTCCGGCAGCGGTGACGGCGGGTCATCCTCCGGCTCCAGCAGCGCCTCCGCCGGCAGCACGCCCTGCGGCGGCTCCTGCGCTTGCCACTGAAGCCGCCGAACGCGTCGCCAGCACCGGGCCACCCCTTGAAAAAATACCTCATCGCCGGCCTGCTGACCTGGTTGCCCCTGGCCATCACCATCTGGGTGCTGCTGTGGGTCCAGGGCCTGCTGGACGGCATGTTCAAGGGCTTCCTGCGCTTGGCGCAGGCGGTGCTGCCGGTGGGCGCCACCGAAACCCTGCAGGCGCTGGGCCAGTGGCCGGGCCTGGGCGTGGTCGTGATGATCTCGCTGATGTTGCTCACGGGCGTGTTCGTCACCAATCTGTTCGGCCAGTGGTGGCTGAAGCAGTGGGATGCGCTGATGAACCGCATCCCCATCGTCAGGTCGATCTACAGCTCGGTCAAGCAGGTCTCGGACACGCTGTTCTCCAGCAACGGCAACGCGTTCCGCGAGGCTGTGCTGGTGCAGTATCCGCATGCCGGCTCGTGGACGATCGCCTTCGTCACCGGCAAACCCGGCGGCGAAGTCGCCGACAGGCTCGAGACCGAGCACGTCAGCCTGTACGTGCCGACGACGCCGAACCCGACTTCGGGCTTCTTCCTGATGATGCCGCGCTCAGCCGTCCACGCGCTCGACATGAGCGTGGACGAAGCCTTGAAATACATCATCTCGATGGGCGTGGTGGCTCCGCCACCGCACATGCCCCCGGCCGGCCACGTGCCCGTGCCGGAGGGGGCCGACCCCAATCGGGCGGGCTGAGCAGCCGTAGCGTCCGGCGCTCAGTCCCGAGGGTTGACCACCCCACCCCGACAGCCTTTCAATTCCATCTTTGCGCACCGCTTCCGCGGCCTTGAACCGCCGGCGCGCCATCGACACAATCAAGAAGCACTGGAGTGCACACATGAGAACCACTTACTGCGGCCTGGTCAGCGAATCGCTGCTGGGCCAGACCGTCACCCTGATGGGCTGGGCACATCGTCGTCGCGACTTCGGCGGCGTGATCTTCATCGACTTGCGTGATCGCGAAGGCCTGGTGCAGGTTGTCTGCGACGCCGATCTTCCCGAGATGCTGAAGGTCGCCGAGGGCGTTCGCAACGAGTACTGCCTGAAGATCACGGGTGTCGTGCGCACCCGTCCCGAAGGGACAGACAACCCCAGCCTGACCAGCGGCAAGGTCGAGGTGCTTTGCCACCAGATCGAAGTGCTGAACCCGTCGGTCACCCCGCCGTTCCAGCTCGACGACGAGAACCTGTCGGAAACCACGCGCCTGACGCACCGCGTGCTCGATCTGCGCCGCCCGCAGATGCAGCAGAACCTGATGCTGCGCTACCGCGTCGCGATGGAAGTGCGCAAATTCCTCGACGCGAACGGCTTCGTCGACATCGAGACCCCGATGCTGACCAAGTCGACGCCCGAAGGCGCGCGCGACTACCTCGTGCCCAGCCGCGTGCACGACGGCCATTTCTTCGCGCTGCCGCAATCGCCGCAGCTGTTCAAGCAGCTGTTGATGGTCGCGGGCTTTGACCGCTACTACCAGATCACCAAGTGCTTCCGCGACGAAGACCTGCGTGCTGACCGCCAGCCCGAGTTCACCCAGATCGATATCGAGACCTCGTTCCTGACCGAGGAAGAGATCCGCGGCATGTTCGAAGGCATGATCCGCACGGTCTTCCGCAACACGATCGGTGTCGACCTGCCGGGCTACCCGGTGATGACCTACGCCGACGCGATGTACCAGTACGGCTCGGACAAGCCCGACCTGCGCGTCAAGCTCAAGTTCACCGAGCTGACCGACGTGATGAAGGACGTCGACTTCAAGGTGTTCTCGACGCCGGCCACCACCAAGGGCGGCCGCGTCGTCGCGCTGAAGGTGCCGGGCGGCGGCGAGATGAGCCGCGGCGAGATCGACGGCTACACCGAGTTCGTCAAGATCTACGGCGCCAAGGGCCTGGCCTGGATCAAGGTCAACGACGTGCAGAAGGGCCGCGAGGGCCTGCAATCGCCGATCGTCAAGAACCTGCACGACGCCTCGCTCGCCGAGATCCTGGCGCGCACCGGCGCCTGCAACGGCGACCTGATCTTCTTCGGCGCCGACAAGGAAAAGATCGTCAACGACGCGATCGGCGCGCTGCGCATCAAGATCGGCCACAGCGAGTTCGGCCGCACGCACGGCCTGTTCGAGGACAAGTGGGCGCCGCTGTGGGTGGTCGACTTCCCGATGTTCGAACATGACGAGGAAGGCGATCGCTGGAACGCGGTGCACCACCCGTTCACCGCGCCGAAGGACGGCCATGAAGACCTGATGGACACCGACCCCGGTGCCTGCATCGCCAAGGCCTACGACATGGTGCTCAACGGCTGGGAGCTCGGCGGCGGCTCGGTGCGTATCCACCGCGCCGAAGTGCAGAGCAAGGTCTTCAGCGCGCTGAAGATCGGCCCGGAGGAAGCGCAGCAGAAGTTCGGCTTCCTGCTGGATGCGCTGCAGTACGGCGCCCCCCCGCACGGTGGCCTGGCTTTCGGCCTGGACCGCATCGTCACGATGATGACCAAGGCCGATTCGATCCGCGACGTGATCGCCTTCCCGAAGACCCAGCGCGCCCAGTGTCTGCTGACCGGCGCGCCGAGTGCGGTCGACGAGAAGCAGCTGCGCGAGTTGCATATCCGCCTGCGCAACGCGGCGGCGGCGAGCTGATCGCTGCGGCGAATCGAAAGGGCCCTTCGGGGCCCTTTTTTCTTGGCTTCACTGCCGACCGCGGCGGCGGGTCACGCGCCGTCGTCGCTGTCGTTGTCGAACGCTTCATCGGGCAGTCGCCGGCGCGCGCGCAGCACCCGCACCAGCGCCACGCCGCCCACGATGAGCATCAACGCCGGCCCGAACCACAACAACCCTGTGCGCCCGGACAGCGGCGGCTCGTAGAGCACGAAGTCGCCATAGCGGTCGGTCATGTAGCGGCGGATGTCATCGTCGCTGCGGCCCTCGCGCAGTTGCTGGCGTATCTGCTCGCGCAGGTCGGCGGCGAGCGGCGCCTGGGAATCGGCGATCGACTCGTTCTGGCAGACGAGGCAGCGCAGCTGCGAGGCCAGGGCCTGCGCGCGCGCATCGAATGCCGCGTCGACGTCCTGGGCGCCGGCGGCCCGCAGGCCGCCGGCGAGCAACAAGAGCAACAAGAGCAGCAGCCAGCGCCGGTTCATCTCAAGCCCCCAGCCGTGCGAGCGCCGGCTCGATCTGCTCGTGCAGCACCTTCGGCGTCATTGGTCCGACGTGCTTGAAGCGAACGATGCCCTCGCGGTCGATGATGAAGGTTTCGGGCACGCCGTAGACGCCGAAGTCCAGTCCGAGCTGGCCGCGGGGATCGACGAGCGACTCGCTGTACGGATTGCCCCACTGCAGCAGCCATTGCTTGGCCGCTTCGCCTTCGTCCTTGTAGTTCAGCCCGACGATCGTCAGGCCTGCATGGCGCTGCGACAGCGTCATCAACTGCGCGTGCTCTTCCAGACACGGCCCGCACCACGAGGCCCACACGTTGAGCACCCACACGCGGCCCAGCAGGTCTTCGCGCTTGAGCTGTCGGTTGGCATCGGTCAGCGTCGGTGCCAGGAAGCCCGGCACCGGGCGGTCGATCAGCGGCGATGGAACCTCGTGCGGGTTCAGGTTCAGCCCCCGCACCAGCACCAGCAGCAGGGCGCTGAAGACCAGCAGCGGGATCAACCAGCGGTTCATCCCGCCACCTCGCGTCCGTCGTGGCGCTCGCCGTGGTGCCGCCGTTCATAGCGTCGGTCGGTGGCGGCCATGGCGCCACCCAGCGCCATCACCACGCAGCCCAGCCAGATCCAGATCACCATCGGCTTGTGCTGTACGCGCACGGTCCAGCTGTCGTCAGGCAGCAGTTCGCCGAGCGAGACATACAGGTCGCGCGCCGGGTTGCTGTCGATCGCGGCTTCGGTCATCGGGTTGCGCTGCACCCGGTAGATGCGCTTTTCGGGCCACAGCGTCGCCACCGGCCGACCCGCGCGCGTCACCTCCACGTGACCCCGTGCAGCGGCGAAGTTAGGCCCGGTCACCGGCGCGACGTCGACGAACCGGAAGTCATAGCCCGCCAGGGCCACCGTGTCCCCGCGCTGCATGCGCAGGTCGCGGCTGCTCTCGTGCGTCTGTACCGTGGTCACGCCCAGCACGAAGGCCGCGACGCCCGCGTGCGCGACCCACATGCCGAGCTGCGCGCGGCCCAGTTGCCGCCAGTGGCCGCGCCAGCCCCAGAGATCGGCGACCACGCCGCCCAGCACCCATCCGGCCAGCGCATAGCCCGCGCAGGACCATGCCGACGTCGTGCCGCCGCAAGCCCAGGCGATCGCCAGCACCAGCAGGGTCGCCACCACCGCGCAGCGCAGTCGCAGCGCCAAAGTGCCCCAGGCATCGTTCTTCCAGCGCGCCAGCGGCCCCGCGCCGAGCAGCACCAGCAGCGGCACCATCAGGCCGCGAAAGACCGTGTCGAAGTAGGGCGGCCCCACCGAGACCTTGCCCAGGCCCAGCGCATCGAGGATCAGCGGATACAGCGTGCCCAGCAGCACCGAGCCGGTGGCCACCGCGAGCAGCAGGTTGTTCAGCAGCAGCGCCGACTCGCGCGAGACCGTGCCGAAGCGCTGACCCAGACCGACGGCACCAGCGCGAGCCGCGTACAGCGCCAGTGATCCACCGATGACGACGGCGAGGAAGGCAAGGATGAACAGTCCTCGCTTCGGATCGCTCGCGAAGGCATGCACCGACGACAGCACGCCCGAGCGCACGAGGAAGGTGCCCAGCAGGGACAGCGAGAAGGCGAGCAGCGCGAGCAGCAGCGTCCAGGCCTTGAAAGCACCGCGCTTTTCGCTGACCGCCAGCGAATGCACCAGCGCCGTGCCGGCGAGCCAGGGCATGAAGGACGCGTTCTCGACCGGATCCCAGAACCACCAGCCACCCCAACCCAGCTCGTAGTAGGCCCAGAAGCTGCCGAGCGCGATGCCCAGCGTGAGGAAGGCCCAGGCCGCGAGCGTCCACGGCCGCGTCCAGCGTGCCCAGGTCGCATCGAGCCGGCCACCGATCAGCGCGGCGAGCGCGAAGGCGAACGCGACCGAGAAGCCCACGTAGCCCATGTAGAGCATCGGCGGGTGGAAGACCATGCCCGGGTCCTGCAGCAGCGGGTTCAGGTCGCGCCCTTCCTGCACCGGCGGCAGCAGGCGCGCGAAAGGGTTGGAGGTGGCCAGCATGAACAGCAGGAAGCCGGCACTGACGAGCGACATCACCGCCAGCACGCGCGCGACGAACTCGTGCGGCAGGCCGCGGCTGCGCCAGGCCACCGCCTGCATCCAGCCCACCAGCATCAGTACCCACAACAACAGCGAGCCTTCGTGGCCGCCCCACACCGCGGCCAGCCGATACGGCAAGGGCAGGTGGGTGTTCGAATGTGCGGCCACGTAGTAGACCGAGAAGTCATTCGACGCGAAGCCTGCCGCCAGCGCCGCGAAGGAGATGACCACCAGCGCGGCCTGCACGCTCGTCAGCCGGCGCACCCAGCGTAGCCAGCGTTCGCGCCCGTTGGCAGCACCGGCCAGGCCGAGCATGGCCTGCAGCAGCGCCACCCCCAGCGCCACCGCCAGCGCAGCATGGCCCAGGGTCGGGATCATCTCGGCGAGGACTTCAACGTCGGCGAGGACATCGGTTCCGAAGCCGCGGCCCGCCGCAGCGCTTCGGCCGCTTCAGGCGGCATGTAGTTCTCGTCGTGCTTGGCCAGCACCTCGCGCGCCACGAAGACCCCGTCCGCGCCCAACTGGCCCTGCGCGACGACACCCTTGCCGGCCTTGAAAAGATCAGGCAGCACGCCGTCGAACCGCACCGGCACGTCGCGCTGCAGGTCGGTGACCACGAAGCGGACCGTGACGCCCTCGCGCACCACGCTGCCATCGCGCACCAGCCCGCCCAGGCGGAACGGCCGCTGCGCCGGCGCAGCGCCTTGTGCCACCTGCGTAGGCGTGAAGAAGAAGACGAGGTTGCTGCGGAAGGCGTTGAACACCAGCACGCCGACCGCGATCAGCGCCACCAGCACGCCGAGCGCCCAGATCAGCCGTTGCCAGCGTCCGTTCATGCGCTGCCTCGCTGCGCGGCCGTGCGTGCGCGATGCAGGCGCCGGCACACGAGCACGCCTTCAGCGATCACGAGCAACAGCGCGGGCAGGCAGGCGCCCCACAGGAACATCGTGTGGTCGGTCATGCGTCTGCCCTGCCGTTCTCCATGGTGGCCGCCGACAGCGCCTGCGGCTCCTGCTCCCAGCTCAGCGCACGAGCGCGCGTCAACGCCGCGGCGATCGCATGCGCCCAGAAGGCGATCGTCATCAGCGCCAGTGCCAGCAGCATCGCCTGCGCCATGCGCGGCGCACTGTCCAGGCTGATCGAGGCGCCCTGGTGCAAGGTGTTCCACCAGCGCACCGAGAAGTAGATGACGGGCACGTTCAACGCCCCGACCATCGCGAGCAAGGCACCCGCCTGCGCCGCCCGCCGATCGTCGTCGATCGATTCGACCAGCGCGATGTAGCCGAGGTAGAGCAGCAGCAGGATCAGCTCCGAGGTGAGTCGTGCATCCCAGACCCACCAGGTGCCCCAGGTCGGCTGGCCCCACAGCGCGCCCGTCCACAGCGCGATCGCGGTGTACAGCGCGCCCGAAGGTGCCAGCGCCCGCGCGAGCCGCGAGGCCATGCGCACCTTCATCACCCAGCCAACGACCGCCCAGAAGGCGATCGCGAGATAGCAGATCATCGACAGCCATGCTGCCGGCACGTGCACGAACAAGATGCGGTAGACCTCGCCCTGCGTCGCATCCCGCGGGGCCGCGAAGAAGCCGACGTACAGGCCGGCCGCGCCGGCGAGCAGCGCGATCGCCCAGCACCATCGGGCGATCACCGAGGCCAGCGCGTCGAAGCGTGCCGGTGCGGCAAAGCGCGTCCAGCGGGCCGGCGCCGTGGTGACCGCGCTCGGTCGGTGATGCATCGTCATGAGACCTTCATCCCAAGGACACCCGCAACGCCGCCGCCGTCAGCCGCGGGGCGCCGAGCGCGGTGAGGATCAGCAGCGCGGCCTGCAATGACAAGGCCCCATCGACCGGCTCGCCGTTCAGCGCCGCGAGTGCCGCGCCGCTGCCGAACACCAGCGTCGGCAAGGCCAGCGGCAGCACCAGCAGCACGACCAGTGCGGCGCCATGCCGCAGGCCCAGCGCCAGCGCCGCGCCGAGTGCACCGAGCAGCACGAGCACTGGCGTGCCGAGCAGCAGGCTCAAGGCCAGCACGCCGGCCACGCGCAGGGGCAGGCCGAAAGCAAGGGCCGCCACGGGCGATGCCAGCACGATCGGCAGGCCGCCGACCAGCCACTGCATCGCGACGCGCTGGGCGACCGTGCGGGTCAAGGGGCTCGTGGCGATCAGCATCTGCTCCAGCGTGCCGTCCGCCGCGTCGCCGTCGAACAGGGTGGTCAGCGACACCATCATCGACAACAGCGCACAGGCCCAGATGACACCGGGCGCCACGCGCTGCAGCAGTGCGGGCTCCGAACCGAGGCCGAGCGGGAACAGGCTCAAGGCGGCGGCGAAGAAGGCCAGCGGCAACAGCCAGCTGCCGCGGCGGCGCGCGGCCAGGCGCCAATCGCGTTGCCAGACCGCCAGGCCGGCCGCCGCTTCGGGCGAGATCGGGTGGCTCAAGCGCTGACCCCGCTGCCCCAGTGCCATTGGGTGAGCGGCAGGCCATCGCTCGGCCAGGGTGCATGGCTGGTCATCAGCACCGCGCCGCCGTGGGCCAGATGCGCGCGCAGCCATTGCTCGAACAGCGCTGCGCCATCGGCATCGAGCGCTTCCAGCGGCTCGTCGAGCAGCCACAGGCAGGGCTCGTGGTCCAGCATCAGGCGGGCCAGCGCTGCGCGTCGCTTCTGGCCTTGCGACAGGCTGGCGACCGGCGTGTCGATGCGCCCGTCCAGCCCGACGCGCGCCAGCGCCTCGGCCAGTTGAGATCGACCGGGGGCGGCGCCGCCCAGGCGCGCCAGCAGGCCGAGCGCTTCGCCCAGCGTCAAGCCGGGCGACAGCGCGTTCGCGTGGCCCAGGTAGCGCAGCCGCGAACGCACCTCGGGCGGCAGCGAGCGCACAGGCTCGCCTTCGAACGTCGCCTCGCCTTCGTCCGGCTCGCTCAAGCCCGCCAGCAACCGCAGCAGGCTGGTCTTGCCGCAGCCGTTCGGCCCGCGCAGCCACAAGGCCTGGCCGGCGTGCAGGTCGAGGTCGACGCCGCTGAAGACCGCCTTTCCGCCACGCCGGCAGGCCAGGTCGCTGGCCTGCAGCCAGGCTGGGCCGGTGGCCGGCGGCACGGGGCCGGGGGGTGGTGAGGTGTGGGCAGACGCCATGCCTGCATTGTCGACGCGATGGGCCTGCCTTGCGGCCGCAAGCCCCGGTCGCGTTGTCGCCAGGGCCACACGAGCCTGATCTACCATCGGACCATGCAAGCCGATGCGCCCGCGCGCCCGTTCAAGATCCCCGAATCGGTCCTTGTCGTGATCCACACGCCGGCGCTGGAGGTGCTGCTGATCGAGCGCGCCGATGCGCCGGGCTACTGGCAGAGCGTGACGGGCTCGAAAGACCTCGTCGACGAGCCACTGCGCCTGACCTGTGCCCGCGAGGTGGCCGAAGAGACCGGCATCGTCATCGGCAGCGCGCTGATTCCGCCCGAGGCGCTGGCCGACTGGAACCTCGCCAACCACTACGAGATCTACCCCCGCTGGCGGCATCGCTATGAACCCGGCGTGACCCACAACACCGAGCATGTCTTCGGCCTGACCGTGCCCGCGGGCACGCCCGTGCAACTGGCCCCGCGCGAGCACACCGCGCATGCCTGGCTGCCCTGGCGCGAGGCGGCCGACCGGTGCTTCTCGCCGTCCAACGCCGAAGCGATCCTGCTGCTGCCCAGATTCGTTGGAGTGCCGCAGACATGAACAGCCGCGTCACCCGCCCGGCGGGCTTCACGCAGAGCACGGTCTATTCGACGCAGGTGTTGCGCGTCGCGACCTACAACATCCACAAGGGCGTGCGAGGCATGGGCCCGCGCAAGCGCCTGGAGATCCACAACCTCGGCCTGGGCATCGAGGCGCTCGACGCCGACCTCGTGTTCCTGCAGGAGGTGCGCCTGTTCCACGTGCGCGAGGCGCAACGCTTCGACCACACCTGGCTGGGCTGGCCCGAAGGTGGCCAGGCCGAGTTCCTGGCGCCGCAAGGCTACGAGTCGGCCTACCGCACCAACGCGGTCACGCGCCACGGCGAGCACGGCAATGCGCTGTTGTCGCGCTGGCCGATCGGTGACATCGGCCACCACGACGTGTCCGACCACCGCTTCGAGCAGCGCGGCCTGCTGCATGTGCCGGTCACCTGGCAGGGGCTGAAGCTGCATGCGGTGGTGGCGCACTTCGGCCTGATCCACGCCAGCCGGGTCCGCCAAGTGCAGCGCCTGGCCGACTTCATCGAGGCCGAGGTGCCGGCGGGCGAGCCGGTGCTGGTTGCGGGCGACTTCAACGATTGGGGCGAAAGGCTGGACAGCCTGATGGCCGATGCGGGGCTGCAGCGCGCCGTGGCGCCGCCGGGCCAGCCCGGCGCGCGCGTGACCTTTCCGTCGCTCGTGCCGGTGTTCGCGCTCGACCGGGTCTACATGCGCGGCTTCCGCTGCCTGTCCACGATGGTGCCGCGGGGGTCGGCGTGGGCGCGGATGTCCGACCATCTGCCGCTGGTGGTGGAGCT
>JADMIO011486929.1_pt1 | contig 46055 bp, 31 predicted proteins | sample 8958161 | NCBI WGS metagenome assembly JADMIO01 (sample SAMN16585339, study PRJNA669376) | soil metagenome | isolation source: Crop rotation soil | place: USA: Cullars Rotation, Alabama | collected 2011
CGCGACAACTTGTCCACGTGGAATTCTAAGCTTAGGATCCCAATGTGCTGGAAAGAGGTGGCGCCGGCGTCGGTGGTCTTCCAAAGTCCGGAACCAGGACCACCGCCGTTGTACCCCCACCATGTGCGGAGCCGGTTGTAGGAGGCGGCGAAGAGGTTGTTCGGATTCACCGGGTCAATCACCACATCGGTGAAGCCAGTGTAATTGTCGATGAACTTGGACTTCTTCCACGTCTTGCCGCCATCCGTGCTCTTGTAGAGACCGCGTTCCGCGTTGGGTCCAAACAGGTGTCCCATCGCCGCGACATAAACGATGTTCGGGTCCGTCGGATGCACTACGATGCGCGCGATCGATTGCGTGTCCTCGAGCCCGAGGTGATTCCAGGTCTTGCCGCCATCGGTCGTGCCCCATACGCCGTCGCCGATCGACGAACTCTGGCGATTGTTGGCTTCTCCCGTACCTACGTAGACGATGTCGGGGTTGGACGGGGCAATCGCAATCGCGCCCACGTTATTGTTCGCCATGTTGTCGAACTGCGACTTCCAATGGTTGCCGCCATCAATCGATTTCCAGAGTCCGCCCGTAGCGAAGCCGACGTACAACAGTAGCGGATCTTTTTCCGTACCCGCGATGTCATCGACGCGCCCCGCCATGGTGGCGGGTCCGATGGAGCGGAATTCGAATCCGCGCAGGAGCGGATCGGTGGAAGCATTGACCGGAGGAGGTGGCGGTTCCACCGCTCCGCGCCCTTGGGCCCATGCCGTGCCGGCGATGCCGAAGCACGTAAGAGCGGTAAGGAAGACCTGTGACCCTCGATGTTTCAATCTACTAGCGAGCATAGTTCCGTTCAATTTAGCACAGGCGGGAGGTTCTATGAGAACGCTTGCGCCGGCCGTGAAAACAGTACTCCATGTCGGGGCCGCTTGGTATGATGAGGGAAAACATGCCTGAATTGCGTTCTGACTCTGCTCCATTGTCGGAAGCGGTGACCGAGGATATTCGCGTCGAAGTGATGTCGAGCTATTCTCCGGAAAACTCGCGTCCTTTAGAAGGCGAGTGGGTATTCCAGTACACCGTGCGCATCACCAACCAGGGTAAGGACACGGTACAACTTGTCAGCCGGCACTGGGTCATTACCGATGCGGCCGACCGCGTGGAAGAAGTGCGCGGACCCGGTGTAGTCGGCGAGCAGCCCACTCTGAAACCTGGCGAGAGCTTCAAGTACTCCTCATGGTGTCCGCTGAAGACGCCCATGGGTCTGATGTACGGCACCTATGAGATGCAGAGGACTAACGGCAGCCGTTTCGACATCGAAATCGCACCGTTCGCTCTGAAGGCTCGCTACACGGTGCACTAGCGCCGCGGATTCGCCGGAGGCTTGAAGCCCTTCGAAGCGTCATCCACGATCAGTACCCAATCGCTGCCGAAGCCCTCCGACGGCGCGGTGAAAGCGTGCGTGCCTTTGTTCTCGAAGTCGCCGGCATCCTGCGAGTCGCCGCTGCGCGGGTTGTACCACCAGCACTTCACGCGGTCGCCAGAGATCTTGCCTAAATTTAGTGTGAACGGCCGTCCCTGCGCATCATAGATGAAGGCGTAGCCGTCGCCGCGCGTGGCGGCAATGTGGTCGGCGCCTTGCAACGCGTCTACCACCAGCGACTGATCCGGCACGCGCGTCAGCACCGGCCGCGATTCGATCAAGGCGCGCACGAAGCGCATCTCCATCCCTCCCGGACGGTGGATCGCTTCATACCAGTACATCAGCGGACCGTTGACCGGTTTCCTCGCCGCGCTATACATCTGCCACACGGCGTGGTTACCGTAGGTGTGGCCGCACGCACCCGAGAAGAGGTCCCAATAGGCGCGCTGGCGAATGTGGGCGTCCAGGCTATAGCCGTTAACACTCGCGCGGAAGGCGAGCGGGTGGTCCTCATACAACGGTTCGCCATCCAACACCGGCTTCACCGGCGTGAGTGCATAATCCTTCGCGATCCGCCCCCACGACTGCACGGAATCGGCCAGGCCGTGTCCGGTTTGCTGCATGTTGAAGTCCAGCCAAGCGTCATTGTGAAATGCGGTCGAAGATGTGCCGCCGCCGCGCGGATGGAAGCTCATCAGCATGGCGTCGTAATCCTCCTTGCCGCTCACGCCGATCGCAATTCCTTTGGCCATCGCGCGCCAGATCTCTTCGACGCCCTCCGGCACGCGGTCGCCACCCAGGATCCAGATGATGCCTTTCCGGGCGTATCGCTTGCCCAGAAATTCGCCGTACGCCTGCGCCGTCGCGGGGGTGAAAATCGACTCGTCTTTGCGCGCGTCTTTCACCACCCAGCGGCCCCACGTGGGCAGCAGGCCGACGTAGAGGCCGTTGCGATTGGCTTCATCGACGACGTAGTCGACATGGTCCCAATAGTCGTACTTCCCGGACTTCGCGGGTGTTGCGGCCGGACGCGCGGGATCTTTGTCGATCAGCGGGAGCTTGCCATACGCGTTCGGGTCGGTCAGCCCGTCCAACTCGGCGAGGGCCACGGCCTGCACTACGGTGTAACCTTGCGAAGCACGCGTCTTCAGATACTCGGCCGCGTCCTTGCGGTCGAGCCGGTGGAAGAGCTCCCACGCGGTGTCCGCCAGGTAGAAGAAGGGCTTGCCGTCGGCCTGCACGAGGAAGCGACGATTCTCGCTGACCTTCAACTTCGCCAGCGGGGCCGGGCGTTGGGCGAATCCAACGGCGGCGAGACAGAACAATGCGGCTAATCGTAACGTCATCAACCGGTGATCTCTTTCAGTTTGGTGAAGAACTGTTTCTTCCGCTCGCTGCTCTGGATCCCCCAATTCACCGGAGGGCACTGGTGGCCCTCGGCGTAATCGCTCTTGCCGGGATCGAAATAGCCCCACGAAACATACTCCGACAGCGTCGTCATCAGGTGGCTGTCCGCATCGTCGAAGCGAAAGTGGTCGTCTTCGTTGATCAGTACCGGCATGGGACGCCACGTTGCCGTCTGGCGCGACGTCTGAATCATCCTGCGGATCCGCGCCGGATCATCCGGACCGTTACCGTGCAGCAGCAGGAAGTCGGACGCCTTCACCACGTTCGCCAGTGCCGGCGCGCCGCCGCCGTAGCTCGTCCCCACCAGCAACCGCCTGCCGCCGCGGGTGATCCCCTTCGCCTGCTCAATCAGTTCGTGCACTCGCGCCGGCTTCAGGATCTCGTGATCATAGGCCGCGACGTTGCATTCGTTGTCGATCTCCACCAGGATGTTGGCGCGGCCGGTATCCAGCAGCCAGTTGGTGGCGTTGGTCACCGCGCGCCGCACCGCGGCCTCGTCCTTCACACGCTGGTCCTGCCCGAAGTAAAAGTACCCGACGATTGCGATCATGCCCAGCTCATCGGCGCGCTCCAGCACGCGCGCCAGCCGTGACATATAGGCGGGCCGCAGGTTGCCTTCGGGGTCGAGCGCCGAATTCTCCCAGGGCTGGGCCTTCGAATACCCTTCCGGACTGCCGCCCTGCAGATTCACGGTGAAGGCCAGCAGACCGTGGCGCCGCCAATCCAGCAGGGCAGCCAGGAACTCCTTCACGTTGCGCTCCGGGTCCCACTTCCTGGTATCGGGGTACGCCCACTTCGACCGCGTCTCGGGGTTCAAATCGTCGAAGATCGCCTGCACGGCCCGCACGTTCATCAGCAGGCCTTCGATCTTCATCCCCTTGTACGCACGCCCGGCGTACGTCGGCTTGCCGTTGATCAGGAACTGCTCGCCGCGGATCGTGATTTCTGTGCGGGAGGCCGGCGACGCGGCCGCCAACGCGGGAACGGCGCCCGCTATCCTGAGAAAGCTGCGTCGCTGCATTTAGTCCTTCTACGGAAGCGGGTTCTGGCGATGAATCAGGTGAATCAGGTTGCCGTCGCAGTCCGTGAAAAAGATCAGGCGGTTGCCTTTGATTTCGATCGGGCTGCCGAGTTCCACTCCGGATGCGGCCAGTGCCGCCGACGCCGCGTCGAAATCGTCCACGGCGATTGCCAGGTGGCGGATCCCCGGCGCCTTCGCTGCCTGCTCGATACGTTCGCCTTCCGACGGGATGATTTCCAGGACGGTGCCATTCGGCGCCTTCACGAAGAAATTCCCCGCATAGGTGAAATTGATATGAAATTCCAAATGCTTCACGTACCACCCGGCCAGCCGCTCGGGATCCGGTGAAGCAATCGCAGTGTGTTCGAGTCCGGTAAACATCGGCTACCAGCTTATCGCGCTGAACGTCGATGTGGAAGCCCTGTGGGGCAGGCTGCACCCTGAAGTCTGCCCCACAGAACTCACGGCACAACGCGCCTCAACGAATTCAAATCCGACCCCGCCGGTACGATCGTCAGCCCCTCGCCCTTGCGTGTGGCCAGCCGCCACAATTCGCCTCGCGCCGTCTCCGCGCGCCGCCCATCGCGGTACACCGTTGCATCTCCTCCAAAAGGATTGCGCAGGCGGCACTCCGCGCCCGCCAGCGATTCCAGTTCGACGAACTCCGCATTGCCGTTACGAATCGACGCGCGCACCAGGAACCCGCCCCGCGCCGCCAGGGCAAAGCTCGCATTCCAGGATTTCGGCCACGCAGGGCAAAGGTGCAGGATCGGTTCTTCGCCCGGCGCAGGCGGATTGCTTTGGAGCAGCGCCAGCTGCATAGCTTCTGCCGCGCGGCCAAGGCGCTGCGCGTCCAGCGCTTGCGGCCCCTCGCGCAGCGTCATGCGATTCAGCAGTACCCCGCCATTCTTATACGCCGTCGGCCGCTCCGGCGCGATTGCCTTGATCTGATTGGGTACCAGCACCTGAACCGCGTCCGCGCGCCCGATCGACGCCGCTGCGATCGCCACCTTCGAGAGCACGGACACCGTCGTCTTCGGGGTCAGCCCGTTGCGCAGGTACTGCGCGAACGTGGCGCGTGCCGTCTCCAGCGTTGCCGCGTCGCGGGACTCCACGTTGCAGAAATCGAAGAACCACATCGGCAGGCTGTTGGCATCGGGAGCGATTCCTCCGCCCGGTTTCACCACCGGCTTCAAGCCGCGCACGAAGACGCGCGGACCCTGATATTCGGCCGGTTTCAACGCCTCCGGGTGGTCGCTTACCGGCAGCGGCGCCAGCCTTGCCAGGAAATCCTTCCACTGCGTCCGCAGCGTGTCGTCCACTCCGAGGATTTGCGCGGCGCGAATCGCCGCGGGAAAGACGCCCCGCATGGCGGAGATATCCTCGTCGCTGTCGCGCGCGCCGAGCACCGATTCATTGCTATTGGCCCAATGTATGTGTATTCGCCCGTCCTCGCCCGGCTTGACGTTGGGATGATTGCGATAGAATTCCGCAGCGGCCTTCAGCATAGGGTACGCCCGCTGCCCGAGCCACTCGCGATCGAGCGTGAACTCGTAGCGCCTCCAGTATAGATACGCCACCTTCGCCGTCGTGGCGAAATTATGATTCACCGGGCCATACGGCCCCGACCCGCGATCCGCGATCACCCAATGCCCTTGCTGCCAGTTCCCGGTCTGAATCCAGTTCCACCGGCTGGAGTGCGGATGCTTCGTCCTCGCGTACTCCATGAAGCGCTGCGACCGCTGATCCCAGGGCTTGCGCAGCAGGTAGAGATCCTGCATTTCCGCCGCGATGTCATCGGGCAATTTCTCGAGCCCGCTGAAATACGAGGTCTCGGGAATGTACATCCCCTGGCTTCCCCATTGCTGCCGCGCCGCCGTGGCCGACGCTGTGAACATCCCCGAATACATGTCGTACATCGGATCCATAAGTTCCCAGCGATTGGCTGCCGGCAGCGCCTCGTAGTAGCAGCTCAGATTCGCGAACCAGTGCTGCGCACCCCACGTCCGCAGGTCTCCGCCCGTATTCCACAGCATCCCGTTGAACTTCGGCGGAAACTTGCCGCGCGATGTCGAAGCCATCAGATAAAGGAAATAGTGATAGTGCCGCTCCACGAAATCCGCTTCGCCATCGGCGCTTGTCAAATGGACGTGGCCGCGCGACCAGAAGGCGCGCCACCACTCCCGGCTCTCCGCGGCGATGGCGTCCACGCCTGCGCGTTCGGCGGCATCCAAATTGGCGAAGGCGTCGGCCAGCACGTCGCGGGCCGGGTCGAAAGTGGCCGCCGACGCCACCAGAATCGTGTAGCCAACGGACCCGCCTGCCGATTCCAGTGCGGCCTCGGTCTCGTTGACGTATCGCGCTGCGGTCTTGCGGCCTACGATCGAAACCGCGACTGCCGACTTGCAGCAGAACTCGCCCTCGCGAAATTCCTGCACCAGGGCGATGCGCCCGCCCTCCGCCACCAGGCGGGAAGCGGCGCGGTGATTGACCCGCTCCACCGCGACCACATGATCGCGCGCAAACTTCTCCAGGTCGCCGCCGAAGTACTTCGTCTCGTAGCGCAGCATCCGCAGCGATGCGGTCACGGCGGGCCGCGCCGCGCGCCGGTCGTCCACCGCGACCACGATCACGTCGCGCGCCGGCCAGCCGAAGATCCGCGCGGTGACATCCTTACCGTCGACGGTCAAATGGCCGTCGTAGACCGAGAGCCGCTGCGCAAAACCCGTCTCGGGAAAAGGAGCGCCGGCCGCACCGAAATCGATATCGAAGTAGGCGCACCCGCCGCAGTAGTCGTTGTGCCGCTCGACGAAGCTGGTCGATGCGCCATCGTTGGCGTAGACGTCCGCGCGATTGATCTGGAAACGGAGCTGCCGCGGCGTCGTCCAAACAAGGCTGCCCATGCGGCCATTGCCGACCGGCAGGCCTTCTTCGCTGCGCTCGACGGGCTTCTCGTAGGCCAGATCGGCGCGCGAGATCAGGCGCCGCAAATCCACCGCCGTCAGGGCCGATGCCAGTGGTGCGCTCTGAGCGTCCAGGTCGACGGCACTCGCCGCCAGCGAGCCGGCGAGCAGTGCGCGCCGGGTAATCTCGCGTCCGTCGGATGGCTTCATGTGGGTGTGCCTCAGTCAGCCTCCAAGCTTACCACCGTGTTATTAACGCTAAACATGGGAAGGTCCGCACTGCCGACATGCCTGGGCCAGGAACCAATCGCGTCGCCCGCGCTACTGGCGTTGACCGCGGGGATGCAATCGGCGACACTCTATGATTGAGTTTCCAGGATCGAAATCTCGAATGAGGCCTCGTATGCGCTTGATTTTCTCGACCATCGTGATCTGTACCGCCGCGATATTGCCGGCCTTCTCCGCCGACCGCGTCAAAACCGCCAACGGCGCTCTCGAATCCGCCGCCGCGGCCAAGGACGGCGTGCGCGCCTTCAAGGGCATCCCGTTCGGCCAGCCGCCTGTCGGCGAGCTGCGATGGCGCGAGCCGCAGCCCGTCAAGAATTGGAGCGGCGCGCGCAATGCCGACCAGTTCGGCCCGCGCTGCATGCAGCGTACCTCGCCCGGCGCCGACTACTGGTTCCGCGGCAACGGCATGAGCGAAGATTGCCTCTACCTTAACGTCTGGACTTCCGCCAAATCGAGTAATGAGAAACTCCCCGTGCTGGTCTACATCTTCGGCGGCGGCTTCCAGAACGGCGATGGCTCGGAGCCGCGCTACGACGGCGAAAGTATGGCCCGCCAAGGCATGGTCGCGGTCTCGGTTAACTACCGCACCAACGTTTTCGGCTTCTTCGTCCACCCCGAGTTGACGAAGGAATCCCCGCACCACGCCTCCGGCAACTACGGCCTGTTGGACCAGGTGGCCGCCCTGCAATGGGTGCAGAAAAACATCGCGGCGTTCGGCGGCGACCCCAAGCGCGTCACCGTCGCGGGCGAATCGGCTGGTTCGATCTCGGTCAGCGCGCTGATGGCTTCGCCGCTTTCCAAAAACCTGATGGCCGGCGCCATCGGCGAAAGCGGCGCCGCCATCGCCAGCCTGCCGCCACAGCCGCTGGCCGAGGCCGAACAGAACGGCGTGAAATTCGCCACCGCCGCCGGCGCGAGCACGCTGGCCGCGCTTCGCGCGATGACCGCGGAGCAACTTCAGGAGGCTACCGCCAAGGCGCAGGGCATCCGCTTCAGCACCGCCATGGACGGGTATTTCCTGGCGAAGACTCTGCCGGAGATCTTCGAGGCGGGTGAGCAGGCCAAGATCCCGCTGCTGCAGGGGTCGAACACGCAGGAGCAGGCGGCGCGTTCCGTGCTGGGGGCGGGCGAGCCTACGCCCGAAACGCTCGCCGGCGCCATCAAGAGGTTCTACGGAGATAAAGCCGACGGCGTGCTCAAGACCTACACCGCCAAGACCACCGATGAGGTTTACGAAGCCGCCACCCATCTGGCCAGCGCGCGCTTCATCTCCTACGGCACCTGGAAGTGGGCCGACCTCCACCTCAAGACAGGCGGCGGCAAACCGGTATATCGGTATCTGTACGCCCGCCCGCGTCCGGCCTACACCGGCATGCCCGGCGATCCCCCGCCCCCGGCCGGCAGAGGCGGAGCGGCGCCCGCCGGCCAACCCCAGGCGCCCCGAGGTGCGGCGCATTCCGCCGAAATCCAATACGCCATGGGCAATCTGAAGCTCGACCCGCGCTACAAGTGGGAGCCCGAGGATCACGAAGTATCCAAGACCATGCAGGCCTACTTCGTGAATTTCATCAAGACCGGCAACCCGAACGGACCCGGCCTGCCGGAGTGGCCGGCCTACCGCGCAGACAACAATTACCAGCGCATGCGCATCGACGCGAAGTCGCAGGCCGAACGCGAAAGCGACCGCGACCGGTATCTCGCGCTCGACGCGGCCGCGCGGTAATGTCCCGGGCGAGAAGCAAGGGCGAGGATTGGCCGCCCCGCAATTATTCCTGGCGGTCCGCCGCCTCGTAGACGATACCGCGGGCAAAGAGGGAGCCCAGCGCCTCCGCGCTTAAGCCCAGCAATTCCGTCAGCGTCTCGCGCGTGTGCTGCCCTAGCAGCGGGGCCGGAACGCCCGGCCCTCCCGGCGTGTCCGACAGCTTGACGGGCGTCCCGGTGACGCGATGCGCCCCTGCGGCGGGGTGATCGAGTGTGGGGAACATTTTCCGAACGGCCGATTGCGGGTGTTCCGCAACATCGCGGAAATTACGCACCGGCGAGGACGGAATTCCGGCGGCCTGCAGCCGCTCCATCCATTCCGCCACTGGACGCGCGGAGAAGACTCCATCCAGTAGCGGTTCCAGCACGGCGCGGTTGCGGATCCGTGCGGCATTGGTCGCGTAATCCGGATGCTTCTCCAGATCGGGACGATCGAGGGCGCGGCAGAAGCCGGACCAGAGCTTCTCACTTCCCACGGCGATGGCGACCGGCCGGTCCAGCGTGTGGAACACGCGGTACGGCACTACGGTGGGGAAAGCCGTTCCCATCGGTTGCGGAGTCACTCCGGAACCCAGAAAGCTCGAGTAGTTCGAGCTCATGGTGGAGATCATGCCATCGAGCATCGACACGTCGACGAACTGTCCCTGGCCGGTGCGCTCTCGCGCCCGCAAGGCCAGCAGAATGCCGATCAGTGCGAACTGGCCGGAAGTGACGTCCGTGACCCCATACCCGCAGCGGACCGATTCGCCATCGGCGGTGCCGGTAATGCTCAGCAGCCCGCTCGATGCCTGCACCACCAGATCCATGGCCGCTTCGTCGCGCGAAGGTCCATCCTGTCCATAGCCGGAAATCGAGCAATAAACCAGCGCGGGGTGGCGCGCATGCAAGGCCCGATATCCCAAGCCCAGGCGGTCCATGGCGCCGGGCCGGAAGTTCTCGATCAGCACGTCCATACGGTCGATGAGCTTCAAGCAGAGATCCAGTCCTTCCGGATGTTTCAGGTCGAACGAGATCCCGCGCTTACCGCGATTCAGCCCTAGGAAGAAACTCGCCTCCCCGCCGGCGAACGGAGGTCCCCACCCGCGTCCCATGTCCCCGTCGCGAGATTCGAGCTTGTACACTTCGGCCCCGTACTCGGCCAGCAGCATGGTGCAGTAGGGGCCGGCGAGAGCGTGCGAAAAATCCAGAACGCGTATGCCATCCAACGGCTTCAAAGACAAACTCCGGCGAAATACTGCATGACATGCGCACTCATCGTTGGATCTCCATTCTTCTATTGTCAACGCAACACCGCGCTGTCCTCTGCCTCACGTACCATCCGGCCCGCGCCGCATCGGCAGGCGATTCCGGGTTCGCGCAGGAGCGACGCTGCCGGCGGTCAGCCTATTTTAGCTTGAGGATTTATTTGTGCCCGTACTCCAGCTTGGGGTGCCAGTCCGTGCCCCGGCCCTCCGGAGTCCAGTCCAGCATCGACCATAGCGGATCCAGTTCCGGCGCTGTGCGTGGGTCTTGCCCCGGGTCGGCCATTGCTGCGCTCATCTCCGGCGTATAGAAGTGACGGATAACCCCGTTTCGCCGCGTGAATACACTAAAGCCCGGCATGTCCTCGTCCTCGGGACTGACATAGCTGCGCGTGTAGTCACCGGACATATCGGAAAGGAATCGCAGATTCGTAAGGCCGCGCTGTTTCTGGTATGTAACCAGCCGCTCGATCGCCGAGCGCCCGGTGACTGCCATCGCCACTCGCTCACGGAGATTGATCGCGGTTCCATTCCACGAAGTCAGGAATGAGGTGCACATCGGACACGGCACCTTACGCTCGGGACCGTACATCATGCTGTAGACCATCAGCGTTTCCTTGGCCCCGAACAGGCTGGAAAAATCGGCGGAGCCATGCTCCGAGACAAACTGGAAGTCCTTGGGCAATTCCCCTCCCGGGGGTAGCTTACGCCGCTGCGCCGCTACGCGCTCGATTTGGCGGCGCAGTTCGATTTCCTCGACGAGCAGCGCATTCCGGGCTTTTCGGTACTCGGCGCTCTCATTTGGGAAATGGATTTCGTTAGTCTCAGCCAGTTGCTGAGCGGGAATCAATGCTTGTGTGTCAGTCATCATACTCCTCGGTGAAACGAGGCGACCAACTCAAGCGAGCCGGTAAGATCGCCTTCGAGTCCCTGGCAGTGATGCCTGCAAGAACGATACCACTTCAACTCCGCGTACGTAGGAAACGCAGCCAGAAAATCGCAGCTGCAACTGGCACAACAAACAACAACAATTCCAGCATGCCGTTGCCCGCATCGGGGGAAACCCCTAAAAGCGCCTCGATAAGTTTCATCGTGAAGCCCTCGCCTTGAACGCGACTGGATAAGTGCCGCTGAGTCAAACTACCGGAACATGGCCGAAAAGGCAAGAGGATTCACTTCGAGACAACCCGCTCTCCGGAACGCGGCGATTCATTCAGGCTGCCTTCCGTCAAGTTCACAAAACGTAAGAAACAATAGTATTGAGAGACTCCACAGAGAAGCTCTCCATGCCTCTTCAAACCGCCTTCTGGACCGCGGCGCGTAAATCCGCACTTAGAGCCAGGTCGCGCAGGGAATACAGTCCAGCGTAGGCTACCGTTTCTCCGGTGATCGTGGCCCACAGCGCGGCGTACGCCCGCACCTGTGCGCCATACGTCGCCGCCAACTGATCCATGCCAGCGGCGTCGCTCTTGTAATCGACGATGTGCCAGCCGTCGGAACGCTTCAGCGCGAGATCGATGATGCCTCTGGCGATAGTCGGAATCTCCGCCGCGTCATCCTCCAGAGCGGCCAGCGGAACTTCCACCAGGCGTTCCTCCGCTTGCCGCACAAGTTCCCAGAAAGCCGAACCGCGGACGCGCTCGATGACATCCAGTGCATCACCGATTGCCTTCTCCACCGCTTGCCCGGCACAGTGCCAGCGCGCCACGCCTTCCAATTCCTGCCGGGAACACTCTGGACTCATCGCCGCGTGCTCCAGCAGCACATGGAGCAGCGATCCCCAATCGCGCCCCGCGGGACCCTCGACCTCGGCGCCGGCGTGATGCCCTGAGTGCTCCGCCAGGCTGGAGATCGCGATCGTCTGGAAGCCGGGCGGAGTAATGAGTGCAAACCGCGCCCGGCGTTGCTCCGCGGCCGTGGCACGTTCCGCATCCGAGAAATCGGGCTGCCCCATGAAGCGTTCCACCGGCCAAGGCGGGACCACGATCGCGGGCCGTGTTGCCAGATGCGGCCGCAACTCCGCCCAAGGCCTGGAAGCGCCGCCCTTGCCCAGCCATTCGCTCACAACCAGAGTCTCTCGTGCGCGAGTAGCCGCTACATAGAGCAGCCGGCTTTCTTCCGCCGTGACAAAACGTAATTCGTCCTCCTCGAAACGTGCCCAACCGGCCGGCGCAGCCAGCCTTTCGACGCCGTGTTCGCCCTTGGGCTTTTGGATCGGGAAATAGCCCTTGGCGGTCGGGCCGTCGCGCACAATGCGCAATTCCCCACGCGGCTTCACCCCGGCCATGGGGTCTGCCAGAAAGACCACCTTGCCCTCCAGCCCCTTGGCTTTGTGCAGATTCATCAGGCGAACCACATCCTGGCGGCCAGGCTCCAAAACCGGAGCGTCCGACTCATCGTCGGCCTCCAGTTGTTCGAGCGCCTCCACCGCATCGCCCAGCGTCATGCCAGTTTCGCAGGCCGCGCGGATGCGATCCTGCGCATACACCAGCTTGCCCGCTTCACCGCCGCCGGCCGACACCGCCGCTGCGGCGGCGAGCAGTCCGCTCTGCTCCAGGACCACTTCGATCGCCGCGCCGGCCGGCAAGCGCCGGGTCACCTGCCGCCACTCGCGCAGTTGCTCCATTGCGGCAGCAGCGGGGCCGGTGACCAGAGCATTCGCGGGCACGTTGAGATTGAATGCGCCCCCGGACTTCCTGTATGCGTATACGTCCGGATCGCTCAGGCCGAAGCAGGGCCCGCGCATCGCGCCGACCAAGGCCACGCCGTCGTCGGGGTGCGTCAGCGCGTAGAGCAACCCTGCCATCGCCTGCACGGACGGCGACTCCAACAGACTGCCGCTGCCGCTCACCTCGTAAGGCACGCGTGCGCTCTCCAGCGCTGCGGCGTAAGGCTCCAGCCTTCCCTTCTTTCGGCGGGTCAGAATCAAAAAGTCTCCGGCTCTGCGTTTCCCGGAATCGATCTGCGCACGGATGATCGCGGCGATAGCCTCGGCGTCCGTGCGTTCCAGTTCGTCGCGTTCGATCTCGGCGCCGTGCGAAAGGCGCAGCACTTCACCCGGGCTCCCCGTCTTTTCCGGCGGAACGTCCAGCCTTTCGAAAGCCGGCTGCTCGGCCGTGGCGGCGGCAGGGAGAATTGTCGAAAACACGCTGTTGGCCCACTCGCAGAGCCCTTCACCGGAACGAAAACAACTCGTCAGAGGCACGACGCGGCCGCCCGTCTCCTCAATGCGACGCCGCGCCTGCTGGTACATTTCGATATCCGCGCGCCGAAAGCGAAAAATGGATTGCTTGGGATCGCCGACCAGGAATAATGCTCCGGGCCGCAGTACAGCCTTGCTCCAGTCCGCGCCGGACCCCGCTTCCGAAGCCAGCAGGAACAGCAGTTCGAGCTGCATCGGGTCAGTATCCTGGAACTCGTCGACGAACAGGAAACGGTATTTCCGCTGCAGCGCTTCCCGCACGGCACAGTTCTCGCGAAGCAGCCGAGACGCGGAGAGCAGCAGGTCCGTAAAGTTCAGCAGCGCAGCCTGCCGGCGTTGCCTGGCGGCCGCGACGCGGGCCTCCGTCAACAAGGTCATGCACACGCGATAGACGTACTCGCGCCACTGCTGCAGGAATGGACGTACCGTGTTGTCCTGGAAGTGCTCCACCAGAGCCTTCGCCTGTTTACCCTTCGAATCCCACCATTTCTGGACAACCTTAATACTGCCGCTCTCCCAGGTAGTGAGCAGGCGCGGCAGCGCGGACGGACGCCGCCGGTCGGCCTGTTGATGGCGGGCACCGAAGCCCTCCATCGCACCTTGTACAGCGCAGGTGCTCGCCCTATCAACCTTTGGACACAGACTGTTCAAGTCTTCCCAGAAACGATCCAGCGCGGCCCACGCCGCGCGCGCATCCGGAATCTGCGCATCCCCCGGAGGGAACTCGACATCGGGATACTCGCAGACGATGGCGAACGCGTCATCCAGGTCGGCGGGCTTCACTCCCGTCTCCCGCAATGCAGCCACTCCCGGCGACCGCGTCGCAACGGCGATTTCGACATACTCACGCCACGCGCGGCGGCGCAGAATTCCATCCTCCGCCTCTTCCATTTCCCGGAACCCCGGAGCCAGTCCCGCCTCTACCGGACGCTCCCGAAGCAGCCGCGCGCAAAACGAATGAATGGTGCCCGCGAACATCCGCTCCACGTCGACCATGGCGCGACGCAAGCGCTCGAGCCGTTGCGCATCCTGCTCAAGGCCGGACTGACGCTCCAGTTCCACGCGGAAGCGGCCCCGCAGTTCGGCGGCTGCCTTCCTGGTGAACGTGACAGCGGCGATTTCGTCTACGCGGCAGCCTCCCGAGGCCACAGCTTCCACCATGCGCCCGGCCAGGCTCTGCGTCTTCCCTGAGCCCGCCCCGGCTTCCACCAACAGGTTCGTGCCGAGTTCGCTGCGGATCGCAGCTCGTGCGACTGCGTCGCGCAGAGTTGGGTTATTCATATTGAGCCAGCCTCTTCAACGCTGCGACTCCCGGGCTTGGGTCCTCGCTCTTATCCGGCGTCGCCGCGAGTTCGGCATCGGGACAGGCCCGCTGGAAATCGCAAAATCGGCAGCCGGAACCGTTCGTGCCACGCAGAAACGCGCCGGCGGCCATTGCCTCCGCAATTGCCGTGAGCACCGGCTTCGCGTCCAGGTGGCCGGGCTTGCGCACCCACTGGCCAGAGCCTTTCTCGGTGCAAAAATAATAGCTGCTCTGCGTTATGTTCGCCGCCGGGCCCAGTATCTTCCGCGCGGCTTCCGCATAGATGGCGTGTTGCAGCAGCGTTCCGCCATTGAACTCATTGCGAAAACGGGGACGGTATAGCGATCCGGTCTTATAGTCGATTACCTCGTAGCTACCATCGCTGTGCCGGTCGATGCGGTCGATGCGCCCGCGCACCCGTATCTGCTGCCCGCCGCCGATCTGGATCAGCACCGGGTCACTCCGGCTGAGCGGCTCCTCCGGGTCCGGCTCGCCGAAGCCGAAAGGAACTTCCACCGCGACAGTCTCGCCTTCGCGCTCCGCCTCGAGCTTCAGGAACAGGCGCAGGTCGCGCTCCATTTGCTCCATTTCCGCTTTAAACACCGCTTCCGAAAGCTGCGGGATACGGCCGCGGTACTCTTCCACGTGCCGGTTCGCGATGTCCCACAGCAGACTCCAATCGGCACTGCCGGCGCGCCGGCCTTCCCCACGCAGCGTCCGCAGGAAGGTGCTGTAAATGTCATGCAGCAGGCTGCCGCGCGACAGTGGGTCGAGCCACTCGTCTGGATCGGGATCGTCCTCGTCCGGCGCTTCCAACCGGAGTCCCTTCTTCAGGTAGTATCCGAACGGACAACCGGCGAAGCTCTCCAGGCCGCTAGCCGATTGGATCGTGTCGCCACGCCGGGGATCCAGGTCGGCCCCCGCCTCCTCAACGAGTCCGTCATACTTCGTGAGCAGCGCAGTCTGCCGTGCCGTCGCCGCCCAATGCCCATGACGAAGTCCCTCGTAAGCCCCGCGCACGGCCGGCAGGGCGGCATCGCCGAGTCCGCGCAAGCCGCTCAACCACCATCCAAGTTCACTGGTTGCCTGTTCACGTTCCACGGCGACGAATGTTGCCGGCTCCCCGAGGAATGCGATCAATTCGTCGTGACTGAATGCCGTTCCGGGGCGCAGCAACCGGCAGGCATGGAACATCAGCCAGGAAGGATATGTTTCCCTTCCCTGACGAAAATCGCGACTGGAATAACTCAGGCTAACCCGGCCCGTAAGCTCGGCGATGTGGCACACGCGCGCATATACCGCCTCATCGAGCGCCTCGGAACTCGTGCTAAGTCGATCCGGCGCGATCTTGCGGCGCTCGCTGTCCAACAATACCGGATCTTCCAGTCCGGCGGGAAATACCGCCCCTTCTTCCAGCCCCAAAACGAATGTGACCGGCCGCCCGGAGTAACTCCGGCCGCCGAGCGCCGCCACGTGCAGTGCGCCTGGGCATGGGCGCTGCGCAGAGACCACGATCGATTCCAGACATGCCCGTATCACCGCTAACTGGAAGGCGAGCGGGCGGCGCATCCCCGCAAGCGGCTCGAGTTGCGCCAGCGCGGAAACCACACAGGTCCTCGCGGAGACATCTTCCGGACCGCCGGTGGATGCAAAGTTTTCGATCGTCACCGCGAATGCGCCGATCAGCTCGCCCAATGGAACCGTCTCGCTCGCCGTGTCGGGGATCGCTGCCAGCACGGTGGAAATCCACTCTGCCAGCGTGCGGGCCCGAAGCGCGCGCTGACGATCGAACTCGCGCTGTTCGTCGTCTCGCTCCGCATCGTTGCTCCGTTCTTCAGCGGCGCCCGCAAGTTTTGAGAGGGCAGCGGCGTAGCAACCGCGTCCCGCCGTCGCACCGGACTGCCGGATCAATCGCGCGGCGCCGCTGGAAGAAAGTCCCGTCGCTTCGGCCGTTCGGAGCAGCCCGGACTCGAACATTCGCGCCAGACGCACCGCTGGAAAGCCGGCTTCGAGCCAGCCGCAAAGCGCCATCGCGGCACGCACGGGCCGCGTGAGAGTACCCGGAATGCCCGTCTCGATGGTGACTGGAATGTCATAGCGCCTGGATTTCTCCCACAGCATCGGGACGTATTCGGCAGGATGCGCGCACAGAATCTCCACCGAGTCCAACCGTAGGCCATCGCGCTGCACCCGGCGCAGAACCTCTTCGATTTCGGCTTCCCTGCCGGCCGCGCGGAACAGTGTGAGTGTTCCGTCGTTGAACGGCGCCGGAGCGCCCGTGGGATCCGCGATCCATGCCAGCCGCGCCGCATCGGTGGCCGCACTGTCCGGCGCCGCGATGCACTCCACTCCCGGATTGAGCCGCCGAAACCGCGCCGGTGGATTGGCGCCGGGCGATGGAGCGGTCCGAAACGCGCGCCTATTCCAGGGCAGGCTGTCCACAAAGCGGCGCTCTAAATCGCTGCGGCAGCAGCCGGGCAACTCGAGCGCCGCGCTGTTCGAAGTGACCGGCAGTTTGACTCGGGCCTCAGTTGCGGCACGAAAGAGGTCCGCGGCATCGGCCATTCCGCTGCGCGTCAGTTCGCGCTCGTATGCTTCCAGCAAGGCGGCAAATTCCGCGTGTTTTTCCGGCGAGCTGAATGTCTCCTCGCGCAGATCGGTGACGCGCAATCCCGCAAGCCGGAAATCGCGCACCGCATCCCACAGGGCTTCGGCCACACCGGGTTGTTCCACGATCTTGCGGAAGTATCGCGGAATGCCTGCCGGCAGATCGATCAGTAATTGCAGGAGCAGCGCCGGGCCGAGTCCCGCGTCCATCTCCCTCACGCCGCGCCCGCCCAGGCTTGGCCCGGCGATGCGCGCCGCCAGATCCAGCGGCGTGGTGAAGCGCAGGTTGGCCCAGGCGTGGCCCCCGCGTGCAAGGTGCTCGGCCAGCGTATGACCCACCGCGAGTGTGGGTACAAGTATCCACCGCGCTCCGCTTAGCCTTTCGTCCCTGAATTCGATAATTTGTTGCAGCCAGGATTCCATGTCGCGTCCCGCCGCCACCGGGCGAATCGTGAAGCGATTGGAAGGTGGTACGCCCGATAGGATTCGAACCTATGACCTTTTGCTCCGGAGGCAAACGCTCTATCCAGCTGAGCTACGGGCGCACAATTGCGGTACCTCAATTGTAGTCGCAAGCCGCCAAGCGGTCAAACCGCATTCTGTGCTCCCAAATTTCAAATCGTTCACCCCAATATGGTACGATGCTTCTCAGGACCATTTTCATCTCACGGAGAGGTGGCTGAGTGGTCGAAAGCAGCGGTTTGCTAAACCGTCGTAGGCCTTTAAAGTCTACCGGGGGTTCGAATCCCCCCCTCTCCGCCAGCCTTACTCCTTAATCCCGGCTCTACCCAAAATACGGGGGGCAAACCCCGAACCACCGATCCGCACCGGCAGATATCATATACTGCGTGACTAGAGTGCCACTTCATCTCACTGCCGCCCTGATTCTTGGCGCGGCGTGCGCGCTGGCGCAGCCAAGCCCGGTGGAATACCCGGGCGGACGCGGACCCGGACGCGGGAAGCACATCGTGCTGATCGCCGGAGACCAGGAGTATCGCTCGGAAGAATCCATTCCTGCGCTGGCTCAAATCCTCGCCGAGCGCCACGGCTTCAAGTGCACGGTGCTCTTTCCCGTCAACCCGCAGACCGGCAAAATCGATCCCAACACGATCGACAATCTCCCCGGCCTCGCAGCCCTCCGCCGCGCCGACCTCGTTGTCCTGTTCGCCCGCTGGCTCGAACTGCCCGACGACCAGATGAAAGAGATCGTCGACTACGCGGAGTCCGGCCGGCCCATCGTAGCCTTGCGGACCTCCACTCATCCATTCAATTACCGCAAGCACCCTGAAAGCGTTTACGCCAAGTACAGCTACAACAGCAAAGACCCCGCCGGCGGCTTCGGTCGGGACGTGCTGGGCGAAACCTGGATCGCCCACTACGGCGCGCATCAGAAGCAGAGCACGCGAGGCATCGTGGTCGCCGGCATGGAGCGGCACCCTATCCTGCGCGGCGTGCGCGACATATGGGGCGAGTCCGATGTATACGAGATCCGCTCTCTCTCAGGCGACAGCCAGCCCATTGTGATGGGGCAGGTCTTGATGGGGATGGAGCCCGCCGCCCAACCCGATCCGTCGAAGAATCTCATGCCGCTCGCGTGGACCAAGAGCTATACCGGCGCCTCCGGCAAGAAGAGCCGCATCTTCACCACCACCATGGGCCACGTCATGGACTTCCCCAACGAAGGTTTCCGCCGCATGGTGGTGAACGCATGTTACTGGGCCACGGGGCTGGAGAAAAAGATCGGCCCCGCGAGCAACGTGGAGTTCGCCGCACCCTTCAAACCCTCCCCCATCGGAGTGCGCCGCCCACCGCAATAACGCGGGAACAGCAGCGCGCCCTCCTACGCAATCTCCAGTTCGCCAAGCGACCACTGCGGCACCGCGCCCGCGCGCGACGCCACCAGCGCGCCCAATCGATTGGCATAATCGCCAGTACGCGCCGCATTCCACCCGCTTCCCAACCCGTGCAGGAACGCAGCCGCGAACGCGTCTCCCGCACCCACCGTGTCCGCGACCTTCACGGTGTACGCCGGGCAATTGGCGCGGTCCGCACCGATCCGCACCGTACAGCCGTTCTCACCCCGCGTAATCGCCACGGAGGGCGCTTCCCCGAGGTCCGGAAATAATCTGGCCTCCTCGTCGTTCACCTTCACAGCATCGGCGAGTGAGAGCAGTTCGCGAACCAGAGTAGGAGTGTAGTTGCCGCGCCGCAGATTGACATCGTAGAATCGGCGCGCATTGGGAAGCGCCTTGAGCACGCGTTGCAGCACCCCACGGGCGGCCTGATCCATCGCAAACAGCGTTCCGAAGTACACCCAATCGGGACGCAGTTCCGCGATGCGCTGAAGCTGTGCGTTGTCCATCATCAGGTAGTCGTATGCCGCGGGACGGTGGATCGTGAAATCGGGATGGCCTTCCGCGCTAAGCTTCACGGACACGCTCCCCGTCGCGATTCCCTGCGCCACCTGGATGTATTGCGTCGGCAATCCGAGCGCAGCCGCGCGACTAAGCGCCACGCGCCCCTGCTCGTCGTCGCCCACCGCGCTCAGAAAGATCACCCGATGCCCCAGGCGATGCGCATGTACCGCGAAGTTAAACGGCGCTCCGCCGAGCCGTACGGAATCGGGGAATACATCCCACAGAATCTCGCCAATGCTGAGGATTGTCATCTCATGCTCAACTTGCCAGCCTATCATCGCTTCATGGGCGCCGCTACAACGTAACGGAATGTAAGCAATTGCAGGGATAAAAACTTTCGATTGGCGCTGCTCAGGCAATTCCCGTACGCTATTGATGTAGGCAGTATTGTCCACGCCGACAGCTCCCAATCCAAAAACAATCTGTTGGAGGTAGATGTGAGCTATAGGTGTCTGCGGCCGCTGGCCGCGCTAACGTCCGTAATCTGTCTGGCCATTTCCGGCATGGCACAGAGCAACGAATCCGCCGGACTTGTAAAAGGAGAACTGCGCAGTCCCCAGGGCGTATTGTTCAGCGATTACCGAGTCGAACTGATCTCGCACGACCATCGCAGCGATACCTACAGAGCCGACGTTCAACTCGACGGCAGCTTTCACTTCCGCGATGTTCGCTCGGGTAACTATTCGCTCACCGTACTAACTGTAATGGGCGAACAGATTCATCAGGAGTTGGTCACTGTGATGCCGCAGTCCGCTCCGCTGACCGTCCGCCTTCCTGGCCGCGCCCGAGTCGCCGGTGCTCCCGGCACCGTATCCGTAAGACAACTGCTGCACCCGCCCGATCGCAAGGCCTTCCGTGCCGTCGAATCGGCCCAGCGATTCTCCGAGGCCGGCCAACCCGAAAAGGCCGCTGAGGAACTCGAAAAGGCCATCCGTATCTCACCCGAATACGCCGACGCCTACAACAACCTGGCCGTGCAGCACATGCGCCTGGGACGCTTCGAAGAGGCTTGCCTCGAACTGCTCAAATCGATCGAGATCGCCGGACCGCATCCCCGGGTGCTAGCTAATCTGGCCTTCGTACAGCGCCATTTGGGCCGCTACCAGGAAGCGCTGGACTCGGCGCGCGCCGCGCTCAAGTTGGACAAAAGTTCGGCCCCCGCGCACCTGGTCGCAGGTTCAATCCTCGCCGCTTCGCCGGATACCCGGGTCGAAGGGATCAGGCATTTGGAGATCGCCGCGGAAACGCTCGAATCGGCGCGCGCCACCCTGGACCGCGCCCGCAAGCTCAAGTAGGACAGGCCTCCCGGCCTGTCCACCCCCAAAAGCGAGCCGCTTCCCCTACACTTCGCCCACGATGTCCTGGTCCTCATAACACCAGATCCAGCTCTCCCCAGGCTCCAGCGACCGTACCAGCGGATGCCGCGTATGCCGGAAGTGCTTCGTGGCGTGCGTATTTTTCGAAGAGTCGCAGCAGCCCACATGGCCGCACTCCATGCACAGCCGCAAATGGACCCATGAGTCGCCCATCTTCAGGCACTCCTCGCAGCCCTGCTTTCTTGTATCGGTGAACTTAACCTGATCGAGATGCGAACAGACTCTGCTCATCGTCTCCCTCCGGAAACTTATTTCGCGGCGCGCGTTGCGTCCATCTTCGCCTTCATCGTCTGAGGACCCGCGCTCAACGTGACATCGCCCTTCAGATGCTCGGCTTCCAGCGCCAACTCGAACTTGAACAAACCCTGGCCCACCGCGACCTCCATGGTGACCTTGCTGCCGTCCACCGCACCCTTATCGATCGGCAACTGATTGTCCGCGGTCGGCCCCGCCGAGCCGGTCAATTTAGCGCCTTCCTGTTTCAATACCATGTGAATCGTATCGTCCTGCGCCTGTCCATCCGGACCCGATACCTTCAAGCTGCCGCTCCAGGTTCCGGTAACATCGGCCGCGCTGGCCGGCAGCGTAAGTGTCAACACAAATGCGAGTGCCGCGAGTAATTTCATTCAAGCCTCGCCCCAGAGTACCGCACCCCCGCGGCAAACGCCCGCTGCGCCCGGTGCCATTCGATACCGTAGTAGCCTGAAGGTACACATGGCGCGCATTTGGCTGCTTTCGCTGACCCTGTTGGCATCCGCCGCCCCCGCGCAGGACGCGACTGGGATGCTCGCCAAGGCCATCACCGCCTTCGAGAACAATCAGCAGAACGAGAAGCACTGGAACTGGAGCATCGTGGAGACCCGCCACATCGAGAACCGCTCCGGAAAAACCGTCGAGACTTTCCCGTCCGTCACTTCCGAATCAGTGATCCGTACCAATGGCCGGCGCTGCAATGCGCTCACCGAATGGGACGACGGACTCGAGCCCTACATGAAGGGCGCCGATCCCGACCAGCGTTGTCAGGCGTTCAACGCCCTCAGCACACCCTTCCATGTCCCTCTGCTGCTCGCTTCCGCCCAGGCCAAAGTCCTCGACCGCACTCCCCGCGCCGTCCGCGTCGCCGTTCTTCCCGACCCCGCGAAGATGAAGTCCCCGGTCTTCGGAGAGCGTTGCGCCGCATCCATCAAAGCCATCGTCGAACTCGACGCGGAGTCCTGGTTCCCCATGCGCATCGAGGGCGAAGTGACGGGATCGGGTTGCAACGGGAGTTTCCAGCCCGTCGTGCACTACGAGAGTTACGACCGCCGCCCCATGGTCAGCCAGTTTCGCAAGGGCGCGACGTTCTCCATCGTCTACCAGCGGCAGGAAGATAAGTTCGGCAATCCCGCCAACAGTTACTGGATCTCTACCGTGCAGCACTACGTACAGCCGTGGGACTCACGTTCGCGCCTCCTCTTTTACTGGGGCCGCCAAATCTCGGTCAGAAACACCACCGGACATCACATGGTGAAAGACGTGAAGACCACCGCACAGGAATTCGGCGCCGGCTCCCATCTCCTCTTCAAGTAGAATAGGCCGGTTCAAGTAGGATATAACTCTTACTTACCCCGCACCGCACCCGGCGCGGGAGCCAGATTCGCCGGATACGCGTGATCCAGGATGCTCCACATGAAATCCGCCCCCATTCGCGCCTGATTGTGGCAGCTCATGCACCCTAGTTCCGGCCGCCCCTGATCGAACGTCTCCATCGACAAATTCGCGAATGCCGATTTCGCTGACGTGCCGTTCCCCGTCCCGGGGAAGGTATTGAAGATCTCCCCCGTCTTATTCGCCGGCACCGGCAGCGCCTGATTTCCAGGCTGCAGCGGCCACTGCGTCACGATCAGCTTGTAGTATTCCCATACGGTGCCCTTCAACAAATCCTGGTATCCGCGATTGGTTACCGATGTATCGAAGTGGATAGGCGCCTGCGCCGACCGCACTACGTTGAATGCCTGCGCGGGCTCCCTCGCCAGCGGCACGAGTGGCAGCGGATTCTCCAAGGGCATCGCCCCCGGCGTCCCGTCATTCAACGTGAACGTCCCCACCGCTCCCTGGAAATTCGGCGCCGTATCCACCTGCTCGAATGACGACCAGATCCACTGCGGCCGGCTCGCCGTCTTCTGTACGATGTGCAGCCCCACCAACCCCAACGTTACCGTCGAGCACTTGCCGGATGCCGCGTCCTTCACTACCGCCCGGCGCGTATAGAACCGCTTTCGCCGCGCCCGCGAAAACCCCGCCATGTCGAGCCACGCCGCCTTGATCGCAATCGACCCGTTCGGAAATTGATACACCGGCGCATCCGGCCGCGGACTCGGAATCGCCGGCAGATGTTCGCGAAGGTAAAACTTGTTCGCCACGATCGCCTCGAACTGCGGCCGGTTGTACAGCGTCTGATAGCGCACGTAGCGCCCGTTCTGCGCCACCAGCGGCCCCGCCAGTTCGCCGATCGCCGCCTGTCCGATATCGTCGATCCCGTTTTTCGACGCCAGGATCACCCCTCCGAATCCCGCCTCCGCGCGACACGCGTTCTGCGCGCCCGCTTCCGCCGCATCGAAATCCGGATTGGGCGCCGACCCGTCGTCGTGGAAAATCTCCCACAGCGATTTGTACGTCTCGAACACCCTCGGCCCCGGCGCGCCCACCGTGCGAGTCATATCCGCCACTCCACGCTGCCCCTTCGCCGCCGGCCACACCATCGCCACGAACGCCTTCCACGAGTAGTCGTCGAAGTAGTCGATCGTGAGTTCCGTGAAGGGATCCGGTATGCAGACGTCGGCGGGGATTTGCGCCGACCCCACCGAGCGCACCGGCTTCTTCGGGCAGTCCGCGGCCGCGGCCGTTATCGGGGCCGCAATCGGGGCCAGCGCCAGCAGCCAAACACTCAAGAGTCCGCGCACCGTGAGCAAGCAGTAGTCTAACCAATCCCCGCGCCGCCGCGCAAATCTAGTAGACTACCTGCAAGGCACAAGGAGAGCTCCTGTATGGTCACCAGAAGAGATTTCGGAAAACTCGCCCTCGCGGGCCTGCCCGTGTCGGCGCTCCTCGGAACCGCCATCGATTCCACCGTCAACGGTGTCCACCTCGGCGCCAGCACCTACAGCTTCCGCGACTTCCCGCGCACCAAAGGCCAGGACATCGTCGACCCCGTGATCAAGGCTCTGCAATTCTGCAAGGTCGGCGAAATCGAGCTCTACTCTCCCACCATCGAACCCGCCGGCGCCGTCCTCCCGCCCGAAGCTCCCGCGCCCTACGGCATGCCGCGCCCAGTGCGGGTGCCCCGCACCGAAGAGCAGGCCGCCCTGGAAAAATCCAACCGGGAAGGCCTGCGCCGCTGGCGCGAGTCCGCGCCCGTTTCGCACTTCGAAGCCGTCGCCAAAAAGTTCGAGGACGCCGGCGTCAAAATCTTCGCCTACACTGTCAACTTCAACGACTCGTTCTCCGACGCCGAACTCGACGCCGCCTTCATCCAGGCGAAGGCACTGCGCGCCTCCTGCATCGCTACCTCCACCACCCTCAGCATGGCGAAGCGCGTCGCCCCGTTCGCTGACCGCCATCAGGTCGCCGTCGCGCTCCATGGCAATTCCAACCTCGATCCCAACCGCTTCGCCTCCGCGGAGAGCTTCGAGAAGGGCATGGCCCTCTCCAGGTTCTACAAAGTGAACCTCGACATCGGCCACTTCACCGCCGCCAACTTCGACGCCGTAGCCTACATCCGCGAAAACCACGACCGCATCACGCACCTCCACATCAAAGACCGCAAGAAGAACGAAGGCACCAACGAGAGTTTCGGGGAAGGCGACACGCCAATCAAATCCGTTCTAACTCTCTTGAAAAAGGAAAAATACCCAATCCGAGCCTTCGTAGAGTACGAGTACCTGGGGATTCGAACCTCCCCGGAAGAAGTCAAGCGCTGCATGGACTACATGCGCCAGTCTTTAGTGGGATAGGCCTCCTGGCCTGTCCAGGCGAGCGAAGCTCGCCCTTTTCACTCGGTTTCTAGCCTTCGCGGCGTCGGTGCCGCCATCCGCACCGAGGTTGCACGCCGCGCCCCAAGCTTAACGTCCTTAATAATTTCTTTACCGGGAAACGCTGGCGCGCCCCGCCCCCAACAGCGTAAGGTGAAGACACGGCATGAACACCGGCAATCAGCGGCGCACGATACTCTCCTGGATCATCGTCGCCGGACTCTTTCTGCTCTGCGGTGTGCTCGGCGTCCTCCAATACCGCTGGATCGGCGAAGTCAGCGAAGCAGCCCGCGACCGCCTCCGCGGCAGCCTTCAGGCCAGCCTGGTGCGTATCAGCCTGGAGTTCTCCACCGAAATCGCCAGCGCCTGCCGCGCACTCCTCACACCCGCCTCCGCCTCGCCCGAAACCGAAATCGCCGCCAACTACGGGCAGTGGAAGAAGACCGGGCGCCACAACCAGATGTTCCGCCGTATCGGCCTCGCCGTCCCCGAGAATCAGAAGCTCAAACTCCGCATCCTCGATCCCGAAAAGGACGTCTTCGCCTCCGCCGAATGGCCCGCCGAGTGGACCTCCACCCGCGACCGCCTCCAGAGGTTCCTCTTCGCCGAACAGCGGGAGGGCCGCGGCTTCCCCGGCCCTCCACTCGAAGATCAGGGACTCGTCTTCGATCTTCCCGCTGTCAACCTGCCCGCCGCCGGACGCGGAGGCATGCAATTGAATCGCGGCGAAAACCCCTCCCTCATCATCGAACTCAATCCCGATTACGCCCGCGACGTCATCCTGCCGGAACTCCTCCAGCGCAACCTCGGCACCGGCGGCAGCCTCGATTACCAGGTCGAAATCCTCACCCGTCAGCATCCCCCCGCCGTCGTTTTCCGCACCGACCCCGCGGCCCGCATCTCCCAGAACGCCGACGCCTCCATCGGCCTGCTCGATTCCCCGTTCGAACTCATCTTCCGCGGCGGCGGTCGCGGTCGCGGACGTGGTCCCGGACGCGCTGGACCCAGCGATTCCGGCCGCTGGCAGATGTTCGTCCGCCACCGCGCCGGCTCGCTCGAGGCCGTCGTCGCCCAGGCCCGCTGGCGCAATCTCGCCGTTACCGCCGGAGTCCTCCTGCTGATGATGGCCAGCGTCGGCGCGCTCATTACTTACACGCGTCGAGCCCAGAAGCTCGCCGATCTCCAGCTCGATTTCGTCGCCGGCATCTCCCACGAGCTCCGCACACCGCTCACCGTGATACATACCGCGGCCTACAACCTCCGGGGCAAACTCGCCGCCAACCCCGCCACCGTGGAACGCTATGGCGTCCTCATTCAGCAGGAGAGCGGCCGCCTCAAAGAGTTAGTCGAACAGGTGCTCCGCTTCTCCAGCGCCGCCTCCGGCCGCGTCATTCAAAACCCCGAGGCCATGTCGATCGCTACCACGCTCGACGAAACTCTCGATTCGGCCAAAGCCGTCATGCAGGCCGCCGGCTGCAACGTCGAAACCAACATTGCGACCGATCTCCCCGAGGTCATGGGCGACCCCATGGCACTCAAGCAGGCGCTTCTCAATCTGCTTCACAACGCCGCCAAATACGGCGCGGGCGAAACCCACTGGGTCGGCGTGTCCGCCCTCCGGACCGGCGGAGACGCCCATCCCGCCGTCGAAATCCGCGTCGCCGATCACGGCCCCGGCATACCTCACGACGAGCAGTCCCAGATCTTCGAGCCCTTCTTCCGCGGACGCGCCGCCCAGCAGGACCAGATCCACGGCACCGGACTCGGCCTCCACCTCGCCCGCAAAATCTTCGAGGCGCACGGCGGTAGCATACAGTTGAAGAGCGCAGCCGGCAAGGGCGCCGAATTCATCGTTCGCCTCCCCGCCGCGCCCGGAGCTACCGCATGAACGCGCGCATACTTCTGGTGGAAGACGAGCCCGGCCTCGTGATGACCCTCTCCGACCTGCTCGGCGCCGAGGGCTACGAAGTCGAGAGCGCCACCGATGGGCCCACCGGCCTCGCCAAGGCCCTCAAAGAAAAATACGACCTCATCATCCTCGACGTCATGCTCCCCGGCAAGAGCGGCCTCGAAGTCTGCCGCGAACTCCGCCAGCAGGGCAATGACGTCGCTGTCCTCATGCTCACCGCCAAGACCCAGCTATACGATCGCGTGGTGGGCCTCAAACTCGGCGCCGACGACTATCTCACCAAGCCCTTCGAACCACCGGAGCTTCTCGCGCGCATTGAAGCGCTGCTCCGTCGCGTCAAGCACGACAAGCCCACAGCGGTCGCGCGTTTTTCCTTTGGCAATGTTCAGATCGATTTCGAAAGAGGCGAAGTCCATAAAGGCGGAGCCGAACTCAATCTCGCCGCCAAGGAACTCGAACTCCTCCGCTACCTGATCGACCGCCGGGGCACGGTCGTCTCCCGCGACGAACTCCTCGAAGCCGTCTGGGAATACCAGCCCGGAGTCTCCTCGCGCACTATCGACGTCCACGTAGCCTGGCTCCGCCAGAAGCTGGAAGACAACCCGCAAAACCCCCGCCACATCCACACCGTACGAGGAGTAGGCTACCGCTTCGCCGCGTAGGATAGGCCTCCCGGCCTGCCCATCCGAGCGCAGCTCGGACAGGCGGCCGCAGGCCGCCCTTTCCGCCCCGGCATTGAGCGATCAGCAGATAGCCCTCTCGCCGTCCGCTGCCTCCCGTCGCCTGCTCGCTGGGGCATCAGGCTTCAAAGCACCCTCTAGGCGCCCGCGAGCGCCGCGCCGCCATGCCCATCGACCATCCGCAACTGTGGCGTTCCGGATATGTTTCCCCCCAAGCAGACGATCAGATCCGCCACACCCAGCACCCAGTTGCCCAATCCGTCCGCCACGGCGATCGCAATACAAACCACCTTCGGCTCAATCCCCAGCGACGTCTCCACGCCAATAAGTATGACCGGCAGGCGGGCGACCCTGGTTAGCGCGACAAAGCTGGCAACCAGGGCCCCTGCGGATAACCCTATGATGCGCGAGCCGCGATTGGCAAGAACATTGTGGATCACTGAATAGATGCCTACTGAAAAGTTACACAATGCCACCAGGAAATCGACCGCAATCCCGATGATACCGAGCGTGTTTCGCGCGATGGTTATCTTTATCTGCGAATTTCCTTTCTGCAGGACCGTGGTTACCAGAAAACATACGCTGTCCACCACTGGCGCCAACAGTCCGGCCATCCACAGCCAAAACGTAGTCTCGTCGCTGCTCACGGAATTGTACGTGGGGTCCACCAGCCATGGCGTGTTAAATGCGAATAGCAGCCACTCACTAGCCAGTCCGAAATAGGTGACCGCCTGCGGCGGATCCCATGCTCCCGGAACACCCAATGGGACCGCCGCGTCCATGATCGCCTGCATGGCGCCGGAAAATATCAGCGTCAGCCCCGCGCCGATCATTCCCAGTTCGCTCAAAGTGACTCGCCATCCGGGAGGAGCCGCGCCGGCGGCCGTCGCCACCGCCGCCGTGGTCTCGGATCCACACATCTGTTGCAGCCAGGAGGTCGTATAGTTAGCCTGCAATTCCGTTAGGCCGGCGGCGTTGTAAGGTGCGGCGCCGAAGGCCAATTTATAGAGCACAGTGGCCGGAATCGCGGGAATGATACAGATCAGGTCGATCGGTCGCATCGCCTCCCCGGTAGGCGAAACCGCCGTGTACAACTGGGAGACAAACGGAATGCTCCAGGTCCCGTTTACCAGAAAATCCAACATCCAATTGATCACGCCTTCGATCGCGTCGCAAAACTTATCGATGATGACCTCGCACGTCACCAGCGCCAGGTCCGCGACGCCCTCCAGCACCTTGATCGTGCCCGCGATCGCGTTCTGCAGGAACTGGTTCGACCCCGCCGCGTTTTGGAAATAGGCGATTGCTTCTCCAAATGACGGCGATGCTTGGAAGCTGCTGTCCGAGCCCGTCTGGCTCTGCAACAGCGACCATAAGTCGTCCACCGGAGATGCCCCCGTTGTGCCCGCCGGAGTCGGGGAACTTGCCGGAGGCGTAAGCGTGGAGTTCGCGTTGTTCGTCTGAAAACCAGTCATCACGATGTTGATTCCCGCCACCTGGTCCATTTGCTGCGGCGACGGGTTTGCGCTATTGTACCCGGCGCTGGTCGTGGTTCCCATCAGATTGCCGACCACGGTATCGCAGTTAGTCGAAATATAGGTGCGCGCTGTCTCGATCCCTCCCTTCGCCTGAGTTCGAATGCTTTCCACGCAGTCGTTCATCAGGGGCAGCGTCTGCAACAGCACGGTGACAAACGCATCCTTGGTGTTGAAGATGTCCGGCCACGCGAACAGGAAGCCGAGCCACTGCACTAACTGGTCGAACGCCACCGCCAACGCGCTGAAAATCGCCTTGACGATATCGAAAACCTGTTCGATCGCGTCGATGGTCAGGCTCCAGTAATAGCTGATGTTGTCAATCACGAACGTCAGGACAGCCGTTACCACGCCGCCGACGGCGCTCACCGTGTAGGTGATGGCGCTCACCACATCTTCTGCAAGAGCCTCCGCCAGGTCTCCAAGGTCGTCCAGCCAGTCTGTGAACACGTTGCCCGAAGGTAACAGGGCTTCCTGCGCCGTGAGCGCCGCATGTTCCTCCGGCGTCAGCGTGCGGAAAGCGACCTGGCCTTTGCGCAGTTCCACCCGCCACAGCGCGTCTTTTACCGCGGCGGCATTGATCAGCCCCCGTGAAGGCGTGCCTATGGGCCGGTAGTGTAGACCGGTAAGGCTCCGGTTGCGCTGCAGGAAAGATGGCGCGGCTTCCGGTCTCAGCTCCGCGATCGGCGCCGCGCTCATTGCGGCGTTCAGAGCGGACGCCGCATTCTGGGCCGTCGTGGCATTCGTAATGTTGAGTTGGCTCTGCAGCGTCTGCCCATCCACCGTCAACAGCGTCTGCTGGATCTGGGCGTTCGGCTGGATTGAAACCATCGTGTCGGCCGGCAGCGCCGCCGTAGTCAGGTTATACACCGGCGACCCCAAATCCGCCGTCGCAGCATATATTGTGATTTTTCCGCCCGAGTCCGTGTTACAAGTCACCCGGGCGTCGCTGTCTAGAAGATACACCGAACCGTTCATCGTCACGGACACGAGGTCGTCGGACCACAACGTCACCGGATAGCCGACCTGGGCCACCATATTTCCGTCCGCGATTGTGATCTCCGTCGTGTACGTGTACGCCGCCACGATGTTGTCGAAATCCGTGAGCTGAATCTCCTGCACCGTCCAGTTCGAAGTCGCTGGATCCTGAAACACCTGCATGATGGTTCCCGCTGCCGTGGTGCCGAACGCCTGCGACGCGCCGTCGTTGTCTCGCACCGCGGCGATTGCCGCGTACTGGTTCGTGTCGAGTTGCACCGGCGGTTCCCGCCACTCCCGGTGCGCACATGATAGAGACAATGGTCGCCGCTTCCGATTGCGAAGACCTCGAGGTTTCCGCCCGCGTCCGTGCAGGCCGCGATCGACTCATAGCTCCTACTGGAGTCGAGGCATACCCACTGACTTCCGCCCTGGTCCAGGTAATAGAGCTGATTATTTGCCCCCAGAATCATAAAGAATTGCGTCACGCCGTTGCTGTCCACGGCGGACGAACAAACCACTACCGGGGAACTCGTGGCCGGCCCCACCGCCGCTGTATCGGAATCGGTCCCGGCCGGATTGAAACTCGTGATTACCGATTGGTACACCGGCTCTGCCAGCAGTGAATAAGCCGTGCCTGTGGGCACGTTATAGTCCGGGTGCGCATAAAAAGTTCCGGACGCCACTCCCGCCGGCGGTGACTGAATCGTATCTACCGCCAGTGGCCCGATTCCATGATGGCCGCCCCACGTGGCGTAAACGCAATTTGCATTGCATTGCTCCGGGTGGCCTTTGGAGCAACCTGCGATCTGCGAGTAGATGCTGGCCGGCACCGCCAGGTCCGGCCGGATCAACGCAAACGCTTGTGCGGGCCCTGCACCGGTGCTGTTGTTCGCCACATGGCCTAGCGGCACATAGTTATTCGCGGCTGCCGGACTCCAGAGAGACCCGTGATCGTCCATCCCTGAGTGTGTCGAATTCCATATCGGGTTAAACGAGGTCGCCAGACAAAACGGATCTTGTATCAGGCCCGGTTCGGTGACGTCTGTGACTTGCGCCACTGCCAGGACGGCCGCGGTTGCCGGCGGTTGTGTGTATCGGTAAGTAGGCTTACCGGAAGGCCCGTCTCCCGCCGCATAGTCCCCAACCAGTGTGTATCCCTGCGGGGGGTCTGTCCGCCAGAACTCCCCGTTCAGGTTTGCCCCGCTGCCCCTGTCCGAGAATACTTCGTAAAAGCCGTTCGCCAGGCGTGTATAGATCTGCGGCGTGACCGCGCTGAAGTAACGCGGCGTGTTGTCGCCGCCCGTTCCGGGGAACAGACTGAAACTATCCAGATTCCAGATTACGAAGGGGTTTGTGATGGTCTTGTCGGCGTCCGACCATGCTCCGATTCCGCCGGCATAGGGCGGCGAATCGGGCCATTGCGTCGGCCACGCCGCCGTAAAAAAGTAGGAGACATAAAGCTGCCCCCCGTAGTTTGCCGCTTGCACCGCCAGAATCGGATTCGTAGAGTTGCCCATCTCCGGCGTGAAATTCCCCCAGACCCAGCCATCCACCCCTACGGGGGACTGTTCCGCATACCGTATGGTCGGACCGGCTTCCTGGCCCCCGTCAATGATCGCGAAGACGATCAGTTGCCCGCTGCCCGAGAGCCCTGCGGCAATTTGTGTGACCCCGGCAAGTCCGGTCACCTGCTCCTGCGACCATCCGGTCTCGCTCGTGGAATCCGGATAGAGGCACAGTACGTTCTGTCCGGAAGTGATTGTGAAAACGGCGACCGTATCCTCGCCATCGAGTGCTACGGCCAGATTCCCGCTCACACTGGCGGGCGTCTCCGCAAGGTAGTTCTGCATCAATTGTGAGGAAGGAACCAGGATGTTCTGATTGTTCCCGGAATAGTAGGCGTCTGACATAGAGGAATCCTTTCCAGCTCGAATTCCGCCTATTGCGGTGCGGTCAAGTATATATGGCTTGGTACTCGCTAGGAATGAGATTACCTCCCGCCCGCTGCGCCAACTGTGAAAAAGAATTCACAATTGGCTCAACCACCTTGTCGCCTTGCCCGCCCATGATATAGTTTTTCCTATCCGCCCAACAGGAACGGGAGAACGGAGTTGCCGGTCGTGCACACCATGAGAACTGTATTCCGAATTAATCCGCTTGCCGCCGGACCTGCGTGCGCACTGCTCGCCCTCTCCACCCTGTGCGCCCAAACCGCTCTGCCGCCGCTTCCCGCCGCGCAGTCTTTGCCCAAGCCGGCGCCCGTTACCGATGCGCCTTACGCGCCCCAGGCCATCGTGCAGGGCGGCGTAGTCGTGCCCCTGTACCCGCCGGGCTCGCCCTACCTGAAAGCCGACAAGATCAAGGAAGCCGAAGTCTACAACATGAGCGGCGCCGTCCCCGGGCGCATCGCCAGCATCGTCAACATCCACAACCCCTCGATCGAATTTCACCCCGTCGAACGCGCCATCAACACCGGCGCGGTCGTCATTCTTGTAGCGGGAGGCGGACACAACACCCTCAACGTCGGTGGCGAGAGCGCCGACTTTATCCCCTTCTTCTACACCTACGGCGTCAACACCGTCATCCTCCGCAATCGCCTGCGCCGCGATGGCTACAACGCGCAGACCGACGCCGTCTACGACGCACAGCAGGCCGTCCGCATGGTACGCGCCTATGCCAAGGAGTGGAACCTAGACCCCAACAAAATCGGCATCATGGGCTTCTCCGCCGGAGCCGAACTCGCCGCGCCTTCGGCCGTCCTCTTCGAGGATTTCGACAAGAAGAACAGCGACCCCGCCGACCCGCTCGCCGGCATCTCCTCGCGCCCCGATTTCGTCGGCATCATCTACCCCGGCCCCACGCCCTTCGCGCGCAATCGCACCGCGCCGCCCATCCCGCGCAACGTGCCGCCCGCCTTCCTCACCTGCGCGAGTTCCGGCGACAAAGGCCACGCCGTCTGGGCCATGGAGTATTTCACAGCCATGCTCAACCTCGGCGTGCCCAACATCGAGATGCACCTCTACGGCAACGGCCGGCATCCCGGCGACCCGCTCCCGGATGGCAGCCGCATGAGCGGAGGACTCACCGACCGCAACGACATCCCCTACGGCACCTGGCAGTACCGCTTCATCGACTGGTTCCGCGACCTCGGCTTCCTACAGAAACCCGGAGTGGAGACCAAAGCCGCAAAAGACATCGCCGCGTTCGTGAAGCCAAAGTAGGACAGGCCTCCCGGCCTGTCCATTCGGCCCAAGGGCCACCAAAGGTGACGAAAGCCTGCGACCGCTGTAGGGCGGACCCCCTGGTCCGCGCGGGACGCCCTCGTCCCGCATCGGAGCGAAGCTCCGACAGGCTTTCAACCGTGTCCATCCGAGCAAAGCGCGGACGCCCTTCTCTTTCTACTTCTTCACCGCCGGCATCTTGAACCCGCGTTCCTCCAGTGCCTTCGGATCCGTAGTCACAGGCACCGCATCGCGCCACAGCCACCGCATCATCTCCGGCAGAATCATCCCGCCGAATTTCTGCCCGTGCAGATTGATGCTCCACGAGTAGTTCACGTCGTAGCCCTTCGCCGTCAGCGCCTTCATCAGCCGCACATTCTGATAGAACCAATCGCGCTTCTCGTCGTACGAACCATCGGCGCGCAGCGCGCGATTGTCATTCCGCCCGTCGCACAGGAACACGCGCAGCGGCTTCTTCTCGCTCGCCAGCACGCGTTCGGGATACACATACCCGCCCTGCAGATTGGTAAAGCTGCCCACATTGCTTAGCACCTTGCGAAACTCGTTGGGTCGCTCCCAAGCCACCGCGAACGCCGCGATCGCGCCCGAACTGCTCCCGCCGATCCCGCGCATCTCCGGGTCCTTCGAGATGTTGTACTCCTTGTTCAGCACCGGCATCAACTCCTCGGTGATCACGCGCGCATACTTATCGTCGGGCGTGTTGTACTCGATCCCGCGATTCGTCGTCCCGTCGCCCCAGCCGGTCTGCGGACTCGGCTCCACCTGGTCAGGACGCCGCCCCGGGTTGATGAACACGCCCAGCATCACCGGAATCTCGCGCCGGTAAATCAGGTTGTCCATCACGTTCTGCGTGCGCAGGTCGCCGTTCTCGTCCTTGAATGCCTGACCGTCCTGGAACACCATCAGCGCTGCCGGAATCGCCGGATCGTACTGCTGCGGCACGTACACCCAATAGGTATGCTGAGTCCCCGCGTACACCTCGCTCTTCACCACGAACGGGCCGCGGATCTCGCCCTTTGGCACGCCTTCCTGCGGCATCGAATCGGGGCCGAGCCGGTACTGCGAATTCGGAGGCGGTCCCGGAGGCATCGGCTGCGGTGCGCCTCGCCCGCCGCGACCGGCAGCAGGCGCCGCGGGAGCCTGTCCCGCCGCAGGAGGAGCAGTCTGGCCCCAGGCGGCAACCGCCAGGGCAATGTAGATTACTAAGCGTCTCTTCATGGATACCTTCGACCTCGTACGTGGATGCTAAGCGAGCCCGGGCAGCGTGCCCGTGCTATCGCCGAAAGATTTTTCCTCGATCCCCATGCGCTGCAGCATGGAGAGATACAGATTGCACAGCGGAGTCTCCGGCGCGAAGCGCAGCCGACGTCCCGGTCGCAGCGTGCCCTTGCCGCGCCCTGCCAGAGCAATCGGAAGATCGTGCTCCAGATGCAGATTGCCGCATTTGATGCCGCAACCGAACATCACCATCGAATTGTCCAGCAGCGACGAGCCGCCCTCATCCAGGCTCTTGAGCTTCTTCAGGAAGTACGCCACCTGCTCCACGTGCCAGGTCACGCAGCTCGCGTATTGCTTCTTGCGCTCCGCCTCCTCAGCGTGATGCGAGATCGAATGGAAGCCGCCCTTCTGCCCCGATGCAAACGAGTAGTCCTCATTTGTCTGCGCGTCCGCCGTCATCACGGCGCTGATGCGCGTCGTATCGGTCCAGAGCGCCAGAATCAGGATGTCCATCATCAACCGCAAATGCTCCGGACGCGTCGCCGGAATGCCGGGACCCGGACGCTCCAGCGGGAACTTACCCTGATTGATCCAGCGCTTCTGGGGCTTCATCGTAGCCTCAAGCCGCTGCTCCACCGAGCGCACCGATTCGAAGTACTCGTCCAGCCGCACCCGATCCGCCGAACTGCCGTTCTTCCTCAGCGCCTTCGTCTGCTCGCGCACCAGGTCGAGCACGCTGGTATCGTCGCGCTGCAGCGAAGTCAAGAGCGCCGGATCCTCGGGATTCAGGCTCGACACCACCGGCGCCTTACTCGACCGGAACAGCCGGTCGAACGCCAGTTGCGGCACGATCTCTTTGGGTACCGGTGTGTGCGGGTCGCGCCACGAGATGAAGCTGCCGTACATCCGCGCGAAGCCCCCGCCCGCCGTATCGATGCCGGTGCGCGTCGCCTCCACGCCAAGCTCCAGGCTTGGCAGCATCGTGCGGTCGCCGATGCGCTGCGCCGCGAACTGATCCGCCGACGTGCCGCCCGCATCCAGATCGTCACCCGACGTGCGCTCCACATACCCACCGCTCAACCACGCCGGCACCTTCGGCCAGTGGCCATTGCGCCCCACCGTCTTCGCATTCCACAGATTCTCCAGCAGCAGGATCTCGCTCTTCACGTCCTCCAGGGGCTTGAGGTGCTGCGTCAACTCGTAGTCCTCGCCGCTGCCCGGCGGAGTCCAATAGTTCGGCACCACGCCATTGGGCATGTACATGAACACCATACGCAGCGGAGGCTCCGTTAGCCGGTTCGCATCCGGAGAGCCGTGGGCCATCGTCTCCAGCCAAGGCAAAGCCAGCGCGGCGCCCGCACCCTTCAGCACCGTTCTCCGCGATATCTTCCTGGACATTATCAAGCCTCCTTCGTTGCTCTGTTGTGGGGCAGGCAATCTTGCCTGCAGCCGCCTTTCAGGCCTTTCAGGCGGCTCGGCGAGCGAAGCTCGCCTGTTCGGTCCCCGGCGATCGCTACGATCACTCCCCGGCCCATCACTTCACCACCATCGGCAGCGTACGCTTGGGCGGCGGCGGAGGCAACGTCTCCCTCGCCACCTGTCCTCCCTGACTATTCCGGAACGGCACGCTCAGCACGATCTCGCGCACCAGCGTCCGCGCCCGGTAGCCATCCGCCTGCAACCGGTCGGCGAGCTTCTGCACCGTGCAGCTGTCGCCATCCTGTAAATTCCTTCCCAGCGCATAGCCCAACACCTTCCCGGTCAGATGCCGCGCGAAGTCTTCCTTCTTACTCAGCAGCACCTGACGCAATTCCGCCGGACCATCGAACTTCTCGCCCGAAGGCAGCGTGCCGCTCGCGTCAATCGCCGACCCGTCGAATTCCCTATCGCGCCACCGTCCTGTCCAGTCGAAGTTCTCCATTGCGAAGCCGATAGGATCCATCAGGTTATGGCAGGCCGTGCATGCCGGGTTCACGCGATGTTCGATGATTCGATGCCGCATCCCCACATCGGTCTTCGCATTCACCACGCAGTTGTCCTCGCACTTCACGGGCTTGAGCAGCGGAACGTTTGGCGGAGGCGGCGGCACCGGAGTCCCCAGCAGCGTCTCCAGCACCCACGCGCCGCGCAGCACTGGGCTCGTTTGCCGGTAGTGCGACGTCATCGCCATCACCGCACCCAGATTCATCACCCCCGCGCGACGGTTGTCCGGCCACTTCACCAGTGTGGGCTGATTGGTGCGCAGGTCCTTGAACTGATCCTCCAACTGATAGAACTTCACCAGCCGCTCAGTGAGGTATGTGTAGTCGCCCGTCAGCAGTTCGAGGATGCTCCGGTTCTCGCCCAGTATGCGTTCGAAGATCAGGATCGGCTCCGCGCGCAAGTCCGCTGCCACCGGCGGCGTGTAGTACGCTTGCAATTCGGTGAGCATCGGCGCGACGCGTCCGCCCACATCCTGCGTGCCCAGCCACTGCCCGATGAACGTGCCGGTGAACGTCCGCGAGCGCGGATCGTCGAGCATGCGGTCCACCTGCGCAGCCAGCACCTTGGGGTCCTGTAGCTTGCCCTGCGCGGCCAGCGTGTTCAATTCCTCATCGGGCATGGTGGACCAAAGGAAATACGACAGCCGCGAGGCCAACTCGTACTGCCCGAGCGGGTATATGCCGGGCTTCTCGCTTCGATGCTCCATCTTGAAGAGAAAATCGGGGCCGCTGAGTACCGCCTTGAGCGCCAGCTTCACACGCTCCTCATAAGGATCGCCGCGCTGCGCCGCGCGGTCGTAGAGCGTCATCAAGGGCGTCACGTCGGACGTGTCGATGGGACGCCGGTACGCCTTGCGCACGAAGCTGCGCAGCGTCTGCTCGGCGGCCTTGCGCGCCTGTAGCGGCTCGCTTCCAGGCTCCGCTCCCAGCAGCCGGTAGTGCATCGCCAACCTCTCTGCCGACGGTGCGGCCGATCGCTGTGTCACACTCAACCCGCCGACCGTCACAGGACCGCCATCACTGACCAGTGCGAGCGCGCGCAGGCCGCGCGACAGGTGCACGCGGAGCCCAACCATCGGAGGCCGTGCCGCGCCGCGTCCACCACCCCCGCCGCCGCGGCCCTGCGGTTGCACCGCCTTGAGCGCCACCGCCGCCACTCCGTCCACCTTCAAGGCAAGACTCCCCATCCCGTCCTTGCGCTCGATCGTCGCCTGAACGTCGTAATCGCCGTCCACGTAGATCGACACCATCGACGTCATTTCGTTGCCGGGCAGAAGTTCGCCCGCCTGCGAAAAGCTCTTCGCCAGATCCGGCGTGATGATGGCGCGATCCAGAACCTGCTGCGCCGCTTCCAGGTAGCGTTCTACCAGCAGCGGCGGAATGAACAGAGTCTCGCCATTGGTATCGAAGCCGGCGCCGCCCGTGCCGTCATTGGGGAACAACTCCGCCACGTTGTAGTCCACGCCAAGCAAATCGCGTATCGTGTTGCGATACTCGCGGCGGTTGAGCCGCCGCAGCGCCACGGCGCCGGCGAAATCGCTCACGTTGCAGGCGGTCTGCCGCAACTGGTTGTCGATCCACGACGCCACCCGCAGGCGGTCGTCCTCGGTCAGTTTGCTTTCCACCGGAGGCATAGTGCGATTGCGCAGTTGCGCCGCCACGTTGCGCCAGAGGCCGCGATTGCTCTCCATGTCCTGCGCGGAATTCGCCTTCAGGAAATTGATGCGGTTCCGCCCGTTGGGGTTGTGGCACGCGGTACAGTTCTGCGCCAGCACGGGGCGTATGGAATCGGCGAACTCGTCCTTCACGGGCTGCGCCAGCGACGTGCCTGCCGCCATCAGCGCAACCAACCCTGTGTACCGGAACCTCATCCTGGGAAACGCGGCCCTCTACCGCTCGTGCCGATGATTATATAAGATTTGGGGCATCACTTCGCCCGCGTGAATACCGGCCCGATCGCCCACATCACGCCGGCCGCCATCACGCCCGCCACCAGCCACGCCTGTGCCATCAGCGCTGCATTGCCGGTCTCCGCCAACTCCATCATCGGCGTTCGCAAGGCCATCAGCCACAACACCAGCACGTACGCCAGATAATTGCGCCCCGCGAAGTAGCGGCAAAAGGCGATTCCCGCCGCGGCCATCATCAGTGCAATAACGTAGTGCAGCAGGAACTCCCTGGGCGTCCTCACCTCACTCGGTATCGACGCGCAGACTGCCACCAGCACCGCAGCCACGCGCATCCAGCGCTTCTCGATCTGCCACGCCATCAGCGCGAGCAGCCCGAGCAATGCCGCATCGGTTACCATGCCCCGCACCGCGCCCGCCAAAGCCGCAACCGCTGGCGCCGCACTCGCAATCACCTCCGGACTGCCCACCCGAACGATGGCGTACGCGTGGAAGCGAGCTTCCAGCAGCCCCTGAATCCTGGCGAGCGCCGCCGCAATTCCCGCGCCGGCCAGCAACGCCAGCACGGCGTCCACCGCCATCGTCCGGCGAGCGGCGCGGCGCAGCGAGGGCAGCGCTTCAGGATAGAACGTGACCAGCAGCGCAGCAGCCGCACCCACTAGCAGGAAGCCGAAGATCACGCTCATCGCCAGGCTGACATAGCTCATCGCCCGAAAGGTCTCGAGCGGGATGTCGGTGCGGTAGTTGCGCAGCATCATGCCCGCGGAGAGCAGCGGCGCAATCGGGAAGAAGATGGTGGCCGGCACGGCGAGTTGCACCGCGGCGCGCCAGCGCACCATGCCGTAGCGCGTCCCGCGAATCAACAGGTAGAACGCATAGACGATCAGCGCCGCCAAGGTCGCGATCTTGGCCAGCGAGAGCGTGATGGCCAACGCATTCTGTTGCTCGCGCGCCCGCTGCCAGCCCTCCGGCAGTTTCCAGAAACCGCGCGCCCCGGTCACCTGATCCCCCGACACGTCGATCTCCACCCGCCATCGGGTCTCGCCTACATTGCGCGTATCGCCTTCGCGCGCCTCCCATTCCAGCGAGTAATCGCGCCGCGCCTTCTTCTTCTCCGCATCGGATTCCTTCAGATCCATCGCGCCGGTGTCCCAACCCCACGACGCCGCGAACTGCTCCGCGATCTGCCTTGCGCGTTCGGGCTGCAGATCCGCGCCCGCGCGCGTCTCTGGAATCGTATGGCCGAAGCCTGTCACCTTGCCGGTCTCGGGGTGCACCGCGACAGTAATCTCTTCCTGGTCGAGCGATTTGAAGTAGCGCGTCATCCACACATGCATCGGCCGATTGCGCTCGAATAGTCCGCTCGCCCCGGCGAGCGGCAGGCGCTCCAGGAAGTACTTGCCGGCCAGCGCATCGTCATCCCCCCAACGCGCGAATGGATAAGTCACGTGCTGGAAACCCGCGGAGTCGAGTCCGCGCGTGCGCACGAAAGCGTCGGACACCGTGCGCGCCTGCTCGCGCGAGAGTTGATAGTGCGGCGACTCGCCGAACGTCCCGGCCGGGATCGCCAGCGTTGCCAGTCCCGCCGCACACACCACCAGCGCCGCCTTGCGCGCCGTAGAGCCCAGCGGACGATAAGGCGGCGCCGCCGTGGGCTCCTGCGCAGCCGGCGCCTCCTCCGTTACGGGCTCCTCCAACTCGGGCTCCGCGCGATCCTCGCGATTCAGCAAGCCGGTCTCGGGCTCGAAGCCGCCGCGCCACAAGTATGCCCCCAGCGCCACCAAAACCGGCAGCACCATGATGCCCGCCGCACCGTAGCCCGACAGCTTGAAGTAGAGGCTCTCGGAACGGACCAGCAGCATGGCGCTGTACATCGCGTCCACCGAGTAGTGCCACACCAGCGTGGGCAGTATGCCGAAGCGCAGCATGATGATGCCCAGCGCCACGCCGCCGATGCCCACTTCCACGCCGCGTATGTAGAAGGGCTGCTGCGGATAGCCCGCGTGCCCGAAGCCCCATAGGAAGCCCGCCAGAATCACCGCGGCGATCATGCTGCGCGTCAAGTTGCGCAGGAAGGGGATGGCGAACATACGGAAGAGGAACTCCTCGGAGACCGCCGGCAGAAAGCCGCCGAACAGCACGAAGGCCCACGGAAAGCGCGTATTCAACAGGTCGGTGTACGGCACATCGGCGGGCGACCATGCGCCGTACTTCGACGCCACGATGTAAAAGCCGGTCTGGTAGGCGATAAAGATTCCGGTCAGCGTGATGCCGAGGATCGAGCCGAGGAAGAAGCGCTTGGTGCGCAGTCCGTGCAGCGTGAACAGATTCCCGAGCGACACCTTGTCGCCGAACATCTCGCGATACAGCGGCTCCGCGCCCGCGGTGAGTACGAAGAGCAGACCGCCCGCGCCCAGCGCGCTCAGCAGCGCATTCAGGAACTCGCGCGAGAGGAAGCTGCCGTACGAATCGGTAGTGGGATAGCTGAACTCGTGCAGCGGAAATTCGTTCAACTGCGCCAGGAAGCCAAGCACGATCGCCACTACGCCGACCATCGACGCGCGCTTCCAGGGCACATCGTGGCGCCGAACGCGCAGCACAATCACGATCACCATGCCCACCACCAGCACCAGCGTGAAAGCCATGTCGATGGTGGACGCCACTTCGTTCTTCGACCGCAGCCTCTGGTAATCGCGCTTCCACTGCTCAGGGATCTTGAGGTACTCGCGGTACGCACCGACCTCGTTGCCCAGCACCGTGACTTCGAGCCGCGTGGTGGCATCACCCTGCTGGAAATCGCGCGCCCTCCAGGTGAACGTGCGGTCCATTCGATGGGGGCGCCCGACGTCGGTGGCCTCCATGAATTCGAGCGACGTGGGCTCGAAGCCCACGCGGGTGCGCAGGAAATCCTCTGCCAGCGCACGCGCCTGTTCTACAGTGGCTGCCGGCCGGGCGGCGTCCTCGGGCAGCGCGTGCTCGAAACCCGCCAGTTGACCGAGCGGCGTGATCTCGACGTTGTACTCTTCCTTCGACTGCGGCCGGAACCATCGGTAGGCCCAGCGCCACAGGCGCACCTGCCGGCCCATCACGCGATTGGCGCGCTCCAGGCCCATCTCCCGTTCCAGAAAGGTCTTGGCCTGCTCGTCGTAGGTGAATTGCGCGGCTTGGCGGTAGCCCTCGGCTGCGACGCGGTAACCCTGTCCGGCCAGGAAACGATCGGCTATTTTACGTGCGTCATCGCGGCTGACCTTGAAATCGATGGACGCTTCGGGAAATGCCCGGAAAAAGTTGCCTGCACTGAACCACGTAGTTGCCCCAAATAAGGCAATGCAGATGAGGATGTACCGGATGTCGGACGCCCGCAGTCGCTCCTTCATGGTGGTGGGTTTCAGCCGGAACGGTGGTGGTTCCAGGCCACCATTCTACTCTTTGACTGCCCAGTGAAGTCCAATGCCGCCTAGAATGTAGCGGCGCACGTCCACCTTCCTGTACCCGGTGCGTTCCAGCAATTTGGAGAAGTCATCGATCGAGACGAAAGAGCGCAGCGAGTCTGGAATGTACGTATATACACGAGGACGGCCGTGCAGCACCATACCCCAAAACGCGCCCTGCGCATAAAGGTAGCCCAGGTAGAGCGGCCGCAGCAGGGCGTTGGCGGGCAGGAAGAAATCCAGGCTGACCAGTTTGCCACCGGGACGAGTCACGCGTTCGATCTCGCTCACCGCCACCTTGAGGTTCGGGAAGTTGCGCAGGCCATAGCCCACGAAGACGCAATCGAACGACTTGTCGGGGAACGGAAGCATGCCGGCATCGCCGCAAACTGCATAAGCTACACCACGCTCGCGTGCCAGTTGCAACATGCGCTCGGTGATATCCACCGCGACGGCGCGCGAACCCGGGTAGTTCTCTTTAACCATCAGCGAGAAATCGCCGGTGCCAGCGGCAAGGTCCAGCACCACCGGCCGCTCCGGCAACTGGGCGTTGGCAAAGCCTGTGCGTTTCCAGTACTTGTCCATGCCATAGGAGAAGGTGCGGGTGATGAAATCGTAGCGCGGCGCCACTGTACTGAACATCGCGCGCATCAATCGGGAACTCTGCTGCTCTGGAGGTCTCACTCTGTCGGAATTGTAGCAGAGCGACACATAGCTCTTCCGGGCCAGACACAAGAACGCCGGCCCAAAAAGTAGAGCCGCGACCGCTAGGGAGCACTTGGCACTTCCCTAACGGTCGCGGCTCTAATCAGGCCTGTGACTGACGTTAACGCTTGTTGCTCGTTTTGGCGATGTGACCGAACTTCGGCGGCTCCACCGCTGCGCCGGCGCTAAGCGCATCGGGGCTTGCCACCACCGACGTATCCACCAAGCGTGCCATGACATATGCCGGCATGTTCTCGTCATCCTTAAAGAAGGTGAGCGAGTGGCCCTGCGCGTCGAAATCCACGCGCAGCAGATCTCCGCCCCGTATCTGTCCGGTGGCTATCAGGTTGGACATCGGATGCACCAGATTGCGGTCTACTGCCCGCTTCAGATGGCGCGCGCCATATTTCAGATCGGTGCCCTCCTGTAGGAGGTAGTCCTTCGCCGTTTCGGTCACCGTGAAGACAAAGGGAGCTGAGTTGGCCGCGTTGAAGACCCGCTGCTGCACGATGTTGAGTTCAATTGTAAGGATCTTACGCAACTCCGCGGCGCCGAGTGGATGAAATACCACGACTTTGTCAATGCGGTTCATGAACTCCGGCGAGAACTTGCGGCGCGCCGCCTCGATACCCGCCCGCTCCACCTTGGAACCCAGTGCGTCGTCAACGATGCCCTGCGCATGGCAGCGTTCCGTGTCGCCGGCTGCGAAGCCCAGATTCGGGCGCAGGATGGCGCCCATCTCTGCAGCGCCCAGGTTGCTGGTCATGAAGATAAGCGCGCGAGAGAAATCCACACGGCGGTTATCGCCCAGCGTCAGCGTGGCCTTGTCCAGGATTCCCAGCAACAGATTCCAGAGCGCGTCGCTCGCCTTTTCGATCTCGTCGAAGAGCACGAAGCTGAGCTGAACCTTGTCTGTATGGTATTGGTTCAGAACCTCTTGGCTCAGCAAAGGATGGGTTTCCCGATGCCCCAGGTAGCCGGGAGGGGAACCGATCAGCTTGGCGATTTCGTGGCTGTGCTGGAACTCCGCGCAATCGATCTTGAGCACTGCCCGGCTGTCGCCAACCAGGCTCTCCGCGGCAGCTTCCACCAGGCGGGTTTTCCCCGATCCGGTGGGTCCCAGAAACAGTAGATTACCAATGGGACGCCCCGGGCTGGACATTCCAGCCAGATGAGTCTGATAGACGTTCACGATCTGATGGATCGCGTCGTCCTGACCGACTATGCGCTTGTGCAAGTCGGATTCGAGCTTCTCGGCGTCGAAACCGGTCTGTGCTGGATTGAGCTTTCTGTTGAGGTTCCCCATGGTAAGTCTCCCTTCTCGCCGGTGAACAGAGCACGTCACATGCCAAGGTGGAAACCCTACCGTAAAAAGATGTAACGGGATTCCGGGCTCTTATTTTCCAGGTCGCGAAGGCCGGATCTCGACCCGGCTGACCATGGTCCGGGCGGGCATACGCAGTACCATGGAAACGGTTTCCGCCACGTCCTCCGGGGCGATCTTCCAACCGGCAGCCTCCCCTTTGCCCGAAAATTCCGTGTCCACGCTGCCGGGCATAATGGAACTGACACGTACGTTATCGTTGCGATGATCCAACATTAAGGCCTCGGTAAACCCATTGAGCCCGAACTTCGAAGCGTTGTAAGCGGCGCCTCCGGAGAAGGCGTTGCGCGCCGCCAGGCTGGAGATATTCACGATGAATCCACCGCCACGGCGGGCGAAGCGCGCCAGCGCCTGATGCGCGCAGTAGAAGGCTCCATTAAGGTTGAGGTCGATGTTCTGGTGCCATTCCTCGGGCGTCATTTCACCCACCTTTTTGAAACGGCCCTGTCCCGCGTTGTTTACCAGGATGTCGAGTGCGCCAAATTCCTCGTCCACCGCGCCAAAAAGTTGACGCGCGCCGTCCACTTTGCTTACATCGGCGGCAGTCCCAACGATTCTGCCCAGCCCCTGCATCTCCTTCACCGCGCGATCCACCGCGTCCTGCCGGCGTCCGCAGATGGCGACGGCCGCGCCGTCGCGCAGCAAACGCTCGGCGATAGCGCGACCGATGCCGCGTGTGCCGCCGGTGACGATCGCGAACTTCCCGCTCAAGGTGTCCATGCCTGCATGATAACGTGGCCCCCAAAAAAACTGGGGAGGCCGAAGCCTCCCCGAGTGGTGTACCGCTGATTTGTGTTCAGCGCTTATCGGACGTAACCGTTGTTGATGGTGCCGTTGTCGAAGTTGTTGTTCAGCGAGTTGACGATGTCGTTCAGACCCGAGACCGTCAGGCCCGAAGGCAGCGCCGAGATACTGCCGCCGAGCACCGTATTGGCCAGCGCCAGCACCTGATTGATGGTCTGACCCGCCAGCGCTCCGGAAACCAGCGTGCGGTCGCCGAGGCCGTTCTGCGTGATTCCCTGGTTGGAGAAGTCCACGCTGAGTTGGAGAGAAAGCACTTGGCCGGCGAAGACGCCGCCCGCCGAACTAGTCGGGTTGGTGGCATTGGACGTGAGCGCCCCTGCCGTGGAACTCTGAGGCAGGAATGCGGTGATGGCGGCAGCCGTGGTGAACGTCAGCTTGTAGTTCCCGCCGATCATGACTTTGCCAGCAGGGTAGACTTCGGCAAAGTTGTTAACGAGGATCGTGCCGGGGTTGCTGCCGCTGGGCGCCGCGCCCCAACCACCCTGAGTGTAGGTAGCGAAGTCACCGGCCTGGATGGAGCGGCAGGAGACGTCGAGCTTGGACAGTTTGAACTCGTCCTCGGGAGTGGTGTCGGACACCTGCGAGGCGATAACGAGCACGTTGCCCATGTAGTTAGAGGCGTTCACATCCGCCCAACGCGCATCGGGGGACGTCGTAGTGTTCTCTTCCATTACACCGAGGCTGTTGAGGACGGCGTCGCTCAGCGTGAGGTGGCTGTTGAACACGTTGGTCTTGTTGCCGATCCAGACGGCGATGTCGCTATCGGCGCCGACCGAATCCAGGAAGGCGCGGTTGACCACTACCGGAGTGGAGAATTCCATCAGGACGTAGTTCCATTGCTTGCCGGTGTTGCTGACCTTGTGGCTCGGGTCGCCGCCGCTCTCGGTGTTATCGGTGACGCCGAGGCCCGGATCGAAGGCTCCCAGGTACGCCTTGGACCAGACTCCGGTGGTCTTATGCTTTGCGAATGCGCTAACCTTCACCTGCACGCCGTTGGAAGCGGTGTAGGTGCGGATATTGCCGTCCGTGCCGTCGGTGGTCGAGTTTCCGCCCGTGAAGTCGAAGGTGGAGGGCGGGCAAACCGCGATGGGAAGGACGGTGACCGAACAGTTCAGAGTACCGGTGTTGCCGTTCTTGTCCTTGATGGTGACGACGTAGGCGAAGTTGCCGGATACCGTCGGTGTGCCGGAGATGGTCCCGGAGGTCGAGATGCTGAGGCCATTCGGCAGGCCCGTCGCGGTGAAGGTGTAGGGCCCGCCCGCGCCGCCGGCGCCCACCAGGGTGGCGGGCGTGATGGCGACGTACTGGCTGGCGCTGATGCTGA
>JADMIO010703231.1_pt1 | contig 46024 bp, 46 predicted proteins | sample 8958161 | NCBI WGS metagenome assembly JADMIO01 (sample SAMN16585339, study PRJNA669376) | soil metagenome | isolation source: Crop rotation soil | place: USA: Cullars Rotation, Alabama | collected 2011
CGACAACTTGTCCACGTGGAATTCTAAGCTTAGGATCCCAATGTGCTGGAAAGTGGCTACCAAAGTCCGATAAAGAAATAGAGGAATTCGGCGATTGGGTTGTGTCGCTTGTTGAACGCGCCAAAAAGCCGTCCAATCCCGTACAAGGCATCGTCTTCCCGGAACTCGCGCTGACACAGCGTGTGCTCCGGCATCTCGTGAAGCGTTTTGAGAACGACGAGCATATGGATTTCATTATCGCAGGATCGCACGACGATGAGTATGGAAGGCGGGGGAATTTCGTATCCGCAGTTCCGCTCTACTTTTTGAACGACCCCGGCTTAGATCGCCGAGTGGTGCAAGACGCCGATTCGCTGACCCTCACGAGAGAGAAGCATCACAGGTGGCGGCTGACCGGTGATCAGATCAGACGATATGGTCTCGAAGAAAAATTTGATCCGGAAAAGGCGTGGTGGGAGCATCTGGAAATTTGGAGCCGATCGCTCGACATGCTTGTGTATCGCGGGGAGACGACAGTAACGACCTTGATTTGCGAAGACCTCGCGCGCGTAGATCCCTGCCAGGCGGTTCTGCGTTCGATTGGTCCCAACCTAGTAATCGCACTCTTGATGGACGGCCCACAACTCCTCGAACGCTGGCCTGGCCGCTACGCAACTGTTCTAGCTGATGACCCTGGCTCTTCGGTCCTGTCGCTCACCTCGGTCGCGCTTTTGGATAAGAAATCGATCTCGACGTACAAGAAATCTAACGTCGCTTACGCTCAGCGATATGCAGTGGGACTTTGGAAAGATGATACCGGCGACGTGCAGGTTCTCGATTTGCCCAGAAAGGCTCACGCGATTTCAATCGTTCTAACCGCAAAACTTAGCAGCGAGTACGTTCTGGACGGGCGGTCCGACGACACAACGGCAGTCAGTTGGCACTTTGAAAGTTCAAAGCCCATTGTTGCGCCGTCGACGCCAGCATGGATCGAATTGGGTGGTGCTACCTAGCGGAACTCAACGCTTTGCGTCGGCCGCCTTCATCGTCTTGAAGTCAGATGCCGCTCTGCTCTTCAATCTTTCAAACGCTGCCTTTTCCTGAGGACCCCGGACCTTGGAGGCCTGAGACTCTTCAGTGCGTGCCTTTGCGTCGCGCGTAAGAGCAACGTAGCGATCCTTGACGCTAGTGTTCATGGCTGCATGCCTCCGCAACGAGACGCAGTTTGACGCTGAGCTCTTACGCCAACGTAAAGGTGCCCCCGGCAAGTGTTACTAAAGACCAACTTCATTTCAGTTCCAATCGGATTCCCGCGGGAAATCCATGTCCAACACATGGTCGATTCCGTTCTGGGCGGCAACGCGGCGCCGGCGCGGCATGTGCCCGCGGACACGCATTCGTGCGACTCGTGCAGGGTAGAACAATGGGTACAGCACGTCGGTGTACAGGCGCATGCGCCAGAACTAATTGAAATATCTATTTTTTTTGCCGAGACAATGGCTCCTCGGGTAGGATTCGAACCTACGACCAACCGGTTAACAGCCGGTTGCTCTACCACTGAGCTACCGAGGATCAGCTCCGCGCCATCCGGCGAGGAAGCGGGTCTCTATCAAGTTCGGCGCCGGGGGGAAAGACCCGCTCTCAGGCGCTCGACCCGGTCCAAACGAAAACGAGGGTCCCTTTCGGGGCCCCAAACCCAAATAAAACGAGGGCCCCTTTCGGGGCCCTCGAAGGCGTTGGGTATGGTGGGGTGTCTCCAAGGGAAGACAGCGTGAATATCTCCCTAACTCGTTAAGGCCCAGTTAATGGCAAACGGCCCCTTCATGCAGATTGAAAAGGCGTTGAGGGCGTGAGGAATTTTGGAGGCCTCGCCCGGAATCGAACCGGGGTGCAAGGATTTGCAGTCCTCTGCGTAACCACTCCGCCACGAGGCCATCCGGCTGAAAGACTACACTTTTTCCGTTCCGGAATCGTGCGGTTTTCCAGCATGTGCCTCAGAGTTTTCCAAGCCGAGCCAGTTTCCAAGCTCGTTTAGGGCCGTCTGAGAGTTGCGCCGTGTATCCGCCCGCCGCGAGTAATGCAACGCGGTCGAGAGCGTTCTTTTCTGCATTGCGTCCTTGGCGGTGCGCGGGTCGACGCCCCGTTCTGCGAGCGCAGTTCCGAGCGTGTGGTTTAGCCCCTTCATCGTCAGCCCCGGCTCGACGCCCTCTAGTCCGCGTAAGAAGTCGCCCGATGCCTTATAGAGCGCGTTCTCGGTCTTGAAGGGCTTACCGCGTGCATTCGTGGCGATGGTCACCGCCGACCGTTCACCGGCGAACACCGGCGCGAGCGCGGCGGGAATTGATTGCAACGCATCGAAGGCGGTCTTGCGGCTCTTGTTCTCGACCCCCTTCGGTGTGAGCGCGCGCCAGGACATGGCCGGGATTTCCGAGGGGCGGAAGCCAAGCAAGGCCAACGCATACGCACGCGCCAGACCGACCGGCGCCGCCTTCAACACGAAGACGACTTCGGCGGGTGTCCATGGCCGGTTCGCGTCCTTCAACGTGCGCGGACGCTTCGGAAGGCTCACGGCCCGCCACGGATTGTCTCGCGCCATGCCGTAGTCGACGCCGTGTTGCCAAACGACACGCATCACTTGGACGACATACTTCCCGAACCGGTAGCGATGCGCCTTCACTGCCGCGTCTCGAATCTCTCTCGCGCGAGACGGCGTCAAACCGTTCGGCGATTCATCTCCGGCGCGGTCGCGTATCCAATCAATCACCTTCACGTAGTCGCCTTGTGTGACTTCGCTCAGTTCGGCAAACGCTGGCGACTTGCGATAAGACCACGTCAACGCGCTCACGCTTCCGGGCTTCGGTGTGGTCGGTGTCTTTTCGAGCGCCGCGACTTCGGCGAGTAGTTCGGGAGTCGCGACCCATTGTCCGCCATGAATGAGCGGAGGCGACCGCAATCGCTTTCCAGTGGCGCGGTGGTAGGCGTACACGCGGCCCTTCGCCTGTACGATCTTAATTCCCGTCATGCGTGCCCACATCGAAGTTTCCCCACTTCTCGGGATCACGGGGAGTCAATCCCGCGCGCGCGTCAAGCCACGAGTCCAAATGCGCGAGTTTGATCCGCGTCTCTCGACCGATTTTGACTCGCGGGCCATCGTAGTGCTTCTCGAATGTCTCACGTGAAAGCCGACACCGAACGGCGGCTTCGTCGAGCGTGATCGCTTCGACTTCGGTCACAGCGGCGCGCGCGGCCCGCTCCAATCGTGCGGGTAGCCGTTGATCATGTCCGAGACGACGAACCATGCGCGGGTTGGCGTGCGCTGGACGGCCACTTCGACTTCGTAGCCGAGCGCGGCCCAATAGTTCTTGATTAGGTTCACAATGCGCTTGGACGACAGGCGCGTTCCTTTGTCTTCTTCGTCGTCGGTCATTGGTAGCTCGATAGAGGTTGGCGGATTTTGTGTGGTTTCACCGGTCTTTGTTGCGTAAAGCGCCGCCGAGCGCCGGAACCACACCTTGTTGCGTTAGCGATCCCGTGATCCGCCTCCGGCTGACTCGGAAATCCCGCTCGGCGGTGTTCAGTTCAGCGACGCGGCGCGCCGCTCTAATTCGACCTCCATTTGAGTCTTGATTGCACACTCGGAAACCCACCACGCCGCCATGTCACGAAGCGTGATCCGGTCGCCGACCTTCATTCGAACCATTGCGATTTCTGTCCGCCGCGCGAGCACGTCGGCGTCGGCGTTCATCGCGCGAACAATCGCGGCTTCGCGTTCATCGTCCGTGTGCGCCAAGCGATCCATTTGGACCGTGAGCCACAGAAGCTTTCCGTCGCAGTGGTCGACGCAAAACGCGAGGTCGTCGGGTTGCAACTCGCCGAAACGCGTCGGGTCGAATGCGATGCCCGAAAGGATCGCGCTGTAACGCTCGGCGCTCTCTTGCGCGCTCGGTCCGAGAAGGATCATCATGGCGCGTCTTCCAAGGTCACGCCGCCCGGTTCGTATGGCGCGTTGCTCTCCGTCACCGCTTCCGCAAGCGTCAGGATCGCAGCGGCTATCGCTATCTCGCCGTCCGTAATGGTCGGCACCGCATTCGGCGGCGGGGGAAATGACCTGTGAACGCGACCGATGTTCTGGCGGAAGGATTCTGGCGTGTTCATTTTGCACTCGCGATTGGGTCGGACGGCGCCGCCGACGCACGCAAGGGCGTGTAGTCGTCGTTCGGGTCCATCGGGCCTAGGTTTTCGATGCGGCGGATTTCGCGGCTAGATAACGCCCCGATTTCGCGACCGGTCTTGTAGGATTGCCAACGCGTGGACGCATCGCCACGAAGCAAACCGGACAAATCGTGCTCGATAATGAGCGTCCGCCGCGCTTCGGTGCTCAGCAAGCACCGCTGCATCGCTTGCTCGATACGCGACGCCAGCGGCGCGAGCGCGTTGGACACGAGGTCTTGCGCCGCTTGTTGAGCCGAGCCGTAGCTTACGCTTGTGGAAATGCCGACCGACGCGGGCGGGACGCCGAAGATACGGGCAACGTCTTCGTTGCTCAGTTTCCGCGACTCCAAAAGCTCGGTGTCGGTGTTTGAGAACGTGGTCGGAATGAACTTCACGCCGGGGTCGAGCACTTTCGCGGCGAAGCGTTCACTCGCGCCACCGGCGCCTGTCTCGCTGTTGTTTACGCTGTCCGCCAAACCACGTTTGGCGCGCGGCCCGGTCAACACCGGTTGAATGATGTAGCCGCCGATTTGCTTCGACGCACTCGCGTTCGCGGCAACGTTCAATTCCATACTGAGGCCAAGCGCACCGCGCGCTCGGTCGATTGGAGAGCGGCCAATCAACCCGTCTTCCGACGACGCGCGAACGTGCAAGACTTCCTCTTGCAACAGCACGACGGGACCACGCTCGCCGCTGTATCGGTAGCGTAAGCGCCCGGACTCCAAACGCTCCACTTGAACCCGTGAGGATTCCATCGGCCACAAGGCGACAACTTGCCCGGCGCCGTCGCGCTCTATGCGGGCATATGCGTTACCGGCGGTGTCGAGCGAGCGGATGGAATGCTCGCGCGCTTCGAACGCCGTCATAAGCGGATTGGACAAGTCGGCGAGCACGTCCGCCAACGAGTTATCGGCGACGCGCTCGCGGTCGCCGTTCGGAAGTCGCCGGTAAAGTTTCAGCGGGACCGACGCCAGCAATTCGGAGCGCAACGAAACGCACCGAGCCGCAACGGCGAGATTGCTCAGCACGGCGGCTGGCGTCACGTATCCGGCGCCCGGATGAATCGCGCGACCCCACACGTCGGGCCGGAACGGCGAGTCCAACACGCGCCGCTCTAGGCCAAACACCGCTAGAAAGTGGTCGAGCCGGTTCACAGTCCGCCCTCCAATTCAAGGAGACGAATGCGTCGAGCTAACGGCGTGTCCGCGACGTGACCGAGCGCGCGCGCCGAGACTGTCGTTTGCGGATATGCCGGGAACGCGTGGACGATTGAGATTTCGGCGAGCGCGACAGAGTGGAGCGTTCGGAGCAAGGTCGCACCGCGCGTCCAAATGTCCTTCGTGGCGCGGAAGCCGAACGATGCGCCGCCGAGCGAACCGGCTTCGGCAAGCCCAAGCAAGTCGTCCGCAAGTGTGGTCTTCGGAAGCGCGATTTCGAAGTGAAGACCGCGCGTGTCTTCCGCGAGCTTAAGCGATCCGTTACGCGTGCGCGCGAGTAGTTGCGTCGGCGCGTGATCCACAAGCGCGAGCTTGTCGGCGCCATCGGCGAGCGTCGTTGCGAACGCGCCGGGTTGAATGATTTCGTCAAAGTCGGCGATCTTTGCGCGTGTGTTGAAGATCGCGGCGTAACCTTCCAACACTCGACCGCGTGCGCGCACTTCCACTTCGGCTGCGCGACGTTCAATATCTTGTTTCATTGTGAATCCTCGCGCCGTGAGCGGGGAAGCATGCAGCGAGGCGCACACACTTCCCCGCGTCCGGCAGTTAACGGGGCCATGAACTCCCCGAGGGCCGAACCTGTTAGGACGCGTCCATATCGTTCGCGTACCGGAAGCTCTTGTTCCGGCGCACAACAACGTCGACGGTCGCCATCGAACGGAATTGGACGTTGCCCTTCGTGAAGGCCGTCGATTCGAACGGGTTCGCGAGGAAGTCGATTGCGGACCACGTGGCAATCAACAAGTCCGCCCAGTTGCCGAAGATGATTCCGCGATCATGCGGCGACGCCTTGCCTGTGAGAGCGGCGGACGTGAACGCCGGGTAGTCGTAAAGCGTGTTCGCGTTGTCCATGATGAAACGCGAATCCGTCGACGCGACGCGCGGCGTTGCACGAAGTTTCTTCGCGCATGTGGGATACATCGCCCAACCGAGCGAGCCACCGAGCGCGTTGTTTGCGTCGACATCATAGACCATCGCCAAACCTTCGGCCCAGGTCGGCGTTGCGAAGGTGCTCAGATCGGCGGCGTCGCTGAGGACTTTGGCGATACCCGCAGGTTGATTGCTTTGGCCTCCGACGAGTGACGCCCCATCAATAGCGGCGGCTAGGTTCGCGGCGGTGTCGGCGCGGAACAGAGCTTCAATGTCCGGTGAGGATTGTTGAAGCATGTTGCGCGAGACTTCCATGAGCGCGCCGACGTGCTTCGGTGCAGCCGTCTTGCTGTTCAAGTCGAAGTCGGCGGCGGAGAGTGCGCCGTTTTCCGCGACCCACTGTGCGGTTGAACCGGTGTCGACCGACGGAATGGTGACGTTGCCTTGAAGGCCGGAAAGCACGCGAGCACCGAGCGCCTTCGTCACAAGACGGTTGTAAAGGAATTCGACCGTCTCTTCCGAATGAAGCTCGGTTGGGATGACGCCCGAGCCGGACGTGCTGGCGAGAACCACACGGCGTTCGGTCGGACGGCGGAAGATTGCTTCGGGAATGAGAATGCCCTTCGGCGTGAGGCCGGTGCGGCGTTGAAGCTCTTGGCTGATTTCGATTTCGCGCGCCGCGTCGACGCCGGGGATTTGCGCGAGATGCGCGGCGGCGCGGATGAGCGAGAAGCTGCGAACCTCGCGGTCGAAGTCGCGCGCTCCGTTGTCGTTGATCGCAGTCGCCGAAGCGGTGCGTTCGTATTCGGCCACGCGGGTTTCGCGTTCGATGTTGTCATTGAGCGCCCGGACTTCCGTTTCCAGCGCGTCAAAGCGCGTGCGCGCCTCGGCGGCCAAATCCGCGCCGTTCGCGGCGTCTTGAAGCGAACGCATCTCGCGGACCTTGGCCGCGCGAGCCTCTTTCATTTCGTGGAGTTTGAGCATTGGAGAGATACCTCACTGAGAAACCGGCGTTGACCGGCGGAGGCGGATCAATATTCACAGATCGGCGGGGTTGTATGCGAGCCGAAGTCCGCTTCGTGTGGGCGGACACGCTGAACAGGCGAAAAAACTTCGCGACGGAGTCCGGTTCACCGATACTCGGGCGCATGTCGAAGCTCGACCCCGACGCGCCGATGCCCGGCCTGGACCTTCCGAAACACGCCATCGAATGGGTGGCGGACGTTAAACGTCGCTATCCGAATGGGACGCCCACAATAAGCGAGATGTTTAGCAAGGAAGACCTTCGCGATTTCGATGAAGGCGGCATGAACCTTTTGCGCTTGCTCGACTTCGGATATCGCCGCGCGCATGGACTTAAGTTCGGAAGAGGCCAAGACGCGAAGAAAGAAGCGCACCACGCGGCGACGGACGAGAAGTTTGCTCGGGCTGCATACGCTATCGCTCGGGAGATGGTCGACAACTACCGAAACGACGAGAAGGACGCGAACGACCGTCGCGTTCACCCCAAGCCGACCAAGAATATCGTCGCGCAGAGGGCATTTGCAGCAATCGGCGGTAAAGCCCGCTCCACGGCGAATAAGCGCTACGACGACGTGATGACGCGCGATAATCTCGCCAAGTGGGGATTGACCAACCCACTAGATGAACTGTCCGCTGACACGTAGCGGACAAACCGGCGCAGACAAGGTTCCAAACGACAGACACACATGTCTCCAATGCAGCGGAGGCAAGTGTCGTGTCGAACGTTATCAAACTGGAACGCAGCGAAGACGAAATGCTGCCGAGGCTTCTTGCGAGGTTTCGGGCGCTTCGCCCCGTGGCGCGGAAACCAACCGACATACCGGGCATCGACGACCCGTTGTGTTACGACTTCAAGGAAGTCCGCTTCGACGACTTCCGTGTGTTCTATCAGGCACCGCCGTTGAAAGTGACGGGCAATCCCGTGTTGCATGTCATGGTCTGTGACCTAACTGGCAATCACGACGACACCGACGGCTATGTGTTCGACGCGTCGATAGACCCAGCCGACGATTACGTTTTCGAGGTGCGGATTTGGAAGCGCGGCGATTGGGAAACGCGCGTGTTTGGCGAGCGCCTGGAAACCGCGCCGTGACGCTCCCGTCGCTTGCAACGTTCTCCACGGCTGTAGAACTCTCGGGGACCATCACCCCGCCTGAATACATCGTTGGCGGCTTCTTAGAGCGCCGCGCGTTCGCGATGCTCTTCGGCGAACCGAACGCGGGCAAATCGTTCGTCGCGCTCGATTGGGCTTGTTGCGTTGCCAGCGGTCACCCGTGGCTTAGGCGGCCCGTGCAGAAGGGAATCGTCGTCTATGTGGCCGGTGAAGGCCGAAGCGGCATCAAGCGTCGTGTCAGGGCGTGGAGTCAGCACAACGGCGTCCCGCTCGACGCCATAGACCTCTACATCAGCGATTACGGAGAGAACTTCCTAGACCCCGAGGCAATGAAGGAGACCATGGACGAGTTGCGAAGCGCCACAAGCCAGATTGCGCTTATCGTCGTCGACACCATGCAGCGCGTGACGCCGGGCATGAACGAAGACCGAGCGCAGGAAGTCGGCGCGTTCGTCCAGGCGTGCGACGATCTGCGCGACGTGTTCGGGGCCACCGTGCTCGTGCTTCACCACAGCCCGCACAAAGACAAGAACCGGGCGAAGGGTTCCATCGCGCTGAAAGGTGCGGTGGACTTCGAAGTGGGTCTGAAGCGGACCTCCAAGTCCGACGTGGTGAAGCTCATTTGCACGAAGGTCAAAGACGGCGAGCCGCCGCCCGACATGTTCCTTCGCTTTCAGTCCGTCGAGTTGCCGACCGAAGGCGGCGAACGCGTCACAAGCGCGGTCTTGACCGAATGCGAAGCGCCCACGGAGGGCGCCAGCGCGAAGCATAGGAAGGAAAAGCTCTCGCCGAACGACCGGCTTTTCCTACTGGCGCTGGGTAGTGACGCCAAAGACGAACCCACGGTGCGTGCGGCATTCCTCGCCCAGCACCCGAAGGATCGCGGCGACGCCGCAGTGAACTACCGACGCGCTCGGTCCCGCGCGTTACGGCGCGGATGGTTCGTTGAAGAGGGCGACAAGCTCATGCCGAATCCAGCGGCTATGGTGACGGACAACAACGGACAGTGACGACAGGTGTCTTTTGCTGTCTTGCCTTCCAATTCCACATATCCGGCAAACTCACGCACCGACAGACATTACACTACCCCCTGTAAAAGGGGGTGTAAGTGTCATGTCGTTGGGCGATGCACGTGTAAGAGTATTGGCCTTGTGGGAATTATATACGCGGCTTGTCTTTTCAGGCGCACCAGCCTGTGATTGGTTTGAATCGTGCCTATCAACTTCGCGTCGTCATCAAAGGTGCGGGATGCCATCTGCAAAGCCATGTCAGCGAGGCTGGCCGTATATGGATTCGAACTGAGCCCAGGCGGGCGTCTTGCGCAGCGACGAGAACCAGACCAATTTTCTGCCGCTATCGAACTAAGCGCAACGAACAAATATGATGGCGTCGTTATCGATCCCGCCGTTTGCATCTACTGGCAAACCTTCGCAGCCGCAGAGCGACGCCAGATGAAGGACTTGGGCTACGATGCCGGTTCCAAAGCACTCCCGTGCGTCGCCCGAGGATTCTCGCATCTCTTCCCTGAGCCCGGTGGCTGGGATGCTCCCTTCGTCGGTGGAGAAATCGACGTCGCGCGCGCCGCAGAGCAAATCGTTGACGTGTACCGGCGTTTTGGGGGCGCCTTCGTTGACGAATGGGGCACAGCGCAGTCCGCCCTGGAACACATTGAGCGAAGAGGCGACCGTGGATATCCGGGTACGTGGGCGCCTACGCTAAGATTTCTTCTTATCGAAGAAGTGCGGGGGCGGTCGGCCGCACTCGCTTATCTTGATGATCCCACCGACAAGATTTCGACGATTTATGAGATGAAGCAGCTCGGGTGGCTCCGCGCGAATTTCGGTACAGCGGGTAGTGGGTGATTGGGCCAATAGTTGTCCTGTCGGTTTAAAGGTGCTCGCACAAATCGCGGCACAGTGCCGCCGAAGCACTCGCCTAAAGCCATCCTTCGCTTGCGCACTCGGACCGGCGAGGCCAGTTGTGGGACATGCCAACGTCGAGCAGCGAGAGCTTCCGGCGCCCAGATGATCGGTGGGTAGTCGAGTTCGATTACGAGTTCGAATTCGACGAAGAGCGCGTTCGAAGCGACGAGGACGCCGAGGCCTTCGGTCGCAGCTACATAGACGAAGTCGTGCGCGGCGCTGTCGTCGCCGTATTACGCGATCCGAGTCCAATCGGACGCGCCTTAAACGTAGTCGTCGCCTCAGAGGCCGACTATTGGCACGGCAGCTTGAAGACCCGGGGGACCGCGAGAATTCTCGCCGAGCTGAGGGACGTTCCGGTTGTTGCAGACGTTCTCAATCACACAGAGTGGTTTTGGTCGCAGTTGCAAATCATGCTCGGGACCAAGCTCGGTCGAGAGGTGGTGCTTCGTAACAAGAGAGGCCAAGTGCAAGGCGCCTACCCGATGACGCCGCCGCACCTATCACCCGGTGCAAGGCAACGGTTGCTAGCGCGCGGCTTCCCCATCCCACCCAATCGTAACGCGGCGACGTTCACTTGGCGCGATCAAGTCGGCGCTGCGGTGAAGATAGCCGTTGTCGTGCTTCTGTTGGCCACACCCTATGCCTGCGACTATCTCGACCGGCGCGCCGAGGACGCTCGTTGGCGCGAGCACATGTCGCATCCAGTGGACGTTCGGCTTGTTCTGCCTCAACTGCCCTCGGCACCGACCACGACCAACGCACCACAGCACACCGTGGCGCCGCCAGCACCGAGGCGCGCCGCGAGAGCGACGCGCTGCCCGCCGGGAACAACTCGGATCGCCGTTACGTCGCACAGCGGTTATGGCTTTCGAAGTCGAGTTTTTTGTCCACCGACTTGATCGGAAACCAGCGTAGCAGTCGGAAAATCCCGCATGCTCAAAAAACATGGGAAAAAAGTCCTATTGCGACGCATTCGCAAGTAGTTGGACGGACTCGGCATTCCGGCGGTCGCCGCGATCCGGCCCGGCCTGAGTCACCCCGCCGCCTCAGATTGGCTTCCAGGAACATTGCCGCCGTTGAGCGCTCCGGAATAGGTTGGCGTCAGTGGGCATGCTCAAAAAGTCGATAGCGCTCCTGGCGCTCAGCATTGGACTTGGCAGCTGCGCCCCTTCGCTACCCGGCGTGCCATCGGGAGCTTCGGCAAACTATGATTGGTACAACGGCCACTTTACCTACACGTGGCGGCAGACACTTCGAACGGGGTGCGCGGCTTGGATGGCGACCGAGACTTACGCCGATGTGCAGCTAGTGCTGGGTTCGCGCTGCGAGGGACCACGCGAGCAAAGGCGCATCGACGGACGCGGAGTCAGCTACTTTAGCGTTGAGGACTTCCTTGTCTTCCACGGATATTGGAGTTGGACCGAAGACGAGTATTTTCATCTGATTGAGTACGATAGCAGGGGGATGACCAGTCGCATCCTTCCTTGCCCGCATTCGCTTTCGCCGGAACAGCTCAATGAGTTGCATGCGCTTGCGCAAGAGGCGCTAGGTACCGCAACAACGGAAGCAGAGAGGCGAGTGCTGACGCGGATTATCGAACGTCTCGCAGCAACGAACGGCGCGGCTCTCGCGAGTGGTCAGGAGGGATGCACCGATTTGCCGCCGGATTGGTATCGCGGCTCTTACCCGGAACAGAATCCGTGGAGACCCCACTGAGGAACGAGGCGCTGGCGCATCGCCGGTATCAGTAGCTTGTCACTATGTGCCGGGCTCCTCTGGAAGGCGGCAACCAGTTATCGCGCAAGCCATCGTAACGAATGCAGTCAAGATATGCTCATCCGACAATCGGTCGTCGTAGATCGGAAAGTCCACGGGGTTGCCACCTGGGTTGCCGTCGTCATTGCAGCGGACAACATTTAGATAGCGCGGCACACTCGCCCAGTCCTTTTCCGGAGCCTTCTTGCGTTGAATCCAGGCTCGCTTGATGTGCGCGCCTTGATGCCACTGAATGTAAGGCTGGTCGGAATTGTCGCGCCGCACCTCTAGCATGTTGACCTCCAAAAAAGTTTTCCATCGTTCACGGTTGTTCGTCGCGCGTTCGTCGGGGGTTCACGGCGAGTTTTCCAACGGGCGCGTTGAAAACAAACGACTTCGTGTGGATTTGCAGTCCTCTGCGTAACCACTCCGCCACGAGGCCATCGCTTGCGGGCGGATGTCCTAGGCGGCTTGCGCCAGCCCGGTCAAGGCGCGCTACAGAGGGGCGATGCTCCGTTACTTCCGCGGCCCTTCCAAGAACGAGCACGAGCGCGCGCGCATCTGGGCCGCGAGCGCGTTGGCTTTGCTGGCGGTGCTGATGGTGATGTTGTTGATCGTCCGGCCGCCGAAGACGGACCTCACGCCACCGACATTGCGGGCGGATCTGCTTCCCTATTTCGAGACGCACGTGAATTCATGCCGTGGCTCTCTCTCGGCGGCGGGCTTCCAGACGCGAATTGTCCCGGATCTCAATCGTACGCCCGAATGTGGCTATCGCGATGTGGTGGAACTGGTGCAGCCGGCGGCGGCGACGCCGATCCAAACTAGCTGCGCACTGGCGGCGGGTTTGGCGCTGTGGCGGCGCGATGTGGTCGAGCCAGCGGCGCAGCGTCATTTCGGCCGATCACTAGCCAGCATCGATCCGCTAGGCGGCTATGCATGCCGACGCATCGCGGGGCGCACCGATGGCCGTTGGAGCGAACACGCGCACGCCAACGCCATCGATGTCGGCGGGTTCACGCTCGCGGATCGGCGCACCATCAGCGTGCTGCAGGCTTGGCGAACGCCGACGCCCGAAAGCGCGTTCCTGCACGAGATCCGCACCGGCGGCTGCCGGATTTTCCAGGGCGTGCTCTCCCCCGACTACAATCGCGCCCACGCCAACCACCTCCATCTCGACATGGGCGCCTATAAAGTCTGCCACTGAGGACGGGCGCAAAATGACGCGCTTGCGGGTCTAAGCGAGGCGGCTTAACCGGGGCGAAGGGAGAATTCATGGATTTCGCGCGCGCCCGCGACCTGATGGTGGAAACGCAAGTCCGGACCAATGATGTCACGGACCTGCGCGTCCTGCACGCCATGCGCACGCTGCCGCGCGAACGCTTCGTGCCGCCGCAGCGCCGCTCGCTCGCCTATGCCGACATGGAAGTGGATGTGGCCGCGGGGCGCGTCCTGATGCGGCCGCGCGATTTGTCCAAGCTAATTCAGGCGCTCGGGCCGCAGGCGCACGAGCGCGCCTTGGAACTCGCCGGCGGGACGGGCTACGGCGCGGCCGTCTTGGCGACGTGCTGTAAGGAGGTCGTCGCTCACGATCCCGATCCGAACTTGTCGTTCGCGGCGCAGGCGGCGCTGGAATCGTGCGGCCTCACCAATGCCAAGTCAGTGTCCGACCCGATCGCCAATGGTTGGGCGGATGATGCGCCCTACGATGTGATCCTGCTCAATGGCGCCGCCGAGATCGTACCTGAGGTGTGGTTTGAGCAGCTTGCGCCTAATGGACGTCTCGGCGTGATCGTGCGTGCAGGCGCTGCGGGCTCGGCGCGCATTTATACGAAGAGCGGCGAAACCATCGCTTACCGCGTCGCGTTCGATGCGGCGCCGCCGATTGCCCCCGGTTTGGAAAAACCGCCTGCGTTCGTGTTCTGACGCGCGCATTGCGACGTCGGAACAAGCCGGCGATTAACACTCCCTTATTTAAAAAACACGCATGGTCCGCGAGATCGGCGGCGATTCCGTTTGCGCATGTGCATCGTGCACGAGCGCTGCATGGACGAGAATCGCCGCGAACCTTAACCTACGAGTCGAACGCGACTCGGTTGGACATCACGAGGCTCGACTATGGCGATGCAAGATCCGCAAGCCGAACCTTCCATGGAGGAGATCCTGGCGTCCATCCGGCGCATCATCTCCGAAGAGGAGCAGCCGGCGTCTGAGCCAGTGCTCGATCTTACTGAACACGAACCTGCCGCCGCGCCGACGGTTGAGGACGACATTGTATTCGAAGCCGTGGAGCAAGAAGTGGCCGCAGCATCCGCACCGACCGTGACGCACACACCGCCTCCCGCGCCTGTCGTCGAGACGCCGCCAGCACCGCCTGAGCCGACGATCTTATCGTCGCCGACGACACACGCTGCGGCGGGCTCGCTCGCCCGCCTCGCCGGCACGCTGCGGATCGCTGACACCAACGGCCAGACGGTCGAAGGCGTGGTGCGCGAACTGCTGAAGCCGATGCTGAAGGAATGGCTCGACAAGAACCTGCCGGCGATCGTGGAAAGCCGGGTTGAGGCCGAACTCGAGCGCATCGCGCGTCTGGCGCGGTAAGCCTCTAAAACTGGAAAATGCAGAGCGCCCTGGCGGAAACGCCGGGGCGCTTTTGGTTTGGCCCTCTCGCAATGCAGCATGAGCCGCTGCTATATGCTCCGTGATGATCGAGACGACGTTCAATCCAAAAGAAGTGGAACCGCGCTGGAGCCAGGCGTGGGAGTCCTCCGGCGCGTTCAAGCCGAAAAATGACCCGGGCGCCGAGACCTTCTGCATCGTCATCCCGCCGCCGAACGTCACCGGCTCGCTGCACATCGGGCACGCGCTCAACAATACGCTGCAGGACATCCTCGTCCGCTTCGAGCGGTTGCGTGGCAAGAGCGTGCTTTGGCAGCCCGGCACCGATCACGCCGGCATCGCCACGCAAATGGTGGTGGAGCGTCAGCTCGCTGAAACCGGCAACATGGATCGCCGCGCGCTGGGGCGTGAAGAATTCCTGAAACGCGCGTGGGCCTGGAAGGAAACTTCCGGCGGCATGATTTTGAATCAGCTGCGGAGGCTGGGCGCGTCGTGCGATTGGTCGCGCGAGCGCTTCACGATGGACGAGGGTTTGTCGGCGGCGGTGCGCAAAGTGTTCGTGCAGCTGCACAAGGAAGGGTTGATTTACAAAGATAAGCGGCTGGTGAATTGGGATCCGCACTTCGAAACCGCGATCTCCGATCTCGAAGTCGAGAACCGCGAAGTGAACGGCCACTTCTGGCACTTCAAGTATCCGCTGGAGAACGGGGAGACCTACGAGTTTCCGATTGCGCACGATGCGGACGGCAATCCGACCGAATGGGAAACCCGCAACTACATCGCGATCGCGACGACGCGTCCGGAGACGATGCTGGGTGACGGCGCGGTGGCGGTGCATCCGAGCGATGCGCGCTATGCTGGCATTGTCGGCAAGCGCGTGCTCTTGCCGCTCGCCGATCGCTACATCCCGATCATCACCGATGAGTACCCCGATCCGGAGTTCGGTTCAGGCGCGGTGAAGATCACCGGCGCGCACGACTTCAACGATTACAAGGTCGCCCGCGCCCACGACATTCCGCTCTACGTGCTGATGGACACGAAGGGCTGCATGGCCGACGTCGAGTGGGTGCCGAAGAAGTATCGCGGTCTCGACCGCTTCGAGGCGCGTAAACAGGTGGTTGCCGACATCGAGGCCATCGGCCTTCTGGATTTTGTCGAAGACAAGAAGATCATGCAGCCGTTCGGCGACCGCTCGAATGTGGTGATCGAGCCGATGCTGACCGAGCAATGGTATGTGAACGCCGCGGAAATGGCGAAGGCGCCGATCAAGGCTGTCGAAAGCGGACGCACCAAGATCATCCCGGAAGCGTGGACGAAAACCTACTTCCACTGGACGCGCAACATCGAGCCGTGGTGCGTGTCGCGCCAGCTCTGGTGGGGCCATCGCATCCCGGCATGGTACGGGCCGGACAATTCTGTGTTCGTCGAAGAGACGGAAGCCGCCGCGAAGAAGGCGGCGTCGAAGCATTACGGCAGGGACGTCGAGCTTCGGCAGGACGAAGACGTGCTCGACACTTGGTTCTCATCTGCACTCTGGCCGTTCTCGACGCTGGGCTGGCCGGACAAGACGCCGGAGCTGAAGAAGTTTTATCCGACCTCATCGCTCGTCACCGCGCACGACATCCTCTTCTTCTGGGTAGCGCGGATGATGATGATGGGCCTGCACTTCATGAAGGAGGTCCCCTTCGATGAAGTCTACATCCATGCGCTGGTGCGCGACGCCAAGGGCGCGAAGATGTCGAAGTCCAAGGGCAACACCATGGACCCCTTGGAGCTGATCGATAAGTTCGGCGCGGACGCGCTGCGCTTCACGCTGGCGGCGATGGCGGCGCAGGGGCGCGACATCAAGCTCAGCGAACAGCGCATCGAAGGCTATCGCAATTTCGGCACCAAGCTTTGGAATGCCGCCCGCTTTGCTCAGATGAATGAGTGCGCGGTGTGGGATCAGTTCGATCCGAAAAGCCCGCAACAGCTCGTCAACAAATGGATCGTCGGCGAAACCGCGAAGGCGGCAAGCGAGGTGACGCGTGAACTCGAAGCGCGGCGCTTCAACGAGGCGGCGGGCGCGCTCTACAAGTTCGTGTGGAACGTCTATTGCGACTGGTATCTCGAATTCATCAAGCCGTTGCTCAATGGTGAAGACGAGGCGGCGAAGCTGGAGACGCGGCGCACGGCAGCGTGGGCGCTGGATCAAATCTTGACTTTGCTGCATCCGTTCATGCCCTTCATCACGGAAGAGCTGTGGGCGCGGCTCGGCGATTTTGGCCAGAAGCGCGACGGTATGCTGATCACCGGCCAATGGCCTCAGCTCAGCCTCGATCTAATCGATGAGAAGGCGGAGTCCGAGATCAATTGGATGGTGGAGCTGATCAGCGAAACGCGCTCGACGCGGTCGCAACTCAATGTGCCGGCCGGTGCGAAAATTCCGCTGCTTCTGATCAGCGCAGACAACGCGACACAAGCACGGCTGGAGCGGTACCAAGACCTGATCGATCGTATGGCGCGGCTCGAATATTCGACCAGCGCCGATGCGGCGCCAAAAGGCTCGGTGACGTTCGTGTTGGATGGGGCGACCGTGGCGCTGCCGCTGGAGGGCGTCGTCGATCTGCCGGCGGAGAGCGCACGGCTCACCAAAGAGATCGCCAAGCTTCAAGGCGAGATCGGAAAGATGGATCAGAAACTCGGCAATGCCGACTTTGTGAGCCGAGCGCCGGAAGAGGTTGTCGATGATTTGCGTGAGCGTCGAGAGGATGCGGGAGCGACCGTCGAGAAACTCAGCCACGCGTTAGCACAGATTAAGAGCACCGCGTGACGCGCATCTTCGTCACCGGCGGGTCGGGTTTCGTCGGCGGCGCTGCGATCCGGCATTTCGTGTCAAAGGGCGACGACGTGCGCGCCATGTCGCGGTCGGAGAAATCCGACGCAGCGGTTCAGAAGCTCGGCGCAGCGGCGATTCGCTGCGATCTGGAAAGCGTCACTGCCGGCCTGATCGGCAACGCCGAGGCTGTCGTGCATTGCGCGGCGTTTGTCGAGCAATGGGGTCCGAAGGACGCTTGGAAGCGGTTCAATGTCGACGGCACAGCGCGCATGCTGACGGCGGCCAAAGCGGCGGGCGTGAAGCGCTTCATCCATATCAGCACGGAGTCGGTGCTGTGGCGCGGGCAATCGCTACGCAATGTCGATGAGACGTACCCGTTGGCGCCAAACTCGCCCTATCCCTACGCGGCGACGAAAGCGCAGGCGGAGCAATTGGTGAAGACGGCGAACACGCTGGACTTCGAGACGATCATCCTGCGTCCGCGTTTCATTTGGGGATCGGGCGATACGACGCTGATGCCGACCATCGAACACATGGCCAAGACGGGCGGCTGGATGTGGGTGAATCACGGCCGCGCCATGACCTCGACCACGCACGTCGCCAATCTCGTGCATGCGATCGATCTGGCGCTGACCAAAGGCCAAGGGGGCGAAGCTTATTTCATCCTCGATGACGGCGTGCGCTCCATGCACGACATGATCTCCGGCCTTGCCGCGACGCGCGGCATCACGCTGCCGGAGAAATCCATTCCCGGCTGGCTCGCCGATGCGATCGGCGCAACGTGCGAAGGACTTTGGAGCACGCTCCCGTTGAAGGGTGAACCGCCGATCACGCGCTTCTCGGCGATGATCCTCTCGCGCGACAGCATCTTGAACGACGCCAAAGCGCGCCGAGACATGGGCTATCAGCCCGTGATCTCGGTCGAAGACGGGATGCGGGCGCTCGCGGCCTGACGGAACTTGGCGCAAAAAAGAAGCGTTGTTCCGCTTGGGCCTCATCCGTCCCGAGGTGGCGGCGATGCTGCAGAGACTAGTGAATTCGATCTTCCGCGAAGGTCAGATCGTCGTGATCGCGCCTGACGGGAAGGCGTATGGCGCCAATGGCGCGCGCTTCGATGACAGCCCGCTCGTCGTGCGCATCGTCGACAACAAGACCGCGTGGCGGATATTGCGCCATCCGGAGCTGGCCGTCGGCGAAGCCTATATGGACGGCGGTTTCGTCGTCGAGCGCGGCACGATCTACGATTTCCTGGCGCTCGCGACACGAAACGGCAAAAACGTCAAGCCGCGCGGCTGGCGCGATATGCAGCATAAGAATCCGCGCTGGGCGTCGCGGCGCAACGTGGCGCATCACTACGATCTTTCCGGCGATCTCTATCGGCTCTTCCTCGACGCCGACCGGCAATATTCCTGCGCCTATTTCGCGCGGCCTAACATGAGCCTCGAGGAGGCGCAGGAGGCCAAGAAGCGCCACATCGCGGCAAAGCTTCTCCTAGAGCCTGGTCAGCGCGTGCTGGACATCGGCTCAGGCTGGGGCGGCTTGGGCATTACGCTGGCGGAGGAGTATGGCGCTGACGTCACCGGCGTGACGCTGTCTACGGAGCAGTTGAACGAGTCGCGTGCGCGCGCCGCGAAGAAGGGTCTCTCCTCGCGCGTTCGCTTCGATCTGCGCGATTATCGCGACGTTGAAGGGACGTTCGACCGCATCGTTTCGGTCGGCATGTTCGAGCATGTTGGCGCCGCGCAGTATCAGATTTTCTTCGACACAATCTATGATCGCCTTACGCAGGACGGCGTCGTCGTCCTGCACACGATCGGCAACGTCCATGGTCCCGGCCGCAACAATCCGTGGATCGAGAAATACATTTTCCCCGGCGGCATCGTGCCGGCGCTGTCGCAGATCGCGCAGTCCGCCGAGCGCGCCGGGCTGATCATCACGGACGTCGAAATTCTTCGCTCGCACTATGCTGACACGCTGAAAGCCTGGAGCGAGCGCTTCCAGGCGCACCGCGACGAAGTGCGCGCGCTCTACGACGAACGCTTCTGCCGTATGTGGGAGTTCTATCTCGCGGGTGCGGAAGCGGCGTTCCGGAAGGGCGATCTGGTGGTGCTGCAGGTGCAAATGGCGAAAGACCGGAATGTGGTTCCGCAGACGCGCGACTACATCACCGATTCCGACCGCGCTGGGGCGCCGGCGCACAGAATCGCCGCCGAATAGGGCGCGCCGTTGCAAATGAAAGCGCGCTTGCGCATGTTGCGTGAATGCGGCCGCCTGACTCTCCTTTGCGCCTTCTTGGTTTGATCGGCGGCATAAGCTGGGAAAGCACGACGCATTATTATCAGTTGCTTAATCGCATGGCGCGGGAGCGGCTCGGCGGCAACCATTCGGCGCGCCTGCTTCTGTGGTCAGTGGATTTCGCGCAGATCGCGCAGCTGCAAGAGGAAGGCAATTGGGATGCGCTCGCGGACGTCATGATCGATGCGGCGACGCGGCTGGAGAATGCCGGCGCTCAGGCATTGGTGATTTGCGCCAATTCCATGCACTTGGTGGCTGATGAAGTTGCCACAGCGATCAAGCTTCCGATTGTTCACATCGCGGACGTGACCGCGACGGCGCTCAAGCTCCGCAACTCCTATCGCCCGGTTCTGCTCGGCACGCGCTTCGTGATGGATCAACTGTTCTATCGCGAGCGGCTCTTGCGCCACGGAATCGATCCGATCGTGCCGGGAGAAGCCGATCGCACAGAATTGCATCGGATCATTTTTGAAGAACTGGTGCAGGGGAAGTTTCTCGATGCGTCGCGCGCCAAGTTGGTGGATGTCGTCAGCCGGCTGAAACCGGAGGGCGCTGACGGCGTGATCCTCGGCTGCACCGAGTTCGGCATGCTCGCGCCGCCGGAGACGTTCGATCTGCCAGCTGTAGACACGGCTCAAGCGCACGCCGAGGCGGCGATGGATTTCGCGCTGGGTGGACGTTGATGGGCGATGTCACTACTCCCGCCGCGGCGCCGGTCGATATCTGCAATCTGGACGAAGTTGGCTACCAGGCGCTCTACAAGAGCCGCATCGAGCCCGTCTTCCAAGCCAATGAGAGCGATCGCCTGGCGGCGGTGCAGACGCTGAAATCGCGCGGCGCGATCGGCGCTGGCGTTGCGCTTGTCGTCACATTGATCGTTTGGCAACTGGCAAGCGGCTCGCTGGGCGCTGCGTTTGTGGCGCTGATCATCTGCGGCGTCATCGCTTACGCTTGGGCGTCTGCGCCGCTGAACGCCGTCGGCAAGCGTGTGAAGCAGAGCTATTGCGACGGCATCGCCCAAGCCATGGGCGCGACCTACAAGATGGGCGACTTCGAACCTCCCGCGTTCGATCGCTTCGAACATTGGAAGCTGACGCCTGGCTATTCGCGCTCGCATTTCGAAGATTGGTTCTCGGGCGCTTACAAGGGCAGTTCATACGATCTTTACGAGGGCCACCTCGAACAACGGCACACGGACAGCAAGGGCCGCACCTATTATTCGACGGTGTTCCGCGGCCAGCTGGTCCGCATGCATTTCCCGCGCGACTTTCTGGGCGTCACAGTGGTGCGGCGCGACATGGGAATTTTCAACGTCTTCGGCGGCGGCCTTGGCCTGAAGAAAGTCGGCTTGGAAGATCCGGTGTTCGAGAAGGCGTTCGAAGTGTGGGGAAGCGACCAGGTCGAAGCGCGCTATTTGCTGCATCAGGCGCTGATGCAGCGTCTGCTCGATCTCGAGACGCGGATGAAGGGCCAGAAATTGCGTTGCGCCTTTCAGGGTGGTGATCTGCTGGTGGCGATCGAAGGCGGCAATCGCTTTGAACCGGGCGATTTGTTCAAGCCGCTCGATGATCCCGCCCGCGCACGGCGCATCGTCGATGACATCGCCAGTGTCATGCGGGTAATGGACGAAGCGATTTCGGCGCAATCGCGCCGCGGCTAAAGCGAAATCAGCGCACCGCGCCCGGCTTCGTCACCGATCGCCAGTTGTGCGCCGTCTGCGCTCCAGGCGAGCGCGCTGACCGCGCCTTCTCCGGGCTCATCGAGTTCATCGACGCCTTGGCTTGCCAACGTCGCCAACCACACCGCGCCGTCCGAATAGCCGATGGCGAGGCGTTCCTCGCTCGGATGAAACGCAACGGCAGTGACCAAGCCATCGCGCGGAATAAGCTGCAGTGGCGCTTTGCCTTGCGGCCCGAGTTTGCCGACGAACGGCCAGACGATGGCGCTGTCCGCACCAGAGGTGGCGAGCCAGCGGCCGCGCTTGTCCCAGGAAAAGCTGCGCGTTTTGGACGGATAGCCGTCCATGCGCAAGTCGACCTTGTCCGGCAGCCGCCAGCCGTGCAGCGCATTCTCCTGCATCGCAGTGATGAGATAATCCGCGTCCGGCGACAGCGTGCACGCTAGGTGCGAACCCGCCCAATTGAGCGCGACGCCTTTGTCGTCCGACATCAGCGCGTAGCGCAATGTCGCGCCGCCATAATGCGTGGCGGCGAGGCGTCGCCCCTTCGCGTCGAAGGCAAGACCGCCAATACTCGAGGCATAAGTGAAGCGATGCGCCTCTCTCCCCTCGCGGAAGACGATCGCGTCCCTGCCGGCGCCAGCGACGATCAGACCCGTGGTTGACGCAGCCACTACGTGATCGATCCATTTGCGGTTTTCAAACAGCGGCTCGACGGCGCCATCCGGCGACACCGCGTTCAGCCTGCCGTCGTCGCCGCCGGTGAGCAGGCGCGCGCCATCGGGATGCGCGGCGGCGCAGAGAATGGCGCCATCGTGTACCTGAACCGATCGCGCGGCTTCGGATTCCCAAACGCCGCCGTCGCCGAGCGCAAAGAGGGCGCGGCCACCGATCCAATGCACGCTCGTGGCTGAAGCGCCGAGCGCCAGCCGCTTGCCGCTTTCATAGACGCGCGCCGTCACGCCGCGCACGCCAGGAACGCGGCTTCCAATTCCTTGTGATCGAGGTTGCGGCCGATGAAGACGATGCGTGAGACGCGCGCCTCATCCGCCTTCCAGTCGCGCTGGGTGTCGCCTTCGACGATCATGTGCACACCCTGCACGACAAAGCGCTTCGGCTCGTTCGGGAACGCGAAGATGCCCTTGAGGCGCAAAATGTCCGGCCCGCGCGCCTGCGTGAGCGTATTGAGCCATGGCAGCAGTTTGCTCGGATCGATGAGCTTTTCCGTGGAGAGGGCAACCGAAGCGATGCCGGATGCAGCGACGTGATCGTGGTCGTGATGGTGATGGGCGTGATCATGATCATGATGATGATGGCCGTGACCGTGATGATCGTGATCGTGGTGCGCGCAGGTGTCGTCGCAATCGTGATCGGGCAGGAAATGGGGATCGATTTCGGTGACTCGATCGAGGTCGAACGCGCCGATGTTCAGGATGTTGTCGAGCGGAATGTCTCCGCGCTGCATGCGATAGAGCCGCGCCGTCGGATTGACTGCACGGATGCTGCGTTCGACTGCACTGAGTTCAGCCGGCGGCAAGAGGTCCGTCTTGTTCAGCAGAATCACATCCGCGAAGGCGATCTGCTCTGCTGCTTCTTCAGAACCTTCCAACTGTTGAGCGACGTGCTTGGCGTCCACGACCGTCACGATCGCATCGAGCTTCGTCTTCGCGCGCACGTCGGCGTCGACGAAGAATGTCTGTGCCACCGGGGCCGGCTTCGCCAAGCCGGTGGTTTCCACCAAGATCGCGTCAAAGCCACCCTTGGCGCTTTGACGCTTCATCAAGCCTTCGATGATGCGGATCAAATCGCCGCGAACGGTGCAGCAGACGCAGCCGTTGTTCATCTCGAACACTTCTTCGTCAGCGTCCACGATCAGATCATTGTCGATGCCGATTTCGCCGAACTCATTGACGATGACCGCATATTTCTTGCCGTGCGGTTCGGAGAGAATGCGGTTCAGGAGTGTGGTTTTGCCCGCGCCCAGGAAACCTGTGAGCACGGTGACGGGAACAGGTGAAGCCATGGCCGATAGATAGCTATTCCGGGGCAGGACGCCAGCGGCTAGGGTGGCAGCCAAACGTGGGGACAAGACATGCGCGCCTGGTGGCATTGGGTGCTCGCTATCCTCGGCACGATTGTCGCGGTAGCGCTTCTGGCTGCGGGCGGGCTCGCCTATCTCGTTTACCGGCTCGATATCAAAGGCGAAGTCGAACGCGCGGTGGAGAACGCGACGGGGCGCGACCTCACCATTAACGGCGACGTCGGCGTCAGCTATTGGCCGGTGCTTGGCTTCCATGCCGCCGACGACGTGCTTTCCAACGTGCAGGGCGCCCGCGCGCCAGCTTTTATCACAGCTGATGATATTCATATCGGTGTCGAACTTGCGCCGCTGCTCAACCGCCAAGTCGTGGTGCGGCAACTCGTGTTGCAGCGTCCGCGTGTTGCGCTCGAAGTCGATGCGAACGGGCGGCCGAACTGGACGCTGCAGCCGCGCGTGCGGCGCATCGCGGCGCCGACGGCGGGGGCGCCGCCATCGCCACCGATCATTGACGCATCCCGCACAACATTACGCTCGATCGATATCACGGATGGCGAGGTCACCTATTTCGATGCGCGCCATGGTACGGGCTGGAGTGTCGGCGACGTTGACCTGCACACGGCGCTGACCGCGCTCAATCAACCGATGAATGTCACCGGTTCGGTGCGTTACAACGACAAGCCCGTTACCCTCGACATGGACATCGGCAGCCCGAACGCCGTTATCCACGCGCAGGCGACGTCGCTGAAAGTCAATCTGCGCAGCGACCTCGTCACGGCTGCGTTCGAAGGCCAAACGCCGGCGGCGTCCGGTTCGACAGCGGGAACGGTGCACGCTTACGGCCCGAGCCTTCGGCAATTGTTGGCGTGGGCGGGTGCGCCGCTGCAGGGCGGCGTTGGCTATGAGCATTACGACGTCACAGGCCATGTCGCGATCGCCGGCGGACAGTTTGCCTTTGATAACGCGGCCTTCGTTCTCGACCAGTTGAGCGGGCGCGGCGATTTCTCGCTCTCCTCTTTGCGGGGAAAGCCGTATCTCAGCGGGCGGCTCGAGCTCTTCGATTTCGACCTGAATCCCTACATTTCGGGTCGCACGCCGCCGCAGGCCAACCCACCGGCTGCACCGGCGCCTTCAGCCCCGGCGACGACGGCGCCCGCGCCTGGGCAAACGCCGCAGACGCCGACAGCGCAGATCGTTGTGGTGCAGCCGCCCGATCGCGTTATCGATGTCGCGACGCCGCCAGGGGCGACGCCGATCGATTTTTCGGGGCTGCATGCGTTCAACGCCGATCTAGAGCTCGTTACGCATGCAGTTCTTGTTTCCCACGCACGCCTTGACAGCGCGCACCTGACGCTTGTGCTCAATGACGGCTACCTCGCCGCCACAATGCAATCTCTGGCGCTCTACGGCGGCTCTGGCCGTGGGCGCTTCGAGATCGATGCGCGCAACCCTGACGCGCGGTTCACGCAGGACATGACCTTCGACAATTTGAATGCGCAGCCATTCCTGCGGGACGCGATCAATTTTTCAAACATCGAAGGGCGCGCTGAACTGGCGATCAATCTCACGGCGCACGGGCGCAATCAGCGCGAAATCGTCGCCAATGCGAAGGGCCGAACGCACATAGAGCTCGTGTCAGGCGTTTTGCACGGCGTCGACCTCGGCGGCGTGTCGCGCACGATCCGAAACGCTTTGCGCGGCGAGTTGATCGCGCCTGAGGCGCGCACGCCGTTCCAAGGATTTTCCGCCAACTTCGCGATCGCTAACGGCATGATTGCTAGTGAGGACCTTTCCTTCAACACGCCCGACTTGCGCATTCCCGGCGTCGGCATGGTCGATTTTATTAACCGCCGGCTTGATCTGCGTATCGCTCCGCGTTCGCCGCGGGGCGGGCTCGTCATCCCGTTCTCGATCCGCGGGCCGTTCAACCAGCTTCGTTACAATTCCGACATCGGCGGCAGCGCATTGCGCGAGGTGCAACCACGCGTCCGCGCTGTGCAAGCCGCTGCGCGCTAGACGGATAACAAGACGGCGCCGCAACACGGTTGCTTTGGTCTGGATACCTGACGCAGGCATCACGCAATTCTCACATCGATTTGAGTGGATGTTTCGCGTACCAGCGCCACACCCATGCCGAGCAGAAGCGGCGAGAGGAAGAATGCATGCGTGTAACGGTGTGCCAGCTGAGCGATGAGCCAGGCCTGTTCGGCGCGGGCTGGGCGGCGCTGCGCCGGCATGTCGAGCAGGAAAAGAGCGATTTGGTGCTGCTGCCAGAAATGCCGTTCGCAACCTGGTTCGCCACCGAACGATATTTCTCGCGAAAGCTTTGGGATGCGGCGATCGCAGAGCATGTACATTGGAAGGAGCGGTTGTCCGATTTGGCCCCGTCAACGGTGTTGAGCACCGAGCCGGTTGAACGCGATCGTCGGCGACTAAACGAGGCGTTCGTCTGGAGCGGTGGGCGCGCGACGGTGGCGCACCACAAGCGCTATTTGCCGGAGGAAGAGGGTTTCTGGGAAGCGTCCTGGTATGAGCAGGGCGACGGCGCGTTCGATCTCGCTGATGCCGCCGGAGCACGCGTCGGTTTTCAGATTTGCACTGAGCTTTGGACACTTGCCGAGGCGCGCAAGTATGGGTTGGCGGGGGCCGACATCATCGCGGCGCCGCGTGCGACGCCTGCATCGAGTGTCGAGCGCTGGATTGTTGCTGGCCGCGCCGCCGCAATGCTTGCTGGCGCGTTCTGCCTCTCCTCCAATCGTTCCGGCCTGAGCCGTGGCGGCTTCACGTTTGGGGGCGCGGGTTGGATCATCAGTCCCGACGGTGAAGTCCTCGCGGTCACCTCGGACGCGGAGCCGATCGTTACGCGCGAGATCGATCTCGAAGATGCGCGCGCCGCAAAGGCCACCTATCCGCGTTACGTACGCTAGAATTCAGATCGAGAGCGAAGCGTCGCCCTCGATGACCTCCGGATGCATCTGTGGGCGCTGGCCTGGCGCCCAGAGGGGCACGCGGTGCACGACGCGGTAGCGCAGCGGACCGCCGTCTTCACCTTCGGCTCGTTCCAGAGGCGGCGGAATGCACACGAACTCCGTTTCAAGTTGGTCGGGAGAAGCACGCACGGTCGTATAGCCGTATCCGGACCAATCGAGGAATGTGAGGTTTGCTGCGTTCTCCGGATTGCGTGCGGCGCGTGCCTGCGCTGGATCATCAGTATCGCGCAAGACGAGCGCTGCGCGCACGCCGTGCAGCACCGTTGTGTTGAACGCACACTGCATGGAGCCATCAGGCCGATCGTGAATAACGAAGGGCCGCGTTGGCTCATTCCGCGGGACAGTCGCCGCCTGCACCTCGCCCGTGTTTTGCTGCGAGATTGAACCGGTGATGAATTCGACGCCAACCGGTTCAAACGGGCGCGGGGGTAAATCTTCGCTTGGGTAGCCAGCCCAGAAATTGTGCTTATCGCCGGCGACGATAGCGAGGCCGGTGATGCCCTCAGCGCGGATCATGCCAAAAATTTCGGCGTGCTCGACGGTGTAGGAGCGGCCCTGGAAGGCATATTCGGTGCTCGGCCACTGATGCGCGAACTCGGGCGGAAGATTTTGCGCATCAATGCGCCAGTTCAGCGTGCCGAAGGAATGGCCCCAGATTTTCCAAGGCGCACGCGCTGCGCGCAGGCGATCCTTAAACCAGGCCATTTGTTCGAGGCCGAGATAGGCTTGGGCCGGCTTGTCGACTTGCGGATTGGAGACCTCTTGCTCGCCGACACGAATAGTCGCGGGCGGGTGTCCACCGTTATACTCGCGGCCTTGATCGAGGATGTCGTTCGTTTCTCGCGTGTATCCGCCGAAGTCGAACTGCGCCACATCAGCGTTGGGCGGACCCATGTAGGAGCGATTGTCCGTCAAGATCATGTCGATGTTCTTGCCGAACCGGAAGGCGCGATGGACTTTCAACGCGTGAATGGCGGTAAGATTGTTGGTCTCTTGGCCAACGCCGCGTGCGTCTAAATTCGCGAGCGGCGTGTTGGTGACGTGCGGCGGCACGAACACGTCGCCGCGGCTCTGTTTGATCACGCGTGCCGGTTGGTATTCGTACCAAGCTTGGCTGGCGGCGAGCTTCAATGTCTGCGCGGGGCGCGGCGGATCGTTGAACAGCTTCTGCTGGCTTTGATAGCCCTTCCACGAGAATTCGTGATTGTCCCAAATAGGGACGAAGGGCCAACGCGCGCGTGCATCCTGCAGGTCGGGATCGGCGAGAAAGGCGCGATAGGAGGTGCGATAATCATCGAGATCAGTTGGGAAGTTATAGTGATGAAGCTTTTCGCCGTGCGGATAGCGGACAGCGCCCGTCAACCGGCGGCCGCGGTCATGGCCATCCGGCGAGTCCTCGGGGTATTTGACAATTTCGTAGATGAAGTCGCCAAGATGCAGAACAAAGCTCAATTGTTCAGCAGCTGGCCGGCGTAGGTCCTCGTAGATCATGCGCCGGTACGCATTGAGCGCGCCGTTGGTGATGTCCTGGCAGCTGACGAACGCGAAGCGTACCGGCCGATCATCGCTCGACGCGGGAGCCGTGAGCGTGCGGCCGATCCGGCTTGCCGCGCCTGTCTCATCAATGAAGCGATACCAATATTCGCGCGCTGGTCGGAGGCCTGCGGCGAGGAATCGACACGTCCAATCCGTTTGCGCCGTCACTTGCGTCGTGCCGCGCGCGACGATGTTGTGGAATGCCTGATCCGATGCGACTTCAACGGCGAGATGACGCACGCTTACGCCCGCGTCGGGTGCGCGCCGCGTCCACAAAATCACGCTCTCGGGCGCGGGATCACCGGACGCGACGCCCTGCGGATAAAGATCGCGGCGTTCTGTGACCGCTCGCGCCGCCCGTGCGCTGTTCGTACCGAGCGCCAGCGCAGCACCCATCGCCGCTGCCTGCGCCGCCAATTGTCGCCTGGTGATGTTGCTCATGGGGACCTCGCGCGCATTGGTCTAGCCGCGCCGTGCCCTTAGCCTAGCGGTCTTCGACCGACCGCATGTCGGCATCGGCAGGTTGCAGTTGATCGCCTGCTACCGTGAATTCGTCGCACGCCAGTGCGCATCGCGTCCTTGACGCTCGGCCGTCGCGTCGAAGGCGTTGCCGTTCATATTAGTTTGCACCGCTTGTAGGATGGCGGGGTCGATCTCCGTGCCGGCAGTGCGCATGTCGCCGCTCTGCGCGCTGGCGTCACGCGTCACGATCTCGATCCGCCATTGTGACGCCGCGCGACATGCGAGGCCCTGCATGTGCGCCGTGTTCATTGCAAAGGTGCGGCATACTGCGCCGTCGCGATTGCGATAGGTGAGGCCGATGTGCACGGGTGTGTTCGTGTCAGATGCAAGTTGCGTATCGAGCGCCTGATGCAACGGGCCGGAGGCGACCAAAGTCGCGTTGTCGGTCGATACGACAGGTTGCGGGCGCAGCACGCCAATGCCGACGATGAGACCAGCGGCGAGGCTTGCGGCCATCGCGCCCCATTCGCGCACGCCCCAGCGCGGACGCCGCGCGGCGAGCGATACGACATTCGAGGGCGCCTGCACTGCCGCCACGAGCCTTGCTGGCGCTGGCTCTTGCGCAATCGGATCGAACGCTGCGCTGATGCGCGAGCGCAGCCGCTGTTGCGCCTCAAGTTGCGCGCGCAACGCCGGATCGGCGTCGAGAGCGCGCTGCACTTCTCCGCGCTCGGTTTCAGTTAGTTCGCCGTCGGCAAATGCAATCAGGGTTTGGAGGTCGACCGTCATCACACGCCTCCCAATAGCGATTGCAGCGCCTCGCGTCCGCGTGCCAAGCGGCTCGTCACCGTGCCGATCGGCACGCCCAGAACATCGGCGGCCTCGCGATAAGCGAGCCCCTCCACACAAACCAGCGCTATTGCTTCGCGCTGCTCGTGGGGCAGCTGCTGCATGGCCTTCCAGACGTCTTGCGCTTCCAGTCGCGCGTGCATCGCACTCTCTCCATTCTCGCCGACTTGGTCGCCGAGTTCTGCGGCGACAAAAGTACGGCCCCGCCTGGCGCGCGACCGAGCCTCGTCGATCCAGGCGTTGCGGACGATGCTGAACAGCCACGCATCGAGACGTGTGCCCGCCTGGAACTGATCGAGTCGACCCAAAGCCCGCTCAATCGCGATCTGCACGATGTCGTCTGCGTCGGCGACCTGGCCCGTGAGGGAACAAGCGAACCGGCGAAGCCGCGGCAAGAGCGCGATGATGTCTGAGCGGATCTGGTCGTCGCTCGCCATCTTTTCTCCCAAACGAGCCGCTTAGCGGTTTTAATCCATCGCCGTTGCGTTTTGAGCAAAGCGGAAGAGAATCCCAGTTTCGGTCGTTCTATGAGGTATGAGAGTGCGGCTTTTCGCCATCCTCGCGCTTCTGGTGGCGCTGCAAAGCTGGCCGGCCAGCGCCCAGTTGGGGGGCCTGAGCTTGCCTCAGGTGCAGCTGCCTTCAGCGCCAAACGTTGGGCAAGGCGTATCGCGGACAGTTGAGGGTGTTGAGGACACCGTTCGAGATCTGCCGCAATCGACTGGCGCCCAGGTCCGCGCTCTGCTGCGACAGCACCGCGGTGTGCTTGATCGCGACCCGCAAGGCTTTCCGATCGTGCGCGGTGAAGTGCTGGCGATTGCGCCAAGCGCCGCGGCGCTCTCGGCGGCGCAAGCCTCTGGTTTCACAATCGTGCGCACCGACACGCTCGATGGCGTCGGCGATTTGGTGACGCTGCGCGGGCCAAACGGCCTAAGCGCGCCGGCGGCGCTGCAGCGTCTTCAGCGCGCCGATCCGCAAGGCGTCTATGATCTCGACCACATCCATATGCCGTCCGGCGCCGATGTGCGGGGTCCGCCTCTGCAGCCAGCAAGCGCGACCCGCGTCGGCGGAGCGCGCGTCGGCCTCATTGATGGCGGTGTTGGCGCCCATCCGTCACTGTCCGGCGCCGTTGCCGAACAACGTGCGTTTGCAAGCCCATCCATCGTGGCGACGTCGCACGCGACGGCGATTGCGTCTTTGTTGGTGGGACGCGGCGCAGGCGTCGAAGGCGCAGCGCCCGGCGCGCAGGTCTATGTGGCGGACATTTATGGCGGTCAGCCTACGGGCGGCTCTGCAGGCGCGCTCGTGCGTGCACTCTCGTGGCTCGCTTCGGATGGCGTGCCCGTGATTAATGTGAGTTTGGTTGGCCCGCGCAATCGAATTGTCGAAGCAATCATCGAACGCTTGGTGTCGCGCGGATTCGTGATTGTCGCCGCTGTAGGCAATGACGGGCCCGCCGCACCGCCGCTCTTTCCCGCTTCTTATGCTGGTGTTGTCGGTGTCACCGGCGTTGATTCGAGCCGCAATGTGCTGATCGAAGCGGGGCAGGGTCCGCAAGTGGAGTTTGCCGCGCCGGGCATGCCGGTTGCTGCATCGGGAAGAGGTGTCGCGCGCATGCGCGGAACATCTTACGCAGCGCCTATTGTCGCCGGATTGCTGGCGACGCACCTACCAGCGGCGAGTGCGGTGCAAGCGCAAAGCGCGATCGCTTCATTGCGCGACGAAGCGCGCGACCTCGGCGCGCGCGGGCGCGACAACGTTTATGGTTACGGTCTCGTTGGCGCGAATTTTCTGCTGACCAGCACACATTAATCTATGTTCCTTTTTCAAGTTCCCGGGAAGAAAGCGAAAGCGCGATCCGTTCTCCACGCGACACCGGCTCGGAACGCCGGTCAGATTTTGCGAAGGAGGACTCTTATGAAACGCGTGTTGTTGATCAGCGCGACGGCCATAGCGATGGCTTTCGTGGCGCAACCGGCGTCAGCGCAATTGCTTGGCGGGGGCGGAGGTTTGACCGGCGGTCTCGGCGGCACAGTCGGTGGGCTTGGCGGCAACGCGACCGGATCGATCGCTGGCAGCGTCAGCGGCAATGCCGACACCAGTCAGGTCGACCAAGCGACCACGCGCGCGCAACAACGCGCCGCGCAGGCCGAGCAACGCGCGCGTCAGCGCGCCAATCAAGCGGCCAACACTGCGCAAAATACTGCAAGCAGCGTGAATGGCAGCGCTCAAGGAAGCGGCAGCGGAAGTGGCAGCATCGGCCTCGGCCCGCTAAACGCGCAGGGTCAAGGTTCAGGTGGCGGGTCGGTGTCGACACCGGATACAGCGCCAATCGTCGGCGGCGTTCGCAGTGGCGCCACCGGCGCCATGGCGCGCGCGCATAGCGCCGCCAATCGCGCGCGAGGAGCGGTCAGTCGGGTTGGCAAGCCTGATGCTTCGGTGAACGGCTCGGCGTCAGCCAACGGCTCGGCCTCGGTGAATTCATCGGGCGCCAACGCCAACGGATCGGCCAATGGCAACGCCTCGGTGAACGGACATCCGTAAGGGGCGTGGGCGGCGGCGCGCGCTGGCGCCGTCGCCCTTTGGCGGGAGTGCTTCGGTGAAAACTCGTACGATCAAGCGCACGCGCATGACGCTGTTCTTCATCGCGCTTTGGATCACCGCGTGGGTGATTTGGCTGAGCTTACGCTAGGCATGCGGAAGGAATGGTGCCTGGGGGCGGAATTGAACCACCGACACGCGGATTTTCAATCCGCTGCTCTACCAACTGAGCTACCCAGGCGCCCGTCCCGGCCTGGGGCCGGGAGGCGCCGTCTATAGCGGGGGACCCCGGGCCTGTCCACGCTGCGCGCCAGGGTCCTGAAATGGCGGTTTCAGGCTTGCTTCGTCCCCGAGACAATCGAAAATTCGATCACGTCGGGGAGGACGGCATGCGTGTCACACATCTGAATCGCCGGAGCGTTTTGCTGGGGCTGGCTGCAGGCACGGCGTTGGGGACATCGGGCTGCGCGACGACTACCAATCCTGTCACCGGCCGTGAGCAGATGATCCTCATCTCCGACGCCCAGTTGTCGCAAGCGGCGCTGCAAGCGTGGGATCAGCAGACACGGCAGACGCCGACCTGGAATAACCGCGCTGCGCAAGCGCGCCTCGAGCGCGTCGGCAACCGCGTCGTGACCGCGGCGGGCCTCGGCAATCAGCAATGGGAATTTAGGCTCTTCGACACCAAAGATAAGAATGCATTCGTGCTTCCCGCCAACAAGGTCGGATTCTATCGCGGTCTCTACGAGATTTGCGACGCGGACGACTGGATCGCTTGCGTGCTTGGCCACGAAACCGGTCACGTCACGGGCCGGCACGCTGCCGAGCGTTACAGCCGCCAAATGGTGACTCAAACAGCGCTTGGCGTCGCAGGCGCAGCCATGCACAGCGACATGGCGCGCGCCGCGCTCGGCATGGGCGCGCAGGTCGGCATCGCACTGCCGTTTTCGCGCGATCAGGAGGCGGAGGCCGATATCATCGGTATTCGTTACATGCACGATGCCGGCTATGACGTCCGCCAGGCGATTCCATTCTGGCAGCGTATGGAGCAGAGCGGCGGTTCCCGTCCGCCCGAATTCCTGTCGACACACCCGAGCCCGGACAACCGCATTCAGCGCATCCGTGATCACATCAATCGGCAAGGTTGGGGGCCGGTCTGAAGAATGGTACCGCCTCCAGGGTTCGAACCAGGGACCTCTGGATCCACAATCCAGCGCTCTAACCAACTGAGCTAAGGCGGCATTCCGGGGCGCGGAAGCTAGCGCCGCACCCCGGCCGAAGCAAGGCGTGCTAAGTGCTTGGAAAGATGGCGTCCGTTTCCGATCCGAACGACTTGAAGAGCGCCCACGCGCGCTACGCGGCGCATGCTGCGGCGGCCTGCGGCTATGCGTTTCGCTCGCTCGACGGCGCCGACGGCTATTTGTTCGAGGTGCGCGATGGCGCGCGACGCGCGCTCTTCGCGGCTGGACAGGGTTCGCCCTATGCGATGAATGACGCCAACGCCGCGTCGCTCGCGCGCGACAAGTCGTTCTGCGCAGAAGCGCTACGCGCAGCCGCGCTGCCTGTGCTGTCGGGGCGCTTGTTCTTCGTGACCAAGCGGTGGGCCGAGATGCGCTCGCCGGGACGGGAGCCGGAAGATGCGCGTGCGTTTGCGGCGACCGCCGAGTATCCGCTTTTCTGCAAACCGATTTCCGCCTCGAACGGTCTGCACGCCGAAGTCATCGACGACGCGGTCGCGTTCGACGATTATATGAGCCGCGTCGCGCGCGAGCACTTTGCAATCCTTGCGCAGCCCTATGTGCGCGGCGACGAGCATCGGGTGTTCGTTCTGAACGGTCGCGCGCTTTTCTCGTACCGCAAGCATCAGCCAAATGTCATTGGTGACGGGCGAAACACACTACGCGAGCTGATCGCGAGAGCGGAGATTTTGGGCAATCGCAAAGCGCGCGATGAAACCGGGGCGGTTGTGGCGCTTGAGACCATCCCGCCCCGCGGCGCGCGCATCATGCTAGAAGGGCCGGCGAACCGCTCCGCGGGCGGCGGCTCGGCTGATCTCGTGGATGGCGCGCCGGATGCGTTGGCTGACATTGCGATCACAGCCGCCGAGACGCTTGGTCTCAAGCTCGCCGGCGTCGACATTTTCGACGTCTCGCCCGCGCGCGATCTAAGCGATCTCGTCATCATCGAAGTGAACTCCAATCCGATGATCGCAACACTCGAAGATCACAATCGTTGGGATCTAATCGACGAGATCTGGCGCGCCAATTTCGACGCTGCGCTGCGATGAGACCGTGGCGCGTCCCGTATCCGAAGTTCGGCGATGGGCCGGGCTTGGAGCGCGTTGCCACCGTTGCGCGGCGCCTAGGCATTGATCTTTCCGCCTTCGGGCAAAGCGGCGCTGCGATCGTCGGCTCCAACGGCAAAGGATCGACGGCGGCGATGGCGGCGGCATTGCTCCAGCAGACCGGCGCACCCGTCGGCCTCTTCACCTCGCCGCACTTGTTCGATCTCAACGAGCGCTTCAAGATCGACGGTGACGACATCAGCGATGATGAGCTTGCGCGCCATTGGCGGCGCGTCATCGACGCGATCGACGCTGAAGAAATCAGCGCCAGGATCGGCGGGTTCGAATTTCTGTTCCTGATCGCCGCGAGGTGGTTCACCCATCGAAAGTGCGCGCACACCGTTTGGGAGGCTGGCCTCGGTGGCCGGCTCGATCCAGTACGCCTGATTGAGCCGAGCAGATTGGCGCTGACATCACTCGATCTCGAACACACGGCCTTGCTCGGCGACACACTCGAAGCCATCGCCCGCGAAAAGATCGACGCCGCACGCCGCGGTGCCCGTCTCTTTGCGCCGGAAGGCATAGCTGCGCACGCTGCGGTCGAAGCCCATTGCCGCGAACGCGGCGTTTCATTGGAGTTCGTCGCGCCGCTGACCGAAGCGCCGCTACCGGGCGCGCATCAGCACGCGAATGCGGCCCTTGCGGTCAGACTAGCGCGCGACATCTCGGCCATAACCGATGAACAATTGCGCGCCGGTCTTGCCGCAACACGTTGGCCCGGCCGTCTTGAGGTCATTGAGAATGAGCCGCTGATCGTCATCGATGTCGGTCATACGCCAGACGCTATCCGCTGCGCGCTGGACGGCTTCGCCGCCGCGCGCGGCGCCCGGCGCGGCGTTCTCGTCTGCGGCGCCTCCCAGGATAAGAGGGCCGCCGACCTGATTGGCATCCTGGCGCCGGCTTTCGACACGATCGTCTGCGCGTCCGCCGCCCACAAGGGCGTGCTGGCCGCAGAAATCGCGGCGGAGGCCAACGCCGCAAATCCCGCAGCGGAACTGGTGGTTGCGGAGTCTGTAGCGGATGCCCGGCGTTTGGCGCTTGCCCGGGCAAAATCAGTCGAAACAGCGATTTACGTCGCCGGTAGCCTTTTCCTAGCGGTGGAATTCAAGGCGCTGCACATCGGGCGCGACCCCACGTCGCTGGCTTTCTTTTAACCCGCCGCTCCGGGTAGAACCTGGTGACGGGGACGTAATGCCAAGAACCTTGTTCGAGCACCTCTCGCCCGACACCGGGCCGAAGCGCATTCTCGCGCTCGATGGCGGCGGCGTGAAGGGCGTGCTGACGCTGGGCATGCTGAAGCCGCTGGAAGCAGAGCTGCGTCGGCGCGCCGGCGGCAGTCCTGACTTCCGACTCGCGGACTACTACGACCTCATCGGCGGCACTTCGACCGGCGCTATCATCGCGACAGCGCTCGCACTCGGGCTGAGTGTCGACGAGGTGATTGATCTCTACATGCATCTCGCGCCAGACGTGTTCGGGCGCTCGACTGGCGACGGCGTCTTCCTGCAATCGAAATTCGACTCGCGTCGTCTGCGTCGCGCGCTGCAGGGCGTGCTGCACACCAAGACGCTTGGCACCGAAGATCTGCGCACTGGCCTCGCCATTCACGCCAAGCGCATCGACACGGGCTCGGCCTGGGTCGTCACCAATCATCCGCTCGGCGCTTTCTATGATCCGCCCGGCGACAGGGGCATCTTTCCGAACAAGCGCTATCGCCTCATTGATCTCGTGCTCGCAAGCGCGGCGGCGCCGACATTCTTCGATGAGGTCGTGATCGACATTGAGTTCGACGACCGCCGTCATCCTATCCAGCAGGGCTATTTCGTCGACGGCGCGGTTAGCGCCAACAACAACCCCAGCATCCAGCTTTTCCTGCTGGCGCTCGATCCGTCCTACAAGTTCGGTTGGAAGTCGGGCGCTGACCATCTGATGATGACGTCTTGCGGCACGGGTTCGCGCCGACCGACCATTCCCGGCCATTCCTTCCGCGGTCTGCCGCCCGGCCTGCGTGGCGTGCATGCGCTCCGCGCCATGGTCTATGACACGCAGGTGCAAGGCGTGATGATGATGCAGGCGCTCTCCGAGCCTAAGCGGCCTTGGCGCATCAATTCCGAGATTGGTGATATGCGCGGCCTATGCATCGGCGGGCAGGCGCTGCTCGATTACCAGCGCATGGATGCTTCGCTGGAAGGCAAGCCGACGAACATCAAGCCAGGTGATCCGCAGCCGCCGGCGACTGCGCTCGAACGCATCCTCGGGCGCGAGCTCGAACCTGATGTGCTCGACGCGCTCGATCTCATGGACAACGGCAAGAAGGCCAACCTCGATCTCTTGCTCGAAGTCGGCGAGGGCGCGGGACGCACATTCGTCGACGCGACCTATCCCGATCCCAAGTTCGATCTGCCGGAATGGGGCGCTGCACAGCAACCTCAGAAGTGAACAGATTTGCGTTTCCTTGACGCGGCTTTGTTAGATTGGCCGGCTGGAATAGCGATCAGCGTTAATGGCGGCTAAAAAAACAATCGAAGCGGCGGTGGAATACTTTGCGTCACGCTCGCACGATGCGTGGCGCAGGCAATTCCACAAGACCAATCCGAAAGAGCGCGCGCTCCCACGCATGCGCATGCGCGGCGGCAAGATGGTTGATATCAATAAACCTTGGAGGGACCTCGATCCGAAAGCCAAGGCGGACAACAAGGTCGCGGCGTACGCCGCCTACGCGGCGATCGAGAAATTTCCCAACGACCGCGAGAAAGCCTCCGACTACGTCCACGAGCAATGGATCAAGCGGAACCGCGCCGATCCAAGTCAGCCGAAAGATCTGTTCAAGCCATATGCCGCGCTGCCGGACGTCGAGAAGGACAAGGACCGCGCTCACATCGATCGCATGAAGGCCGCGCTGGCGGCCGTGCAGAAGACTCGCAAGGCGCCAAAGAAGACTGCCCCGCGCACGTTGCGGGTCGATGCGCGCTCTACGGTTCGTCTCGAAGCGGCGGCGTCGCGCCTCTCGGCTGCGTTTGGGCGAACAATTACCGCCGAGGCGCTGATGGCGGCCGGCGTCGAGGCGGTGCTTGCCGTTTGCGAAACCGCAGCGCCGCGCGCGCGCGCCAAGAAGAAGCGCTGACGCATTGACCCGCGGGCGCTTTCGCTGGCAAGCGAACGCCGAACATGAAAAGCGTCATCATTGTCGGCGCCGGCGTGGTCGGCCTCATGTGCGCCGTGCGCCTCGCCAAAATGGGCGCACGCGTCACCGTGCTCGAAGAGCATAATGAGAACACGAGTGTGTGGGGACCCACAGCGTCCGCTTCGGCAGCTGGCATGCTGGCGCCTCTCAATGAAGAGCCGTCGCCACACGACGCGCTGGCGTTCGCGTCAATCGACTTCTGGCGTGCATGGCATGAGCAATCACCCTGGGCGGACGCCGTGCGCTTCGACGGCGGCGTTGTGCTCGCGCGGAATGAAGAAGAAACAACAGCTATTTCACGCCGTGCGCAGGCGCTGAGCCGCGATGCAGAGATTCTGTCATCGACGAAGTTCCGCAAACGCACTGGGCTCAGAGCGGAGGCGGAGCACGCCGTCTTCGTGCCAGACGAGGGCATTGCCGATCCCCTCCGCACTCTGACCGGACTTGTCATGGACGCCCGCGCGCATGGCGTGCTCGTGATGTTCGGTGAAGATGTCGCCGAAGCGAGCGTGAACGGTGTAAAGACCCATGCAGGAGCGACGTACGAAGCGGATCGGATCGTGCTGGCGCCAGGCGTGTGGGGAACGGATGTGCTCGCCGGCGCCGCGCCAGCGTTGAAGCATGTACGGCCGGGCAAAGGCTGCCTCGTGCCGGTGCAATTCGAGCAGCCCGTCGCGCCGAACGTTCGTGCGCATGATTTCTACATCGCCCAGCGCCATGGAGACGCTGTCCTCGGCTCTACGCTGGACCTCGATCGCACCGATCGCCGCGTCGATTCCGCGCAAGTCGAGGCGCTGCTCGCCGCCGCCGAAGCGACGCTGCCTGGAGAGTTGAAGCCCACCGGCAGAGCCTGGACCGGCATCCGCCCGATGTCGCCCGATGGCTGGCCGATGATCGGGCCATCCGGCGATGTGCTCATAGCTGCCGGCCATTCCCGCAACGGTTGGCTCTTGGCGCCGATCACGGCGGAGATCATTACGGCCTACGTGATGGGCGCGGACATTCCTGCGGAATGGACCGCGCTGTCGCCGGATAGATTTGGAAACGCATGACCATCGGCATCGAACCCACCGAAGAACAATCCGCGATCAAGCACGCGATTGAGGATATCTGCGCCAAGTATGACGATCATTATTGGCTCAACGTCGACAATAGCGGCGAATTCCCCAACGCATTCGTCGACGACATCGCCGCCGGCGGTTGGCTTGGCGTTGCGATGCCGGAGAGCGTTGGCGGCGCGGGGCTCGGCCTAACCGAAGCGGCGCTGATGATGCAGACGGTGGCGGAATCCGGCGCCGGTTTCTCGGGCGCCAGCGCCATTCACCTCAACATCTTCGGCCTGATGCCGATCGTAAAGTTCGGCACGCCCGAGCAGCAGCGGATGTTTCTGCCGCGTGCGATCAGCGGCGAGGACAAAGCCTGCTTTGCTGTCACTGAGCCGAACTCGGGCTTGGATACTGCCTCACTCGAGACCAAAGCTGAGCGCACCAATAGCGGCTACCGCATCACTGGCCGCAAAATTTGGACAACCAATGCGCAGCGCGCCAACAAGATGCTAATCATCGCGCGCACGACGCCGAAGGCGGACGCTAAGCGCCCGACTGACGGCCTCTCACTCTTCTATGCCGACTTCGATCGCAAACACATCGAAGCGCAGCCGATCCCGAAAATGGGCCGCAAGGCCGTCGAGTGCAACACGCTCTTCATCGAAGACCTCGAAGTGCCGAAGGAGGCGCTGATTGGCGAAGAGGGCGCGGGCTTCCGCATTCTTCTGTCCGGACTCAACCCCGAGCGCGTGCTCTTCGCTGTTGAAGCCATCGGTCTCGGCCGCGCCGGGCTGCGCCGGGCGGCGCAATATGCAAAAGAGCGCGTGGTGTTCGGCCGCCCGATTGGCCAAAACCAAGGCATCCAGCACCCGCTTGCGAAAGCGTGGGCGGAACTCGAGGCCGCGAACCTCATGGCCTACAAGGCGGCCGCGCTCTACGACGCGGGCAAGGAATGCGGCGCCGAGGCCAATGCTTCGAAATATCTGGGCGCCGAAGCCGGATTCCGCGCATGCGAAGCATCGGTGCTTGCGCATGGCGGTATGGGCTACGCCAAGGAGTATTTCGTGGAACGCTACTTTCGCGAGGCCATGATCGCGCGTATCGCGCCGGTCTCGCGTGAGATGATCCTCAATTTCATCGCGGAGCGCGTGCTGGGACTGCCGAAGAGCTATTGAGGCGGACGACTATGGGCGCACACACACGGCGAACCTTGCTGGCGACGGTCGCAGCTTCGCTTGTTGCTGCGCCGGCCCTGTCACAACAGAACACGCGCCGCAATGCTACCTACCAAAACGCTATCGTCATCGACGCGCTCGGCGGCCCCGGTGGATCGGACCCAACCGTAACGGACCCCAACGCACCGCTCAGCGCGCAGGATATTGCGGACGCGCGCGCCAGCGGCCTGACGGCGGTCAATTTGACGGTGAGCAGTGTCGGTAACGATCCAAACGCGTTCGAGCAGACACTGGCGAATATCGCCTCCGCCGAGCGGGAGTTAGATGATCACCCCGACGTGTTCATGAAGATCCGGACCGGCGCTGACCTGCAAGTGGCGAAGCGCACCGGGCGCCTCGGTCTCATCTACGGCTTCCAAGATACGTACCTGCTGGGAACCAACCTTGATCGCGTGCCGATGTTCGCGAACTTCGGGCTACGCATTTCGCAGCTGACCTACAATAAACGCAACCTTGCCGGTGACGGGTGCCTCGAACCAGAGAATTCTGGCTTGAGTGCATTCGGTCATTCGCTGGTGGAAGCGTTCAATCACCACAAAATCCTTGTTGATGGCTCGCACGGCGGCGCGCGAACCATCCTTGATGGCATCACCGCCTCAAGCATTCCCACCGCCATCACGCACACGGGGTGCCGCGCCTTGGTAGATGTTCCGCGCAACGTCAGCGACGATGTTTTGCGTGCTCTCGCGCAAAAGGGTGGCGTCGCTGGCATCTATTTCATGCCTTTCATTCGTGCGCACGGCCAGCCCACATCAGCCGATCTCATTGCTCACATAGAGCACGCCATCAACGTCGCTGGAGAAGACCATGTCGGACTGGGGACGGACGGCTATATTTCCGCGCAGGCGACAGATGCGGCGGCGCTTGAACGTCAGCATCAGTTTGTCGATCATCGTCGTGAACTCGGCATCGCCGCGCCGGGCGAGGATCGCGACGTGTTCAACATTGTCACCGAATACAATCAACCGCGCCGCTTCGAGCTTTTGGCCAATGACCTTGCTGCGCGTGGCCACTCGGCGCGACGAATCGACAAGATTCTTGGGGGGAATTTCGCGCGCCTCTTCACCGAGGTGTGGGGATAGCCTTTTGCCCGCGAGGGGATTGCAGCGATTGGCTGGCGGCGCAACACGATATTGGCGCCGCAGCCGGCGACGAATGACAATCATCGCAGGCCCCTCGGTGCCGTTGCCTTGCATTGGTACCATGCGCGCTGATGGAACACGCAAGAGCGATCTGTGGCTGCGACATGACGCGTCGGCGCGCGGTCGCGACAGCGCTTAGTGCGGGCCTTATCTGGTCGGCAGGGTCGCGCGCTTGGGCGACAGAATCCCTGGTCATGCCAGCCTTGCCGACAGAAGTAGCCGGCGTGGCGATCCCGCAATCCGATATCGCCTTGCGCGCAGCCGCGCTGTCGCGGTCGGTTTGCCCCGAGTTTCTTTTCAATCACAGCATGCGGACGTTTTTGTTCGGTGCGGTCGTGTTGAATAGGTACAATGTCGCCTACAACGCCGACGAAGCCTTTGTGGGTGCGGCCTTACACGATGTCGGACTATTGCCGCGCTACGCTAGCCCAAACGGGTCATTCGAAACCGACGGCGCTGGTGTCGCCCAAGCCTTCGCGCGCGCAAATGGGCTCAATGCGCCCGCCGCGGACGTCATCTGGCATTCCGTTGCCTTGCACGACAGCGCCGAGGCGCGACGATATAGTCCCGAAGCGCGACTCGTCGCGGTTGGCGCCGGAAGCGATGTCGATGGGCCGGGAGCGGCGATTACGCCGGCTCAGACCGCTGAGATTTTGGCGGCGTTTCCACGGTTGCACTTCAAAGCCCATTTTTCCGCGCTTGTCGTCGACCATTGTCGCCGCAAGCCGCGCTCGCAGATTGGCACTTGGCTCGGAAGCCTTTGCGCCCGGCCGACGGTCTTCCGCGACTCCGTCGTGCAAGAGATCACGCAAGCGCCGTTTGCGGAATGAACTGACGAATTTACGCGACGTTCATCAAATTGCTTGAACGCCTCCGCGTATGAGCGACCGCATCGCTCCTGTCGCGCCCGAAACAAACATCCGCGCCGCCATTCAGCGCGCGTCGGAGCGCACCGGCGTGAATTTCGACCTCCTTGTGCAAACCGCTCGCCGTGAAAGCGCGCTCAACGCCAATGCGCGCGCGGGCACGTCGTCGGCCACGGGACTCTTCCAGTTCATCGACTCCACTTGGCTCGACATGGTGCGCCGCCATGGCGCCGCCCACGGCCTCGGGCAATACGCGCAAGCGCTGCAGAGCGGCGGCGTCGATTCTTCGACGCGCGCCGACATTCTCGCGCTGCGCACCGATCCAGAACTCTCCGCCTGCATGGCCGGCGAGCTTACGCGCGAAAACGCGTCTGCGCTCTCGGTGCAATTGGGCCGCCCGGCCAGTGCTGGCGAACTATATGCCGCACATGTCCTCGGATCGGGGGGCGCGGCGCGTCTGATCCAAGCGGCTGCACAAGGCGCGCCCAATGCGTCGGCGCTGTTCCCGCGCGAAGCAGCCGCCAATCGCGGCATCTTCTACGCGTCGGGCCAGCCATGCTCGGCGCAAGCCGTGCTGGCTCGGCTCAATCTCGATGCGTCAGCGGCGATCAGTGATCCGGCGACGCCTCAATCCGCCCAGACTCGCACGATCTACTCTCACGACGGCATGATGTCGCCGGTGCTTGCGCAAACCTTGTTCAATCTGGCGCTCATGCCGCTACTGAACAGCGGCGGCGACGAAGAGCAGCGCCAAAGTGATCCGTTCGCCGCGCTCAACGCGTACGCGCGTTCGAACCGGATCTAGGTGGCGGCGCCGCTCGCAAACATCGCGTCGATTTCGGCACTTGAATAGCCGGCGCTCTCCAACACAGCGTGTGTGTGTTCACCGGCGCCAGGAGAGGGGCCTTTCGGTCCATCATCAACCCCAGGAAACCGGATGGGTCCGGCTGGCGCCGGGATGGTCCCGCCATCGCGAAGCGGGGTTTGCACAACGCAGCCGGCTGCGATTGCCTGCGGATCGGCGATAGCCTCCGCAGGCGTCAGCACGGGCGACCAGATCATCTCTTCTGCGTCGAGCGCGGCGGCAATCTCATTGAGAGGGCGCGCCGCGAACGCCGCGTCGAGCAGTTCCACCAGTGCAGCGCCATTCTCACGCCGGGCGCGCGCTTTGGCGAAGCGTTCATCGTCGATCAGATGCTCTACGTTCAGCGCGCGCGCCAGCTTCGGCCAATCGCGCTCGCCTTGCCGCGTCAGCAGGCTGATCCAGCGCTCGTCGGCGGTCTTGAAAAAGTTGATCAGCGGATTGGGAGAATCCTTGCGTGGCCTGTTCGACGCGATGCGCCCGCGCACATGTTGGATTGAAAAATCACTGCCGCCCACATAATGCGCCACGCGCAGGAGAGAGGCATCGATCAGGCGGCCATTGCCCGACGCATCGCGTTCGCGCAAAGCCGCCAGTACACCGGCGACAATCGCAAGCGACGCCACGTGATCGCCGACGGCCGTACGAAGCTGGATTGGATCGCCGCCCTTGGGGCGAAACATCGCCGCGAGCCCCGAGCGCGCCCAAAATGCTGCGGAATCCATACCCGGCCGATCTGCATCGGGTCCTTCGAGCCCGTAACCGGTCAGCGTCGCATAGACGAGGCGCGGGTTGCGCTTCAGCAGCGCCTCGGGGTCGAGACCCGCACGTTTCAATCCGCCGGGGCGCACATTGGTGAGGAACACATCGGCGCGATCCACTAGTCGCAACAACGCGTCGCGCGCGCTTTGCTGTGCCGTATCCAGAACGATGCTGCGCTTGCCGCGGTTGTCGAGATCAAACACCGGGTTGCGTTCTTCCTCGACGCCGACCGATGCAAAGAATTGGCGGATTGGGTCGCCCCCGGGGGGTTCGACCTTGATCACATCAGCGCCCCAGTCGGCCATGATGCCGCCAGCGCTCGGCGCCGCTACGTAAGTGGCATACTCAACGACGCGTAAACCCTCGAGCATGAGCAACTGTTTCCTTTCCGCAACGGCCCCATCAAGCCTTCGTTAAGTCTCAGGCACAAGGGTGGAAGCGGAGGAGTCGCGCCGCCCATGACGATTGTGACTATGCGCGCCAATCTGACCGACAGCGACATCCGCACCCTGATCAAGGGGCCGACGGAGATGGAGCGCGCGCACGCCGCGCACAAAATCTGCCGCTGCATTGATGAGGCTCAGCTCACCGACGATGAGCGCGCACACGCCGCATCGATCATGAGGATCATGGCGCAGGACGCGGCCGTGCTCGTGCGTCGGGCACTGGCCGTGGCGTTGAAGAATTCAACCAAGTTGCCGCACGAGATTGCGGCCAAGCTTGCGAAGGACGTGGAATCGATCGCGCTGCCTGTGATCCTCAATTCGCCGATGCTGACCGACGCCGATCTGGTCGAAATCGTACGCGCGTCGCCGCCGGCGAAGCAGATTGCGGTCGCAAGCCGCGAAACGCTTTCGACCACAGTTACGGGCGCGATCGCCGAGTACGCGGTGTCTGCCGCTGTCGAGCGTGCGCTCGCCAATGACAACGCGCTCTTCGACGAAGAGGGCTTTGAAAAAACGCTGGAGCGCTTCTCCGGCGTTTCTAACGTCACGGCCGCGATGGTGCATCGCAATGAGCTGCCCGTATCGGTGGCCGAGAAGCTGCTCACCGTCGTGACCGGCGAACTCTTCGATCACCTCGTCAACAATCACGAGCTGCCGCCGCAGATCGCAATTGATCTCGCAATGGGCGCGCGGGAACGCGCCACGCTCGACATCGTCGAACAGGCGGCGCGCCAGAAGGATCTGCCGCGCTTCGTGCAGCAGCTGAACCTGAACGGACGCTTATCGCCGTCGCTGCTGATGCGCGGCCTCTGTCTCGGGCACATCGAATTCGTTGAATACGCGCTGGCGGAACTAGCCGGGGTGTCGCATCAGCGCATGTGGCTGCTGATGAACGATAGCGGCCCTCTGGGCCTTAAAGCAGCGTTTGAGCGCGCGGGCCTGCCTCCGCGGCTCTTCCCATCCTTCCGCGCGGCGATCGAAGTCTATCATTCGATCGAACGCGAAGGTGGCTCTTACGACCGCATCATCTTCCGCAAGCGCATGCTCGAGCGCACGCTCACGCTGTTCCAGTCGATCCCGAAGGACGATCTCGATTATCTGATGGAAAAGCTGGATGCGTCGGGCCTGCAGTCGGCGCAAGCCGCCGCGGTCTAGCGCAGGCCGGCTTCCGCAAACGGGCCGCCGCCGCGATCAAAACCCACCATCGCCAGCATACGTCCTTGCGACGCCGTGCGCACAGTTTCCGCGGTAACCACCAGACCTGCTTCCTGCGCCGCCAGCAGTCGGCGCCCGAGTGGCGAACGGTCGCCATCTTCCAGCGCCAAGAACGGATCCGGCGTCTCCGGCGCCTCGAGCACCAGTTCCGAGTAGAGCGCACGCGCGCGTGATCCGAACGGCAGTGGGCAATCCGGATCGCCGCGCAGTGTGACGCCCCAGCCCCGCGCGCGCAGTTCTTCAGCGAGCGCGCCGCCATCGCGAACGACTTCGCGTTCGCACAGCTCGAAATTCAGACCCTGCCGCGTACAGCCAGCTTCGTTTGCCGCTTCGCTCACGAGATCCGCGTCGAGTGAGGAATGGATCGAGGGCGGGACCGCAAGAACCAGTCCGGTGTAAGCGCCGCGTTCGCGCCAGGTCATGCGCGCCGCCCGCAACAGACGCGCCAAGTTTGAATAGGCGAACACATCTTCCGGCTCGCCACGGGCGCGCACAACGCCCGCCGCCAGCGCACCGATGCGAAGGTCCACGCGCGCGCCAATAGCGAACGCAAGCGGTTCCACCGCGACGGAGCGAGAGGGAAAAGGAATGACGTTCATGGCCGACATCGAACGGCCATCCTGCCCGAACGCCGTTAAAAAACGGGTCCGGAAGGACGGTGAAGATAGGGTTGCGGCAGTGTGAAGAGAGCGTTAGCGCGGCGCGACGCCGAGCTTGGCGACTTCGAGTTCCAGCGTTTGAAGCAGGGCCGTGCCGATCGGATGATCGGGTGCGCGGATGGCGCCCCTCACGATCGCTCGCAACGCGTCAACATGGGCGCGCGCCAGGGACGGATCGCGCATCACGACGGCCTTGCCTTCATCGGTCTCTGTCAGCCGGCAGAGCGATGCGGCGACCTGTGTCACCATGGGATAGCCGTAGGTAGCGCCAAGCCCCTTCAAATCGTGGGCTTTCCAGCACAGTGGGATCCGAAGCTTGGAATTCACGTGACTTGAAGTCGCGGC